>Ga0123356_10000002_pt1 | contig 367155 bp, 496 predicted proteins | sample TergutEmb28metaG_2_FD_92546 | JGI IMG/M metagenome (GOLD analysis project Ga0123356, IMG submission 92546) | Embiratermes neotenicus P3 segment gut microbial communities from Petit-Saut dam, French Guiana - Emb289 P3 | ecosystem: Host-associated > Arthropoda: Insects > Digestive system > Gut ... | reverse complement strand
TTATTATTATTATTATTATTATTATTAATTTTTCTATACCCTTAATATAAATGTAAAAAGGTAATCCGATCCTTAATCAAATTACCCTTGTTAATCGGTTCAACATCACCTCCCAAGTATCCCTATTTGCCGCATACATAGTTGGCGAAGCGGGGGTAACTAATCCGTAAATTCTACCAAATTCAAGCAAAATAACCTTATTCTGACAAGTGGTTCCTTCATCGAGTAGGTATTTTTCCCCCTTTATAAGTTTTGTTTTTAGGGTTATCATATTGTATCTGTGTTTTCGTGATTAACCGAAACCCCTTGACGTTGCATATATTCAACCATTGATTCCGATATTTGTCTTGAAGTGGAAGTTATCAACGCCTTAATAACGTTCAAATCATCTTCGGGAATTGCACGATACAACCAACCCGACCCATATTTATACCCTTCGTCTTCATACAAACCAATGGATTTCAAATATTCACAGTGTGTCATAAAATCGTTTGCATGGGTATTACCAAATTCTACTATTAACGCCTCCTCCTGTTTCAAAGTTCCTGCGTTCATATCGTTCAAATGATATTTTTCCCACAAAGACCGAATTACATTAAACTTTTCCCCATCTTTTTTGTTGAGAAAATTATAGTGGTCAGTTACTCTGTCCAAAATTTGTCCTGCTGTTACTCGTGGTATAGAACCACTTGCCGAAAAACGTGGTTGATCAGTATCGTCGCCACCTAATTCCACATTAACTTTTAGGGTTTTTCTAAGGATACCATCCTTTTCTACCAATTTGAAATTAAACTGTTTTTCCATTTCTTACTCTTGTTATAAGGTTATTAAATGTATTTTGATACCATGATATGTTTTGATCACATAGCGCAATTTTTACTGCATACATATTAGCCCATGCAGCGTATATTTGCTTTCTTTGTTCACACACATAATACATACGATCAGACCTCAATTCAAAAAGTCTATTTGATGCGTTTGCTAATGTTTGTCCTATTTTTGTTGCCATTTTTATTATTATTATTTTTGTTATGTTCTTAATATAAAAATACAATATTATTCCGATCTTCTTTTAATACTATACTCATTTGAGTATTTTTCAAGTAAATCATCTGCTTTACGTTCAATTTCCACATAAACAGGACACCCCAATTTTTTACAACGAGGTCTTTTTCGATATGTTTCCGAACAATTTGAACAAGGAGAATATCCAGGATTCCATTCAGTATTATCCATTGTTTGTTTATTAGGGGAATAGGTAGGATTTGAACCTACGAGATAACATACAAGTCGAATTAGTTGTTATCGTGGGGTTTCGGGTTTTACGGTTCGCATTGCTATTCCAACTTCTTATCAGACATTCGCTTTCCCTTATCGCCCCCTGCGTTAAACCAACTCCGCCACTACTCCCATATTATTTTTAAAGAAAATACGTGTGTTGAATAGGATTGTTTTCGTTTTTACGAAAATAACCAATTTCTGCCAACCAAGCGTAATTCCAATTTGATTTTCCGTAACTAATTTGCATTGTTACAACTCCATTACGTTGAATACGAACAGTACCAACACCACCCGAACCAACCGCCCTGTTTATACAATTTATTCCCAACTCTTTTAGTTGGTTAATTCTATCGTCTATTAAACGATTATTTTTTATTATGTTGCCAACCTCATTTTTTACTGCTAAAAAAGTATTGTCATCATTGATTAAAATATCAAACTCTGTTGTTTTCATTTGTGTTATGTTATTTGTTATGCTCTTAATATAAAAGTAAAATATTATTCCGATGCAAATACTTTCCGTTCAAATTCTTCTTCTTGAAGTAAACCATCGTAAAGTAAATCAAAAATAGCATCCGCCTCCTCAAAACTTTCTGTTTTATCAATCGTAACAAAGATACTACCCGCACCATAATAACCGATAACAAATTCGTTATTCTCTTTTAATACACACAATTTGTCGGTATCAATATCTATATTTTGTCCTCTATATTGCATTACTGTTATTTGTTAATGATTAATACTCATTTGAGTACAATAAAAAAAGAGCGTCTATAACTATAATAACTTAACGCTCAATGGTGGAGTATTCGCCACAAGTTTCCAAAGGGGTTTTACGTGTGGGATAGTCACATAACCCAATACCCGAAGGTGGCCTAGCTTAGGGTTGTGCTTTTAACACATTAACCGAAACGGCTCAGGTGAATAACCCCCTTAATACTTTTATAAATATACTCTTTTTATTTTTTCTTTCGTACCTAAATCAATTAAGCATCCATTCGCCGCAATCACTCCAACGTATATCCTCTTCGGAAATTGGGGTACAAATGTTGTTACCACAAAAATCCAAATATTCGTCTTTAAAACTTTTATGTACGCTAAAATGGTCGTCAAACTTTTTGCGATCAATATGGCGCATTGCGGTTTCAAAACTTACAAAGGCGTTTCTGTGGTTTTCAAAAAGACCACCAGCACCCGCGTAATATAATGGTTTATCACCCTCTCTCATTGGGCGAATGGTTATTTCATAATAACCCACTTCTACAAAAACCTTTAATCTACTCATTTTTATTTATTTTTATGTTTGTTACTACTTTTAATGTACCCTTAATATAATATTAGGATATTATTCCGATGTTTTCAGAATTTTCCGAAGGTCGTCTATACTACCCTCAAACAAAATTCCGTCTTCATTAGTTTGTATGGTTATTTGCGTTTGCTCACGCCTTTTGTAATCACTACCAAAACCCTCAAAAGCATCGGCAGTTATTGTTAAATTGTCAGCAAAAATTGACACATAACCAACATTTTCTTTGTACTGTGGATTACCACCGCGTACACCTTGTACTTTATAATCTACTTTTGTCATATCAGTTTTTATTTTTGTCTGTATAAAAAATCTTTGTAATCTTCCATTAAATCAAAAATGTTGAAAGGTCGCATATTAATATCAATACATTTGTTATACAACACTTTCAAAGTTAAACCAAACCCATTTTTGTCCTTGTACACTTTTACGACATCGCTAGTTGGTATAATACCATCAACGTCAATTTTTATATCCCCGCCCTCATAGACACTTAAAACAAATCCAATATCAAATTGCTTGTCTTCGCTTCGGGACTTGTATTTTACAACATCACCAACTTCAATTTCATTATTCATTTTATTGTTTTTTAATCGTTATACCCTTAATATAACATTCAGATATTATTCCGATGTACCTGACAATTTCATTAAACTCTTAATATGATCCCTATCCTGCGGAGTACCCGCAAAATTTATTTGATTAAAAAACTGTATTTTAAACAAATCGGGGATTGGGGTTGTCCATTCAAGTATTTCAGTATAACGTACCACATAATTTTCAAATTCCTTTTGATAATCGGGAGGTAATGTTTCAAATTTATGATATTCATTTTCGTCAAACCACAAACCGAAATCGTTATTTAAAAACAACAAAAGACTATGTAATCTTTGTTTTCCGTCAATTATTTCCAATGTATCGTCAAAACGATTGATAATCGTCAAATCGGTAATCGGTCGCCTATAAAACACTGAACGCACCAACTCCTGCTTCTGATGCAGTGTCCAAACAAATGGGCGTTGTAAATTTTGGTCTATTGAGGTAAGATAAACGTTGAAATCAATTTTACCCTCATGATACCGCCTATTCAAATATTTCAGCGAAGACCCCATCTCTCGCGTTTCGTAGGGGTTATGTAATCTTAATTGTTCTAAAGTTTTCATTATGTATTCATTTTTGTATATATGCAAAATTGTATATATACGTTTTTGTATATATACAATTATGTATATGATTAAAAAATTTCTATTAATCCCGCCAAAATATCACTGTCATTCAGAAAAACATCGTCTTCAATGTCTTCAACTTCCTTAACGATACCCATATTTGTTAAAACAAATCGCATAGCATCGTCATAAGCACCACATTCAACAAGGTATTCCACCATTCCCTGCGCTATGTTTGCCATTATTTCGTTGTTACCAATATCTGCTGCATCGGGGGTAAATTCCAAATCATTACCCTCAACCCAATCCGTAACATCGTTTTGGTTAATTACTATAACCTCAAAACACTCTATTGCTTTTGCCATTTTATTATTTTTATTATTGTTATTAATACTCTTAATATAACATTAGGATATTATTCCGATCTACACGTAAGCGTTTCTCTCACAATATTCGTTGCAAAAGTTTTCACTCTCATTTTGTTTCGGAGTAAACTCCCTGCCGCAATATTCACAGCGGCAATTCAGATATGTTTCTTTTGAAAATACAAAGTATTCGCAAAGTATTTCGTGATAAACTGCTTTCAAACGCTCACGCAATATTTCATTATCCACACCACCCTCAACTCTAAATTGTTTGTGTTGAAATAGGTTTCCACCGTCTTTTGTCCGATACATTGTATCAATATAGAACGCAAAAAAGTTCCCAAAAGTTTCGTTTACCTGAGCGTAAATACCAATTTTACCCAACTCTCCGTTCAACTCTGCCCCAATAAAGTGAGCGTAATCTACAACTTCTTCTATTGTCATCTTATTATTGTTTTATTGTTATGATTGTAATATAAAAGTAATTTGTTTATCCGATGCTATACTCATTTGAGTATTATAAAAAACGCCGCCACACATATTTAGGGTGGCGGCGCAACAACAAACACAAACTACAAATCAAATAATCTTATTCATTTTCGCCTTCGGCTTCTAATTCCGCTACCAAGGCGTTTTGTTCTGCAAAACTCATTGCATCCAACAAGTCAAACAGGTCTTCGGGAATGAAAAACAACAAATGTGCATTTACACAACCCTCCAACAAATCCACTTCTTCACAAGAAAGTGACCCGCTTGATGTATTGAAAATAATCTCACCGTGGCTATTTGACTCACCACCATTGATTATTTCAACCACCTCTCTCAATGTTGCCCAACAACTACCAACCAAATCGTTATCGCTGTCATGACCCTCATTACGAGAACCGCCGCTGACAAATTCTTCCAAAATAGAACGATACGTACTTTCAAAATTTTCAATACTATCGTTAATGACATCCCAATCACCATCATTAGGCTCTTCGCCGTCGTTGTCTTCTTTAAAATACTCTGTTATCATGTATTCATCAGAGGTTCCCAACGCCCAAGCCAAATCAATATGACCATCTTCGTCAATAAAACTTTTTACTTTTTCAATTATGGTATTTTCCATTTTATATTTTTTATTATTGTTATTACTATACCCTTAATATAAAATTAAGATATTATTCCGATGTCAATAATTCGACTTTTTCATATTTCGGGGACTGTTTGCAATAAACGACTTATTGCTACCTTTGAGGGTTATTTCGCCCATTGGTATCCAATCGCCATTTGAATAAACTTTTACTTTGGAACCTGTTAATCCTGTTTCCCGCATATATTTTTTAGCGGAGGAAGCCTTGAAAAACTGTTGATCACCTACGTAATAAATTGTCATTCTGTTTCAAATTTATGCTCATCACAAACGTTAAGAGCGGTTTTTAATTGGATATCTAAACCGATACCATTACAAAACATTCTACCCGAAAATTCGTGGTTTTTAAAAAACCTACAATTCTGACAAATTCGCACCTCACGATAATTCGCTGTTGCTAACAAATTGTCATTAAATTGGTTCAAATCCATTTGCTGTAAACTAATTCCTTGTCTTCGCATTATCTTTATTTATTATTTGTTATGTTAAAATAAAAGAGTGGGGAGATTGTCATTTACATATAGTAATTGAGATTGTCCCCACCTTTTTATGTTTTATTCGTCTTCGCCGTCAAAATCATCGTCATAGTCACCAAAAAGGTAACGCACATAATCATTTACGGCTTCGTCAATATCCGCTTCATTGCTTACAACTGCAAACGGCGCATCGCCTGTTTGTAAAACGTATCCTGTTGCTCGTGGAAAAAGGTTTTCCTGTGCAAAAGACACAATTTCAATTCTGTCTTCGGCAACGCGAACCGCGTACCAACCACTCCAATCGCCCGCCGAACTACTTGTTTCAATGTAATCAGCACGTACAACGTTGGCTAATTCACGTAAATATGTTCTCGGCGTATACCAACCAACTCTACCATTTGCAATAGTAGTGCTATAATCTTGACTACCATCACCAAATTCTACTGTCATTCCCAAATACAAGGGATTATTATTTTTTGTCATTTGTTTAAATTTTATTATTGTTACTTAATACTTGTAATATAATTTTAGTATTTTAATCCGATGCTAATCAGATATTCCACTCAATATTTTCATTACTGTCAATGGTTCCAATAATTTGTCCATTGATATTTAACAAATATCCAGCCTCGTCAATCCATTCTTTTACTACTTTGTCTTCATATTCGTAAAAGAACTCGTATCCCATCCTCACAAAGTAAGTGCAACGTTCCCAATACCACCTTATAAAATTTTCCTCAATAATGGTAAGGGTATCACTCCACACCTCTATAGAAAACTCATGTTCATTGACATCGTAATCGTTAAACAAAATCTCAATATCTACCGAACTAGCGTGAGAATATCGCCCCGTTTTTTTCAAATCAAACCCTTTTACAATTTGACGCAAAAACGTCTTATCAACACTAACACCTGGTATAATCGCCATACACATATTTTCGTTTTCCAAAATATCGTCAATGGATATATAACCATGTAGGCACAATCCGTCACCCTGTTTGTGCGACAAAGAAAAAGAAGGTTCCAAAGTTGAAATACCCCAATCCTCCGTTAAAAAATGAATAACATCGAATTTAAAGTCTTCGGGTTCTATGCAATGGTCTGCAAACGTATTGCGTATGTTTGCTTTTGCCCGTTCATTCAACTCATCAAAACTGTAAGTATTTACCGTTTGTTCTCTTTTATACTGCTTCATTTTATTATTTGTTTTATTATTGTTATTACTATACTCTTAATATAAAAGTAACATATTATTCCGATGCTAACAGTTTTTAATGAAAAATGGGTGCAGGTTAATCCCACACCCAAATATTTTTTACTCGTCATCTTCGCCGTCAAAATCGTCTTCGTCATCTTCGTTTTCACAATCATTCAGAATGTCGCGAATGTCTTCGTTTTCCAAGTCTTCGTCATTCTCAATCATGTAATCAACGATATCGCTTTCGTCAATCCAATCGCTCACACAATTAGAGGTTTGCAAATTTCCGTAACCATTGAAACGTATCCAATCGTGGTTAGGATTACAGTCGCCACGTGCAACCGCAGCATACAAATCATACGGCGAACCGTTAAAAAACGTTTCAAAAAAGTCCTCGTCATTCGCATGAATTTCGTCATCACACATATTGCATAGGTCGCAATATACATTGTGTAATTGTACCAAATCACGGCTATTCATGTCTTCTAAAGCCTCTTTTAACAACGTTCTCGCTTTTTCGTTATTCATTTTTATTATATTTTTATTGTTATTACTATTATTTTTATGTAAATTTCTTATACTATTCATTATAATTTTTCAATGTTATTCCGATGTTATGTCGGAATAACATTTTTTATTTTCCTGTAAACGCTTCGATTGTAAATTTGATAATTGCGCCAATCAATCCAACACACAAAGCAACCCCCCAAATAGACCAAAATATGACCATACCAAGCAAAACATAATTTAATATTTCATAAAACATTATCATATCTTTTGTTTTTTAATTTACTAAATAACGATAGTGTGGTTTTTGTATTTCGCCCTCTGCTATGATAGTCCAACACCTTGTTTGTATTTTGCGACCCTCAAATTCATGTTCGAGAAGTAAATCAAAATTAACACCAAGACTTTTTTCAATAATTTGAAAGTTGGTATCAGTCAAACCCTTTTTAACCAATCGGTCAATCAGTTTTTGTAACGAACTCACATAATGGCGTTCCGCTTTTTTAATAGCATCAGCAACAAATTTATCCTTACCTTTCCACACAATATCACGTGCTGCGCTACTTTTACTACTATAATAGCGACCGTTATCCGTTTTCCAAAAGTTGTTCGGAAATCCAACGTAATCGCCGTCTACCATAGGTTCTATTTCAAAAATTTCACACCAATCTTTTGCAGTCCTTTGATATATTTCTTTTGCTTTATCAAATTCACTTTGAGCATAGGTTTTAGTTTTTTCCAAAAACAAAATTTTTAAATCGTTTGTTTCGTTTCTCAAAACCTCTAACAATCCCTGCGGGGCAATGAATAATAATCTCGTGTTAATTTCCGCCTGTGAAATTTTTATGGGCGATTCTGCCCATGTTAATTCTTTACCCGACCATTTTTTAATCGTACCTGGTTCAAGGTTAAACCACCTGTCATTAGACTTTAATGGTCGCCAAACACCACCCTTACTTTTATCGTTTCTATCAACCCACACTCTATATGGTGAATATGAAAAACGATATTCCTTGTTTTTACTATCAACTGCTAAATACATAGTGTTTTATTTTATTTGTTATACTTTTAATATAATTGTGCAATATTATTCCGATGCTGTGGAATGGTATTGCGTGGGGATAATACATTTACTATCCCCATACAACCCGCACAATAATAAAAAAACAATAAGCTTTTATCTTTTTCAACTACGAGTATAAACCCGCTACGTAAAGGAGGTCTTCAATACACATACCACCAATGTAATGCCAATCGTACTCATCGTATGGATTACTGTGTGTGTAATAAACACCGTCATCTTTGCCGTCTACTTTTATTTCAACAACTTTCCAAGCGTCGTCGTCTTCAAACGGTGATTCAATAAATGTTTCACTTTCGTTACACAAAACGTGATGTCCGCTGTGTTGTTCAAGAATACTATGGCGAATAAAATCTATCGCCTGGCTTCTTACTTTATTAACTTGTTTTTGCGCTTCCGCTATATCAAATCTTTTCATTTTTATTTAATTATTATTTGTTATTGTTATATTCTAAATATATGGGTAGGATATTATTCCGATCCTACCCCTATTATTCTTTGTTACTCATTTGAGTATTAGTAGTACCTGTTGTTCATTCGTTCAACAATCTCATTAAAATCGTTTGGGGTTAATATTTCAATTTCACCCGCTGCTATTTTTGCGTGTAAAAAGGCTGCTACAAAGGCGTTAATTGCGTGAAAAATATTGTGGTCATCTGCTAACGCTTTTTTCAAATCCTTAATGTTATTAGGCGTCCAGGAAACAAACCCTGGTTGTGAAGAAAATTCCTCCGCCAAAAACGCTTCCATATCACTGCGAAACTTACCCCCAACACCTTCTAAAATTGAGATTGCCCAGTCTTCAAACGAAGTGAAAAACAATCCACCAAACTTTGCGGGGTCATAAAGTAATTGAAATGTTACTTTGTCGCCTGTGTAATTGTAATATTTTGGTCTTTGTAATTCGGAGTTTCTAATTTCCGCGAAACCCAATGGTTTGAAATATCTCTCGAAAACCGTATCGGCAAACCAATAATCAATTTCATCGTTAACGTCTGAAAGAAACTCCTCGTAATCAAATTCCGAATCTTCATCCTCATCCCAATCTCTGTTATCAAAGTAATCGGGGTTTAAGTCACCACTGTACGTATCAATATGTCCGTACAACAACATTTTACCAAAAAAATCGTTACTTAATTCTAATACTCTCATTGTATTTATTTTTATTGTTTGTTATTGTTATGTTTTTTATATACTCTCAATATAACATTAGGATATTATTCCGATGCTGCCACAACATCATATATTTTAACCAAATCCTCAACACCCAAATTAGTAGCAACAGTCCAATTATCATGACCATCGGGCTCCTCAAATCCTACTGCCAATTTTTCTTTGTGGAAAAAAAGTTTTGTTGGTTTATACTCCCACAAAATATACCCACTGCACTCAAAATACATTCGACCCCCATTTTCTTTTACAATAATGGCAAGCTGATTGTAAAGTTCATCGCGATACCACGATAAATTTCTTTTTATTTCTTTAATGTTTATGTAATCCATTTTTTATTAGTTTTATTATTGTTATATTCTAAATATAAAAAGGGGGTAGTAATCCGATGCTACCCCCATTTTTTTTTATTGCTTACATTTAAGAAATCCGTCTTCGTCTTCGTTATCCCCGTCATCATAATCGGTCTTCAAAAATCCGTCTTCGTCTTCAAAATCGTATTCAGACCAATCGTCATCACCGCTTGTATCAATTTGTTCAATCAAATCCGTACCAATGTAGAAATCAATTATTCCCAAATCATAGGCAACTGACAATAGAGGTTCCCCCTCATCTTCGTCATATTCTACGTCAAATATTTGCCCAAATGGTATACCTTCGGGTTTGGTTATTTTGTCAAACCAAATCACACCCAACGTACCGCTATCCACACCATACAAATATGGCGAAGTATCAATGTCATCATTTTCAAGACGTAGTTCTTCAAGACTACGTGGGTCTTCAAGACCAAAATATCTACCGTCACCGTGGGCAGTGCCATGTAACGCCGATTCACCTGGTACAAGTAACTCATCCCAATTATCGTTTTTTTGCATTGTATCGCACATTTGCGACCATTTTTCGTCACTACTAACATAACACAAATCGCCAATCCACACCTGTCTCAAAACGATTTTCTGTTTTCCATTTACAATTATTGTATTCATTTGTATTTTATTTTTTATTGTTATTTTATATTCTTAATATAAAAAGAGGGTAGTAATCCGATGCGCTACCCACTTTTTTTTAGTTTCCAAAAAATGTTTCTACTTGGTCTACTCTCTTTTCATAAATTTTAGATAAGAGAATATAAATTTCAGTAGCCTCCATATTCAACGCTTCTTTTTCCTGTCCGATAGCCTCTAATCTGCGTTCCAAATTACCGATAACGGTTTTTTCATTCAGTTTCTGTAAAAACACTAAATTATCACTAATCCACGCTTCTATTTCACTCTCTGTGCGAAAATGAAGTAATCTGTAAAAACTGTGCTTACATTCTACGTCATGTTCGTTGAAAAAGTAGGTTTCGCCGCCAATCATAAAGTAGCGTATGTTTTTATAAACCTCACTGTTTGCAACCCCCGCGTTCCATAAATCACTCCACGAGGTAAAATTTTCTGCTTTTATATTTTTCATTTGTGTTATTGTTTTTATTGTTATTACTATCCAACTATCATATTTAACGTGTTTTGTCCGATTGTGCGAAGCAACAACTCACTGTAATACACATTGCGCCCTCTCAATTTGTCATTAACCGCGTCACTCAAATTAGGATATGAAGTCCTAAAACCGTAGTTGAACGCTTCTTTTGCTGCGTTGGTTATTTCCTTTTTGGCGAAACGTGCAAAACGCCTACCACCAATTTCCTTTGTGAAAGCAATATACACGTTGTTATCACCGTATCCGTTTCCCTGTCCCTGCATTAGAATAAAATTGTCGTCTTCTGCAAAGAAACCATGAAATACTGTTTTCATATTATTTAACTATTATTGTTTGTTATTACTATACTATCAAATATAAAATTAGGATATTATTCCGATGCTATTCGGCTTCCTCCTCCCAATCCTCATTAGGTTCCCACAACTCATCCTCCTCATAGGATAGAGTACCGTAAATTTCGTCAAACGCCTCCTCCGCTTCTAATTCGTTGGTAAAACGGTCAAACTCTACAAAAACGCCGCCCGAACCATAATAACCAATCAAAAGTTCGTCACCAACCTCAATCATTCGTAACGCCTCAGCCTCACAACTTATTTCTTTACCCTTGTATTCCATATCTTTAAATTTAATTATTGTTATTTTTTTTTATATGCCCTAAATATAAAATTGAGATATTATTCCGATGTATAAAAATGGGTTGAGATAAAAACCTCAACCCAAATTATAATAATAATCAACAAAAATCTCAAAACCGTATGTCGAAAGAATCTAAATCCAACAATATTTTTTCAATCAATTCGGGGGTTATTTCTACGTGGTCGCCACCCTCAATTTCAAGCATATCAAATGACTTGTAAAGTAATTGGTTCACACCGTCACAGACCATTGAAACCATAAATTTTTCTGTTTCATTGAATGGGTTTATAACACATTCCGAACCAAACGCTTCTTTAAGGTATTCCATATAGTCACCACATTCGCCCCACCAATGTATAATGTATTTTTCCGCGTCATACCTGCTATATGTAAGACTACCATCCATGTGAGGACCTGCACACATTCTCGCACCAAAATCTTCGGCTGGGGTTTCTTCGCCCTCAAAATCGCGGATGTTATCTATGATAAAATCCCTACAATATTCTACGTATTCTTTTAATTCCATTTGTGTTATTGTTTTTTAATTGTTAAACCTCTATTTTTTGTTGTACCCCTGGTCGTAATAAACTTCTTGAATATACGCCAATTCTTTGGGATTCCATTCGGCTGCATCGGGGTCATCTTCGTCTAAAAACTCCGCCATTGGTACGTAACACAAACATTCTGTGTCCGCCTCATCCCAAACTTCAATTCCTTGTTCGTCGTCGTCTGCGTCAAAGTATTCACGCAAAATGCACACGTCACCATTGTCAAATTCATGTATTCTATCCATTGTAAAACTTTTTTAAATTGTTATTGTTTATACCCTAAATATAATATTAAGATATTATTCCGATGCTATCACTTAATTTTGTGAATTTCATAACACAATATCGAACCTGTTACGATTACATTATTGCGACCTCTGCCACCACTTTTAAATTTCACACCATTCGACACATACGGGGAGTGTCCTGTTACTTTTTCTGTGTGTAAATTACACATTTCAATCGCCGCTTTTAAAGTTTTAACTTTTTCCGATAAAACCACGTCGCGCTCGCTTGCACCTGTGCAACCAACCATCCAACCTAAATATATTACTTTGTACATTTTTTTATTGTTTATTATTGTTATTAACTTATTTTATTTACTTAAAACCGTTCAACGATATTATCCGTATCCCAATAATATAATTGTTCGTCTGTATCCGACAAAGGAAATGATATTGTGCAAGGAAATTGAAGAAAAATATCGCTATCCAACGCACTACCATACACATAGAACCCCTTATCTACCTTTTCTTTGCCCCAACCATTCGGAACGTCTGCAAAGGTTTTCATATCGTAATCTTTGCCCTCTGCAACACATATAATTTGATCGACATCCCTAACGTGTCTTAACAAAGTATCTATAAACTTAATATCTTTTGTTGTCATTTTATTTTATTGTAAATTTTTTTCAAAAAATCTTTTATTTGTACTCATTTGAGTATTATTTATACGATAACTTCAAACGTAGGAACAACCCATCCGTTCTGAAAATATCAAACAATTCAAATCCTGTGTGGTGGTATCTGTAATTGTGGAGTAAATCCTTATACAACAACCACGTAAGATAATTGAGGTATGTAACGAAATCATTTACCGACTTCATAATTTCCTGCAATGCACTGAAATTAAACCCTGCAAGAGCATCGCTACTGACAAGAATATCGTCAAACCCATCGTAATAAACATACGACCTCAAACCCTCTGTATCAATAAACCCTTTCAAAAATCTGTTGGGGTCAACAATAATGGCATCCCAAAATTCAAACGTGTTTGCTACGATAACACCCTTTAACATAAGACCCTCAAACCTTTTTGCAAGTTGTTCGCCTTTTTTTATCTGTTTTTCTGTCATTCGCATGGAAAACCTCCGTCTTTAATTGCGTTAAAATTCTCTATCGTGTAATCAAAAAATTGGAATAAACACCTATCATCATCCCATATCACCGAACATACAAGCATATCCACACCACATAGGTAGTGAAAATTATGTTCCAACGTGTAATCACTTTTTTCGGGGTATAACTTCAAAAGATTATCATAAACCTCCTGCGCAAACCTCTGTATTACTGAAATTTTATTTTTGTCCATTGTTATTATTTTTAATTATACTCTTAATATAATCACAACATATTATTCCGATGTTATTGTGGATAGAAATTAAAAAAAAAGAGAACGAACAAGGATTCTATCGTTCCATGCCCATTCTCAAAAAAGTAATCGGGGGTCATTGTTACCGCTTGGGAAAAACAATTAAAGCTGGGTAGTGCTTGCTGAAGGCACATTGGTACTGATACTATCGCCTAATATGTTTTTTTTATCCGAATAGCCGCCATGCGACCCCCAAATTACTATCTTAACAACTATGAATAAATTACTTTTTAAATATACACTAATTTAACCTGCTAACCAACCATTAGTGTATTTATCACGTACAAAGGGGAAATCTTTTTTAACATGACCCCAATATCCGTCACTCCAATCTTTTATATTGAGGTGATTGAAAACCCCCGCCTGCACCATTTTACAAAAACAATCCAATATTTTTCTACTTAAACCATTACCCCGTATCGCTTCGGGGATACCTATGCTATCCATATAAACAAAGGGTTTGTCTTCATTTAATCGCTGTTGAACTGTTAAAACCATAAGTCCATCCGTAGTGTCCACACCATTGAACTCCATTACAATAACAATTTGTCTTTGCACATTACTATTATATTGTTCCTCTTTAGTGCTAATCTTAAATTCGGGAAATACTGTGGAAAATTCTTTTACAATAAGTTTTCCAATTAGTTGACAACCTGTCCACACAATTTTTCTACTTTCCATTGATTAACTCTTTTATAAATTATACTGTATAAATATAAATAGAACTTTTTTATCCGATCTATCAAACGATTTTATACAGAAACTCATAAAAATCAATCAAAACTTCGATAGATAAAACTCCGATATCCATACTACCAATGTCGTTTCCATCGGAGTCATAACCTCTAAGATAAACAGTTTCGCCGTCTACCTCATCCACATATAATTCCTGTGGATAAATAACGCCACATTCGTAATCCGAAAGTGAAATTGGGTCAATACCCTTGTCAATGGTTATTTCAAATACCCTAATTTCGCCGCCGTAACTGTCACACAAACTTCTAATGTTGTTGTAAATCAATTCGGCTCCTACCAAAATTTGTTCCTTTAGTTGAGCAACCGCTCTGTTTGTTTCAATTCTATTCATTTTTTTTGTTGTTTATTATTGTTATTTACTATACCCTCAATATAAAATTAGGATATTATTCCGATGCTTCGGCGTTAGTGTAACGTTCCTGCATTTTCAATACAAGGTCATCAGCAATTTGTATCGCCATACTATTAACACGTTGAGGCGAAACCCAATTCCCACTCGATAATATGCCGCTTATTGCGACACTAATAAAGTATTCTCTTTTGGTCATACTAGCGGCGTTTAATTCGCCCCACATTCTTATTTCTCTATCTGTCATTTTTTTTGTTTTTATTTAAAAAACTATCATTTTACTTACAACTCTCGACACACCATACCCTTGGCGGTTTCCTCCTGTTATCCCTTATCAATGGTATAAAGATAAGAAACAAAATTTGCATAGTAAAATGATAATTTTTTTATTTTCTTTAAATATAATTCCTACATATTATTCCGATGCCCCTCCATTTGCCTACGCATATATTTGTACTGCGCACAATCACTGTTACACATTTCACACTGCCACGCATCACAATCACTGTATATAACCTCGCCTTGTACCTCCGCCTCATTTTCAAACGTTATATCCGAAGCATTTATTTCTAATGACGAGTTTGTTCGGAAAATTGGTTTGTGCGTATGGTTATCAACAAATTCAATCCGCGCATCATATACTCCGCCCATATCGGAACTCTCATCACAATTAAATTGCATTGAAACGTCAAATTCATTCAATAACGCCTTGAGTTTGTATAAAAATTTTACATTGTTATCTATATCCATTTTTTTAAGTTTTTATTTGTTATTATTATATCCAAAATATAATGTTATAATATTATTCCGATGTTATTTCATGTAGAAAAAGCGGAAGTGAATAAAACACGCCCCCGCTCACAACAACAACAATAAATAAAAATAACTTATTTCTTAATGGTATTAACTACCAATCGTAATCTTTGTATCCAAATGTTTCTACAATCGAAATTTGTAAATTGGGTTGTTTTGAAAATTCTCTCAAACCCTCTGTCAAACTGTCAATCGTTTCGCCAGCCTTACCAATCAAAAGACCTGGTCGCTGTAAATATATTTTCAACGTTGGTACATAATCTTCAAACGTGAAGTCCAATAAATTGATACCCAACGGTAAATTGTGTACGCAATAATGTTTTTGTTCGTTTCTATTATTGAAAAACCTTAAAATAAAGTCTCCAAAACCGCGAATAACCTCTCTTTTTTCAAGTGTTGTTAAACTTTCCACAAACATAGCACCTCGTTCCAACTCCTCAATAATTGTTTTCTTTGCCGACAATATTTTTATATCCGCCTCCAACTTTTTCTCATTCAAAGTTGAAATAAGTATCATATCATTTGTGTCGAATGTACCACTACAACGTAATCTCTCAATCCACCCTTTGTACGTTTGAAAATGCTCTTTTGTTTCACAAGAAAACAACACATCGGTAATTTTCTCAAATATTTTTCTTTTATTTTCTGTCATTTTTTATTGTTTTTATTATTATATGATATGTAATATAAAGATACTATTGTTATCCGATCCTTCATACTCATTTGAGTATAATAAAAAGTGGTGGTAACGTGTTTCACAACAGGAACCACCACATTAAACATTTCCCGCCTCAGGAAATATTATATAACAATAATCAATCAATATCTATTTTAAAATCTATCATGCGTACATTGCATACCCCACAACGCCTTTTGAACCAAATCGTCTTGTATATCCAAAAACTCGTGAAACGCATCTTTTGTGGATAAACCTTCGATAATTTCCTCTCCCGATAAATGTTTCGATAGGTCATCAAGCCTCGCAACGTCATCGTTAGTGTGGTAATTCCATAAATGCTCTTCCAACAATTCCACTACCCCCGTTAATCTATTAGTCATGTCTGTTTGTTTTTAAAAGTTAAATGAATGTACGTCTATTTGACGCTGTGTTAATTCAATAATGTTTGCACCCTTTCCCGCATATATCTGCTTAATATGAACGTCAAGTAAAGCGGCAGGTATTCTCGGCAAATCCTGTTTATCGGTCGCCGACCACGAATAATCATTTCGTGCCTCATTGTATATGTAACGGTGGCAAACCTCCGCACCTGCGAAAAATATACCGCCGTAATGTTTTACTCCGTAACTCTTACCAATTTCTATTTGCATTGTTTTGTTGTTTTTATTATTATACCCTCAATATAAAATTAGGATATTATTCCGATGCTAACCCTACATTTTATCGCAATTCTTAATCGAAACATATAACTGCATTTTCAGTTGTTCCAATGTACGTAAAAAACCCCACTGATTAGCCCCGCCGTAGTAATCTTTTCTGTGTTCAACAACACGATAAGTTACATCGTTGTTTCTCTGCCAACCTACTTTGTTCGTAAAAAGGTTCCACGTTTCGCCATTCCAATCAAACCAACAACTGCGATAACGATAACTACATTGTACATCAATGTTTGTTGCACCTGGAAATACTGCGCTAATCGCCGCTTTTAAACCTACTGTCTTCATTATTATTATTTATTATTATGTTATTGTTATACCCTCAATATAAAATTAGGATATTATTCCGATGCCTATCGCATACTACCGCCAACCTGCCACTTATGATGCTTTAATCGCATATTACGCCTGGATACGTAAATTTCCGCCGCAAACAACGAATCAAACTCAACATATTCTACTTTCAACGGAAAATTTGATTTTCTAAAATCATATTTGTTTAATATAAACGTTCTCATTTTATTTAATATCAAATGTTAATCACTTTAATCACTCATCAACTCCCGAAATTTCTCAATCTGACGCTCGGAAAATACATTGTCCGCACCATCCTCGTGAAACTGATTATCATTAGTGGTATCAATACAAGATATTGTTACAACCGTTTTTGAAATCACCTCATCATTGAGAATACGAAGCATAATGTCTTCGGTTTCCTGCTCACTCAAATTCGCTATATCTAAAACAAATCGTGCCATATTATTTATTGTTATTATTGTTATTAACTTATACCCCAAATATAACATTAGAATATTATTCCGATGCTATTTCCGAACTTTCGCTGTTAAAAGGTCTTTGTAAAATTGCATGGTTTTTAATAATGTTATCGCAATATCATACGAACTCGTATCTCGTTTGTGGTACAAATCCGCTAAATCCCGACCGAAACCGTTTTTATCTTTATAAACCTTAATAACATCGCTCTCACATATAACGCCGTCTGTTTCGGTACGTATTTCGCCAAATTCCAACGTACATAAAACAAACCCAAAAGTTACTTTTTGTCCCTTCAATTTGTACTTAACAACGTCACCGCGACCTATTTCTATTTTTGTTTTCATTTTCTTTAATACGCTATGTTATAAATATACTCATCCACATTGTAAATCCAACTACCTTGTCTGACCAACAACGCATTACGACCGTAATATTTCGCTTTCATACCCTTAATGGAACCCGTATAATGAAAGTTTGCATAACCTAATTCACTTAATTGAATACCATGATCTTTACGTAATTTTCTAACTGCTGCCATTGTTTTTTATACTTTATTTTTGTTACTAAATATGTTATTCGACCTTAAAAAACAACTGTAACATAAAACAACGTCTGTGTTATTTTCACATGGATAGTGCGCAGAATGAATATCCATTAAACCGCCACAACAATCACATTTTACCTCAATAACCTCGGCCTTTGCCACCATATCCAACGCAATACGTAGCTCAATGTAATTTATCTGCAAATCTATCTCATAGAGAAAAAACCGCCTTTTGTTGTTCGCAATTTCAGTCAAACCCAACATTTGCCGCATACCCACCATTTTATAATACTGCGCCGCAAATGACGGCAAACCCAAAATATCAACGTGTTGGTCTACCGAGTCCACCAATTCAGTTACAAATTCAACCTGTCTCTGTAATGTATTATATAAAAGTTTAACCTCTGTCTTTGTCATCTTATGAAAATTTTAATTGTTATTATTATATCCTAAATATAAAAGTAAAATATTATTCCGATGTAATAAAAATATGGTACGTAAATCTTACTTACATACCACATAATATTTTACTATCCGCCAAATACAATTATGGAACTACCTAATTCGTTTTCCAACTTTGTTACCTCAACTCCCATTTTATGAAATATAGCGGTCATTTGCTTTTGTATCATATCCGTTTCATTCATGTTATACCAACGCCTTTCTTTAGTTTCTGTGTCAATCTGACCCATACCACCGTACAACTCCTCGGACAATCTATTTTCCATATCCCTAATTATCGTAAGGGCTACAACCTTTGCTTCTTTTTTAGTCATTTTATTGTCTGTTTTTATCGTTATTTCACTTGCATTAAATTGAACTGACCATTTATAATTGAAATCAATTTATAAAAAGGTAATCCCAAACTATACCTTACCGCATCCTGTGCGCGCTCATAATCATTTGCGTCTTTACAAACAATTATGTTTCTATCGCCACGTATATTACTACAAATATCATTTATTTGTTGCATAGTACACAACCCGCAACCCACAAACTTATTGTCAAAATTAACTATGTAATAAAAATTCATTGTTATTGTTATTTAATTATTATATCCTAAATATAAAAGTAAAATGTTATTCCGATGCTATCCCACCAATACTCATTTGAGTATAATAGAGAAACGCCGCCCCAAGTTTTCGGGGGCAGCGGAACTCCAAACCATATAATAATCAATCAAAAAACTTTCTTAACCCACTTGTCGAAAATCCGAACCTATGATTTTTCCCTTGTCTGTGAAAAACCACTCGCGGTCTTCACAAATTTCAACCATTTCGTCATCCGAAATTTCGTAAAAATACATATAACCCCGCTTTTCCCACTGCCGACAAAAATCCGCATACCATTTTTTAATGTTGGCAATAACTTTTTCAATTATCGCCTCCTGGTTATCGGGTACATCATTATCACACATATCGGTAATATTAACCGAACTTGAATAATAATAATTGCCGCTGTGCAAAAATTCAACTCTAAAAAGATACTGTGCAATACTTTTTATCTGTGTGTGGTGAATACCAGCAAAAGCAATTTTTCTAAACTTCTCATTCAACAAATCATTAAATGAAATCGAACCACTTAAACACAAACCGTCACCCTGTGAATACGATAGAGAAAAATATGGAGTCAATTCACTTATCCCAAAACTTTCCAACAAATCGTTTACAATGTCTTCGGAAAACCAATCCGCCTCACGCTCATATTCCAAAACACAACCCTTTGCGGTATGCTGTGCATCACTATTCAACTCACTAAAGGTAAAACCCTCAATCTCTTTTACTAACTTAACCATTTTGTTTAATATTGTATTGTTATTATTATACCCTAAATATAAAATTGAAATGTTATTCCGATGCTATGAAAAAAAGGGGTTATTTCCAACCCCGTTTCTTTGCGTAATTTTTTGTTTTTAACACCATAGTCGCCGCTGATTCAATCCCCTCGCCAACTATAATATCCAACTCCGTATCATAATGATAATCACTATGAATATCATTATATTCGTCTTGTTGCTCATCTTGTCTGTGCGTTCCTTTGTAGGCAAACCCACCAACCAATTTAACAAAACAACTATATTGCTGTGTTATGTCTTCTTTTGGTTGAAACTGAATAAAACCCTCCTTTTTACAAAACGTTATACGTATGTAACGCGGAATAGCCTTAAATTGTATTTCGCGATTGTTTGTGTACCAACTTTTGTGAACACCTTGAAACATTACATTCGGCAACTTCTTAATGAATGATAAGTCTTCACGAACAAACTCAACGTAAGCCCACTCATCAAAGGTAAAACCCTCTTTTTCCATTAGTTTAGTTACAAAGTCGCGCTCATGCTCACTCCAACTCAAACCACACGTGCCTATAAAATCTTTTATTTTCATTTCTAAAATATTTAATTGATTATATCCTAAATATAATGTTAAGATATTATTCCGATGCTATACCGAAATTCAATCAAAATCTAAAACAACTACAGTACAACCCTCAATTATTCGGGTTTTGGGTTTATTTCCCACATATTGAGCAAATTGTTTAATTAAAACACCTCCCCATCCATATTTTTCCACTATTTGCCATACAGGAGAAGACGGGTTTTTAGCAGTACGCACAAACTTAAAAGTCTCCCCTATCGCAATATTTTCAATCGGTATTTTCATTTTCCTGCGCTTTGAATATATGTAAAACTTGCCTCGAAATCATTTATATCAAAGTTATCCCAATTCTTTGTTTTATCCCAAAACAAATCCATTGCCAAACTTACCGCCTCAACCCTAACTTGACTTTCAAAGTAAACAGGGTCGTATTCACGCCACTCTATAGTCTCCGCTTCCAATCCCACTAAAATAGCATCTAATGGTATATCAAACGAAAATGTACTATCATCACCCGTAAATAATACCTTAACCGAAACAGTATCCGTATTTAATATGTTTTTCATTATGTTTTTATTTGTTATTGTTATCAAAAGAAAAAAACCGCATATAACCAAATTCAGAAACGTTAATGTTAATACGATTATTTTATACGGTTTTTATAGAGTGCGCGACAGGACTCGAACCTGCACAAAACAGTTTTGCAGACTGCCCCCTTAACCATTTTGGGTACGCGCACATATCAATATTCACTGCAATAAATACTAATATAATATTTTTTTTTTAAACTTTTCGAGGTTCGCCTCTGTGAAAATTCTCAATCTGAAAACCCAACCATTCACTAAAATTGCTTTCGCAAATCTCTAAAAAGTCTTCAAAATCGTACCTCGAAAACTCCACACCCAACGCCTCACAACGCTCTTTATATTGCTTTTCAACACTGTGTACATTCGTACTCTCATACCACCCAACAAATACACTCATTTTTTTATCGTTTTAATTGTTATTGTTATTTACTATACTATCAAATATAATATCTTAATGTTATTCCGATGCTTCACATTCAAAAATGGGCTTCAATCGTGGGTCGCAACCCCTACAATACATACAACTGTTTGTAAAACCCTCCCCCTCGGCTCCACACAAAGGACAATCATTATTATTATCATTAAATCGTGGGTCAGGCTGACCACAATACGAACAACTGTTACTCCAACCCGCATCCTTTTCAAAACACAAAGGACAATCCTCTACGTTAAATTCTACCACCATCGCATTTTATCTATTTTTAATTGTTATTGTTATCTTTATTTATCCTAAATATAATGTTAAAATATTATTCCGATGCTATTGCAATATTCGATTGATACTTTTATGGATTTTTTTCTTTAAATTGTTTTGAACGGAAGACGGTCTATCACTCTCAACGCCGTAATTATCACGCACACAATTAAAATGACACCATTCAAAATTACCCAAACTACCCCTGTTTTGATACACATGAAGCACAACCGAAAGCATTTTATTCCTAAATAAACCACTAACAACAACCTCATTTTTTACAAACCTATCATTCTCATATATGGCTGTAATCGTATGCTCAAACCCACTGTTTTTAATAGTATTTAATCTCACAAAACCCATTTTCTTTTTTTTTAATTGTTATTGATTATTTTTTTAATATACTCATTTGAGTATTATAATTGTACCGTCTTGAAAAAACCATTCATAGACGCTAAATTGCGTTCCGATGTTAATACCGAACCAATATCCTCGCCATCAATAGAGAAAATAAACATATAAACCCTATCACGAAAACCAATACACTGAGCATCATATTTGCCACGTTCCAACACCAAACCCTCACGCCAAACGTCAAAAATTAACTTCGAGGGGTTAGCCGAAGCCATACCCCACAAAAAACCGTAATCCCTTTTTCCTGCTCTTACCATTTCAAACCTTATTGAAAATTACAAAGAAAACAATTTGCATCGCACTCACTATTTAAAGGGTCATGTACCCTTACCAACTCCCCACTTTTATCCCATTCAAAAGATAATAGTTGGTCATCCTCATAGTCAAAACAACCTATTTCGGAACTGATAAAACCACCCTTAACACGTAAAACTTCAATCGTACCATCGGGGTTATTTATGTAATCCGAAACAACCCTATTCCTAAAATCTAAAACCGTTTCACGACTTACAAAACGCTCATGCCAACGTAAAACACTAATTTGTTGCGCGTGTCTAACAAAAGCCGCCTCTACCAATTCATTCATATTGTTTTATTATTTATATTGTTATACTATCAAATATAAAAGTAAAATGTTATTCCGATGTAACTACAATTATAGTGTTTGTCCCATAATGACCGTTTGTCCCCTCATGATTCGCCAAAGCCGCCGCAGTTTTACTTTCATACGGTATCGGAAAGCGAGAGTCATTAACAATAAACCAATCGTTTTTGTATTGCCTAAAACGTACCCATGCACACTGTTTTTTAGACCACTGCGACAAACGCCGCCCCCAATAATCATATTGATATTGAAAATCCTGTGAATATATTATTTGCTCGTTTCTCATTTATTCAAATCTTTATTATATTGCTAATACTGTAAAAAAATGGTTCATATTTGCCATATAAACCATTTTCTTTATTTTCCTATATGTTATCCCAATTTTATCTTTAAACTCGTTATACGCTTGTAAAAACCCGCCGTATGCAAACTGTCACCCAATTTGTAATGTAAGTAATCTAAAGCGTGGCAAAATTCATGTAACAAAGTATCCGTAAAACTTTTTATTGCAACTGTGTTTTTTCGTATCGCCGTTTTATTAAACACAATTATCATGTTTTGTGAAACCATATATTTACCCATTGTTTTACGCACACAACGCCCATTTACCGTCTTACTATCCTGTGCCACATTGCAAACTCGAACCTCACTAACATTACGTATTTTGAAACACCTGCACAACTCCAAAACTAATTTATTCGATAATACCTGCCGTTCCTTCGCCGAAGCATCACCACTGTTTAATAAATCCTTGTACGCCTTTTTTGCCGCCGCCGAAACACTAAATTCTACACTCTCAATATTGTTACTTTTTTCGTATGCTGTCATTTTTATTAAGTTTTTGATTATTGTTATTGTTATGCTCTCAATATAATATTTACATATTATTCCGATGCCATGAAAAAAGCATAGCGAAATTATATAACTCCGCCATACTTTAAACCTTATTATATACTCATTTGAGTATTATATCAATCCCAAACCAAACCCGACAATAATTTGTCGCAATTCTCACGCTGGTTTGGATACCTTTTGCAATACCCCGACAAATAACTTTCCAACTCCAAACGTGTAACACGTTCCGACTTTTTACCCTTAATATGAAACGTTAAACCACGTTCAAAAAAAGGAAAAAATTTATCCATAATGCACTCAATATACCAACGCTTAAAAGCAAATTGATTGTCAACACGACCATCAACATAAAAGTTTTTTACATAGATACCCGCAGCACCACGACCCATGGATATCCCATACATATTTTTATTTATCATATCGCTGTGTATTTTAAAATTTTCTGTATCTTTTTGTCCTCTGGGTCATAGCAATCCAAATAACCTATGGAATAACCAACAACCCTCTTATACGTATCGCGCTGGGCAATAATAGAACGTATAAAACTTTCCATATTTTCCAAACTCCAACGACCATCCAACCATATAACCGCATCACTACCACACGCTGGGATAGGTTTCTTTTCGCCATCAAACCGCATCTCGCCATTCCTAAAACGCATACCCGTAGACTGTATCCACAAAAAACCATATACCTTTTGTCTCATTATCTTTAATTTTTATGATTATTATTATACCCTAAATATAAAAGTAAAATATTATTCCGATGCAACAAACATATAATATAAAAAAAGGCTTGGGTATTAAATACCCAAAGCCATTTTATCCCTTTTTATCGCCCTTATTCCCTTCGGTCTCCGTTTCGTGAACTCCGCCTTATCCCAAAACGAAAACTCTCTCTCGTTTGAAAATAAGTGATTATAATAGACCGTCAAACATTCCAAATCCCAAACCATCTCACTGTATTGCTCCCTGGATAAGTCTTTGCAGTGACAATAATCCCACTTTTTGTAAAACTCCATAGCCGCCTCAAATCCAACAAAAACCTCCTTTTGCCCCTGCCCGCAACGTTCCCAATCACTTTTTGGCTGATTAAAAACGTTGGCTTGTGTGCTAAAGTGTGGGTATCTATTACCACCGCAGTAGTAATACTGTACCTCAAAAACAATCTTTTTTGTCAGTTGAAACACGTAATAAAATACGGGCTTCTGCGCATCTGTTACACGACCTAAATTTACCATTGTTTAAAATTTTATTTGTTATTGTTATATACTATCAAATATAATATCTTAATGTTATTCCGATGCTATCGGCTCAAAACATCATCACACTTTACTAAAACCCAAATGCAGAAAGCACTCAACAACGCCCATAAAATAAACTTACCTACGAATAAACCTAATACTCCCATTTTGATTAAAATTTTATTGTTATTATATACCTAAATATAATTTTAATATACTAATCCGATGCAAACTACCCAAATATAAAAAAAGGGGGTTAACCCCCTTGTTTATATTATTATGGCTGTGTACCAACCATTTTCGTAGTCCCCATCGTGCGGCTCTTCAAGGTAAGAAACAGGAACGGAAATCATACCATCCGCCGTTGGAATCTTCATATCCGTTATCGTAATTGTCGAACCATAACGACCCTCGCGCATACATTCCAACAACTCACAACCTGGAAATTTCGCCTCCAACGCCTGCTGTATATCCAACGGACTCGGCATATCCAAAATTGCTACGGGGTTGCCAAAACTATGAATAAAATCCCCCACCTCATTAAAAATTGAAAAACAACCCAAACCCTGCGGGTGACCTGGAAATCTTTGAAATCTATAGTTCATATCTTTTAAATTATTATTGATTATAATATTAAATATAATATGAAAATGTTATTCCGATGCAAATCTGAGATTTTTGTGTATCTAATTATTTTTTGAATATCATTTTAATATAATGATAATGATATATATACAAAATATCATTAGAATTATCGGCAAATGATAGGAAAATATGATTGTGATGTGTTGAGGGTATAAAATTTTTTACTATTTTAACATTTAATAAAAATAGCATTTAAAATTTTATTCTGCATACTCATTTGAGTACATTATAATATTATTCCGAATATCATTTTAATATCATTTCGGATGTTCGTTATAATATAATGTTAAAATAGTTTAATAATATTATTTATACTATTTTAACATTTTATGGGATGCTATTATTTTAACCTATTTTAACATTTAATACAACCACAAAAAAGGGGATTTAGGTTTCCCTAATCCCCCAAGGATAATTCAATAAATAATATTTTATCTTAATAAGCCCAACGCCACAACTTTGTGCGACCGTATTCCGCTAGTTCGTCATCTTCGTCAAACTCATCTTCCTCGTCATCTTCGTTTTTCGTGTACTTTGCGATAAGTTCGGGGTCGTTTTTGTATTTCTCACATAGAGCAAAAAACTCTGCGTACAAATCCAAGTATGCCTCCGCATCATCAGTGGAACCAAAATCGTCTTCAAACGCTTGTAAAGGTCTTTCGGGTCGGGTTCCATTAGCCGTATCATACAGATAATTTTCTGCATAAAATTCTGCCACGCTCTCAAGCTCTTCCTGAGTAATCGTCAAATTATTATATTTCCATTCCATGTTTAATGATATTTAATTGATTATTATACTATTAAATATAATTTTTAAATATTATTCCGATGCTATTTCTGTTCTACCAATTCAGTATAGTCTTCGCACTCATCGCACCAATTACCTTTGTTATCATTGATAACAATACTGTCAATTTCCATATCATTCGGGTTGACCCAAAACTTCTGTAAAACTTTTTCGGAGTTACATTTTTTACATACTAACATATTATTTAATTTTAATTGATTATACTATCTAATATAAAAGTAAAATGTTATTCCGATGCTATGGGGGATAATCTTTAAATGTTAAAATAGTATAAAAATATTATTTAAACTATTTTAACATTTTATAATTGAGAAACCAATTTAACCTATTTTAACATTTAATAGAAACAAAAAATATTCGTCATATTTACATTATAACGAAGCAAAAAAAAATATATAGGTTTTTGTCCTATTAAATTGAGTTATATCATTTTAACGTTTATTTGAGGTCTTATTTGTGTTTTTCTGTAAGCGCGTATCCACATTTGAAACGGTGACTCCGTTGGTCTGTGTTTCGTGGGGCTTGGCGAAATTCACAATGTTATTCAAATGATATGCCAAATGTTATTACTGAATATAAATAGCCGTAAACAAAAAAAAAGCGGCTTATTTGCCGCTCATTTTATTATTCAAAGTTCCACCATTGTTTGTCTTTTGGAACTTGTAACCCGTCAAATGTTATGCCTTGTTGTATTTTAACAAATGCTTTATAACATTTGCTACATACAGCATATCTGTTTATCCGTTTTACTTTTATGGTGCGTATAGCACTTTTGCAATTTGCACAATTCATTTTTGTTTGTATTTTATTGTTTATACTAATTCCAATTCCAAAAACGCTTTTTTGTTGAGGTCGGCAAAACTTGCAATATGGTTTCCCGTTGTTTTAGTCCAACCGTTCCAATGCCGTACCATTTTGCCACCGTATTTTATCGTCATTATCTTTGTGCCATAAGACAACAAAACTCTGTCCGACAAACCAATTTCGCCTGTGTTATTGTCGTGGTATTCAACTTGGGCTTTTCCGTAGAAACTTTTGCGCCCGTTTGTTGGCTTCAATTCAATTCTTTCAAGTACCATTTTATTATATTTTTATGATTATTACTATACTATCCAATATAACATTCAGATATTATTCCGATGTTAGCTCAACCACCTTACACAAGGTGGTTTGCATTTGCAGATATGTTTCAAGCGATTCAAATCTTTGCGCTTCGGTTCGTCTGTGTTTTTGGTTTCGTCAATTAACGGCATATCATTTGTAACCGTAGTCCAACGCTTGCCCGTAACGGGGCTTGTGTATGTAACTTCATAGTGTCCGTATCCGCTGAAACGAAACGTAAAATCACTTTTTTCTGTTTTAAATGCTCTCATTTTGAAATATTTATTATTGTTATGTTATTCAATATAGATTATAACCAACCTTCAATAATACGACAGTCCCATGTTACACCATTTGCGTAGTATGCAATAAAACGGTTTTTCATGTTCACCACATCAACACACATTCTATTTGCCCTACAGTCCAACTTTAATATTTCTAACCGCGCTCTCGCCTCCTTTTTTGTGGCGAAATTAACTGTGGTTTGATATTTTAATTCCCCACCATTTTTACTATAAACAACGCTATATGAATTATATGGATTCATTGTATTATTTTTATTATTGTTATACTATCAAATATAATATCTTAATGTTATTCCGATGCTATACTCATTTGAGTATTATACTGTGAAACTTGCAACTGTTTCACGTTTTACCGTTCCAACAAAGTCTCCGCTCTCATTATTGTAAGCGTCGGTTGAAACTTCAACATGATAACTGTTTCCTTTGTACAAACGTGGGCAATTACTTCTGTGGCGTTGAAAAACGTTTATCCAATTTGTAATTCGACCGTAATCGTATAAAGCGTACATGGCTTCGCCATTCACATAAATTACATATATATTCCTTGTCATGTCTTTAATTATTTGATTATTATAATATTAAATATAAGATTTTAATGTTATTCCGATGTATATATTGGAATATAAAAAAAGGGCTTACGCCCCTTTTTTAAAACCTGTGTACTTTTTTTGATATTTCGTGCAACTCATTAAACTCTTTGTCATACGCCAAACGTTGTAACAACTTTATATTTGCGTCAATAAGGTCGTCTGTTTCAGTAGTTACTAACAACTGATTGAGTAGGTTGTACATTTTTGCGTATTGACTTTTAAACTTTTCAAGGTTTTCTAATGCCCTTTTGAAGTCACCCTTTGCCGCTTGGTATTCTGCAATTTCGCTATCAATATAGCGTTCCATTTTTATTTTATCCATTGTGTTATTGTTTTATTGATTATAATATTAAATATAATTTTAACATATTATTCCGATGCTTGTTACAAAAATAGTATATATTTGTAACAAAAATAGAGTGTTAAAATAGTATAAATTAAATTGTTAAAATAGGTTAATAAAATTTTTTATACTATTTTAACATTTAATAAATGGCACAAAAAAAACTCCCTTTTGGGAGTTAATTTTTTATTCGGCTAATGGTAGTGCCATAAAACCTTTTTTGTTCAGTCCGCTAAAACTTGCGACATGGTTTCCTGTTGTTGTTGTCCAATCGTTCCAAATTCGTACCATTGAACTGTCTGCGTTAATTCGCATTATTCGTGTCCCGTAGGATAACAGTGTACGGTTTCCCGCCTCGTCTGTTAATACTATTGCTTTTCCGTAGAAACTTTTGCGCCCGTTTGTCGGGGTTAATTCGTAAGTCGTCATTTTATTACTTTTTATTATGTTATTGTTATACTATTCAATATAATCTTTTGATGTTATTCCGATGCTTGTCAGACTATTTCCATATAACTATTTAATATCCCAATGCAACTATAACAATCTGTGATATCCTCGTCTAATGATATGGATATTTTCAACGTACTACCGTCAATTTCACGTATGTAATACTCTCCATTTGTCCAACTAAAAGAAGTGCCTGGAGGGTAGTTTAAACGGATTTTATCCCCTACTTTGAGGTTGACTCGTTCCTTGGCTAACCTATGATTTTCTTCAAAGGTTTTTCTGTAAATCTCTTTATTTTTGTCGGCGTTACCCCATTCAAAAAAATCAAATAGGGTCTTATAAGTAAGTGCCTCAAAGTCCTGTAAAAAAAATGTTATTATGTTACTCATTTGAGTATATTATATTTCGTTAAATTTATTTAATTCAGTGGGAACGATTACATAGGTTTGTTTCCACAACTCATTTTCGTTGCGAATAGCCGCCGCTTCGGCTCGTTCATAAGAGTCAAAAACTCCGCAAAATACTCTTGACTGTCGGCTCTGCCATTGGTCTGTCATAAATAATACGTATACCATATCTGTAATTTTTATTTGTTGTTAAAAAAGGGGGAGTTAAACTCCCCAAACCTCGTTGTGGCAATTCCAAAATAAACAGTAGTCGGGTAAAATCTGTCTTTGCAGTTCCTTTGTGAGTTCCGAAAACTCTATTTTTCTACCCAAATGACCGTAGCTGGGTCTGTCAATTTGTACGTCGGAGTGCCCGTAGGTATAAACTCCGCTACCTGTTTTGCTTGCACTAATGTAGAAAAACTGACCGTTCATTTTTTTCTTTGTGAAAACTACTGTAATGCAGTCCAAAGTTTCGTCTTTGCGCCCCTCGTTTGAATAACAACGAATGTATTTTGGGGTCGTGCCGTCAATTACTAAATTTCTATTTTTAATTTTACGTGCCATTGTATTATGTATTTTATGATTATTATTATACCTTAAATATAATATTTTCATGCTATTCCGATGCTATACCAATTTTCAAAAAAGAAAAAACACCTACCAACTGCGGGTAGGCGTTTTTCAATCATAATAATCAAAAATCAATAAACCTTATATTTTTGTCGTTATGGTGGTTAGTTTCCAGCCCCCACCATAAACTGTTTCTATCTTTATCCACTTGCCTAACAAGTTGCGGAGAAAGTTTATATAAACGTCTGCGCTTCGCTTGTTGTTAAAATTAACGTCTACCCATAATGTTTGTAAGGTATTTTCAACGCTAACCACATTGTTTTTGTTTTGCAAAAGAAACTCTAATAATTGACTTTCCTTTGTGCTTAATTGGTTGCAAAGTCTATCCCTACCATTCTGGCGGCGCACCCAACTCATTTTTTCCCCATTGACTAAAATTGTTTGTCTTATCGGGTTAAACTCTATATTGTTACTTATTTTCATTTTACTGATATTATTGATTATATTCTAAATATAATTTTAGAATGTTAATCCGATGCACAGCAAAGTTTTATGAAAAAGTAACAAGGTTTTATTATTCAATTTAATACAACTCGTTTTCGCTTTTGTGTTAAACCTTACTTAAAAAGTTTTATTAGTCTAAAAGTCCCTTACTTTGAAAGTTTTATTATTCAACTCAAACGGTCAAACTATTGTCCGAACCTTACCTTGTTACTTATGCTTTAAATATAATATTTATATGTTATTCCGATGCACAGTTCTCAATTATGAAAACATTTTTTTGACAATCATTACACCAACCTTCGCTTCGGCGGTCGTTTTGTCCGTTACTAAATATCTCGCCAGTGTTGGGGTCGAACCAACCGCGTTGCATTACATTTACCCCTTGACAATATTCACAAACATATTTCGTGTCTCTTACCTCATCTAAAATTTCCTCTATATCCATTTTATTGTATGTTTATTGTTATGTTAGTTAATATAATATTTTTATGTTATTCCGATGTAATTCGTAGATAGAAAAAAATAGGGTTTTACCCCTATCATTCCCATTCTGAACCGTCTGTATATGAAAAGGTATATTTGCCCCCTTTTTTACTCATTACAAGTCTTTTTTTGCTCAAAAAATCCCTTTCACTTTCACCACGTTCACGTCTTATTGTCTTTGCCATTTTATTAACTTTTATAATGATTTTTTACTACTGTAAATTCGTTTCCACACTCTGTGCAAACTTCTGTTTGTTCCAAAAGATATACCGCCATGCACCTTGTTACACATTCGGAAAATATTCTGAAAAGGTCTTCTGCGTGTTCCTTGTCTTTGCAATCTAACATCACACGATAATTTTTCTTAACCATTTTATTTAATTTTAATTATATTCTAAATATAATTTTTATATCATTATCCGATGCTTACTCCATTAGTTTGCCCCACCTTTGATAATAGTCGAGTCTTTCCTTTTGTGCCTCAATTTCGGCATCAAGTTCGGGTATATCAGTATATCCCAACAACTCAAAAACTTTACGATAGTGTGTTACTGTCACTCTATCAATCATTATTGTACAGGCGTTCATAGGGAACGAACTACTGTTATTCCATCTACGGTTATGTTCTGCGGCTTCAACAATGTCTTTGTCAATTTGTGCTATTTTATTAACTATTGCGTTATACAACGTTTTATATTCCTTCTTTGTCATTGTAAGTAAAATATTATTGTTATTATATACTCTTAATATAGTTCTAATATCATTATCCGATGCAGTGTACTCATTTGAGTATATATAAAAAGGAAAAACGGCGTGTTTCTCAACAGACCGTTTTTGTGCTATTTTACTTTCAATCAATCCAATTTTAAATATTCATGTGGCAAAGGATACAAGGCATCAAAGTTTCACATTTTTCGTCAAACAGTGGATTGTGTACCGTTCCTGCTGTTACTGTAAATGTACCGTCTAAAATATCTCTCTCAATGATAAACTCAAAGGATACAATATAGTCGCCGTCTTCCTCAAATTCCACGCTTTCACTTGTTATTACAATAATTTTGTTTTCAACCACGCAAAAGTGAAAATTGTTTAGGTTGTTTCTGAACGCTTGTATATTTTCCACGTTCAAATATTCGTATATGTCTTCAAATTGTTGAAGATACTCTTCTACACTTTTGTAACGTCTTTCGTTGCTTTCTATTGCAAGATTAACTATATCACGTACATTTTTTTGTACCTCAATACTGTGTCGTGTTTGTACACCCAAAAGCAAGTGTCCGTAAAATCCATCCGTATTTAACATATTCATTTTATTATTGTTTTAAAGATTATTGATTATACTTTAAATATAATATTTATATGTTATTCCGATGCTATGCAAATAATATTAAAGAAAAAAAAAAGGGTCTTTTTAGACCCCTTTGTTTTTGTTACGCTGCCCAACGATTGAATGTTGTGCCTTTGACTTTGCCTTGTCGAATGTCTCTGCGAAAGTGCATTGCAACTTCGTTAATTTTTACGTGTTCCATAAAGAACTTCGTGCCGACAATGTTTCCTTTTTTGTCCTTTGCAACATATCCGTAGATATTGTTTTCGTTTGCTGTCCATTTTTCAATGTCCATATCGTTTTCTTTTGTGTCGGCATTAACTATGTTAATGGTTCTTTTAAATTCTACTACGTGCATCTTTTTATTATTTTTAGATTATTACTTTTGATTATACCTCTAATATAAACTTTGTGTGTTAATCCGATGCTTACTCATTTGAGTATTATATAAAAAAAAGGTGGTACTAAAACCACCTCTGAAAAAAGTTACCACGCTCTGTTATGTTTGGGTCGCAAACGCTCATTTCCTTGAAAGTAGCGTCTTCGTATGCCCTGAGGAAAAATCCCTCCGTTGTTTGCCAACCAATAATACTTATGTTGGCGTTTTTAAAAATTCGCTTTGCCATAATATTATCTTTTTAATTGTTATTGTTAAACCTTTATTTACTTTTAATATAAACCTACCATGTTAATCCGATCTCGTCTTAAACTTGAAAAAAAACCTCTTAAAAGAGGTTTAATGCTTGGGGGTCGGTGCAGTGTTCTTTGATAAGTCTGCGAAGTTGTGCTAAACTCAATCCCACTTGTAACCCCGCCTCACTATTGATTATGCAATAGTAACTGTCAATCCCCTCGTAATACTGTACCAACATATAGTCACCGTTACCTCGTAGATTATACCTACCGTTCAACTCACTACCCCTTTTTAATTTGCGCTTTGCCATGTCTTTATATTTTTAATGATTATTATACTATCTAATATAAAAATATTATTCTAATCCGATGCAACATGGTATTTCTATAAAATGTTAAAATAGTACAAAAATACATTTTAACATATTTTAACATTTAATAACATACAAGAGTATACAAGCATCGGAATACCATACAAATATTATATTTAATATTATAATCAATAAAATCAATCAATATGAAAACAATATTATTAGTAGGTTTAGCGGTAGGTTTGGGAGTAATCTTTTTCAACAAACTTCTTTTATTCAGCATTATTTTTCTCTTTTTAATAATCAAATTTAAACTATATAAAAAAATATAAAACCATGACAAACAAAGTAGCCAAAACAGTAGCATTAAATTTAATAGTGCTTGAATATCAAAAAATGATTGTAGATAAGTTGTTTAAATCAAATATGGGTATTTATGACTCGCAACACAAAGAAATTGATTTTTTCAACTATGACGAAAAATATCTAATATACGGAGAACTGAAAAAAGTATTTAAAAATTTGGGTGACGAAATGGGAGTTTTGGAAACTGAATTAGAAGCGGAAATCGGTTTGATAATGGATTTGAGAATAACATCGGAATAGTATGAAAATATTATATTAAAAGTATAAGAATCAAAAAATTAAAACAAAATGAATACTTACGAAATATTAAGCATTAACCAAAACGACGTTGAGGGTTGGATTGAAGACAACGAACTCGAAGCAACCACAACAATAGACGAAAGCACAGTGGCAAATATCGCCCAAGGTCTAATTGACTACATTGCAGAGAGCGATATTTATAGCGAAGCGTTAAGGTCTGTATTAACAGATATGGGAATTATCAACGAAAGCGAAGACGAATAAAAAACGGGGCAAAAGCCCCTTTTTTTTATCCATATATGAACTAGATCGGATTAACATGAAAATATTATATTAAATAGTATAACAATAAAATAATAATACAATGACACAAGAGCAAATAATGAATGGTATAAAAAGTTTAGCCTCCTCAAAAGGTAGTTATGGTAGACTTTACAGAGCGTTGCAATGTAGGGACACAAGGGTAGCCTTTTTCAGAGAGTACCCACCCAAAAAGTACAGAGACATTGTAGACTTCATAATGGATTTGGAGGGTTAAAAACCCTCCCCTTTTTTAACATATTTTAACAATATGGGGAGGAGGGGAGAGAGTACCCACCCACCACGGACCCCGTAGGGAGGGGGTAGGGGGTGAGGGGGGGTTTCATAGGGCAAACGCATTACCATGTATGCCGCCTCAAAAAAATTCCGGAAAAAAATTTTGACTATTTTCCAAAAAACAATCCCCCATTATATTTATATATAAATTAAATATCATGAAAATAAGAAAAAACATACCATTAACCCAAGACGATAAACATAATATCCTCAATATCATTAAGAAAGGAAATTATGACGAATATACCATTGACGGTATGAATAACATGTTGTTTTTCAGAGAATTATTGACACCCGTTACAATTAACAGTTATCATGTTGGGTTATTTGATTCCGGTTTTGGTAGGGCGGAGTTTAAGGCGGTTGTTCGGAGTTTAAGGATTGTTGTCACGAAGGAAGAGAATATTCAGAATGACATTGATGATAGTATTATAACTTATAGTGCTCGTGTCACATTGATAGGTGGTATTGCTTACAAGTACAGTCGCAATCAGGATTTGGCGTTGGCTGACGACACGGAGATATTCAACAAGATTGTTGAGGCTTCTGACGTTGAGACTTTGATAAAAGAGGTTATTGCTGTTGGTATTTCTTTCAAGGAAAAGTTGAAGGGTTAATCTTCTTTTTTCACATTGGTTTTTATACCTTCAAGGATTTCCACCACGTTTTGGTTTGCTATTAGTGTACAATGCGGGTGGTATTTTTTTTTCATATAGTATCGTACTAATTCGAGAACGTAGTCAGTATTCAAGATTTTATTATCATAAAATTCAGCAAATTTGTGTATATTCGGTATGAGTCCATTATTCCCACTATCATAAAATTCGTTCATGAGTTCTTGACCAATAGTAAGTTCGATTGTGGTCCCCTCAGGACTCGAACCTGAAACCTTGTCATTATGAGTGACCTGCGCTGACCATTGCGCCAGGGGACCGTATATATATTTATCAATTTGGGGGAATGAGGGGTACATTTTGGTCATAATACCTTCTTTGTGTAGATATTCAAGTTCGTGGAGATATCCTTTTTTGTTGGTTGATTTCCACATTTTGATATTTGCTTTTTCTTTTGCAAATCTACCGATACGTGCATTTACCATGTCTACGGATTGTAGTCCGAAGTCGTATGTTTCGCCGCCCCATGAGACGATAGTATAAAATTTCTTTTGCCCAAATTGTTTTTTTGTCATTTTATTTTAGATTTTTTTATTGAGGATATTTCCTAACCAGCGGAAGAATTTTTTTGTACGTGGGTATGCTTTTTCATCGAGTTCCCAATCGTCAAGTAGATTAATTCCAATTACAATCCACATTATAGCACCGAATATCATTCCGAATACCCATACATATCCACATGCTATCCAAATGATATGATGTACTTTCATTCCCATTGTATTAATGTCTCGGTAGTGTTTTCTACATTTGGATTTGAATCTAAATGCTGTCCATGTAAGGAGTAGACCTACGAAACTTGTCCAACCTGTCCAAAAGTTTATTTGGGTTGGTTCGGTTTCGCCGCAGCAACTTGTGAGGAAGAGACCTGTTCCAAATAGTATTACTACGAGTGATATTGTTTCTAGGTGTCTTTTTGTTAAATCTGACATATTATTTTTATTTAAGGATAAACATTATATTTTTTAAATTTACATTCTCTATTTTGTTTTTCCAAATTTTCCATTTCGTTTATATTTTTTACTATTGTATAGATATTCCACGCAATGGTTAGTGTGAACCAAACAAGAAATATTGGTGATACTGTTTCGGTCATTTTTTTGGTTGTATTAGGTTATTTCTTTGGAACCACAGTTTTCTTATTGCTTTATGTGCTTGGTGCACGTATGCTTTAGCAGTACCTTCGGGGATATTCATTTCTTGTGCGATTTCTTTGTAAGTATATCCTTTATAATATCTTAATTCTATTATTGTTTGGTATACGTCACGAAGTTTTGTTATTGTTTCCCAAAGGTTTTTATTTCTTTCGTCTCTTATTAGTGTATGTTCGGGTGATTCTGTCATATATACGTCTAGGTTAATTCGAGCGTCTTCCACTGATATTGTTGGTGTTTTTGCTGATCGTCTAAAGTCGATAGCGTGGTTTCTTGCTATGGTATATATCCAGGTTGTCAGTTTATATGATTGTGAGAACATGTGTATATTTTGGAAGACTTTGACGAATGTTTCTTGTGTTAGGTCTTGTGCGTCTTCTTTGTTATACACGATAGAATTGATATAAGCGTACACCTTATTTTGGTGGCGTTTCACGAGAACATTTCTCAGGTATGTATTACCTGCGATTATTTCTTGTGCTATATCGTTATCTGTCATTTTAGAGTATTTCGCTATCATATTTATCTATTATATCACTAACAGTTTGCATTATATCGGGGTGTGGGTTTGCGGCGTACATTAGTTTCAGGTATGAAACGAGGTATATTACTTCAATTTTTCTTGCTTCCCAGCCGTTTAAGAACGCTTGTGTTTTGAGTTCTTGGAGTTCTTTTGGACCTCCGCCACAGTATTTTTCTAATTGGTGTTCTTTATATTTTTCTATTGGTTTCATGTTTTTTAAAATTTATTTATTCTATTTAGGTGTCTTCCACCTTCAAATTCTGTATTGAGGAATGTATTTATTATGGTATATAGTTCGTCTATATTTACGAATTTTGCGGGTATTGAGCATACGTTTGCGTTATTATGTGCTCTTGCGAGGTGTGCTGTTTCTACGTTCCAACATATTGCACTACGTATATTTTTGTGTCTATTTGCTACCATGTTCATACCGTTTCCGGTTGTACATACTGTGAATCCTACGTCTATTTTTTTTATTAGTATGTCTTCTACTAATGGTTTAGCGAAGTCGGGATAGTCGCAGGAGTCTTCTGTGAATGTACCGTAGTCTGTTATGTTATAATGTTTATCTTGTAGATATGATAGGATTAGGTTTTTGTATCTACATCCTGCGTGGTCGGATGCTACGCCGAATTGTTTTCTTTTTGCTACGATTATTGGTTGTCTGTCAACGTATCCGTGTTCAAAGAGAACATTTAGTATAGTTTCTTTGATATGTGTTCTTGATTGGAATTTATTATGGTGTACCATATCGAAACAATCTCCGTCTTTGTAAAACATTAATTGATCTTCAATACTTCCGCCGGGTACGGGTACAATTGATATTTGGAATGTTACCAATTTATCTCCAACCATTCCTGATATTATTCCTTTACCATTAATATCAAATTCCAATGGTATTATTTGGTCTCTAATGAGATCATTAGTTGACCAATATTTTACCACGAGGTGGTCTTGACCTTTTCTATTTTCTATACTCCATATCATATTTCTAATTTTTTATATATCCCAAATCCACGTTGTTCCAATTGTCTGTTTGAAATAAATAAAAATCCAAATCTAACATTGGGTGTGGTTGGAAACCCCCTTCTTCGCATCCGTCTTCGGTATCTACTTCGTCTACGTATTCTTGTTGGTATTCACAATAAACGTCACCGTCATTATCGTACAGTGCGTGGGCGCAGTTTTCGCAGATTTGGTATTTTTGTTTTACTATCATGTTAAAACCATATTTAGTAATTTATTTCCATTCGTTTATCGGTATCTTGGGATAGAAATTCCATGAACAGTTGCATCCATTCTACCCATTGTTTATCTTTTGGGAATGGGAAGTTTGGGTGTTGCGGTGTTGTTTCGTGGTTTCTTCTGTACCAACCGATAAATGACATTAGGTAACTTTCCATATCGCTACCCCAATCTTCAAATGATATTTCCTCGTTTATTTGAATATCATTATTATTCACTTCTTCTTCGAGTGTTTCCAGGTTATGTCCGAGAACTCTTGGGTTATCTTCCAATGTTACTATGAAAAACGTGTCTTGGACTTTTTCACAGCGCATTGTTGGAATTTCGTTTGGGTTTTCTATTGCGTTACCGGCGCGTACCCAAATTCTGAATGGGAGACCGGTTTCTTCTGCTTCGAGTGGAAACCAATTTTCCCAATCCAGGTCACTGCGTTTAAATAGTGTTGCATTAATTTCTTCATTATCTGCGTCACTACGTTCCAACATTGTTGTATTAACTTTATTTATGTTTATCATATCGCTTAATATATAGGTTTAATATTATTCCGATCTGTTATTCCCATATTATTTCGAATCTTCTATCGGTGTATGCTGCACAGTATTCCACGAAGTTTTGCATGAGTGTTATGTATGCTTGTGTTCCTGCTGGTCCGCCGGGTTTTTTGATTTCGTTATGGAAGTCTGTTTTGAACAGTTCGAGTTTAAGTTTCATATCGGATACAAAGTCGTCTATGTATGTATCGTCAAATGTACCTATATCGTTTTTGATAACTTTTATTTCGTTATGGTTGTTCCAATATTCTTCATAGAAGTTATCGAATAATTGTTTGAAGGTGGTATCGTTTATTTTTTTATAGTCGTGGTCTATATTTTTTTCTTTCCACCTTTTGGTAAATGCTTCGGCTGTTTCTTTTAACTTTTCTTGAAACATATTTTCGCTCATATATATCATGGTGTTTCGGTTTTTAGTGTTTCGTATTTTTCTCGGTGTTCTCTCCAAAGTTTGCCTGCTTCTTGTAGGTTCTCGAAGAAGTTTATTATATCTTCTGCTGTTATACCGGCGGCTCTTATTTTTGCAATAAAGGCGTGGTTTGCGGTTTCCATTGCTTTACCCATTATTGGTTCCTCTTTGAAACACAGTATTGATTTTGGGGGGAGTGGTGGTGGTGGTGTTAATGTGTGTCGTCTTATCATTATTAATGTAAATTAAGTGATTTGAACCAATTATATATCCAATTTTTATCATAACCCCATTTTCCTGTTATCATAAATGCTATTGGCATGAATATGAATCCTATTATTAGGGTTAGTATTGCGAATGGGAGTGTTAATCTCCTTAGGAGTGTAACGTGTTTTACGTTTTCTTTATGGAATACGATGTTTGACCCTTTGAGGTGGTATTCTATATCTTCTGCGCTCATATCTTTCAGTTCGGGTATTAATCTTTTGAGATTACATGCTGCTGAAAAATAGTTTAACTTTTGTCTATCTCTGTATATTTTCATGTTATTTCGATTTGGTATATGTAATCTAATCCGTCTTCGTATTTAATATTTTCGCCGAGCCAATCGTATGCTGCCATGATATTTTTATCTTTGATAACGTCTGAGCTTGCGATTTCTCCGAAGTATTCATTTTCGAGTTCAATGAATCCTTTGTACACGTTATCGGGGACTTTTACGTCAGAGAGTTTTACTCTGAATGTTACTTCAACTTCGATATCATTAATTGTTTTCATATCTTTTTTTTAGAATGGTTTATCTTCTTCAAACCAAAATGAAGCGTATTCTTCTTTGGTTACTACTTTTTCTTCTATATAGTCTTGTGAGCGGTAGTCACGATATGCTGCGCTTTTGGTTTTATAATGACCAACCCAACCGTTACTATGTAGGGTATATACTATTCTGTTGTTAAATTCGGTATCACCATTGTTTATTTGGTTTTCGCTATCACTATCAATTATTTGGTTTTGGATAGCTTTATCAACCGCATCTTTTATTTGGTTTTGGATAGTTGCTTTATCAACCGCATCTTTTATTCTCTTTCTTGCTTCTTCATAGAAGTCACCGTTTTTATCTGTTATTTCGGTTACACCTTCGGGTAGGTTATGGAGTTGAGTATCGCGGAAGAATGTAAGACTATTATCGAATGGGGAACTTCCGCTCAATTCGATTTTCCACACATTTGCTTCGGGAATGTGTGTTTGTTTTATTTTTGAGAAAAGTAATTTTGTTGTTATAAAATTTCCTTCCCAATCCAATTTAAGGTGGGCTTGTATGCCGCCGATTACTTCTTGCATGATATTTAGAAATGAGGGTTAATACTATTGAATTTCTTTTTAAGGTATTCTTGGTTTGCTAACCATTTGGTATATTCAACTCTTTTATTTCTCTTATCTTTATTATTTTCGATTATCTTTATTGCCATTTCCGTAGAGAAAAGGGATTCAACGGCGATTTCGAGTAATTTCATTAGACTTTTATTTTCATAATATTCGTCATTGAGTTTCATGTACCAAATTGTTTCCCACCTGTTGAATTGTGAGAATGGGTTTGAGGGGCTCGAAATATTTTGATAAGTTTCGTGTTTGAACTGTGCGTTCTTTCTTACTAACTTTAACAATTTTGTTTTCATATCAGGTCGGATATTTTTGGTTGTTCGGCGTTGAGGATATTATCTTCCACGTCGTCGTGGTCAATGGAATTGAGATATGCTTTTACACAGATTTCTCTTTGTTTCTTGCACAGGTCATATACAAATCTTTCCATGACTTCCGGGAAGTTCATTTCGACAAATGCACCTTTAAAACTTCCGCTTTCGCCGAAAAACATATCGCCTTCATATTCTACTTCTTGGGGTAGATATTCTTCAAATAAATCTCTTAATTCTAAAACTCTTTCGTTTTTCATATTCCAATTTTTCTTTTTGTGGGGTTTTGGTCTAATTCCTCAAGTCTTTTCATTAGGTTTAGAATATTTTCTATACCTTCGGGTGTTAGGATTGACACCAATTCTTCTTTGGTATAGTTTCTATATTCCCTAAGGGGTACTTCTTCCTTTTCGGTTGTTTCTTCTACTACCGGTGTTTCGGTTGGTTTGAATTGTTTTATCAATTCATCGAGGCGGTTATTTGTTTTATCAACTTCCATTCCAAGGTATATGAACCCCGCCACCATTAATACTGCTAATATTATTACTACTGTTAACATAATGTTTTATTTTTTATTTGTTATTAATTTACATTTTTTTTAATGATTATCCGCTCTTATCTATAAATTATTTGAAATTTTTCCACGTGATAACAAATCCACTGTTAGATTTATTAGGTTTTTATATAATTTTTGTACGACTTCGCTATTATTATCTATTTCGTACAACAGGTCTTTGAGGGTATATGTTTTACAGTCAAAAACGAGGTATGGTTCATTTTGTTCCTCTTCGGTGTGGTTTGTTATCCACTTTTTCATTGCTTCGGTTAATGCTTCGGGATATTCTTTTTTACGTGCTTCCCAACCTGCTGCGAAACTTATTGTTGCCACAGAATTGTGGAATGGGTCTACGTATTTTTGTGCCCATTCTTTTGCTAATTTTAATGACTTTTCTATATTCATATTATTTTAATTTTTCTTTTACTATATCATTTGTTATGTTTATACTTTCCTCTCCGGTTTTTGGTATTCTGAACATGAATTTTTGAAGAATTTTTTCGAGAGTTGCTCTTAGACTTCTTGCGCCGGATTTGTTCTTTATGGAGAAGTCGGCGATTGTTTCCAATGCTTCTTCGTCAAATGTGAGTTCACAGTTATCCATTGCAAAGAGTTCTTGGTATTGCTTAATGATATTATTTTTTGGTTTTGTTAGAATATCTTTCAGGGTGTCTCTACAAAGAATGTCGGTTGAGGTTATGATGGGTAATCTACCGATCATTTCTCTTATCAGTCCGTATGCCCTTATATCATCTTGGTTTGTGTATGTATAGATTTGATTTGGATCATACGATTTTTTTGATTTATCGGCGGTATAACCGATTTTTCTTATGTTTAATCTTTTTTCGATTATCTTTTCGATACCTTCAAATGCGCCCATGCAAATGAACAACACGTTTGTTGTATCAAATGGTATTGAGGGTTTTTCGGGGTGTTTTCTTTTTTCACCCGGTTGGATTTGTCGCACTGTACCTTCCATTATTTTCAGGAGTTCGTATTGTACGTCTATTCCGCTCACGTCTCTTGTTATTGAGATATTTTCTTCTTTGTTGGTAATCTTATCAATTTCGTCAATGATTAGAATACCTTGTTGTGCTTTGTTTATGTCGCCGTCTGCTGCTGTATATAGACCGGATAGTATTGTTTCCACGTCTGAACCCACGTATCCCGATGCCGTCAATACGGAAGCGTCTGCTATATAGTATGGAATGTTCAGGCATTTGCACATTGTTTTTGCAATATATGATTTTCCTGAACCCGTTCCACCTAATAGAAGGATATTTGATTTATCCAATTCCACTTCGGAGTTGTTATATACAATCCGTTTATAGTGGTTATAGATTGCCGTTGATAATATCTCAATAGCATTATCATTACCTATCACATATTCTTTCACTTTTTCGGTGAGAATATGGGGTTTGATAAGGTTAATATTGGGAAGCACTGCTTGTGCGACACGTTCTTCAATCTTCAAGTTCATGGAGGTCATTTAATATTTCGGTTATTTTTTCGCTATTTGATTTCAGGTGTACAAACAATAATATACAGAATACTATTGGTGATATTATGCTTGCTGTGTACCAAATACATTCTAGGGTATTTTCGGTTATCATGTACCGACTAAATATCATTATCAATGTTATTGCGAAGAATATTACGTAGAACATTGCGCTTCTTGATTTTCTTTTGTATATCATGCTACATAATTGTTTTTGAGTAATACATACGCTTCGTCTTCACCTTCATCTTCGTCGTCTAAATCGTTGATGGTAATGGCGCAGTCGTAGCCGGAGAGAAAAATTTCTTCTACTATGTGTGCCGGTATTCCGGTATAATTTTCTTTGGCGTATTGTTTTGCCTGTTCGTATTTACATATCATTTTATTTCTTTTTTTTTAGTTAAACAAATAAATCACCGAATAACCACACTTTTAGTCTGTACCAAACTATTGGTGGATACCAATTATACCATCTACGTTCACGTCTTATGTGATTACGTGTTTCGTAATATTTTGCTGTTACGTTGTATCCTGTTGGAATATCATCTTCGGTGATATTTTCTTTATCGTATATGGGAATAATATACATTTTCCTTTCCATATCTTTTATGGATTCTTCTCCCAACGCTAATTTCAGGAAGCGATAATCACCGCGGTATTGTTTTAGTTTTTCAACCGAAGAGATAATATCAACTGCTGTTTGTTCCTCTAAACACATTGTCTTCATAATATTCCTTTTTTATCGAGATAATCTTTTAGATACATAGCGGCAAAACATGCTACTGTTCCTATTCCAACTCCTATGAAAAAATACATCATTTCTTTTTTGTTTTATTATTTCTTATTTCGGTATAAAGTTCATTTACACATTCGGGGGTTTCTTTGATCGACCCGTCTTCTACACACTCGGCGTATGCTTCTGCTAACATTTGGTTGAATTTGTGTTTGCGACCAATTCTAATAAAGTGTGGGCTTGTTATCATGATATTTTATGTTGAATTTTTTGTAACTTACAAATGTTATTCACCAACTTGGTATATGGTTTCATTAGTGATTTGTTGTATTGAACATGTTCTTCAAGTTTGGTTGCTGTGTTTTTCATTTCTTCCAATAGTTCCTCCACAATCCGTTCTTTTTCGGATTTGGGTTTCTCTAAATTAAACCACCAATATAGTTTGTTGAGTGTTCGACCCCTAAAACCAAGGTAGTGTAGAAAAAAGACACTTAAATATATCACTGCTATCACCAATGCTATGAAAAATGCTATTGTAAGCACATTGATAATGGTATTCATTGTATTATCCATGATAAAAAAAGTTTTTATGTTTATAAATTACTAAAATAACTGACCAAATAAATGCTATGCTTCCTATAATTCCGAAGAACCATAATGACCATGTGCATGACAGGGTTATATCCATTGAGGGTGCTATATAGTATGCTACACCGTATATGATTAGTGTGGTGATTAGAAACCAAATTAATCTATTTTTCCAATCAACAAATCGGTTAAATCTTTCAACCTTTTTGTTATATGTTTTTTCAATATCATATATGCTCATGGTATTTCTTTTTTAAATTTATTTAATTCGCGTTCTATTTGTTTTTCTCCCAACTCTTTTTTTAGGGTGGATATTGCATTATTTGCACACACCACTATAAACCCAAGTATTGCTAATGCTCCCAGGTGTTCTAATGTACCCCAAGGTTCAGGATTTATGTTGATAAGAGCGATCATCATAAACAGAAACACTATTACTGAAAAAATTATAATTGATAATCTCATTATAATAAAATTACATATTATTAATGGTTTTCCAAAAAGAAGCGGTTGTTTCCTTGAAGGTGTTCCACTATTGCGGTGAACAGTGTTTCGCCTGTGTGGTTTGGATTCCAACCAAGACCTTTATCGTCTATGTAGCAACAGGCGTATATTTTTGGTCCCGGTTTTCTTCCCATTGGTTCGGTGTTTCGGTTTATTTGGTGATATTTGATACCATAGAAATCGAGGAACACAAGCATTTCTTCGTATGCTCTGTTATGAACCGCTTCCATTTGATCGTGGTGTGCTCGACATGTCCATATTATCACCTCTGCGCCGTATCCGTGTATTAAGTTGATACAATCGGCTACACCGGGTCTAATATCTCCTATGTGGGGATATATATTTCGGGTTGTTATAGTGCCGTCAAAGTCGAAGGCGATTGTTCGCCCATTGAAGAGGTTATAATAATTTATTCCTAATCCCTCCAAGATTTCTTTTTCTCGTTTTTCTACGGCGTGTTTTACTGCTTTACTTGGCATATCAATCAAATATTTCAATTGTGTTTAAAAAGATTTGTTTTAGTTCGTCTGAATAACCGAAACGTTTTTGGTTGATTTCGATACTTTTTCTAATATCGCCGTCAGCGTGTCGGAGGGTTGCCGCCTTCCAATCACATAACATTTCAATAACATCTATAAGGGTCATACCGCTTACACCGTTTGGAAAATGTTCCGGGTGGTGTCTATTTTTCTTATAGTGGTGGTCGAGTGCCACTTGCATTTGCATTAGAAATCCTTGATATTCCTCAGACCCATAGGTTGATGCTTTAAGTCTAGGTGTCATTTCGTCAAAGATTTCCTTTTCGGGTGAAACAAGTTTGCTCACGTCGTGTTGCACTTGTCTTACGGTCAATTCTTTTTTCAGAATATCAATATACGCTTCTACTGTGCGTATGTGTTTTAATGTTTCTTCTTTACTATCGTACATATTTTATTTTTTTTAAAGGTTTAGTCTTTTAAGTACACTTTTAGGAATTGGTTTTCGGTAATAAGCAACATGTTCTGTTATGTTTTTTTCTAACATTATTTTTGCTAATATCTTACCAATTTTTGTACTAAAACGCCCAATAGTCTTATTAAGTAATTCTATAATTTGATTCTTATCAAAATTTATATTATTCATATTTAAGATAAACTTCATATCAGAATAACGAATATCGTTTTCATCCCATTTTGGTAACTCTTTTTGAAATTTCAACAATCTTTTTAAATGTGAATATGCATCGCTTTCGTGATAATATGTGTTTAAATTATATTTATTTATCACTTTATTGTTTTGATTTAACATAGAGTATAATTGATTTACAAACGAATCTTGCTCATTCCAATCCGACATATACACTATATAACAAAAAACAAATAAACAATAATTAGTATTATTCATATGTTCTATTGCGAATTTATATAATTTATATCTTGGTGTTTTAGATACATCTACACCTCTCACCAATTTACAATAATCTTGATAAGCGTGTTCCACCTCATGGTATAAAACATCTAATAGTTTATCATTGACAATATTTCCATTTAGAGTAGCACATTCCATGTGGAATTTTATTCCGTGAATTTTTTGAGATTTATCAATATATGCTTCTTCATATCTCTCATATTCACACTCTTCGTTAAAATCATTAACATCCTCTTCATTATCAAAATCATGTGTTTTAAGTGTTATATCTGCTGAACCAATAAAACTCACATCTCTAACTTTATTAATATTATGATTTTGTTTAATAAAATGAAAAATGTCATTTGCAACTCTTTCAACGATTGATGAAACCGATAATACTTCGGTAATCATTTTTTGGTTATCTTCCATTTCAATATCATTTTTAATTTTATGATTAATAACATTTATAATCGGTGTCCAAACTATCGTAATTGAAGTGTCCGTTTTTTGCTATTTGTGTTACGACATATATCATTGGATAATATGTTGGAACTATGGTTACGCTATCTGTTTCTTCGTCACAAACAAACCCCACACATACACCATCAGCTTGAAAATCGTTTAACAATATTTCCCTGTCTGTGTGTTTTTGCAATTCTTTACATAAGTTATCAAATGCAAATTTACTATCTGCTTTTGTTTTGTTATATACTTTTGCTCTTTCAAATATTGAGTTTACCATATTTCTATTCTTAAATATGTTTTTATCTCTTCGTGTGCGGTCTAAAACACAGGGATCATATGTATATAAATCCAACTCCATTTTATTTAGTATATGCGTGATTTAAAATTACAATTTCCGGTAGAATATCCCAACCTGATGGTTGAAGGAATTTTTTATAGAACACCAACCCATGTCGTATTACTTCTTCTTTTGAGGTGTATCTTTTGTTACCGTTGTGGGCGATAAACACGTCAACAACATTATCGTTTTGAAGAAGACCTGTGTAGGATTTACCGTCTTTCATTTTTGTTACGGTAAAGGTAAAAAATCTATCATTTGAGTTATGTGAAATCATTGGTATCGGGTGCGATACGCTATCTGAAAGAACATAACTTGCGCTTTTAAATTCACCACTGATGAATTTACCAAACTCTCTTAAAAACTTTCTCATATTTCTAATTTTTTATTGTGAATTGACAATGTATAACCTAATACCTTGAAATGTTTAATGTATAGAGATATACCCGCATTTATTGCATCTACGGATAAATAAAACCGTGTTGTATCCTTTGAGGTTGAAATATCACCCGGATTTGGTTGTGTGATTCTAACGTCGTCAATGAACGGATTTTTCAGTGTTGCCATATAATAATTTGGTATGGTCTTATGTCTATCCACTTGAAGGGTTAGAATTTTTTCCTCATCAAATCCGTGTAGATGGGGTGTATCCATTTCATGTGAATAATAGTAATTTTTATTTACCATAACTATTAACTTTGTTGGTTTGTCATTACTTCATTTAATCCTTTCATTGCTTCTAATATACTTTTATCGTATAGTGGTTTTACAACCTCTTCGGGTTTTTTGTGTTTGAACACATACACCTTTTCTTTTTGTGCTTTTTTCTTTTCTTTCTTACTTCTACGTCTTTCGTAATCTCTTTCATACCAAAGTTTTTGATATTCGGGACACGATCTTTCAAACGTTTGTGAGAAACCTTCGACTGTAACCTTTTCAACATATTGTTTGAAAGGTTCGGGTATAATCCACCAATTACTTCCGTATTCAGGTTCTAAATATACGGGTTCTTCCCACATTTTACCTGTTTGGGGAGAGTAGAACTTTCTGATTGTACTAATTTTCCCGATTAGGTGTTTGAACTCCGGTTTAACTCTATGAGCACATTTGTAATCGTCACTGTAAAAGGTTTTGGGAAATCCTGTTCTTTTGTATTTGGATTTTTTCTTTTTTTCCTTTTTAACAATCCCCATATCATTTACATAATATGAGTTATGATATTTTTGGATATTACCTTTTACAAGAATCCACTTATATTCCCTAAGTAGGTCGTTATGGCGAACTCTGCTACTCCATTCGGAAAACATTTTGTCATAACTTTTACCCGTATATTTTTTGAGTAAAAATTTTGCCAATGACCATGGATTACGTTCAGGACAGGTGTGCCAATCTCTGCGAGAAATCTTTGTGTTCCACATACCTCCGGCATTTTCGGCGAGATATGCGGCACGATTTTCCCGCATTGGTAAATCCTCAATTAATCTTACTTGACTTTCTTTGTAAATCATTTTGTTTAATTTTTCTTACAATATAAGGGTAAGATATTATTCCGATGTTATTTATCTGCTTCTTCCTCTATCAAGTTGTAGGGAACAACGATATCTACACTCAGGTTCATATCCATATTAACAACTTTGAAAAAACATCTTTGTGCGTCTTCGTATTTATCAAAACCGTAGTCATAATATGATATATCCTCCCAAACAGGAATAAAAAACGATTTTATGGATTTAAAAAGATTCTTAAGGCAATATACCCGTCTTTGTATGAAATACATTGACCCAATATCTGCTATACAAAGACCGTTGCCCAATGTTTTTAACACATCGTCTCTATCTGTATTTGTTTCGTGTGCGATAGAACGAAAATCTCTTTTAACAATTCTATAATTGTTGTTTATTTTTTTTACTATATCTAACATACTTTCCAATTTTTTAAGAATGATTCAACTGATTGGTACACACATTTACCTGTACCCGGTATATTAAATTGTTCGGGTGTCATACAATATATTGTATTTCTATCCACTATAATTCGATAGTTTCGACTATTACGGTATCCCATGGACCCGTCTTGTCCCATAAAGGTAGCATCTGTTATAAACATAAGTTTAATTTTTTTACAAGATTATTATTTCTTTTTAACTTTTCCTGAACCGAATACATTTGTATTTACATTTGTTGGGTTTCCCCAATACTTCAAGTCACCCGACCCATTTATTTTTGCTTGTAAATCGTCTGTAACACGTATTTTTACATTTCCTGAACCGAATACGTCAACATTTGCTCTACTAACCAAAAATTCTTTTCCGTTGAAATTTCCACTACCCTTTATTTTAACATTGAGGTTACTTGCTGTGCCGGTAAGTGTTGTATCACCTGAACCAAATATATTTACATCGAGGTTTGGGTGGTCAAGGTTTTCACCAATAAAATCTCCACTACCCTTTATCATGATATTTGTAATATATGGTGCGGTGATATACACTTTCAATGTGGTGAAAGAGTATGAACCGTCTTTGAGTTTAACGATTATTTTGTCACCATTTATTCGTATATCAAGAAATTCCATAAGATTGGAATCTGTTTGAGCGGTAACTTTGTAGTCTTCGCCCTTACTATAATAAACATCTGCGCCGCTGATAATATCAACTTTATTAAAGGGGATTCTTTCAAAGAATTGGTCTGTAATAACATTCCCATTACCTTTTATAAAGTTATTGGAAATACCGCCGCTGCCGATAAGATCACCACTCACCACCAAATTATTACCAATAACTACGTTACCACCGATATTAACTTGTGAAATTACGCTTTTATTATTTACAATTACCTGTGAATAATTTCCCATAGCATTTACAATTTTATTTTTAATGATATTAAACATATTCCACTAATTTACAAATTTTTATTGAAAGATACTAACCATTCTTCGGCTTCTTTTTCGATTTGTTTATCAATTTCAGCGTCGTCAGAAAAAATACATTCACTAGCGGGACCATAATATCCAATGTATTGATATGTCCGTTGTATTTCCGCCCCTAATTGAAGCAATTTTACTATATTTTCCTTTGTTACCATTATCATTTTTGTTTTTGGTTGGTAGTATAAAGATACTTTATTTATCCGATCTTTCCTTTTTTGTCAGACTATAAAATATCATATCGAGCAATTTGGGATATGTTATTTTTTCTATTGGGAACACTTTACCGTTTTCGTGTGCTTGGATTGTCTCAAAAATCTTTAATATAAGATTGTGGTTGGTTGTTCCCCATATATTATATCCGTGTGTAACAATAGTAGATGCTGTTAATATATCGTAATTTTCGAGATTAAAATAGCATCTGATATTGTTATCTAATATGGTATATTCGTCGGGTCTGAATGTGTGGAGTATTTTGGTGAATAGAATGTTTTCTAATATACTGCCGTTGAATTTGACAAAATATATTCTGAATAGAATATCAAGATTACTAATCATAAAGTACTGTAATGTTACGTGTTTGTCACTTTCAAGTTCTTTTAGATATTGTTTATCAAGACCTTTTAGACCATATTTTGTCACAAATTCTTTGAAAAAACCACTTTTTTTGAGACAATATTTATCATTTTCAAGTATTTTGAAGTAATATTCGTGAAAATCCAACATCTTTCTGTTTTCGAGGTGTGGTTCAACAATGTAATTCTGAATAACATTATCAATAGTATCTACATTGATAACTTCCGTTATTTTGTCAACTACATGTTGTTCCAAGTTTTTTGTTTTATTCATTTTAGGTGTCATAACTTATTAATATTAAAATTTTTATTGTTTCTGTGTATTATTTGTTTCATAGTAATTTTTGAATATAATCCCAATTATCTTCAAATATTGGAATTTCAAAATCGGGTTTCCACTTTTTGCGCACATAAAAACCATTTGCTTTCATTATTTTATCGCAATAACTTTCACCACCAAAATCAGTAACATCTTCGATAAAAGTACCAACATAATCCATGTGGAATTTACAACCCATAGCGTCAACTTCAACGTCTTGTTTGCGTCTCCACAACCCAATTCGTTTGCGAATACCGGTTCCTCGTTGTTTGTAAATTTCAACGGTGTCCCAATCGCCGAGTTGGCTTAGTTCATTTACATACGCTTCTTTCAACATTTGTTTAAGTTCGTCTGTGTTTTTCTTGTTAATAAACTTTTGACCTTGTTTCTTAAACATGTGTTGTGCTAATGCTTGAACACTGTTTCGTATAGCGTCTCTTTGTCGCCACATAAAATATCTTACGACTTCGTCTTTACAATCCATACTGAACACACGTGCGTCAAAGTGGGCAAGTTCAGGTTTTTCAAAATATTCAAATGTTTCGTTGAAAAACACCTCTTTGTTTTTCATTTCGTTATATTCGGTGAATAGACGACACTGAAAAAACTTCGCTGCCGCCATACTTGCAACTACTGATACAATCTTTTGTACTTGCCCATTAAAATATGGTTGCCAACCAGGTGTGTTTGATGGTGCTAATAATAAAGATATTTCGTCAGACTGTGTATATCCAAAAACACAACCCGGAACATGTTCACACAAATACTTGGTAGTATCAATCATATTATTTATGATACCTTGATCCCACGGTTTTTGCATATTTTTGGTATATGTGTGGAACGCCTTTCCGTCAACCCTTATTATGATATAATGTGTAGGATCGATTGATGTGCGTGTTTGGTATTCGTACCACTTCATACGTTCTCCCAACGTAAGTTTTGTTAGTTCGTCAAACGTCAAACGTTCAAGCATTGTTTTTGGTTCACTCATTTTTCTTTCGTTTTAAGATTACTAAATAATATTTATCTTCACCTGTTTTGGTAAACGATACCAACTCCCAACCTTCTTCACCCCAAGTTTTGAGTTTTCTATTGAGGTCTTCGATAAAGTTCTCATACACATGTGAAGCATAATTGCTGCAATTGAACACACCCGTTATTTGGTGTGTTGAGTACTCCCACTTATCAGTTATTTCTTGCTTCGGTGTTTTGGATTTATTTTCTTGACTAACACTAACCGCCGCTACAAGTCCACTAACAAATATTACAATTACCGCTAATTTAATATAATTACTGAAATTCTTCATTTTATAAAAATTTAATTGTTAATTTAAGTCAAATATACAACATAGTAAGAACATAACCAAATGTTGTATCAGCATCGGATAAATAACATTAAGATATATTTAAGAATATGACAAAGAATAATAATGTATGTTACAATAGTCAAACCGCTATTGTAAATCTACCTCACAGTAGATATATTGACAAGGTTTTGCGTTCAGATTCCTTCGAGGAATTGTGGTGGCGATTTAAGGATGCGGATTATCCTTCAAAGGAGATTTCCGAGAGTTACGCTGTGTTTTCCAATATGAAAAAGGTGTGTATTATAAACAACTTTAATTGGTTACACATTGGAGACGGTGGTTACACAAGAACAGCGGCGGTGTTTGCGTTTTTCAGTAAGACGTTGAACATTTCGATTGACCCAATGATAAACGTTAATAAGTTTTTCGATTGGAGTACCACATATGATGTGAAGAACATAATGATTGAGCAGTGTAAGTTTGAAAACCTTACCGAAGAGAACTTGTTACGCTTTATAAACGAAACAAGTGTTCACCGAAACGATGTTAAGGGTAATTTTCAGAATAAACCATATAATATTGCATTGGTTCACGCCCACGTCAAACTCGATGAGGTGGATAAACAATTTCCGAATTGGAAATTTTTGTACACCAACCCCTGTTGTATGCCACAAACCCAAATTTTCACAAAGAAACATATGAGGGAGAATAATATTATTGAGATTGTCAATAAATTGGATTTGGGAATCTCTTCCCATCAGAGAAATGTTGTAATTTATAAAAAACTAAAACCGGAATAAAATGTTAATGAAAGTATTATCTAAAAAACGTTTCACACCTAAAATGGTGAAACAGTTGTTGAAAATAGGTGCGGAACTTGCCACCGCAAACACCCATAGAGCAACAAATTGTGACAAAATAGTTTTCAATGACAGTGATTTTGTTAATGATTTGGCTGTTGCAAACATGTTATTGGAATGTGGTGCAAACGCCGCAAGAGAGTGTACTTCCCTTCAATATATTGAAGACGGATATGCCCCCGAACCCGTGCTTGATGAAGTTGATCTGAAATTCTATTTGAAAAATAGAAAGAAGAAGTTTTTAAAACCCAAAGACAAATAACATCGGATTAATTTGTTGTATTTATATTAGGAAGTATAAATATAAAAATTAGTACAAACATAATAAATTTTAAAGAATATGATTAAGAAAATATTAGTTGGAATGTTATTGGGAATAACATTTTTGATTACAACCGGTTGTGATAAGTTGAATGACCTTTGGGCGTGGGATGGTGGTGGACTTACCGAACAAGAAAAAGAAGTACAAAAAAGCACAAATGTAAGATATAAATATTTTATTGGTCGTGGTTGGAATATGCGTTTCGTGGGTGTATTGGGTTCTGCGGAGAACATTATGGATGGTGGCACAACATATCAATTCTTTTCTGATATAACATTGAACATTGCTGATATTCTAATAGTTAATAACAATGACGTTATTACAATTGCGAATGGGAAAACACACCTACAAACGTCAGGTATTTCTATGACATATAATCCGGTGTTTGTTAATTGTACACGTAACACAATAAGAGTTCACACTGACGAAAGAACAGTATTACAAGACGCGGGTTCTCACACATACAGAGGTACAATGTATTTTATAACAGGTAATGGCACAGACCACCTATTTGAGTTTGAAATTCGTGACGGGCTTTTGATAGCAAGTATGCCGGCGCAGTATTTACAAGGTGCAGGAAATGCTACATTACCACTTCGGGGTTCAGAAGTTGAGCGCATTACACGTGAAGGTAAAGAGGGTGTGGATTATCACCTTTTCACAAGAGACGGTAAAACGTTGGTAAGAATTGCTAACAACTTATATGAAAGGCGTTTCGATACTTGGGTGTACTACGGAATTGCAGACCCATTTCTCCCAACAGCGTGGTTGAGAAAACAAACCTCACTAATATTCGAGATATTGGATTGGGATGATATAACAGCACCATATCAATATTTTGCAGAAGACGGAAGAACAGTTATTGAAAACAGAAATAATGTTAATCAAGGTCAAAACTATTACTTTGCTGGTCCAAAACAATTTGGTGGTAATATAAATGATCCGAATGATATTACAACACCTTTGTTGGGGTGTAAAAGATAACCCACAAAATTACTAAACCCACATCTAAAACAGGTGTGGGTTTTTTATATCCTTTTCATTGAAAATAAATTGATTTTTTTTATATTTATAGAATATAAAAAGAAAATAATGGCAGGATTAAAACTTCATATTGTATCTCCAATTATCAGAAACACTATTTTATCAATGAAAATAAATAGTAATTATGATAGTGGGGAAACCCCTATTCAGTATTCTTTTAATACACCTATTGACGAAGAGCCACGATTGACGGAATATCGCCCCGAAATTCTTGAATATACAAAGGGGGAAACTTTTGATCGTTTACAAAAATTAGATAAAGCAGCAAGATTTGAATTAACAGACGGATATAGTGGTTATATTAGAAGGAATGAAAGTTATTGGAGACAATGGGATAGACCACGTAGTTCTACTGTTGAATCTGAAAGAACACCCGATATTTATTCACAAATAGATAAACCTTCTGATGATTTAAGAATTTTGCGTGGGGAAACTGAAAACAGTCCTTACAGATTACGAAGTCAATTTGACAATTATATTTCTTATACTAACAGAATATTTGGTAAAAACACACCAACTTCTATTGGCGATCCTTCAAACCGAAGTTCTTCACCAACTAATGTAATGGCGGCAATTGTTCGCGGTGATGGGGTTGGTTTAGCAATAAACCCTTATGAAAATGGTGTTAGGGTTGTTACGGATTTTGATATACAACAAACATTAGCCGGAAGAATTTTTTCACAAGCAAGTGGAATGGAAACTCCACTTGGTCATTTCGGTTTACGTGCGGCGGCTGTTTCAATGGCAAACCAAATGATGGCAAAAACAGGTCGGTTTGTGTCGGGGGCAATTCAAGAAACAAGTAGGTGGATTGTTAATAACACGGTCGGAAGATTATTTGGTGGCGAGGGGTCTGAATTTGATTTGAACGCATTTGGTGCTTCACGAATTACAAACCCACCCGGAGTTATGGATGATATTCTAAATGCTACCGGATTAAATCGTGGATTAAATATGGCTGCCGGTGGTTTGGGGTTAGATTTTCTATTACAAGGAAATAATTGGTCACAGACGGCGACTACGGGAAATGATGGAAAATATGTTCAACTTGATAATGATTTATTGGCAGATACTACAAGTAATAGTGGTCCTGATTTTGAAATGTTTCTTGATCCCAAAGGAATGTCTGGGAGACAATATGCTGACGGTAAGGAAAAAAATTTATTTCAAAGAATATTTGCTGGTAAAGAGGGTAGAAAACGCGAAGTTGTTAATGAGTGGGAGTATAGGCGTTTGCAACAAGATAATCTTTTAGATTGGACAGGTGCAATGAACGCCAGGATGATATTTGCTCTTCTTGAAATGAACAAATATTCGCCGGGATATACAAAGAAAAGCGCAAGAAGGGAAAATAGGCGTGGTATAGAGTTGGAAAACAAGGGTTATACCATGTTATTTCCGAACAACCCATATCTTAATCATAAAGGAAATTTGGGATTACCCACGGTTGCTGAAGAGAGTTTTGATATAGATAATAAACTAAATAATTTTGTTCTTGTTGATGATATTGCGTATAAATACAATACAATAACGTGGGGTGAGTCTAATAAAAATAATGAGGGGATAGATGCTGAATTAGATGTTGTAGAACCTGACGGTAAAACAAGAAGACAAAAAAGGCGAGATAGAAGAGATAATCGAAAAAGAGATAGAGATAATCGAAAAAGAGAAAGGGATGATGAAAGAGCACAGGAGAGAACTGAAAAACAAATGTGGAAGGATTATCGAAAACGTACTACACGGAAAGAAAGACGAGAAGATGGAATGAGAAACATAGGTGCGTTTCGTGAGGATTATCGAAATAGATTGCATTTTAATCCTGACGCGGAAACAGATGATTCCCCAACTAAAACCGCAATTCCACTTTTAATTAGAGATTTGGGTGAAACAGATACACTAATGGGAAAAACCGCTGCATTGTTTGCTATGAATAAAATAGGTACAATGGTTAGTAGGTTTCATAAAAGCGAAGAAAAACCTTCATTTATTCAAACAGGTGTACACCCCGTATTTGGTATGTCAAAAGGAAGACCACTTGCTAATAAAAATGGGTATATAAGAACAACAGAAGAGGTGTATACCGATCCTTGGTGTCGAGTTTGGACAGCAGAAACACAACATAGAACAGTACTTAATGCTATTAGACCATTTTTAACATTTGATAATAATGATCCCGGTAATGTTGGTTGTGTTATGACAATGGAAGAAATACATGGAACAATGGATTTTATTCGCCCATTTTATAAACAATTTGCCAAATACACCTCATTACAAAATAATGGATTACCTAAAATTGCACCGTACAGAGGGGATTTTGATGGTACTTATAATGATAAGTGGGAAGGGGAAAAAAAAGATAGATATAAATATAATAGAAAATATATGTTTTCTATTGAAAATTTGGCATGGAAGGGACTCGAATTGGAAAATCTTCTATGTAAATCACAAATTGGTCCTAATGGTGGGAGAATATATTGGTTTTCACCATTAAATTTGAAATTTGATGAAAAATCAACCGCCAGAGTAGAAGGTGTTAGTTTTATAGGTAGAGGGGAACCGCTTTATAGTTTTAGAGGAAACACAACTAGAGAGGGGCAGTTATCCTTTTCTATGATTGTTGACCATTCTTCCTTCCATGAATTTATGGAGGGTAGAACTGCTAAAAACAATAATAGTGTTGAAGAAGAATTTCGTCAATCAGTGTTGAGATTTGATGCTGGTTGTGAATTTCCTTTTGAAAGAAAAGAAAGTAAGGGTTGTGTTCAAATAATGACACAAGATACAATAAGTACAATGGTTGATATTGTACCCCCTGTAAATAGAGATATTGAACCACCTAAAACAATTGATTTGGTTACAGTGTATTTCCCAAATGATTTTTCCGGTGTTAATTGGCATGTATATACTAATGAAACCCCCGACATAAAAGCATTGGTACAATTAGCAAATAGTGGTGGTAAAAAAACAATGGATTATCTATACGTGGGTGGTGGTTCATTGCCAAGTGGTGAAGACCCTGCCGGAATAGATGGGAGTGTTTATGGAAATGGTTATGAAATGGGTAGGGTTGGAACAGATGCTTTACGTAGAACATTATCAAATGTTGAAATACCTGTAAATGATGGTGGTACTTATACAATGAGAGAGTGGAGAGAATTTAGTGGGGGGAAATCAGCTAAAGGATTAAGTTATAAACATAAACATGGTGTTGATAGTTTTACGGTAGCACCAAAAAATTGGCAAAATAAGGATTATAATTTAACAAATTTAATTAGTGATTTTATTACTAATATGCATGTAACTGATAAAATCGAATTTTATGATAAAAAAGGTGGAACAAAATTAACACCAAGTACCAAAACGACTGTTTTACCGCGAATTAGATATGGTAATTGTATGACAAATTGGGATATTGGAAATTTTCAATTAAATGCCACAAAAAGTCAAAAAGATAGGTTGAGTTTTGGTGCTTTTTATGAAATATGTATTGGTCAAGGACAAGCGGTTCATACAAGTCCAGCTCACGATAACTCCGAAATAGAGGAAGATTATAAAACAAAAGAAAATTTAATAAAGTTATTTAACAGCGCAGAAACAATTCAAATATTGGGTAATGCTAGTAAGGATGGTACAGCCAGTGATAATAAAAAGTTGGGGAGATATAGGGCGGTTTCATTAGCATTGTTTATTATTGAAACATTGGGTGTTGGTGAGGGTGGTTTAAATATACACGGCGAAGGTGCGCCTGTATGGGAAATAAAAGATGAGGTGTTGACCGATCAGGCAACGAATGAACTTGGAATAGCATCTTCCGAAAATTCCAAAAAATTTAGACATGCACACGTAATAATAAAAACAAAACAAACCGGTGGTGAAGAATTACATCCAAAACAAACACAAACAACAGTAGATACGGAAACAAATGTGAGTGAATATACGTTAAGTAGAAAGGGGAGATATGATGAGGAAATGGATTTCTACGAATATGTTGGTGATATGAGTGAAACCGCAACCGATGTAACTTGGACAAATTTTAGGGATAGATATAATAAATATATCCCCGCACTATGGTCATGTACACCGGAGGGGTTCAACGGTCGTTTAACATTTCTACACCAATGTTTGAGAAGTGGACCAACCAATGTTAGAGGTGAAAATAGTGGTGGTGTTAATAACATATCAAACTTGGCGTTTGGTCGCCCACCCGTTTGTATATTGAAAATAGGTGATTTCATTCAATCTAAAGTTTTTATTGATAACATTAGTTTTAATTATGATAAAGAGGGAATTAAATGGGATTTAAACCCCGAAGGAATTGGAATACAACCAATGTATGTAGATGTAACCCTGAACATTAAATATATGGGTGGTCAAGATATTACCGGCGCAATTGCAAGACTACAAAACGCTGTATCATTCAACTATTATGCCAATACCAGCGTATATGATGATAGAGCAGATGGTAACACAATTGATGATAAAGGTGATATAGTACCTGATATGTCAAGAAAAAGAGGATTACATTATGAAAATGGTAAAAGAACCACCACAAAAACACGACAATTGGAGACAATGTCAATGTATGGTGGGTCAACACAAAATGATATTGGTGAAGAAGAAATAAACAATTTGAACGGGGGTGGTTTATTTAATGTGTTTACATATAAAAACGGTGAAGCGGATTGCCCATCTGATACAAACCTAGACTCCATAAAATTAGACTCCACAACAGAAGAACATGAGGTGTTACCGAATAGGCGAATATTACCACAGGAAGATTTAATTACACACCCGGTTTTTACACCCGAATTTAATTTTTCATTGAGTAACCCCTCACCCGAACAAAATCCTAATGATAATCATTAATTTTATTGTATATTTAAGAAATGAACACATATAATAGATATTTGCAAGTAAGTAGAGAGGGGGTGGTTGGTTTTCCGCCGGTGACAAGATATATACCAATGCCTTCGGATAAAGAAGAGTTGTGGAAAGCGAATGTTTCCCGAATGGATTTAATATCGGATAAATACTATGATAACCCCAACTATGATTGGTTGATATTATGGGCAAATTATTTATTACCAAAAATAGAATTTGAAATACCAGATAACACTTATATTACAATACCATTTCCATTAGATGATGCGTTAGCACAATATAAGCAGGGTATTGAAACATATAAACAATTATATTATATTGATTAAATATGAGTGAAGTTGTATCGTTAAAAGATAGTGAAAACAATGGTAAACCGAAGAATATTATAAGTTGTTATGTAGACCCAAATACAGATTTACAACTTTATGGACCGCGGGCTGGTGAGTTTGTACCTGCTGGTGGTGATAGTGGGAAGTTAATGATACCACCCGAAGATTTATCAATATATGTTAGTTTGATCGTTTTACCTCATAGGGGAACTGAATGGGGTGGTGATAACAGAAACATTGAAATATCATTTGAATTACCCAAACAATCAATACCAAGTGGTAAAGAATATATGGGTGCAAAGGTGAGGTATTTAACAACCGACTATTTGGATTATGGTTGGGATACTTCTACGGATATGGCAAATGCAGGACAACCCGAAACATTGGGAATCCGAAGTATTAATATAGATTACACAAATTGGCATGTACCACGAATTACAGTAAGTCTTGTTGATATAATGGGACAAGCAACTTTTTCACCAATGCAAAGGGGTGAAGAAAGAGATGAAAATAATAAAAAAATAGCAGTTGCTAGTTTATTTAAGGCGTTATATACTATGCCTTATCCAAGATTTCTTTTGACGGTTAAAGGTTTTTACGGTTATCCTGTAACACATTCCTTATTAGCCACTAATATAGTTAGTGAGGTTGATACACAGTCGGGAAACATTAATATAACATTAACTCTTGAGGGGTTTAGAGTGAAAAGGTATCGGGATATTATGGCGAGGTGGATACTTATTTCACCATATCTTCAAGCACCGACCGATATGGGTGTCTTATGGGAAGAAAGAAATTATCTTTGTGAAGACGGAAAACCCATACCCAAATATGAGGAGTTGCGTACACATATTAATTCAGCAATAGAGAGTATTGGAAAATTACCACAATCTTCAAGTATGGGTAAAACCAAAATGATGATAAACGATATATTGGTATTATCAACCGAAATAATGACCGTGGTGCAAAAAACTGTGGTTAATAACCCATTTATGGGTCTTCCAAAGTTAGAAGTTCTTACAGGAAATAAAACCGAAGAACTTTGGTCTATTTATGGTTTACATTATGAAATAGAAAGTAAAGTACCCAACGTTGTTATTTGGGAATCTAATGGTTGGATAGACGTGTCGTCAGAACAATATGAAGAAACTTGTAATAACATAAGAAACGCTTTATATGAAGTTGTTAATAAATATAATGACGAAATAAAAATATTAGAAGAAAATAATTTTGAAGATTTAAGTATAATATCTTTTCCTATGCGGTTTTATTATTACTATGATCAAAACCCCGAAGGAAAAAAGACAAAAATATTACTTCATTTAACCGAATTAATAACTTTACTTCAAAACAATCAAATTAAAATCAACACACAATCAAAAAAACGTGATGTTGAAATAATGAATCAAATTTATGAACAAGCATTAAATGTTGTTAATCAATTACCATTTGTCCCAACATTATACAATGTTATTAAGTGGGTATTTGCACATTATGTTCACTTCTTGGAAAGTTTCTTGGTTGTAGGTAAGAAAAATGAGTTGCGTGATAAACTCCCTGCATTTCAATTAGCGAGTTCATTAGATAAACGTTTACAATTGTTAGAGAAGTGGAATGAAGAAGATGGTGATGTTACACCAGGTGGCACTACATTACCTTGGTTTGTAGTAAGAGAATATTCAGATACAAAAGAGGGTCTTATAAAAAGAGCACCACATGAAGCATTTGGTTTACCTGAAATACAATACACAAAATCAATGTATGACGAAATTGCATACATGGTTTCAAGATTAGCAGCGGAGGCTGCCGCGGCAGCCGCAGCGGCGGGTGAAGGAGACCCACCCGATATACGCAATAGTCCCTATTTATGGATACCAATATTTCCCTATGATATTTCATGTAAATTAATGCACACAGGAGTAGACGAAATTAATCCATATAAAAAAGTGTTAGAAAACTATGAGAGTGTGTATGAAGGAATAGGTAATTTGGGTATTCAAATTATTACTCGAATGTTTGCTTCAATAGGAACAAGAGAAGATATCGAAGATTTGGAATCTTATGCCGAAGCAGATGCTAATAATATTTTTGATGCTGTTAAAGTAGAAAGTAAAATATGTGAGAGTTTATTATTGGATTTACAAGGAAATGATTTTGTTAATTTCTTGTTATCGTTGATTGATTCTAATGAAGATTGGGGGGAAGATTATAAAAAACCAACCACATATAATTTTGTCAAAACAGCAATTAACTTTACAAGGGGTGGTGAACCCCGAAAAATGGGGGCACTTGATAGTTCTACAAATAAATTTAGTTCTGCGCTATGGTCAGTTAATTATCAACAAAACGGGCAGAATAATATAATGAACGCCACACCACTTTCAACTATTACATACGTTGATATGTTGAAGGGAAAATTTTCTGATTATGGTAGTTATATAATAGATGATACTAATGTTTGGTTGTTTAGTTTTGGTAATATGGTGTTGTTAGAAAATAGTTATTCCCGATTTAGTAGTATGAATATGGTCAAAGGTTCTTTCAACATTGTTGATTTAACTGAAACCACGTTGGATAATCTTAGATTGTTATACAATCATTTTCACACCAATAATAAGGAGATAGTTGATGACGTTTGGGTTAATATAAGTGGTTTTACAAAAGAAGAAGTGGAATGTTTTTCAGATGATATTCAGAGTATTAGTATGAGCACCCCACAACATTTTGCTAATTTGGTATTGGGTAGCGTAAGTCAAGGTATCACAGTAGAAAATTTCAAAGAAGTTGTAATGAGTCAAAAACAAGGTGTTAGTGAAAATCAATTATTTATGAAATTAAGTGAAACTAAACCCGATATTTGTATTGCAATACCACGTCTTGATAAACATGTTTTTTCTATATTTGCTACCCCCGATTATTATAACTGTACTATAACAAACATAGATGTAAAAAACAGGTGTAGGGCAGCATTACTATTACACTCACTTGGTTTGTTACCTGATAAATTATACCAATACATAGAAAAAACTAATTGGGGAATTAAAAGAATACCCAAATGTTTTGCACTACAAATTGGTTCCATATTGTGGTTATATGATAACGTTAGAAGTAAAGTAATAACAAGTAGTCAATACCCCTTTTTATTTAGAGAAATTATTCAACCCCTTGAAAACACCTTTCTTTTTAAGAAAGTAATGTATGATTTTGGAATGAATATGGGTTTTGATGTGAAAAAAGTATTTATTTCACACTTTGAGGATTGGGTCGAGAAGGAAGGTAAGGATATAATAAAAGATATGGAATATGGTGTCTATGATAACCCCGTTTCTTTTTTAAATGATAATAGACAAGTATTTAGTGCATATAATAACGTTACTTCACCATTGCGACGTGAAATTGCAACAGAAAAATTAAAAGGTATGCCCGCATATAATAGCGCAATGTTTATACACCCTAAAATAGGTGATGTAAAATATCATATAGCTGGTTTTCCTATACTCCAACTCATACTTGATCCTTCGTCAAATGCAGCGAAAAAACTAATGGGGTTATATAAAGACAGTGTTTTAATAATTAATTCAAGGTCGGGTATATTGAAAACCGAAAGAAAGTCAAGAATAAATATCCCAAAAGAAGAAATTGTAAGTTATCTTAAAGTATTAAATGAAGAACTATTAAAACTAATGACGGGTCCAATAATTGTTGGAAATAGTTTGGAAGAAGATGTACTTAACACGGAAGAAAACACACAATTAGATAAATTATATTTTCAATTTAAGTTATTACACGATTCTTGGTTTGTCGGTGTAACAGAACCGGATATAACAAACAGATTAGAACACATTATGAGTAAAATAATGATTGTTGATCAATATTTTTGTGATATTAGTGATAAGGTTTATGTTAATTTAGAATATATAAAACATATTTTAACAGGTGTATTTACAGGTGAAACCGCATGGAATATGTATGATCTTTTGGCTAATATTGCACAAGAACACAACCTTTTTATGATGGCTTCCCCAACATTAGGTTTTTTTGAGGGTAGAAAGGCAACTGATGCTCAATCTCTATTAGATTACTTATTCAAACCACAAATATATAACGAAATTGATTTTAGTGGGACACAGGATGAAGATTATGGATTAATCTTTATGTTAATGGGTAATCCCGCTGAAACCCCAACAGACCTTGATAATGAAGAATCAGATTTTGAAAACACCGCACTCCAATTAACACGTGATGAGGATATGCTTGCATTAAATAAAGGTAAACATTTGGTGGGTGACTCAAAAATACCGTTACGTTCATTTGGTATATCATACGGAAGACACAACGAAAACTTTTTTAAAATAGAAAATTTGACAATGTCTGAACCAAAGAAAACCGAACAATATTTCAAGTCAATGGTAAGAATATTGGAATCAGCAAAGGATTATTCAAGTGGTAATCAGGTTTTTGTTGGTGAAAACTTATATTCTCAATATTCTAAAATGGCATATAATACCAAAATTACTTTGGAGGGTGGGTCAGCACCAATATTTCCATTAATGTACTACCAATTAAATAACACTTATCTTTTTACAGGTGGATATATGATATTTAAGGTTGTACACACCATTGAGGATAATTATATGAGAACAGTATTTGAGGGTGTTAAACAAGATTTCACTAAAAGACCAATTGTCAAAATACCACTTGTTACATCAATAGTGGGTGATTTGAAAATGGATAATGTGATAAAAACCGATTATCAAATAGATCATAATAAACAAGGGTATGGTGGTGAAATTAAATTAAATCAGGTTGGTTATAATAACGGCGGTGGAACAAAAAAATATGGACCTGGTGGTATAATCACTGACGATAAAATATTGGGTGAACAATATATGCAATTAAGAGATAAAAATATTTCTAAACATTTTAAACTTCATGAGTGTGTTGAAAGAGGTTCAAATAGTGGTAACATACCCGGTTCAGGATTAACCGGTCCACAAGCAGCGGGTTTCCAAATGCCGATAGAGTGTTTTGAAAACCTTGCTGATTTTCTAATTCAAGTTGATAAAATTATTGATTGGGTAAAAGATAAAAATGGACTAAATCAATGGATACGTAATATGGGTGCGGGGGCAACTGATGGTGTTGGTGGTATGAATGGGTTTAGTGAGGATAGTGAATTTGATATAATGGTTGGGTCTATGTGGCGACATCATAGTAACAGTCAATCTAAAACATCGTATCACGGACACGGTTCGGGTATAGATTTAAGACTTCGACATAAAGCAAAGGGAAAACAAATGGTAGATGTTCGTGGAAATAAAGATATGGAATTTCATTATAAAACCCTTTATGCGTTTATCGCACAGCATATGAATCCTTTTATTACTGAATTATATTTGGAATATAAGGGCACTGATAAGTCATGTTTAAATACCGTTCACTACGCATACACCAAAAAATTCACTAAATATGATATATGTGCTTGTATGGGATTAACAGACGGTGGTGGTTGGCGGTGCGATCCCGGTAGAAACGAAACAAGTAAATATCCGAAAAAAGGTTAATATATGAAAACAAAAACCAAAAAAGTTAAGGAAAAAGACCCATTCGATATAATGATTGAGGATTTATACCAAGAAAGTAAAAGTATTCGTCGTAAATCGAAGTGGAAGTACTTTAATAATGTCTGAAATATTCGGTATATTTCGGACAATTTTGTCCCAAATATTTGTAATATTCGGGACAAATATTTTTCTGAAACATTAGTTAAATATGAGCATTAGGAGTATTCCAAGTGCGACACCCCCCCCGCCAAATCTTAACGCAGTTTTGCGCTTATCTTTCTTATGAAATTTATGAATATCATTAATCTGTTGAACCCTCAACCTATCAATTTCTTCAAAACTTGAAATAACCGAAATCTGTTGTTCCATTATAGACCGACACGCAGTTACATTTTCTTGAAGTAAGAAAACATGTTTGTCTTTAACAACAATCATAGAATCTAATATTTCAATTTCATTCTTTAAGTGTTGGTTTTCATTAATAATTCTACCAACAATGCGAACCTCATCAATGGACATTAACACAGAATCACCCTTACTCTGCTGACCATAACTTAAGTTGTTCGCGAACAAACAAAACAAGAGAGTCATTAGACATACTTGCAATCTCTTTATCCCTTTCACTTTGTGTAAACTTGTTTTCATTTCTTTCTCTTATTAATCTTTCAATACTCTTAACAAGAATATCAATCTGTAAATCATTCACAACAATCACATTCTCCAACGAATCTATAACATGCTGCGTATCCCCAATAGTATTCATAATACTATCTATCCTATTTTGATATATATGTGAATTATCAATCACCGTTGCAGGTTTCCTGAACTGTATAACCAACAATACTATCAAAATAATATAAATTATAATATGAATTACACCCTTAAATGTTATTTTCATGATATTTTCATTTTATTATAAATAGTGTTTTTATCCCATTTGTAACGCACCACCGTACATTATCCTTCCGTCACCAGCAGAAGAGAAGTTCTGTTTTTTTGTTATTTCCATTGAAATTTTATCAGTCAATTGTGAAATGAATTGTTGGTTATTGGTAATCTTATCCCAATTATATACATTACCATTGGGGTCTTGTAATTGAATTGTGCCCCCTAAATTAATATCTATCTTACCGGAATGAGAGAGGTTGTTATTAGCATTGGATTCTCGTAGAGATTTCGCTTCCGCTGTTTTAAGTATAAGTTGAGAAAGCGCACTATCAGACTTTGCTGTTGTTACATTATCGGAATTGATATTAACACTATTGGTTTTAATGTTTGTGGCGTTTCCATCACCACCTTCTCCTTCTTCTATTACTTGTTGTTCTACTTCCGCATTTTTTTTCTTTTCCTCTTCCTTCTTATTTTTTCGCCTTTTTATAAGACGATAAGCACCATATCCTATCGCACCCACCGCCCCCGCAATTAACAAGGGTTTTGCTAGTGCCGCCATTCCCACACCAGCCAAAATTTTACCACCAAGTCCAACCCCAGCTTTACCTACCATTCCAGCCACGCCTTTACCCGCACCAGCCTTCAATAATAATTTACCACCAACCATTTTTCCACCCGCTATTCTTGCGCCAACACGTTGGACTACTTTACCTACTCCTCTACCCAATCCTCTACCTATTCTACCACCGGATAAAGCATTTACTCCCTTTGCTGCATAATATGCGGTCATTGTTATCGTTGCCCACTTAAAGAAACTTTTAACACTATTATATATTGCTATTGCCTTTTCTTTAATGGTGATTGCCATTTCTACTATCTCTTTTTTTATTGGATTTACCCAGTTATCCATAAACATATTCCATTTATCTTCTATACCCAACCACTCCTTTATTTTTTCCCAACCATTATTAATTGTTTCCCCTATTTGAGGAAATGCGGTATCTGTTATCCAACTCCAAGTTTCACTCACCACATTACCAACAGTATCAAATGCTTCTTTACCCGCATCACCCAATATTCCTAATTGTTCCTTTGTTTCTTTGCCGGGTAAAGATTCCATAATTTTTACACCCCAACCTGTCATATCTGATGCTTTTCCATATGCACCTTCCGGTAATAATTTAGCCAAGAAATTTACACCCCAACCCTTTAAACTATTTAAAATACCCCCCACCTGTTGAGCAAGTGTGCGTGTGTTAGTAGCAATATCGTACAAATGTGTTTCACTATCCGCTTGAAGAAATTCCATATCTTTTGCTGTTAGTTGATCAACCCTTTTATTTGTTGTAGTATTTGTTGCCGCATCGCGCACGGCTACTGTCCACGCCCCCTTGTCCGCATCCCAATCCGCTTTACCTTTTACTAAATTTTGTTGGTCTTTTGTTAAATTATTTTGGTTTCTCCCTAATTCTGCTGCAATCATTCCTTCACTTGCACCCCTTCTCATTGTTTCCATTAATTTAGCGGGGTCTAAACCTGTTTGTGTAGCATATTCTCTTATTCGTAGACGTGCATCCAATGAGTTTGCTTCAAAACCACCTGTTTTTGTGTTCCAAGTCATTAATTGTTTTCCCATATCAGCATGTTTTTTAACAATTGCCTCTGGGTCCATTAAAGAATCATACATATTTTGAAATGGGTTGGCGTTTGCGGCAAACGGTCCACCAAGTAATTGCATATTGGCGGAAGTTGAAATTGCACTATCAAAATCTTGAAATTTATTTGCGTAAGTTGTTATTTGGTCAAAATCCATTCGCATGCGCATAGAAAGAGCAACCATTCTTGATAAACCATTTATACCGTTTCTAAAATGAAATTGGTTTGCCCTCCCTAAATTCTGATGAACCGTTTTTGCGTGTTTTGCTGCATCAACCCCAAATTCACCGGAGGTTTTACGCATTTCTTGAAACATATTTTTAGCACCTGAAATGGATATACCCATTTTATCAAAATTGTCGAAAAAATTCACAGCGTCTTCACCCATTACTGCTTTTGCCGCACCCATTGTTTTAAAATCTTCCACACTAAAAAATCTAACCCTACCGGTGGCATCTGTTAGTTTTTCTAATTCTTTTCCAACATCCGCAGCATCAACACCCCATAATCTTGTTGCAATAGACGCTTCTTGAAGACTTATTGCAACACTTTGTACAGCAGCATCGCTAAAATGAAATTGTTTTCGTAAATTAACAGCAGCTTGTTCCATTGCGAAAATTTGCCCTAAAATACCACCACCTCCGCCACCGGAAGAACCACCTCCACCACCTAAAAGACCACCAAGCATATTTCCAATTGCACCAACCGCTTTAATGCCAAGATAACCCGCAGCACCAATTCCAGCAACCTTCAAAATTTTACTAAAATCAATACCACCACCCCCACCACTAGCAGCAACCGCTTGTTGTTGTGTGGGCGCAACCGGTTGTGATTGTTGAACACCACCCCCTTTTGATACACCTGTAATAAAATTTTGAACAGCAGTATTAAATGCAGAAACCGAAGAACTGAATATATTAACACTTTCGTTAAAAAGATTAAATGGTGCATCATCGGTATCCGCTTGATTTGAGCGGTTGTTTCCTGTACCACTGTGTTTCGTTCCCAACAAAGTATTTTCGTCAATAGAATCAATTAAATCATTAGTGGCTTCTAATACTTCACTTGCAATTTTTTCATAACTTTTAAATTGGTCAACAAGTTTTGTAATTTCTGTTACTAATCCGTCTATTTTATCCGAAGGTACATATGATGATGGCATATTTCAATTCATTTTTCTATAAATAGTTTAATAGCAGGAATCCAAAATAAAAAAACCCCATATTATTATGGGGTTATAAAAAATAAGATTAAATATCTTTTTTTACTTACTTGGCAATTGAATCGATGCCCATTTCCACTTTTTCGATCATTTCGAGATTCAGACTGTCGTTCAGGATAACCATACAACTGTCAGAAACGTTTACTTCGAGTGGTTGTGCACCTCTTTTACCGGAAGGGCAGGCAACGCACATTAGCAACACGACTGCGATAGCGAAAATCATTACTACTTTTTTCATCTTCTTTTTAATTTAATTTATTATTTAATTTCGGTTATAAATAGAAGGTTTTTACAAAACCTCACTTTTTAATTTCGGGGTCTTCCCCATAAACCATCCCAAAGACGGCAACGACTGCAAAGAATACTATTATTCCAAATATTATCCAATATACCATGTTCATATTCCGTCATATTATTGGGTTTATTAATCAAGGGTAAGAGGGTTATCACATTCGGGGCATAACCCTTCGGGATTTTGTTCAAGATAATCTTCGTATTTTATATATTTTTGTTTTCGTATGGTTTTTGCCATACTTTCAAAAAGAGTTGCAACATATTCAAGTCTTGATACTGTTTTGACATCACCTGTTTTTTCGTCAGCAATTCGCCAATCCATATCATCTCGTGGTCTCTCGAAAACATATTTTTGGTATTGTGCTACATAGTTGAATGGGTTATAACAATCCCCCTCTTCTGACCAAAAATCATCTTGTGTCCATTTACATTTATCGCAATATACAAACATATTATTCTATTATTTTAGATTTAATTAAATCTACTGTTTTATTAAATATTTCTAAAAACTTTTCATTTGTTATTGTTGCTTTTTCAATCTGTTTTGCATATATAGAACCCCAACAATTTAATGTAGCGTGGGTATTTTGTTCACTACCCCCAATTCTATCATCATAATATATACCAATACAATCAAAATGTATTTCATCACCGTCATATTCATCATATTCGACTCTACAAATTTCGGTTATTTTTTCCCAAGAGGTTGTTGCTCTACTTATACAAGTACCAACTAAATAACTATATTTATCTATTTGTGATTGTTTTCCCTCTTCTTCTATGAGTTTAATTTGATTTTTCAATTCTTGAATTTTTTCTTGATCTGTCATATTTTTTTAGATAATGATTATACAACCCCTCTTCTTGCTTGTTCCATTTCTGCTTCTTTGAAGGCAACTTCAATTTCCATCATTCTATCGTTCATATCAATTAACATTTTCTTCATCATTTCATATGTATTATACAAATCTATTTTTTTATGATAGATTTCTTCTGATGTCATTGATACCCAATTAATATTACTTTGTTCCATTGTTATTTACATTGTATATACAACACTTTCTTCTTCATTTTCTGTTGGAGATTGTTGTGCCATTGATTTTTGAAGTTCTTTAATGTTAATACCGGCAACGGATTTGTTTTTTTGGAGGTTTTTAAATGCTTCCCCCTCATTTCCACCGGTTTTCAATACTTCTGTGACGATTTTCTGAACGTCAATTTTAAGTTTCATAACATTTGTTTTATCTACTAAAAGGTTATGAACTGCTTTTACGTATTCTGCTTTATCATCCATTGGCATTTCGACCAAAGAAGTGTTTTCAGATACTTTTGTATATTCTTCTTGAATTTGATTTATAAGACAATCTAATTCAACGTAAATTTCATTCAAACCTGTTTGAAGACTAACTTTATCGTTAAGAACTATTTTATGTTTGTTTAATACTCCCATTGTGTTAAATTTTATATAGATAAATAGTATGAATATCAAATTACCATGTCATACAACCACCGCAACAGCCTTTGGGGGTGATATTTTCATTAACCATTTTGGTTAACATTTTAAGAACTTCGGGTGTAAAATCTTCCCACGTTTTATCAGGAAAATCGGGGAGGCACACTTCCCAATCACCCACAAATGTTTCATAATCGCTTTCGGGTAGTAATCCGCCGCCGCTACGTAGACAGTATGCCCAAGAACATTCTATTTCAGTACCGTCATCATATATGGCGGTGAAGTTTAAATCACCACTACAATAAGCGGGATAGCGACCATCATAACTATCAAATCTAACTTCAACTATTTTTCTTTTCATATCTAAAATATATCATTTTTACCTCGGTCGGTTATAACATATAAGAATATCATAATACCGAGTAATATAATTAAAGCACTTGTAAATCCTATTAATTCTATGTTCATTCTACCCCCTTTTTTTCTACCATATCTTCAAGTCTAATCACTTGTTCAAACTCAATATATTGGGGTGGGCATGTAAGTGTAACATTATATTGTTTAACAAATATTGGTTTTTCCCCTAACCCTTCTTCAAGATTTTTCAAATTTGTTTCTAAATCAAATTCAATCTTTTCATTATACTTGTAGTATATCCACACATTAAATACTTCAAGAAATATGTATGAATAGTCGTTCCATTGGTTAAGAATATCTTGAATATTTTTTGTTTCACGATATTCTATTTCTACTATGGAAGAACATTCTTCCCTTTTAAAAATAACCGGACAGCGTTCTATGTCATTTACTGTTTTGAGGTTATCAAATATTTCTCTTCCCAATTGAGAGAGATAACCGTCATAATGTACATACCACAGGGTATTATAAACAGCGTCATTCGCTCTTTTAATTGATATTGTTGCTCTTGTTCCCATTATAATCTATGTTTATTTTCGTCAAATTCTTCACTATCTAATAAGTCTAAATCACCACTAATAATAACTCTAATCCACGGACAGTTTAAAGTGGCATCAATTAATTCATAATAATTGGTGCTCTTTCCAACATATTTCTTTGCGGCGTGGCTTAACACCTTACTAGGGTCATTATCTCCATCATAGAAAAGCGTGGCAATTTTTCGTTTTTCACCATCAGGTAGTTCAAACTCTGCTTCACTAATTTTCACACAATCTATTTTTTGTACTATTAGATATTTGGGGTCAATTACATTTACTTCGCGTATGTGCCCAAGTTGCCACCCCCATGACACTCCCTTCAAGTTAGTGGTTTTAGGTTTCATAACAAAATGACTTCCCATATTATCTATATCACCGTCAATTAACTCAAAAAAACCTGTTACCACCTCACCATCTCTTAAAAATATGGTTACTAACTGATCCTTTTCAAGTTTTTTTATTTTTTCGATATAATCCATCTTCCTTTTAAGTTATTATTCAATTGAAATATACAATGAATAGGATAAAAAGCAAAATGAAATCTATTTATAAATAAATTATTTTATGAATAATCCTATTAAAATAGCATTAAAATTGAATGAGGGTGATGAATATGAATATTTAGATGTTGATAATCCTTACAAAACTCATTGTGATTCGTCAGAAGGTGGTACTTCAACTGTTGGTAAGGTTGAGGGCGACAGTTCGGGAACCAAATCACCAATTGAACCAACGACTGTGAGAAATCAGTATTGGATGGATCAAGCACTTGGTGGTAGTCGTGGGTTTAACTATTCAATGATGACGACCAAGGGTAGATTGGGTGAATCTGTAAATGTTATGAATTTGCTAACAGAAAGAGATGTTATTGTTGTTCCTTCACAAGAACCACCAATGGAAGAAGACCCGAATATGGCAATGGACCCCGGTATGGAAGGTGGTGAAGAAATGCCAATGGAAGACCCAAATATGGGAATGGAAGAGGACCCGAATATGGCAATGGACCCCGGTATGGAGGGTGGTGAAGAAGACCCCAACATAAGCGCATTAATGGGAATATTACAATCAGCTGACCCTGAAACAATAGAGGCGGTGAAAAAATATGCCGAAGGAGTCCTTAAAGCAAAAGGTGGTGATGAAGGTATGGATGATATGGGTGGAATGGAAGAAGACCCGAATATGGCAATGGACCCCGGTATGGAAGGTGGTGAAATACCTATGGAAGAAGACCCAAATGCTGCACCGCCACCACAAACGGAAAGTAGAAAAATTAATTTAGATGAAATGATTAGTGATTATCTAAACGACACCAAGAAACAAAGTGTTCCAACAGTTTCACATGATATTGGAAGCGGCGGTGGAAAATCATTAAAATCAAAAATGTTTAACCCTTTACAAAGTTAAAAAATAACAAAAAATAAAATACACAAATTATGATTAAAAAAGTATTATTAGATCCCGGTCATGGAAGAGAAACACCGGGAAAACGTTCCCCTGTGTGGAAAGACGGAACTCAACTATTGGAGTGGTCATACAATCGTGAAATTACAAAAAGAGTATTTGACGAATTGAAAGCAAAGGGTGTGGATGTAGAAATAATTGTAACCGAAGAAAGAGACATAACACTTACTGAACGTTGTAATAGAGCAAATGTTATTGCAAGAAGAGTTGGTGTAAATAACACCTTACTTGTTTCAATCCATTGTAACGCCGCACTTAATGTTAAAGCAAGTGGTTGGGAAGTACACACTTCACCCGGAATAACAAGAGCTGAACCTTATGCTAACGTTTTATGGTTTGAAGCACAAAAAGTTTTACCGAAAGGAACGAAAATGAGGGGTGATTTTAGAGACGGAAACAAATGTTGGGATAGCAATTTTACAATATTGACTAAAACAGCGTGTCCGGCAGTACTAACAGAAAACCTATTTATGACTACCGAAAGTGATTGTAAATATTTGTTGTCCGCCGCAGGCAAAGACGCAATTGTGAAACTACACGTTGATGGTATTCTTAAAATTCTTGAAATGAAATAATTATATTATTATGCCACAAAAAGTTGAAAAAAAGAAAAGGGAATACAGTAAGGTAGTACTGAACATAGTTCTTTTTTGGGGAATGTTGTTGGTAACATATTCTTATGTGTTAGCAACATTTGATAAAAACCCAAATGAGGGTGTAACTCTTGGGGTTATCGGAACTATGATAGGAAATATTACAGGATATTTGATTTATCAGGCGAAACTAAAAATGTCGAGAGACAAATATTGCCTCAATAAAGACGGTATTCCGTTTGACTTAATTAAAGACGAAAGTGAAAACGAAGAAGAAAACCACCATTGAGTGGTTTTTTTTATTCTGTTTTCAGTTCAAAGTGATAACATTTACTGATTAGAATACCACTAAGTAGTGATAGTGTAAAGTTTATTTGTGGTGGTTCAGATTTTAACAATGAACAATAGATATAGTTAAATCTCAATTCAGGTGGTTTTGTTTCCAATTTTCTTACGTGTTGACAAAACACACAATCACTACAATACTTTGGTGGATAAACCCACTTCATTACTTTGTTTTTCAAATCTTCTATCATTTTATTCTTCATCTAATAGTGGAATACTATAAACTTGTCGTGTGGGTCGAATTTTAGTCCCCGAATGAAAGATTTCTCTTAAAGCCGGATGTCCTAAATTATTATCGTGTGGGTGAATATTATAATTACATTCATCATAATATGTTGTATTATCTTCTAATAATATTGCTTCATATGCGCACGTGTGAGAATATTCCGAATATTGATTTTCTATAACAATATTATGTGTTGTTATCCATTGTTCTTTTGTATATCCGAACATATCTTTAAAGATAATATCGTCATCATAAACACAATCTTCATGATTAAGTTCAAACAATTCTTCTTCAATGGCATTGGTATATACGTCAAATGGTATTGGAATAATATTTTTCCAATTATATCGTTTATTCCACTCATTTTCGGCAACGTCTAACGCATTTTTTTTATTGGAATAAATACCCACAAGGGTTTCGTAAGCGTCTTCCCACTGCCCACCATAATTTTTTACAAAATATATTTTAGTCATCGCTACAACCTATTCTTACACCACCTATCGGGGTATTACGTTTATATTCTTTTATTCTATCCATTAGAATTTTGGTGTTTGATTCCACCAAATCCATTTCTTCTATTGTTGCCGCTTCTTTTATTAAAAATGTGCTGACAAATTTAAGGAAGTTATCAATATACTCCCGTTGTTGAACTATTTGTATCATATTATTGGATTTTATTTGTAATAAATATACAAATATTAAATGATAATCCGCAATAGTACCCCGAATTTTTCACTTGTATATCTATTTATATTAAAATCTAATATAATATGAAAATAACAAAACAACAATTACGTAGCATTATTGAAGAGGTGGTCAAAAGAAACTTGAATGAATTTAATGATTATGAAGACTCTATTGACTACCCAGACCCACCAAAAGATGAATATAATAATCATTGGTTTAGGTTAGATGATGGTTTAGAATGGCTTATAGTCAAAGTAGAAGCATTACATCATATATTAATAGAAAAATTTCCTGAATTAGAAGAAGATTATGATTATAATAAATATGGATACAATTATGATTTGTGTAAATATGATCATGAAAAAATCGAAAAAATAATAGAATTTCTATATAAACGCAAACTATGGGAAGATGAAGCTATAGAACGACAAAATGAAATTTATAAACATGAATTTGGGGAAGAACAATACGCCAGGCAAGAAAGATATTGTGTGGCAGGCGAATCTAAAAAAATAAAAGTTGGTGATATGTTATTTGAAACAGGTCGCAATTTAAACTTGAAATATATTGGTTTGAATGAAGATAGAACAAGGGCAAAATTTGTAGATAAATCAAACCATTCTTATTCAATAACAAAAGAAAAGTTCATAGAAGGTGTCAAAAATAAACGATTTTTGATAAAATAAGTGGGGGGGTATTATTACGGATAATCATTAAAATCTTTATCACTTGGATACCCATTAAGGGTATAATTGCGGATAATCATTTTAAATATTATTTGACAACTGATGCTTTTTGTTGTTGTGCTTGTAAATATACATTCAATCCGTCAAATGCATGAAGGTGTGCAATCCCCGTGTTGCGCCAACTACTTTGTGTGTTGTGTTCTACCACACCGTCACCGCCGATATGTGCCTTACATTTTGCCCAATAATCGCGTTTCTTTTTGTAATTATCACCGTCAGGACAATTCCCCACCTTTCTACACGCAGCGATAAAACTTTCGGGTGTGTTTTTATCTGCTTCTTCTAATAACCTTCTATCTTTTGCGTAATGACAAGCAGAGCGGACAGCACCGCGTGGTTTGCGAATATAATCATCGTGATTAGGATTTGTTAAATTTTCAATAGGGATACCGGAAGAACGTGAAAATCTTTGATAATTTTCTTTAAATGTTAATTGAAATATCCCACCACCGCGGTAGATATATCCATCATCATTGGTTGATCCATTTCCATATTTTCCACCATATACTTTATTAGCGAGTGCTCTTTCATTTCTAATAAAATCTTCCATATTCACATTCTGAAATCTACTTGCACCAAAAACCTGTCTTATTCTATCAGCACTTGTGTAATTCATGTTTTCTGTTATTGAACGAAAACCACCTGTTTCCCCACAAGCAATTGCAAGAAAAAAACATATTCTTGGAAGGGTATTAATATCAAACTGCCCCATGTAAGTGTTCAAATGTGTTATATATGGTTCAGCGTTACCATTCCCAATGATATTTCTCATAATTTCGGATGTCAGTATCATAATATTATAGTTGTTCAATCATTTTTATTCTACTGTACCACTTTTCTTTCAGTGTTGTTTTGGAAGTGGAATCTTGTCTATTCCATTCGGGTAACTCTATTTTTCTTATGTACGCTATTTTAGCGTCTCTAACGATATTATTGTATCGCCGCATATCATTATGATAATTTCCACCTACTATTATGTTACGCACACTTGTAAAGCAATTGGGGGATAATAAATAAGCATCAAACATTTGAATATCTATGTTAAAGTCGGCGGGATAAGTTTGTATATCGAAGTTGGGGTTATTATTTTCCCATATAGTTTTATATGCTGTGAAGACTAAATGTTTAATATCTCTAAAATCCCATGATCTTCCTAGTGCGTCTATTTCATTTGGAAAAAGTGAAACCAACTTATCTATTTCATTCCAACCATTCCAATTGATACCACCTATCATTGTTTCGGTGCTTCTAATATCTTTATAGAATTTGTTATAATGGTGTAATTTGGGGTTATCTATTACGTTTAAAAGTGGTAATACCCTTCTATATCCGTCAGCAACCGTATAAATATAGTTAAACGCTTTTTCCTGTTGATGTGTCATTATTTTATTTTCTTATAAATAGTTTTTCTCTCAATATTCGCTATAATAATTGATGTTATTAACCAATGCCGCTGATTGCATTTTGAGAATCGCTTTATCACGAAGTTGAGAAACACGTTCTTGTGATAACGCCATTTCGTGTGATATTTCTTTTATAGTTTTTTCTTCGGTATCAATTCCGAATAATTTTTTAATAACATTTAATTCTCTGTCGCTTAAACACGCAGTTAATTGTTCTGTTATTTTAATATTATTGTCGGTTCTATCGGGTTCGTTATCTAATAGTGGGTGGGATTGATAATAATTTGTGTATTCTGTTTCGGTTGAAAACTTTTTTGTTTGTTCATAACCTTCCTTAAATTCCACATTTTGTTTTGTTATTTCTGTTACAGCGGAACTAATTCTATATCTAATCCAATGTGTTGCATAGGAAATTATTTTAACATTTGCTTTTTCGTAATCAAATTTATCAATAGCGTAAAGTAATCCCTCATTCCCCTCTGATATAAGTTGAATGATTGGAATACCATATTGTTTATATTGGTTTGCCACCTTAACAACATATTTTAGATTTGCTTCTAAAATACGGTTGCGATATTTTTCATCACCCGTTGTTTTATATAGAAGAAGGTTTTCTTTCTCTTCTTCGATAGATAGGGGTTTAAACTTTGAAATGGATTTAACATATTCACTGTACCCGTCTCCATAAATATCATTTTTTAACATTCATATTTCTAATTTTTACCTTTATGTTGTCAAAAAACGATTGTTTCAAGTTCAATTTGGCTCATGGAACAATCATTTATTTATAAACTTACTATAAATAAATTAATTTTCAAAAAGACTTTTCAAATAGTTACCACTATATTTTGGCACTTTTTTCATTTATTGCCAAAATATGTAGAACTTTTTTCTATTTGTTATTCTTTTAGTTTCATATCATTCAAATCATCTATATTCAAATAGACCATAGTACAATTTTTTTTAGTAATATCGTCTGAACATTTTACGTCAACAAAACCACCGTAATCAACGGTGAAACCCCACCGCCTTTTGAACGCAATGGAACAAACGTGCGCTTCGGGGTTATACAGTTCTAATTCAGAAATAACCTCTTTTACGGTTGGAAAATCTTTTTTAATCATTTGTTTTTGCAATAAAAAAACATTCTTCAACCCAATAAGAATATGTATTATCTATTTCATCCATTTCCTTTGCATAGGTTTCTGCTTCTTCTTCATCTTCATAAACTCTTGCGGGTTTTCCCAATGAACCGGGTCCACTATCTTCCATCATAACCACAAAGGTTTTTTTAGTGGGTGGTTCTTCTTTGGGTAATTCATTGTTTAATTTCTTATTTACAAATTCGACAACCTCCTGCGCTTCTTTATGTAAAAATTCTTCCGCTTCCTCAGGTGTTTTAAAATCAGCACTGAGTTCCAACAATGTTTTATGTATGAAACCGTCTTTTAACATATACATCATAGCCCCATACTTTCTCATACCACTGTATGTGTCCACACCATACGCCGATATTTCAATCCCTTCGGGATAGGCGTTTCTAATTTCACATGCTGTTAAAAATGTCATTTTGGATTATGTTTAAAATTTCATCCAAAAAATACATATTATTTATAAAAATAACAAATGATTTTATTTTTTTTCATTCCATTCGGAATCGTATAGTTTCCCTTCGTATTTGATAATTGTTATTGGAATTGGTATTTTGGTGAATCCATACGCAGCAAATCCGCCGCTTACACCACCTTGTTTCCATTCATTAACAATTACTTTGTATCCTTTTTCCAATGCTTCATAATCGTCTTTAAAATCTTCCGGGTTGTTTTTACCATCATATACTTCGCCAATAGGAAGAGCACAATAGTAATGGTAATTACCACCGCTTGCATCAATTCCTCGTTCTTTGGTTGCCCAAAAGAATATTCCACCTTGTGCGTTGTTTGGTGTCCAATTATTTTTTATACCTGATTTAATGTATCCGTCTGTAATTCTATGTGGGGAAGTGTGTAGTAAAACCACCCTCCCTTTTTGGATATTCAATTTTGCCATGAACTCTTTATGTTTAACCAAATCCGCTTCTTTATCCTCTTCGGTTTTTGGTTTTCCATTAATTAATTCGTCATAAATTGTTCCCACATATTCGGGATATAATGTTACACGAGCTGACGATAATGATATTGGTAGTTGACTAATATAATTAGCATTAAGGTCTTTATCTGTTAAGAACTTAAAACGCACGTGTTCGGGAAGATCGGGATTAACAAACAAATATGCATCACCACCCTTTGCTGTCCACTGATTACCGTCTTTAACAAACCCCACGTTAGTATAACCACGGTATTCACTATGGTATGATTCGTTAAGTTGCCCACCCTTTGCGGGATTATATCCTAATATGAATTGGAATTTATCTAAATAATTATTACTACTTTCCACAAGAAAATTTTGTTCTATCATATTCATAATACATATAAATAGAAAAAAATATGATTATCCGCAATTATACCCCATTATCCCTTTCATTTGTTAAACTAAAAAATTACGATAATTTTTATACCCAATTCGTTTTCCTTCATTTGTTAACCCTAATGGAATTAAGATTTTTCTCGCTTCTTCATTACATAAATGTCTTGCAGCAAATCCAAGTGTGAATACTACGTCTAAACTTTCTGATATATCTTTGTTGGATACAACACCATTATTATCAGTTCTTATTTTTTTTCTATCATCAAAAGTTGGTTTAGAATCTTTTCTTGTTTTTTCTTTTTCAACAAAACTAAAACCCATACTCCCAATTCTACTCATAAATTCACTTTCAACATTGGACATGAAATTTCCTGCTTTTCTTTTGGTTCCATATCCAAAATACTCACAATTATTAGTACCAATTAAAGACCCTTCAATACTACCTTTTGGTGAATGTAGTATAGCGTCTTGATTATAATAAACACCGAGTTCAAAAATATTTTTGAAAAAATTAGGGTCATCATTCAAATTAACAACAAAGTAGGAGTCTTCTCTAACTTCAACTTGATTATTTGTTCCGTATCGTTCCCAAAAATTACCTTTGATTGGTGTTATACCATATTCTAAAGTAGATAACGTAGATTTTAATTCTCTATTTCTTACTTTTTTTTCACTTGTGGTAAGTTTTGTACCCACATTTTCAATATCCCACTGATTTTCGGTGTTTGAAACAACATCTTTTATTTCATCGCGCCAACCACTAATAATAGCAATTTCTTTGGTTGTTACCCAATGTCTAATTCTATTCACGTTACTTTCCTTTATTATAATGTTATCCACACCGGATAAAGTTTGGAAACGTTTCGCTGCCGCTTCTACTATTATTTTTTGTTCATTTGTCATATCACTAAATTTTATCATTTTACCCCTAATATAAATAGAAGTTATTTATCCGATCTGTTTTCGGATTTTTCGGGGTATTATTGCGGATAATCATTTTAAAAAACCCCCATTCTTAATTTTCCAAAAATGGGGGTTCAGATACAAACATATATTTATTTTAACAAACCTACTAAATCATATTTGAGATTCAAATTCTCCCAAGGAAATGTTATGGAATTGTCATTGTGTCCATATGCACCCTCACAGGTAACTATTTCAAATCGTGGGTTTGCGAAATCAAATCTCTCCATAATTGCTTTTGGGGTCAATCTGACGTTTCTTACAATGTATTCCAATATTGCCGGTACAAGTTCTTGGTTTCTATTCAATTCAATGTTGATTGAACAAGGTTCTACTACACCAATTGCATAACTTAATCCAACTTCGGCAGTGTCGGCGATACCTGCCGCCACAATATTTTTCGCTAACCAACGACAGGCGTATTGGGCAGACCTATCAACCTTTGACATATCTTTGCCGCTGGTAGCACCCCCACCAATTCTTGCATAACCACCGAAGGCATCTACTACCAATTTTCTTCCCGTAACACCCGCATCACTCACGGGTCCACCCACATTCCAACTTCCGCATGGATTGACATCAATCTTAATGACTGAGTTGATATATTTTTTGAATATATCTTCACTTAACCCCATTTCGTTTGTAAGTATCATTTGGCGCACTTGGTCACGCACCTCATCGAGGGTTAATACTTGGTGCATTGTACTTACCAAAATATAGGTTACTTCTTTTCCGGTTGCGCTTTCATTAACAATAACTTGACTTTTTGTGTCAGGACCCAAAAATGGTTGTTTTGACACATAGTTTGCAATTTTTTTGGCAATGTAATGTCCTAACGGCATAAAAACATCTGTGTCGTTAGAAGCATAACCCCAAACGTGACCCTGGTCTCCAGCCCCGATTTCACCATCTTCCCTATCAACTCCTTGGTTGATTTCAACGGATTGTTTTCCAATCAAGTTTATAACCTTAATGTTTGAAGGATCAAGATTATGGTTATGAGGAAAAGCCAAAATTGCATACGTATCTTTTACAATGTTTTCAAAGTTTGTTTTAACCGCGTTCGTTTTTATTTCGCCACCCAAGACAACTATGTTATCTTTTACCATTACTTCAACTCCACAACGAGAGTTTGGGTCTTCTCTGAGACATGCATCCACAATTGCATCTGCAATCCAATCCGCCATTTTATCGGGGTGTCCACTACTTACGTATTCGCTACTAATCGTTTTTACTATACTATTCATATTTAAAAATTTAATTTGTTAAAAAAATATATCGTTTATATGTTCACTAATATAAAATCAAAATATTAATCCGATGTACTTCTTGTCTATCTCAAATATTTTTGATATTATAACACCTAATATAAAATTGGAATATTATTCCGATGTTATACGGTTAATTCTCCGACTTCTTTTACCACAAAATACTCAATCTTTTTCATTTTATTTACCTATTAAGTTTCTATACTTGTTTACTAACATTTCAACTTCTTCGTCATCTATATCCATTAAGTCGTCTCCCCAATGTTCGGGAAAATCAATTACAGAATGACCTTTTCCATGAACCTCGTCTTTGATAATTTGCAATAAGTTTGTTTTATTAACTTTTATGCGATAATACAAGGCGTTTCGGATTGCCATTTCTAATGTTTCCTCATCTACTTTAAATGTTATTACTACTTTCATTTTCCTATTCTTACTACTTCTAAAACTATTAATTTATGATCATCAATATCAACGTTAATTGTATCTTTTTTACCCTTTTTTCTACCCTCATACGGTTTTCCGTTGATTGTGGCGATATTAATGTCAGATGTTATTCCGAAATCATTGAAGATAATATAACAATCTTCAATTGTTTTACCAACCATAATTCGGTTATACTTTTGGATAAGAGCAAACTCTTCTTTTTTCTTTTCCATTACCTTATCCATTAAATCACTCGCCTTTTTTTGTGATTCGGTCTTGGGTTTAGGTGGTTCTAACTTCTTTGTAACATTTGACTTCTCAACATCTGTTGTTTTTCTACTTAACATATGTTCAACCTCTTTGAGATATGCCACTAATTCTTTTATATCTTTACTACCTTGTGGTGGAGGAAAATCCTCTTCCGATATGGTATAAAACTCATTTTTTGTCCGGGTGTAAAGAACATATTCTAAATTTTGTTCTGTCTGTATTTCCCAATCTTTTTTTGCTCTTTTGTCGGGAAGCAATGACGGACAAAGATGATAGACAACATCATTTTCCAACCCTTTGGCTTTATGGTTTGTTATCAAACAAATACCGTCAGTGTTTTGTTGTCTGAAAACCCTCTTACATTTATCTATCAGTTGGTATGTTTCGGTAATTCCTTCTGACAACGCCTTTATAACGTTAATTGTTTCGAGTTTTCGCTGGAAGAAACTCTCATTTGTGGCATCATACACGTCAATTTTGAATTTCTTCATAATAGAATCCCGATGCTCAAATAATTGTTTATACAATTTTGGTATTACACCATCACCTCTCAAATCAGCGGCGATATATGGTGTATCCAATCTTTCTATCACCTCAATAATGGTGTTTCCAATATCCAACCCCTTGATATAACACTTTCTGTTTTCTTTGATTAACATAAGATAGAGTTCAATCAGTGGTTGTGTTTTGCGACAAATAACCATAGAGTTATTTTTAATGTCTACCACACGAACATTACGTCTTGTTATACCTGCTCTTTGTTTATTGAAAACCTCGAAGTTTGGTACAAATTGTCGGGCAAGACCCTCAACAAATGAAGGACATCTATAATTAATTGACAATGGTAGTGAAATGGTATTTGGAAGGGATTTCAATTTTTGAAACGCTTCGTTGTCGCTTCCGGCAAATGTTTGAATACATTGTGAACCGTCACCAACGTATATAAACCTTGTACCACCTTTCTTTGCAGTTCTTTTGACCAACTCTTGTTGGGCAACGCTCAAATCCTGTGCCTCGTCAACAAGCACCCAATCATACTTACACGAATTGATAACAATATTCAGATAATTTGGTAAACTTACCATATCTCCGAAGTCTATTGTTTCGAGGTTTGTTTTACCCCAATTAATAACATTCTTAATAATTCTGACGTGGTCTGAATTAACTAAAAAGTTATATTTTTCGGCGATTGTTTCAATCTGTTCGTTGGTTTCACACAAGTAAAAGCGACACAAATCAATCAAAGATAGAATTACTTCTTTAAACTCTTCCGCTTCTGTTCTATCCTTAAACTCAATGCCCAATGTAAGGGTTTTTAATTCCCTTTTAATGTAGGTACGATATTTGTATTCATCTACATTTAGTTGTGGGGTGTAATCTTGATATTTGAAATGTTGTTTCAACATAAGAAAACCCAATGAATGTGATGTACATATCTTTGTATTCGATTGTTGGATTTTTCTTTGAAGTTCATCAACAATACTTTTGTTGAAGGCTATCATCAACACTCTTTTGTCGTCAGGAATGAGTTTTACCACATCTTTCAACACAGTAGTTTTACCCGATCCGGCGATAGCCTCAACTACACAACTTCCTTTACCATTTTTTACCCAATCATAGATCGCTTCTTGATATTTACTTGCTTTCATATTATATTAATTTGTTTATGTTTTCTATAATATAAAAACAATAAATTAATCCGATCCTCATTTCTTTTTCATGAATATAGCAACTAACGCTCTAATTAGTTGAACTAATCCAACTCCAAGACCAATTAGTACTATACCACCAACCACTAAACCAAATGGACCCCAAAGTGGTGCTGTTATCCACCACCAACTCCAATCAATGTGATTTGTCAATTTTAGTACCACAAATACTATGAACAAAAGTGACGTAAGGGATAATCCTGTTTCTATTTTCATTTTACTATTTTTATTAAATTTATTTCTTAACATTTACTCCAACCGCAGGTACAACTTACACAACCAATTTCTCTAATTAATTGTGTTTCCCCACACTGTGGACATTTTTCATCCAAGTTTTCGGGTTCTTTGATATACTTTGAAAGTATTTTTCCTGTCAAAGAACTGAACGAAGTTACATTATCATCATATCTCTTAATAACATTAATAAGATATTTTAATGGTGTTCCGTGTCGCAATTCCAACGAGGTTCTATACACGTGTGCTTTTTCTTCAACCGAATTATATTTTTCCATATCGGGTATTCTAATCAAATCTGACTTAAATTCATAACATCCTTTCGATACTTTGGTAATAATACCTTTGTGGTCATTTATTTTACCATAACTCGGAACATATAATTCAACTGTTTCTAAATCGGGTTCAAAAACGAACAGTTCGTATGGTCTATCACAGTATAAACCAACGGTTACTATCCAAGTTTTACCTTTATATTTGACCTTATATAGGTCGGCAGGTAGTACTTTTGGTCGTTTAGGAGCCGATCTTTCAATAAATTCTTCGCAACTATCATTCTTTGTAACCAATATTCCTGCTCTACAACCATCACGATATACTGTTATACCCTTCAAACCATATTTTCGTGCCATTATATAACAATCTTCTACGTCTTTTATGGTTGCGGTTTTCTTCAAATTCACAGTAGAACTAATACTTTCTGTTATATATTGTTGTATCATTCCCTGTGTTTTAACACGTGTTTCGGTGTTTAGATCATGTGAAGATTGTAAATAGTAAGGGGATGATTTATAGATTTCCTTCCAATCCTCTTCTTTACAGTTTTCGGTTAATTTGTGATAACTGAAATTACCATCTTTTAACCATTGTTCTAATCCGTGGTGAACTATGACATAACTTGTGAATTTTTGCCCGTCTTTATCAACAAAATCATGTGCTTGGTCTGAATAAACCTTCTTTCTTCTTATGTAATAAGGTTGAAATATTGGTTCTATACCACTTGTAACCTGTGCTATTAACCCCTTTGTGCCTGTTGGTGCTACCGTACTCCACGAAGAATTACGTCTACCATTCATAAACATTCTTTCGGTTTCTTTGGGAAACTCTTCCAACATCCATTGGTAGAAATCATTTTTACCAACTAATTGACCGTCTGTAAAACCAAATTCCAAATTTCTATCCCACAATGGGAATGGTCCTCGTATGATTGCCAAATCATATTGCGCATCGAGTTCTGCTTTGAAAACTATTCGCATTACTTTTTTGGTGGTTTCTTCGTCACCATAGGGAACACCCAACATAGCGTACATATCACCCCAACCGAGTAATCCACAACCACAACGCCTACCTTGTAACCCCTTATCACGGAATTTCAACCATAGAATAAATTCGTCATTTATTTCTTTATCACTATGAATACAATGTAATTTATATGATTTAATATCATTTTCCAAATCACTATCATCCCAAAGATGTGTTTTCATATAGAATGGATCAATAGAATTTAATATTCTGTCAATTGCATCTACTTCCAAATCCACAATATTATCCCCTAGACACACGTTTTCGTAAGCAAGTCTGTATAATTTATTTTCATTTAATTTTTGTCGGTCTCTTACATATGGATACTCCACACATTTTGTCAAATTTTTGTGTATAAGACGACAAGAATCATTGGCAGCTAGATCTATTTCGCCGCACGGATTGGTTGTTATAGCACGTAAGGTTTTATAAACACTATTTGGACTAAAATCAATAATCTTTGACCATAAGAAACCACCCGGTTCACCACTTTGCCATGAACATTTTATAAATGTGTTCCACAAATCTCGTGCTTTGAGTTTTTTGACGTATATTTCGTTTCCAATAGAGGTGAGTACATTATAATCTACGTCTTTTACTGCTTCAATTATTTGATCTGTTATTGGAATTTCAACGGGAAATGTGGTAATCCAATCACCATTATTATCTAACGCCGCCCAAAATTCGTCTGTCCACTTGACACTGATGTTAGCACCGGTTACTTTTGTCAAATCTTTCTTTGCAAGAATAAATGATAATACGTCGGGGTGCATACAATGTATTGACAATAATAGAGCACCACGTCTATTACTTTGCGCTACTTCATTAATTGCGTTGGAATATTTATTCATCCATAATACAACACCCGCCGATATTTTTGATTGATTATTAACAATCGCACCTTCGGGTCTGATAGTTGATATATCCATACCAACACCACAACGTCTTTTTGCTAAAAGTTGCATTTCCATTGCACTTCTATTGAGACCAATAAGGGAATCGTGTGGTGATTCTATAACCGTACAGTTGGATATAGAAGATAATTCGCCGGTTCCTACTGTTGAAGTCACTGAACCACCCGAACAAATTTCTTGACCATATAATAGATCAAAAATTTTACTCCACATTTCCTTACGATCAGTATTATCGTTATCACCTATATAACGATATCGGTGTTTGCCGTATGGGGTTAATTTATCCCATATTTCTTTTGTTATGTTTTTTTCATATCTATATTCGATTTTAGCGAGTTCATTTGCTTCTCTTAAATAGACTTGACGTGGTGTTTCAGATTTATTAAAGGAGTATTTTTCTGAAAAAATGTTTGCGACATTTTTATCACCATTGAAGTACTTTATCGTTTCCTCAAGAACACTCACATTTTCATTTACATGAGGAGTTACCATTTCATTATTATCCATTATATAACAATTAAATTATTATTATTATTTTCTACAAAAAAACTGTTTTTGTTGCAATAAAACAACAGGAATTACCATTTAGTATGATAAATTTTTTGAAAGGATACCATTTTTTAAACCATCGAACCCATTGAACCAATCAATTATCACGTTCTTCAAAAATATATCCCGCTTTTTGGATTTTTCAATATCACCTTTAAATTCTTCTTCAACACGAAAGAAAACATCTAATGGTGAGATTTGTGCAACCATTAAATTTATGTTTTTACTATCATTTGCTCGTATACCGATAACCTTTTTTTTGGTAACGCGTCCATCAATAGTTACTGTGGTGGTTTCACCGGGAGTATAATTATCATTTAAAAATTTCACAATTTTTTTTACCATATCCAACTGATTCCGCTCTTCTTTTATTACACCTCTTTGGCGGTTGTAAGCAGATAATTCGTTAAATCGTTTTAGATAATCAGTGCCATTATACATAATGCCCTCCCGTTTCATTTGAAATAATATCAAAACTTAAAACCTCTACGTGTCGTTTTACCTCACCATTCGAGGTCGTAATAACATCTAAATAATATTTGTTTGGAAGATAAGATTGACAATCAAATAGAATATAATTTGAATTGAATGTTCGGTTGATTGGTTGCCAATCTTCCCACACATCAATAATTTTGTTATATCCGTCTTTTATAAAAAGCATACACTTTGCTTCGTCAATAAGTGCTACTTGATTATATGTGTATTGTAACGCAAATTCAAACATAAGTTTGCGAATACCATCATCTCTTCTTACCTTTTCATTATAACTTATCCCACTACAAGTTACCGAATATTTTTTCGGCATAGAATCATTATCACCGTATGAATATAATTCGTCAGGGTCTCTTGTGGTAAATTCTAATGTTTTATCTGCGACATTTATGTTTTTATCTTTCTTACAATCGTAATATGAAAGATTGGACCATTCGTCATAAAACATACGATTGGCACTTGTATCACCTTCTGATAATTCAACATCCACATAATAAACCCCCTTTGTTGCTTGGTGAACTTCGGGTGTTTCCACATATTCACTACCATCTTCCAATGTTCCTGTTATTGTACACACAGGTTTTTCAGACTTTTTCCAATTCAAATTAATACCATGACCCATACGATTAAAATAAAAGTAAAGTCTATTCGGAATATCTAAATGAAAATTTTGTCTATCATCTAAAATGGTATCCTCATAAGAGGTTTCAATATAGGGTTCAAAGAAATTACTACAATTATGTCCGAAGAAGTTGATACACTGTGGAATATCACACATTATTTTATTATATTCGGGTGCAAAACATATTGCGAATCCGTGATTTACTAAATTATATGGGTTTTCTCTAATTAACCAATCGGTAATTATGTCTGATATGTCCCACGTAAGGTTTTCGTTACCATATTCAAAATGTTTTGACCTTAAAATAACACTTGATTGGTTATTATTAAATCTAAAATATTGTTCTTCAAGAAATTTTTCTGAATAAATTCCTTTTGAAACTCCTTCGTAAGGAAATGATTCTTCTATTGGGTATAAAACGTTTCCGTATTTATCGTAAATATAATTAAGTTGAATAAGATTTAATTCGTCTAAATTACTACTTCTATTTTCTTCGTCTAATCTAAAATATTCTCGTTCCGGTTTGAATAAAAGGTGGTCATAGTGCCCCAAAATACCCACACCCCATTGCCATTCTGTTCTTGCTTGATGCCAAGTTACACCGTCACAACTGATATGTTGGTCGAATAGGTTGGTTCCACATAATGTTGTGCTGACATGGTTAATGTTATCGGCATCATATCCTCGACCGTTATCCCAATATTGTGGAATTTTGAACATAATAAGTTCAAAACTTTGTGCGCGGGCTGCTGTTTGTAAGTTAATCGTTGGACATGGGGAAGTATAACTGCGGAAATCCATATTTCCACAATTCCACATTTTCAACGTGTGTTTCATTTTACATAAATCGGGAAAGGTTTTATCTTGTACAAATTGGCGAATATAATCAAGTTTGAATTGTATTAATATGCGACTAAACCCACCACGACCATAGAAAGCGGATAGAATCGGATTGGCTCCGAAGTTATTATTGCTATCGAATACTATGGTTGACGATTTATTTGCGAATGTTTTTATCTTTAACATAATTTCTAATTTACATTATTTTTATTAATACACATATATTTGCAATGGTGTACCACTCATAATTGCGCGCATACTTTCAATCATTTCTTTTTGTTTAGCTAACAAGTGGTGTGGTAATAGAGTTTCTAACCAAGTATCCAACGCTTGTATTTCTTTTTCCCATTCCGCTTTTCCGTCATTGATAAACATAGTGTAATCTAATTTCATTACTGCGTCATCAATCTTTATTTCACCACTTGCATAACCTTTTGTATAACCAACCACTTGTTTTGCTTTTGCTGCTAACAATGCTTGAATGGTTTGTTTGGCGTTGGCGTTCATAAATTCATATTTTCTTGAAGATATGGGATATTGATCGGGTGACAACATAACTTCGGAATTTACTCTCGCACACTCATCCGGATCAGTACTATCATAATAAGTGTACCACACAGCACATTGTCTTCCCCTACCGAAGAAATGGGGGCTTTGCCAAAATTTATCACCGTAAATGTGGATAATATGTTCACCACTTTCCATTGCTGTAATTTTATACACCAATTCTCTTCCGGTTAATTTTTGTTTCATATTCATATCTGCTGCCAAAAGGGTGAAATCATAGGCTGGCATCATAAAAGCACCACCAACACCCGCACCACTGTATGTAGAAGCACCCATTCCGGGCATACCGAATGAACCACTTATACCATAAGCACCTGCACCAATACCACCAAAACCCGATATTTGTCCTTCTGCACCACCAAAACCACCTACTCCACTCATTAATGCTGGGTCTGTTGTGTTTGGTGTTACATATAATACACTATTGATCGCCCTACCAGCCGGTATCACATAACTCTGTTTACCCTTTTCCACCAAAAAGTAATCCTTTTTTAGTTCGTATGGTCCTTGTGCTTGTAACCCCTTTTCCTTTGAAAAGAAATAACTGAATTGTTTTGCATAATCAAAGTTTCGGAATGTTAGTTTCCATGCTAAATCATTTTCATTCAGAATATTCTTACCATATACTTGCGCAAAGTTTTGGGTTATCAAAAACTGATTCATGTGTTTTTGGTATTCATTAACACAGAAATCCATAAGAACACAGAGTTGGTCGTCTGTAATGGGGACAATGACTAGGGGCGCACCCATGTTCATTCTCACATACTCAAAAAGACTTTTCTGTTCATTCGTTATCATTGACAATATTTATTTTATTATAAATAGTTTCAATGCTATTTATATAAAAATAAATTAACATGAAAATTATACCGAAAATAATTGGTGAACTCAAAGAAATTACGTTGAATGAGGATGACAAGGGAAAGGTAGAAATTGTGATTGACAAAGATAAAGACGAAGATGTAAAAACCCAAGTTGATAATGCGGTTGAAACATTGGGTGATGATAATAACATAACAGTTTCAGGGCAACCAAATACTTCAACAACACTATATGCTTGGCGTGAAAGGGATAACGCTTCAACTTTGAATGAATATAAAACTTCAACAGCACAACGTTACCACACTTGGGTAGATGTGTTTACAAAAGGTGTGAAAGACAATAATTGGTTAAGAACGGTGTATTTACAAAAAGATATATTTGATCTTGCAGCAAATGTTCCATTTACCGATAAGGATTTTGATATTATTGAAGAAGTTTATCAAGACCCCGATTTTCTTACACAGCAAGCGTTGGGTGGACTTGGAGTTATATTGAAAAATGCTTTAGCAAGACGTTCACCACTACCCGAAGATATGAAAATAAGGTTGAGGGAGTTTGATACGTTGTTATCCACTACCGCTATGGATAAGGGTTTAAACAAAAAGAAAAAACTTGAAAGAACAATGGACCCAAATCTTGTGAATTATCACAATAAAATGTCGGGTATAGATTCTAAAGCGGAAGCAATAGGAAATATGATGGGATTACCCGAAAACCAAAACTTTATTGGGGCATTGTTGAAGAAAGAAATAAACAAAATTCTTGACGGGGGTAGTCCTGATTTGGGTATTAAAAAAGAGATTGTTAATTCATTAGCAAAACAAAGTGATACTAAAACCAAGATAAAAAATAGGGGTGACGATACCGATCCTAAAGATTATATTCCTGTTAATTTACTAATATTATACGCAGTGTTAATCAAAGATAGTGGTCTTGTACACACAGCAATTGAGGCGGAAGGACAAGAAGTTGATCCACTTGAACAGAAAAGAGTAAAGGGTAAGTTTGCACCTAAACTTGGAACCATATTAGCAAAATTAGTTGATGGCGAAGGAATGGATGAAATTAAAAATATTTTGATCGCCGCTCGAATTATACCAAAACCAAAGAAAATAAAACCTAAATTAGAACATAAAACCATGGGTAGAACTATTATTATTTCTGAAAGACAAGCGCAAATGTTATCTCTATTAAGATTGAGTGAAAATGCGCCAAAAGACAAAAATCTCGTGATAAAGAACGCCGCTAAAAAAGAATTGATAGTTGACAAAAGCGAAGAGGTTGCTGAAGACCAAAGATTGAACGATTACTTTGTTAAAGAAGGTATTGAGTACTATAAAATAGTAACAAAACAAGACTTACTTGACGAATTTAAAAAGTAAAACACAATGGGTAAAAAAATTATCATATCCGAAGGTCAGTTGCAAATATTAGTTGAAAGTTTGTTGGGTGGTGCTTACTCAACCTATCGTAATTTGGGTAAAAAAGAAATGGAAAAGAAATATGCCGCAGAAGAAAGACAGAGAAAAGCCCGCAACAAGTGGTGGAAAGACAGAGAAAAGGCTGTTGGTAAAACACCAATTACAAATAAAGGATATGTAAAGACACCTGAACAATTGGAATGGGAAGAACGAAACCCATATCCAAGAGCAGACCTTGAAGAACCCAAATCATTTTTATCCAAATTATTCAGTAAAAAATAATATATTTGCACTATGCCAAAAAAAATAATTATATCCGAAAGGCAAGCAAAAATGTTATCTTTGTTAAATGAAGATAACCCACCTGATTATGTTGTACAAGCAGTAGATATGTACGCACAAGGAAAAGGTTGGGATTTTTTCAAGATCGGAAATTTACACACACCCGCAGAATCGTTACCGAAAGAAATGGTAAAACAAATATTAGCGGGTAAAACCTCTTTGGGTGATAACCCAGCGTTTCCACCGGAGGATGAAGTTAAGTTTGAAGAAAAGTTATTATTATATCCATTTAGAGTCATAACTTCCGATTTAAGTGGTATGTACCCGGATTTAGATATGGATAATGTAAATGAATGTAAAAATGAACTATCTAAACTTCTAAAAGAGTGTCAAGAAATTGAAAAACCAATAAAAGCACAGTTGGAGGTGTTGGTAATGAACATAATCAAAAAGGTGTTTGGTGTATCAAAAGAAGATGTTGATCTTACTATCGAAATGGTAGATAAAATAACAGCAGATGATATTAAAATGTCATTACTACCCGAAGCAACTGACGATATTGAGTTTGAAGGTATTGACGACTTTAAGGGTATTAATGATGATGTTTATAAAAGGCGTATAGTAAATTGTTTAATGCAGGGTATTTCTAATCATTTCATTCATTTGTACGAATTTTATATAAAGGATATATTCCTATTGAATGATAAATTATTAGGGTTATATAAGCGCATCATATTATTAAACGAATATGTTAATTTTATGTCAAACGCTAATAAGGTTGACGAAGATAATGTAACGTTTGGTAGTACGTCTGATATTACTGTAAGAAGTAATAGTAAATCCTCTATTACTGTTAAGGGTAAAAACTTTATAGCGTTGCTTCATGAATCTGTGAGAGCAATGTTGGATTTGATTTCGGTTAATGGATTACCGAATGACCCCGATAAAATGAAATATGTTTTGAAAAAGGCGGATTTTCGTTATGCCGCTTATTGGGATTTACGTTTCGGAATGGGAATGTGGATGAAATTGGAAGAAAAACTTGGTGATATAGAATATACTGATATAATACCATATATATTCTATATGATAGTATCCAAACCAACTGATGAGTTTAATACTTTTATGCAAAACATATTTGCTAACACAAGACAAGGTAAAATTGAATTACAATCTATGATAGATGGTATTAGGTATAAGATTGACCAAGATAATTTTCACTCTGATTTAGAAAAAAAGAGAGATATAATAAGTGATAGTGACACTTATATCACTAGTTTCTGATAAAAATGAAGGTGTTTTGGATGTACAAGTTTCTCTAACTCACCGTATGTTGCCCACATGAAACCGTCATTTTCCGGTATTTTATGACTTTTATTATCAACTACAACGTCAATAGTATTTGAATAACATTCTTCGGCGTTTAGTTCCCAAGTACATTCCATTGCGAACACATATACTACTTTATTTTTTCTTTGTAGTACACGCCCCATATATTCTATAATATTGAGAAGGGGGTTAAAATCTTTCTTATCACCTGTTTCTTCGTGATATTCTCGTATTGCTGTAAATAGGGCAGCATCTCTTTCGGGTTTTCCTGTTATTGAATAAGGAAATCTGAACCAATCAAAGTTTTCTATTTTACCTTTTGGAAACCCCCAAAAACCCCCTTTTTCAACCGTTCTATAGAATACTCCGCCGGGGTGTACCAAGAAAAATTCGCGTTCTTTGGGGGTTCTGTTTCTATACAAAATTATTCCACTACTGTAATCCACAATACACCTTTTTTATATCTATAAATATAAGGTTATTTGTGATTTTCCGAATAGTTAAAGGTTATTTACATCAATTTTAAAATCCCTTGTAATCGAGTTTTCGGGTATATAAATCCGGTAACTAGTGTGTTTGTTTTCGTCATACTTAAAGAAACGTGGTTTGATTGCTTTATTTACAACCCGCACCTTCTCTACTCTTGGTGTTTCATTATTATCTTCAATAACTAATGTATTATGTGTTGTTACACAAGCCATACGATAACCACCCACTTCTTCTCTCATAAAGTAGTAACGTGGGTTTTCACCCACTTTTCCTGTACCTAAAAAGAATTTTCCTTCAAGTGATGCTCGTGCACCTAACGAAACTAATGTGTGAATGGTTTCCTTTGTTTCTACTATTTGAAACCTTTCCTCATTATCAAATCCGTTTGCTATATACATAACTATAAATAAAATCACCATTATAAAAATGTATTTACGAACAAACCACCAAAACCAATAACTATCATAAGTGTCTTCGGGACCAAAATAGTAAAACGCAAACCATGTTGCTGTAATCCCAATTATTAAAAACCATGCAAAAAGTGTCATATTATTTAAAATTTTTAGATTTCTTCAATTCTTCGATTTTCTTTTTATCCGAACTATCTAATATAGTCGGAAACTTGTGTTTAATCACTAAATAAATATCACCAGCGGATTTTTGATTACCATGTGGTATTCCGTATCCACCCAACATTAACGAACCTGTATTAGTGAAATTTTGGGGTATATCCACCTTTATTTTTTCACCAACCGGTGTTGTAATATCAACACTAGTACCCGTAATAATATCCAGGATAGGAACATCCAAATATCTTACAAGATTATAGTTATCAACTTGGTATAAATCGCTTGTGATATTACCAATTACAATTTTCAAATCACCACTTACTCCACTATAACCTTTTGGGAGTTGGTGTCCCATACCTTCACGTGATAGGGTTACACCCTTGGTAATTCCACGTGGTATTTGTAATGTAACAATTTCTTCTTTTTCAATTACACCAATGTTTTTACAATAACTACATTGTTTTGAATTTTGTTGAACTGTTTTTCCTGTTCCTTGACAGTGTGGACATATGTTTGTTTGTTGGAAGAACATTGTGCCACCCATTTGTTGTGAGGTTGTTACCATACCACTCCCCTTACAAGTATAACAAGTTTGAAGATTTACACCTTCGCAATGTGAACAAGTGATACCGCGTTTGAATTTATATTTCTTTTCCGTGCCTTTGTACACGTCTTTTATGTCGAGGGTTATGCGTATTACAACGTCTTGACCCTTTATTATTTGTTGTTGGGGTTGATGTTGTTGTCTAAACCCCCAATGACCCCCACCATGAAAGAATGATTGTAATATATCATCAATATCGGCACGCGAATTAAAATTTTGGAAGTTAAATCCCGAAGTACTTCCTGTCATATCATATTGCATCCTCTTTTGTGAATCTGATAAAACATCTTTTGCTTCGGCAATACCTTGAAATTTAGTCGTTGCTTCTTCTTTTTCTTTTGGGTCTTGAAATTTATCGGGGTGATGCTGTGTAGCATACGCTCTATACTGACGTTTAACAACATCTTCAAAAGGTTTTCCCTGTAATTTCTTCTCTTCGGCGGTTATACCTAATCTATCGTATAAATTCATTTTTAATTACTTTAAAATTTTCTGTAAATATATAGTTATTTTTATGAAAAACAAAAGGGGTGATTATCGCTAATCACCCCACAGCAGAAAAAAAGTATTATTCGTCATTCGCAGATACTTCCACTTCCGTATCTTCGATAAGTGATAATCCAAACACATGATTGACAGCGTTTTGGATTGATTGTCCGGCACGTAAATCTTCCGCCAAGTCGAGTAGGTTTGCCCGTGTGAAATCCCTGTTTCTCAACGTATCGGTTATTAATTCGATTGCGCTGATAATGCGTTCACTTTCCGTTTGACTGATACCCAAAAACTTTGTGATATTCAGTTTTCCACTTTTCGCAACACCACCCTCTTCCGTTTCGGCAAGTTTGATAGCCTTTTCAAGTCTTTCACTCACCTCTTTTTTCCGGGTGTAATCGTTCATTACACCTTCTTCCTTGATTTTTTTATCAAGTTGGCGCACATTGTTGGCGGTAACTTTGTTACTTTTAAGTGCTGCAATAACACTTTCGTCATGCGCTAACAATGCAACCGTTTCTTTTACGTGGTTTAAACTCTTACCCAATTTTTTGGCAATTTCTTCTTCTGTCCAACCGAAGTTCAAGAACTTATTATACGCAGCAGCGAGTTCAATCGGCGCAAAACGCAAACTCTCATTGGCGTTTAACATATCCAAAACTCGGTTCGCCTCGTTGTTGGTTGACCTTTCCAAAATTGCAGGAACTCGGCAAACAGGTGTACCTCTACTTTCAAGTAATAGTGTTGCACGATAGCGACATTCGCCGTCAACAATAATGTACTTGTAAATGGGTTCGCCGGTGTTGGGGTCTTTTCCAATAGATTCCCTGCGGCACGTCAGCGGCGTTAAAACACCGTTTTCAGCAATATTTGCTGCCAACGATTCAATGTGTTCGAGAACAACCTTGTCTGTAAAATTACGAACATTGTGTTCCGCATCCACCGTCAACGTTTTTGGGTCAATTTGAAAAACGTCTTTTCTTACGGTTTTGTTCACATCACCACCACTCACACTACCTAAAATTTCCTCGTCGCTTTTAACGACTTTCATATTTATATTTTCCATTTGTTTTATGAATTTAAAAATTTATAACTATCACTTAATATATTTTTACTAAAATAATCCGATCTTCGTTTTTTTGTTCTCCGAAATTCTATTTGCATTTTACGTAATCCTCTGTGAAAAAGACCAGCAGCGCGGTGATTGGGTATTTCCAATCTTTGGGCGACCATTGCAAATGTTCCTAACGCTTCTTCACCATCAATCCCGAAGTAAAGTTTGATGACTTCTTGTTCTTTGGCTGTTAGATAACTCAAATATGTTTCCACAAGAAACTTGTTATGGTCGTCATCAATGGCATCTGTAACCTCATTGTGAGAACAGTAAAACTCATTGAAATCTGTTAGACCGGAAACATAATCTGTGTCGTCTATTGGAATATCAATAGAAATGGTGGATATTGCACATAACTCTTCTTCGCTTACGTGGATATTATGTCTATCCTTTAATATAGATGCTATTGTACTGATATTTACATCCCACCCCTCTTTATTGAGTTCTTTCCTTATCTCTTCAACTTTCTTTCGGAGTTGATAATCAACGTTTTTCTTGATTAATTCCCTCTTATTCAAATATGTTGAAATGTAAGAATATATCCAATGTACTGCATAACTTATAAACTTGAATCCATAGGTGGTATCAAATTTTTCAGCCGCCTTCATCAACCCAATGTTTCCTTCTGAAATCATATCCATTAATTCGATTTCTGTTTTGGCGTATTTTTTGGCAACCGACACTACGAAGCGTTGGTTGCTTTGGATTATTTTATCCCTAGCCCTTATGTCGCCGTCATTTCTATAAGAGTGAAAGAGTTCTACTTCCTCATCAACCCCCAAAATAGGGTATTTGGCAATGTCGGTGTAGAATTTTTGTAATGAGTCACTCCGCTGAAAGATTTTTGACTTTAACCTCGTATCTATTTTCATTTAATCTAAATTTATAAAAGTTATAAACTATTTCTATCGCACCACACAACGCCTGTTGAATACTTTCGGCGGTAAAATCCGATCTCTCGGAAATATCCTGTGGTGTAAATTTTTGCATTAGATGTAAGTTTAATAAATACACCTCTACTCTTGATAATAGCGTTACATATTGTTTTATTTCGTCAATTCTACTAACTTTATGACGTATTTTCATTATGTCAATCGCATTTTTAATGATTTGTCTAATTCTTTCGGTAGTGAAACCATAGTTATCAGCAATATCATCCAAAGTATATTCAGCAAATGTATTTATACCGTAATATAATTCAACGATTTCCCGCTCACGTGGTAATAATATTGTCAAATATTCTTTGGCTAATATTTTATTATCCTCGTCATCGATTATGTCAATAATGGTGTTTTGTGTGTAAAACATATTATTGAACTCACTTTCGGTTGGAGAAAATTCGTCTTGCTCTGTTTTTGGTGTCGCCGGTGTGTCAATCGAATCAAAGGATAAAACATACAAATCACTTTTATCAATTATTTTTACGTTGTGTTGTTGTTCCAACTCTTCCATTAATTCATCAACATCCATTTCCCTTCCATTAATGTTTCGGAATTTCTCCTTAATTTTATCAACATGGAATATTGTTTTTTGCAAATTTGTTTGAGCAACCAATTTGTTATCAATTATGAAGTTTTGGATTTCTCTTTTGATATACCACACAGCATATGTTATGAATTTGAAACCCCTCTCCATATTAAAATTTTCTAATGCGGTCATCAACCCAATGTTTCCCTCATTGATTAGGTCGGATAAAATTGATTGGTTGGTATTGTTGATGTATTTTTTGGCAACAGAAACCACAAATTTTTGATTTGCTTCGATTAATTTAATCCGCGCCTTTTCATCACCATTTTCTTTATATGCTCTGAACAATGCCACTTCTTCTTCGGGTAATAATGTCATTGTGTCGCGTATATCCTTGTAATAAGCACTCACAACATCATTTGCTTCCGTAAAAAAACCAACTTTCTTCGTATTAAGACTACTTCTCATGTTTTATTTATTATTATTGTTTTTGGTTACTAATCTTCGGTTTCATCGGTTTCATAGATTTTTTCCAACGTATCGGAAATCAATCTATATATGTCAAGAATTTCCACTACAGGAATTTCGACTACGGCAATTGTACCACCGTTTTTATTGAGGTTGTTTTCGAGATGTTGTCCTAACCACATCTCTATTCTCTCTACCTCTCTTGTCAGATTTTCTATCTGCAAGTCCTTTTTATCTGTACTATTCATTTTTATATTTTTTATATGAAAAAATTTTTGACTTTACCCCCTCTCTTCTCAACACTGACGCAGCAAGATTCATTTCTTGATACGAACACGCTGCTTGAATATATGGTTCGCGAATTAATCCGATCCTCTGTTTGTTGTCACAATATAATAGACCCCAATTCAGCGGCAACTCTCCTTCTAAAATAAGACCTTCCATACAAAGAAAGGACCGCAATTCACCCAAACCCATTTCGGGATTTATTCGCCAAAGTTTCTTTTTGTCGGCAAGAAAATCTGCACGTGATGTTTTGACCTCAATTAATTGTGTGCGCGCACCACCGAAACCAAATACATCAGGGGATTCTCCGCAACGTTCTAATTCGCATACTACATATGTGGGTTTTTCCCACTTTGCAATACCGTACCGTTTCATAAATGATGCTCCGGCTTTGCATAATTCCCGATGTGTCATACGACAATTGGTCAATAAAAAGATTAAAAATTAATCCGATGTTTACCCCTCTCTTTTGAAGTTGGCGTATTTTGGTTTTGTGGGTTTATAATCTTCATCCCACAATGTACTTGTTATCATTAAGTCAGCACTGTGTCTGTTACATGCAACAGGAACATTGTGAATACGACACTGTCGCAACAACGCCTGAATATCAGATTCGTGCGGGTTTGGATTGAGGTCGTCAATCAAAAATATACAGAAATTAATATTTCCGTTCACAACCATTGCACCAATTTCCAAGTCGCCGCCAACCGGACCCGATTTATAACACGTAACATTTCTACCGGAACAGTTTTCTTCTTGAAACATTTTTTTCACTAAACCACCGGTTGTTCCTGTGCAATATAAATTATGTTTGCACAAAAACTCAACGTTGTGTCTTGCCCACTCTATCATATCCTCTTTTCGCCTATCGTGGGATACGATTGCTATGTTAAGTATTTTCTCCATCTTCTTTTTCTTTTACTTCTAGTGTTTGTACTTCATTTTGTTTTAACATTTCTTGATATTCGTTAATATCCAATTTAGAGTGTTTTCCGATCCACTCCTCTTTTAACCTTTTTCTAACGATAGTGTTAGGAATAATCTTCTTTCCATACTGATAATTGAATGTAGATTTGTCCGCCCACCCATAGAAATCAGTTATAAATTGTGCAACAGCCCCCGACCGTGAAACACCAGCCACACAATGAATAATATAATTTTTATTTTGATTTACTTCAATGAAATCAATTATTCTTCGTGCTTGTTCAACAGTAATTGGTTCATGTTTTACACCACTTATTTCAACCGCTTCGTCAATATCGTAGAAAGATATATTCAAAACGTTTGCATGACTTCTTTTGAAATAATGTTTATCCGAAGGTTCACCACCTGTTATTGATATAATCGCCAATTTGGTTTGGTCTTCAATATTAGAATCATTGAAATCACTTTTTGTCATTAGTTGGTGAAATTCCAACATACCCATTACGTGTATGGTGAACTTTTCCCTTAACGAAATCTTTTGAGTATTTATATTCATATAAACGTATTTTTGTACAAACATACAATATAAATTAGAACTTTTAAACTATTTATACATATGTTAAGAATAATCAATGAATCTGCAAACCGAAATGATATTTTGAGAGCATTGAAAGGTAATCGCCTTTGTGCTGTAACAACATACAATTCGCAGGTCCCAGGATATGGCAGCGTACCAAGTACACGGTACGGTGTTGTTTTGTGTTTGGGTACAGGTCGCTATCAAGACCAACCCGCCATTCGTTTTTATCAAATCAAACCAAAAAACGCTTCGTGGGGACAAACTCAAAAACCACCGCAGGGGTCATTGTATAAAGTATTATATTTGAAAGATATTGTGGAATTTAATGTCTTAACTAACACCGTAACAAACCCACCACCCCAATTTAATCCCGAAGATGATAGGTGGTTTAGGTCAGACAGAGAACGAATTATAGCAAATTTCAACGAACCAGGAAAACCAATCGTAGTTGGTGGTAGCGCATTACCGGGTGACGAAACCGAAAGTGAAAAAGATGTTAAACAAGACCTTCAATTACCAACACAATCGGTTAAAAAGAAATATGATGATTTAAGAAAAACAACAAATGACTTGAAAGGTACATATACAAGTGTTAATAATATGTACAATAAGTTGTTGAAAGACGAACAAGCGGGTAAAAAAATCAAACCATTCCGAAAGAAAACTCTCGAAGCAATGTTGCAGAGAACAAAAGAGTTATTTACTAAATCCCAAACACTCACTAACAAATATTGGGGTATATATAGAACAGAAAGTGGTAGTCAAAACATATCAATACCGAATAAAAAGAAAACTTCGTCTGAAAAAAAGATAAAAGATAAACTAAAAATCTAATAACAGTTGAATAATATTCTCATACTATTATATTAATTAAAAAAGATGTTATGATGGATAATAATATACCAAGTGAAAACTTAATGCAACACCTGTTTCAAACAGATAACCCAAGTGCTTTATTCAATGAAGTACTTAATAAAAGCGTTGATAAAACCAAACAAAATAATAGAGGTGGGGTCGGTATGGTAGCCGCCGGTAATGCGCCGCTTCCACCTGTTCAACTATCTAATGAATCTGTACAGGGTGGACATAAAATACCAAGAATACATCACCAACCGGGTGGTACACAAAATGTAAATAATGACGTTTTGAGAGGTATGCTTGGGGAAAGTTATTTCAACAACCTTGTTAAAACACCACCCGTGGCAGCTGGTGCTGGGTCGGGAAGTATATTAGAAGCAGTTGCTAATAGTATGTCGCCACAACCACAATACCAACAACCACAACAAAGACAATATATGGCGGAAAACTATGAAATTGTTGAAGATACACCGAAACAATTATCATTAGTAATAGAAGGTAAATCATATTCCGGTAAAATTGTACAAAATAAAAAGGGGCAAATATTGTTTGTGATTAATAATACACAAGCATTTGTACTTACCCCTTCGACACTAAAAACAGTGTCTAAAAAATGATGATTATTGACCCGAAGGTATGTCGAAAACTTTGTGGATACGTTTTTTAAATTCTTCAAAGTGGTTATAAACCCCCTGCGCCCAAGAGTATGCGTAGAATATTGACATTATCAAAATCCCCCAAGATTCTGTTTGATATGCCCATATAAACCAAAATGGTTGTGCTACCAAACCTATCACATATCCGTATTTACGCCAATTCTCTTTTCTTCCAACTAACCAAATTGAAGAAATCCCACAAATTGTTATAATTATCTGTATTAACATACTACTTTTTTACCTTTTTCATCAATCTCCGAAAGCGTTGTACTACCACACGTTCTACATTTGAGTTTCATACCCGCTTTTTCAGCGCGTTCCATAATCCAACGAACAGTTTCGGTTATGTTTTTACAATCTAAACAATAGAATTTTGTTACCATTATTTCTTTTTTACTAATCCCGAAGAAAAGACATAATCCAACTTCGGATGTGGATTATAGTTAGATAATTCTAAATTATTAAATTCCAAAGAATTAAAAAACCATGTTAATTCATAAGAAGTCCACTCATTTTTAATGGTTTTATTTACCAAAATATTCAATTTGGGTAATTCTCTTGGTTCTCTGCTCAACTGTTCTTGACAGGTTTCAAATTGATTTTCGTAGATATGTACGCTATTTCCTGTCCATATCAATTCACCTGGTTCGTATGGTAACAACAAACACAAAATGTGTATTAACAATGCGTATGACGCAATATTCACAGGTACACCGATAGGAAAATCACAACTTCTTTGATCAATATACAAATCCAAATATTTTCCTTCTCTAACATTGGTTTGCCAAATCATATGACAAGCGGGTAATGCGTTTTCGCCATTCGTAATAACAGTTGGATGCCATGCGGATACTATTGAATAACGTGAGTTTGGTGTTTTCAATATCATATTGATTAAGTTACAAATTTGGTCGGTTTGTCCGTTGAAATTTCGCCACAATGAACCATATAACGTACCACCATCCGCAAAACGATCATCGCCACCTTTTACTTCCTCCAACCACGTATCATATTCGGGTACATTGTGTAACCCATATAATTTTCGATTGAATTTATAAACATCTTCATTCCAAAAATTACAGTTTGCACGAATAAGTTCACCCACATTTGTACTACCTTTTAGAAACCATTTTAGTTCTTCAAATGTTCCGCGTAAATAAATCTTACGTGTTGTTAGCAGCGGAAAACCTTCTTGTAGGTTGTGTCTGATTGTGCGTACAAACAACTCTTTTGTTCCTGGTAGGTTTTCCCTTGCCGCTGGTTTATAATCCCCCTTATCGAGGATTTCCTGCATAATATCTAAATATTGTCTTTCCATTTTATTTATTTTTTATTAGAATTTTTCTTACTTATTTTTTCGATTTTTTTGTTATTATTACATGCTTCCGCAAACATATTTAATGAATCCACAAACTCCCTACTACCGATTATGAAATTACCATAACCAAGGGTGTGAGTTGGAAAATCATTTATCTCTATAGAAGACAAATTATGTTTACCCAAAACATTTAACACCTCTCCCACACTTCAAATTTATAATCGTATGCGTGTTTTTCGTCTTTACGACACATTTCACCGGATATTAAACGCCATTCATTTGAACATAAATCGGGAAAAAATGTATCCGCTTCGTCAAATACATGTTGGATTACGGTCATATACATTTTATCCGCAAATGGTAATAATTCACGATAAATTTCCGCACCACCAATAACAAAATATTCTTCTTCATGAAATCTCCAATCTTTAATTTCTTGTAAATTGGAAACAACTGAACTCCCCAATAGATTTTCGATTGTTCTACTGACTACAATATTTTGTCTGTTTGGTAGTGGTTTTATTGGTAGTGAATCGTATGTTTTTCGACCCATTATTATTGTTCCACCTGTTGTTATGTTTTTGAAGTTTTTTAAATCATTGGGTAAATGGCATAATAATTTGTTTTTTACACCAATTCCAAGATTTTGATCTACTGCGACTACTATTGATAACATATTATAACTATTTTAATAATTCATGTATAATGATTCTGTTTTTTCTTTGGGTTTATTCTGCCCTGTGACTGTGTTTATGTTGAAATCAACCCTTTTCCAACCATTGGATAAGAAAACATCGTCATATAATTCACACCTATATCCTGACACCAAGTATTTTGCATCCCCATTTACGATTAAATTAACAAATTGTTCCTGTTGAGCATCACTCATATCTACCGGATATCTTGCAGCGGTGCGTGTGCTGTGGTGATACGGTGGGTCCATATAGAAAAAGTAATTGGATTTGTTGTAATTATCTATTATTTCGAGAGCGTCTCTGTTTAATATAACAAAATGTTGTATTCTTTGGTGTGTTTCGGTCATTCCGTCTATTGTGCTAAACGTATCTGATACCGACTTGGAAACACCTCTTCTGATAACCATATTTTTTCCGAAACTTTGATTGTTTCCCGAATAAGACATTCTATTTACAATGAAAAAATGGTATGCTCTATCTTCAATTGAATAACCATCCTTTTGTCCCACTTCTTTTATCCATTCCAAAGACTCCCAAAAAATGTCTTCCGAATAAAAAACAATATCAAGTTTTGCTTTCAACTTCGCAAACATATCTTTATCTTGTACAACCTTAAAGAATGAATAAATATTTTTATTCAAATCATTAACTATTAAAGAACATTTGTCGTGTGGTAGGTTTAACCCCACAACCAACGACCCCATAAATGGTTCTACGTATCCACCATATTGGTCGGCAGGTGGAAAATATTCATACAGACTATTAAGCATATTTGATTTACCACCAAATGATCTTAAACTAGAATTAATCTTTTTATCCTTCATAAAAAATGGGTATTAAGTATAAATTGTTTTGTATTATTTGCATTACTTCTTCTTGAAGAAAATCCGCTTTGTAAAATATACTGTTATTCGTATTATTATAAAAATATTTGAGTATTTTATTTTTCGGAATCCCCAAATATTCAATATCTTCAAGATTAAACCCCAACACTTCATTGTTAATGTAAACATACATAAAATTATAATGCACATAACATACCACACGTGTATTAGAATTTAATGTGGATATAATTTCTTTTGTTTCCGATAGTGTTAATTCAAAAATATTAATGAAATGATATGGTATTTTCTCTTTGATTATTTCAATTATAGTTTGATAAAATTCTGATACACATTCAATATGTTTTGTGTTTTTTTCCTGTGGGCTAAAACACCACCATGTTTTATTATCAATTTTTTCTTTTAGAATTGACAATGGGGTGTCGGGATATAGTCGTTTTACGTTATTCCAACCAATAATAAGAGTTGGAATATCATTTATAATATCCGTCATAACCTCTGTGTAATGAATAAAACTGACTTTATTCATTAAACGCAAATCAGATTTTTGTGCAACAATATTTCCTAACTTTCTAATCATTTTCTTCTTTTAATTCATAAAAATCTTCTTCTCCCCCTTCTTCTTTTAACTTATCTACTTTTATTTGTTTTTCCACCATATAAATAAGTGGAACCCAATTCATACCCTTATAAGTACCAAATGGGTAAATATCACCAACCCCTGAACGTATTTTTTGTTCCGTTGGTATAACATGTTTTTCATAAGACCAATCGGGGTTTGTTGAAACAATAATATTGTTTTTGTTAATAATACATTCAACCATAAACCTCCAATTTCCACCAACACTGAAAGATTGACATTCTCTTTCACCGAGTTCTTTAATATATGCTTCCGCTTCTTCGAGTGTATCAAAACCCATTGTATCAAATATACAATGATACCATGTAATTACCCTATAATTACTATTATGTTCTGCATTGTATTCTAACCAAAGATTATATTTTTTTAATTCGTCTTCTACCCACTCTTTGTGTTCGTCTTGGTGTTTACTTTCAACATGTTTGAACCACCTCTCTTTTCTTTCTTCCCAATATTCTACTTCACCGAATTGTTCGCGCCCATATACCTTATAATATATATCAAGCATAGACATAAATGATATGTCTGTGTGTTGTACACCACGATCCTTAACATATTTTTCAAAAAATCTGTCAATCATTTTTGAGTCCATATCATTTAACACTCTTTCCATTTTACTCATTTTGTTCATTTTATTAAATTTACACGTTTTATTGATAATTCCGTATATTCAGGTGATATTTCCATACCCAAATAATTACGTTTGTTAAGTTTTGCCATTTTACAAGTGGTTCCCGACCCACACATTGGATCAAAAACCAAATCACCTACGTTTGACCACGATAATATGTGGTCTTGTGCAAGTTTTTCGGGGAAAATTGCGGTGTGTTGAAATGCAATTTTATCTTTGGTAGAACCACCCGATCCAACGGCATATTCCCATATATTGTTTAAGGTTTTTTCCTTTTTTAATTCAGCAACGACCTTATTATTTACACCATCTGCTTTTTTATTTGCTACCAATTTTTCAACACCGTGTCGAACAGTACGTGTTTTGAGTGGGTTGAAGGTTTTTGGTTTTCCTTTTGATAACACAAACATAAATTCAAAACAATTTGTGTAAGCATTAGAGCGCATAAATGGGGTGTTTTTCTTTTGGTATATCATTACGTCATGAACGTTGAATCCTATTTCTTGAAACGTGATTCCTTGTCGAAAACTTGTCAAACTCTTATTACCGTTTTTGATTTTGTCGCCGACAACCCACACCATTACGCCACCTTGTTTTAGTGTTCGGAATAATTCTTTAGCAATTTCTTCAAAATTGAATGAATAACCATTATAATTTCGTAAATCATCATAGGGTGGTGAAGTGACAACCAAATCTACACAGTTGTTTGATAATTCCTTCATTCCAATCAAACAATCAACATTATAAATGTTATTCCAAGTATATTCCATTTCATTCTCTAAATAAAACACCTATTTCAATATGTCCAATATAACTTGGTTCACCCGAATCTGACATTTGCCAATCAGAACAAACCGGTTGTTTAAGGGTAACGTGTATCTTTTTAAGTGCGCATTTGTGTCTTCTCTTAGAACATGTTGTACCGTCTTTTCTTCGTGGGCGGTAATATCCACAAAAATAACAATCTTCACAACGTGCTGCTCTTGTCCATTCTACTGTCATACTAACATAGTTTTTCAAGGTATCTTGCTTCTTTATCACACGCTTCGGTTACGACTTCCACACCAAATTTTTCAATTAGATATTCATTGGTTACGTTACCGTTAATCATATTATTCAAACACTCACCCACCTTTTCTTCATATTCCATTTTGGAAATTCTTTCAGCGTCTTCATATTTCAAGCGTTTGATTTTTAATTCATCAATATCAACATCGTCAAGTTTTTCAAACGGATATGTTTTGATAAATCTGTTGAAGGCTTTCCCATGTGAGTCGGGTGCTTCTCTATTTAGAATTTCAACAAAAGATTGATAATCGTGTATTTCAACATCTTTGTATATATATTGTGCACCACGATTAAATACTACTGTAACATCAAGTATTGGTACAGTAAAATCTATTACAGTTTTTTCTTCTGTTGTTGGAGTGGGAACAATTCCCTCTGCAAGTTTTAATATTTTGTGTCGTAACTTACTAATATCAACCTTTGTATAATGTATATTACTTGATTCATACCATATTTCTTCTACAACATCGGTTTTTGTTTTATATATTACTGCCATAACAACATTTTTTGAACTTTTTACCACTACCACATGAACAAATATCATTTCGCCCAAGTTTCTTTTCTGCTCTCACATAAGGTACACGCTTTGGTTTTTCAACCATACCAGCGCATTTTGCACACAACGGTCTTGTGGTATATTTGTATATATCTGTACTACCACATACAGCACACTTTCTTTCTTCTTTTACCTCTTCTGCTTGGGTTTCACCCAACGCTTCGTTAAGGTTTATTCCGAAATTTTCTACTAATGGTTTTTCACCCATAAGGGCATTTACTTCTTGTAATTTATCAAATTCAGGCATATGTTAAATTTTATTTGTTTTATTTACGGTAAAAATACATTTAAAAGTTTAATATCTGAAACGGTATTCTCTTTTATGATATCCCCTCATTATTTCTTCTTCTAAATATTTTGTAATAACACCGGATATTTTTTTCTGAAATTTGGGTACTTCTCTACGTAGAAAGGTTTTTATCATTTTTTTAGCGTGAGCACTACTCACGGTTTCACCGTAAAATAATTTTTTGGCTTCAAACCAATCTTCATCTTCTATATAACGGTCAATATCTTGTAAAACCCTTTTAAACCCTTTTAGATATTTAAACTCTCTTGTATCAGCAATACACGCATATACATCCATTGGATTTTCAATAACCAAACGTTTATATAAACCATTAGCAAATGCTGATTGTTCTTCTCTATTAAGAAAATAATACATTTCAGCAATAAATCTAATAGTTAGATTTTCATTATAACAATTTTTACAAGCAATTTCACGTAATCTTGATAACTCTCTATAATTACGTGTATCTATGTTTTTTACTCTTTTATGGTATCTTTTTATTGCTTTATAAAAATGTGCCACTTCATGTTGTATTATTTCTTCATATCTTCTATTGTATGGATCACCACACACCTTAACCAAATTCAAATCTATAACAGGGTCTATTATGTGAGTTTCTGCTACGTATGTGTTCTTAATTTTATGTTCTACTTTATCAATTAATCTTACAATATAATATGTTTCCCCATAACCAACACGCGCATTTTCTATTGAATCGAGAGAATCAAAATTTATCAATTCACCCCTTACTTTTACAACATCAAAAAACGCTAACGATTTACATTCACCAATTTCTTCTAAAAAGGATAAATATTCGTCTTTTGTTATGGAAAAATCAAAAAAATCATAAAATGGGTTGTTGTATTCCATTAAACAATATTCTATATAATCTGTTAATGTTTTAACTTCCCGTGCTATGTGGAGTGCCATTCATTAAATTTATAAAATTGTTTTTACTGTTTGTAATTTGTGGTAAATCTTTTTTATATTTCATTACAATCCCCGATAGTTTTTTTTGAAAATTTGGTATTTCCCTATATAAAAATAATTTGATTGTTTTTTTGACTTGTTCATTACTTACCGACCGACCAAAAAACAATTCTTTTGCTTCATTCCACTCTTCATCTACAACAAAATTATCAATATCACTTAAAACGTCTTTGAATATGAGAAGTTGTTGATATTGTACAGTATTATGTAAATAGTTTTCTACATTTTCGGGGGTTTCAAAGTTTGGTTTTTCAGATATTAAGCGTCTATATAAACCATTAGCAAAAGCAGATTGTTCATTTCTACAAAGATAATAATATATTTCCGCAAACAACTTTACAATATCATTAGAATTATTTAGATTCTCTTTACTTTTGTTATACATATTAGATAATTTGGTAAAATTTTTTGAATACCCATAATTTTTATTGTGGAATTTTTTTATCGCGTTATATAAATGAGATACTTCGTGTTGTATAACCTCATAATATCGTGGCGCATATGGTTCTCCATGTAATTTTCCCAAATATAATGCAATATTTGGGTTATCTATTTTAATATCTGCTCTATGTTTTTTTACATTTGGTGGTGTTGTAAAATTCATTTTAGGGTTTTTATTAAGTTCCCCGAACCCCGTTTTACCACTCATTAAATGGGGGTGAGTATAGTTACTAATACGCCCCTGTATTTGTAAATTTTCAAAAAAAGCAAGATTTTCACAAACACTATTGGAATAACCAAGACTATGTAAATACAAAATATATTCTTTTTTCGTTATGGAAAAATTAAAATTATCCCCCTTTGGGTTTTTATATTTTGATAAACGGTGTTCTATATAAGTTGTTAGTTCTTTAACCCCATCTGCTATATGTAATTCTTCGTTTAATAATTGTGTATTACCAATTAAACGATTAAAGTCTCTTAAATATTCTTTAAGAAATATTTTTTGTTGTGTATTCATATTCAATTATTTTAAAATGGAAAATCTTCGTCTTTAATTACTATTGGTTTTTCCAATGTGTTTTCGGCAACGTCTTCATCAACCGTTTCAAGAGCATATTTATCAGATATTCCGAATAAATCAGCAACACTACCAATTTTAACGTCATAGTTTTTTGAATATAAATAATTGTCTTTTAATTGGAAAACCTCAATAAGTTTGTTTAATACTGCTTCACCGTCAGTATCCGAAGTCAATATTGTGTTATATAAATCAACTTCCGCTTTAATAATATCTTGTTTTAAGATTTCCTGTCTATCAAGATATTCCTTCTTGATTGCTTCCCAATCACCCATTGCACCACTCAACTCACTTGTATTTAAAAACGGCGGTACTTTGTCAGGAAGAGTTTCTAAAACTTCGGGTACGGAAATCCAAAATCTAATTTCCTTATCTTCCATTGTAAACAACTCCTTTATTGTGTCCTCATCAGTTGGTTTTTTGGGCATACCTGATACCAATTGTGTCTTGGATTTATCCCAATATTGCCTATCTTTTGGGTTTGTTATTAAAATTTGATTCCGAATATCAGGGTGGAAACAAGTCAATAAACCTGTAATACGCTTATTAAACTGTTCAATGTACTTCGGAATGTTGTACTTTAAACCATCGTCACCAAAAATATCTTCGTTTCCATAATATTCTATATCTGTTTCTAATATTTTTTCGTCAATTCTTACACAATTTAAAACATAATCATAATGCGATATTTTCTTATCTTGAAGTGCAACCGGTTCAGGATTTGGGTTTTTCTTGGTCGGTTTTCTCTTACTATAAACAATATTACCTGCTTTATCAACTCTATCCACCATTACCGGTTTACCCTCATTATCCAACTCATAAACAGGGGTTTTTACAACATCACCTGTTCCCTTTTTTAATCCTGTGTTGATATAATAAATCGTATCACCCGGTAAAACATTTAAGTTTTCTCTAATGGCAAGTTCATACCAAGCTTGTTTCGCTTTACTGTTACCGAGTTTGTTTTTTTCTTCCATTTTTTCTTTGTATTGACTCAAAGAAATTTTAACTTTACCAATAGAAGCAATTTGTCTTAATGGTATCTGTCTATTAAATATTTTTCCAATATAAGCATAATAATTTTCCAAAAATTGTTGCCCATCTTCTTTTAATAATAGTGGGAGATTAGTGTCAATAAACGATTCTATAAACTTGGGCATTTTCTTACTCTTAATTGAGTTACCCACAAGTTTTATCTTACCGTTTTCAAGTAAGTCGGCATAGTTTTTACGACTGAAATATATACTTGCAGGAACAATTTCATCCAATCCAAGTCCCATTTTGTCCCGCATAAACAAATCATTAAATTCAGCACAATATGCGTGAATACCTTTCGATTCTCTACCCTCTTTTGTGTTGCGATTTAAACCCTTTTCAGTGTAAGTATATTCCTTATCTACCTGTGAATAAGTGAAATTAACACCATCGGTATCGCCGACGATAGGTTGAAATCCACGATCCATCATCCATTTTATCAACAAACGTAAACACATTCGAGCGGTACAAGTAATTTGTTCAGCATGTGGAACAGACCCCCAATTGAAAATGTTTGCTGCGCCATAGGACCCGAAGAAACCGTTTCCGAATATCTTCATTGGCAACTGTAACTTATCATATTTATTTTCTAATGCTTCCCATTTTCTTATTTCGTCTGAATCTGCATTGTCAGATTTTAATTTTCCAACTGTTTTTCCTGCGTCTTTCTTTAATCCCTTATATTTTTCACGTTCTGAAAGAATATGTCCAAGTAACGCCTTAAATACGCCGCTAATATCTAATTGTGGAAATATATCCCATGTTAGTGTAATAGCAGGATAAAGAGAATTGAAATCATATTTTACAACGTCTTTAACAAAACCTGTTCTCCATAGCCGGGATAATCCCCCTGTGAACGGATAAAGTCTATCGGTAATTGGAATTGCAATATTATTTTCATAAGAAAATGCTAATAACATATACTTCCAACCAGCAGATGTCCCCATTGTGGTTGCTTTCTGATAAATAATGGGTAATAATTTACATAGAAAGAAGTTTGGTGAATTGTAGGTATATTCTACCCTATCACCCTCATACAAGTCGTCTAAAAGGTATCTGTCCGCAAGATATTCGCCACTAACCAATTTTCGGGGATATTCATTAATATCAACATCATTATCTTCCACCTCTGTTTGCAAATACCATTCCCCGTTTTCTTCATTTAATAAATAATGACATTCTTTGTCTTTATATATTTCTGCAATTTGGTCACCCGGAATATACACTCTGTTTGGGCGTTTAACTTTAGCATATTCGGCAGCATATTTTAAACTACCTGATTTGAAATTACTGTCAATTGCTTGTGCGCGTCTAACTGCGTGAAGTGAATCTATGACAGTATGAGAAGGAAAAATCGTGGGAAAATAAAATTCCATTTCCCCACCAAGTTTAAGTACTTTCTGTTTTGTTTTTTTGTATATTTTATCACCTGTATATAACAACGCCATTGCAGCAAACCAATCATTATTAAAATTCAGGGTTTTGTGTTGTGCACATATTTCTTCTATTCTTTGATTAAGATTTGGTATGTGTTTAGTTTTGCGACACCACTCTTCCCAATCAAAATCAACTGACAGAATTTTACAACGTGTTAAAATAAAATGCCAATCGAAGTTTTCGCTATTATGACCTGCAACACAATCGGGGTTTAATTGACCAACGTAATATAAAAAATATTCTATTGCCTTTAATTCCGAAGTTCTTTCATTAACATGAATGATTTTTTCATAGTCCCTATTGGTTCTTATACCAATTTGTGTGATTTGATGGTAGTCGGGGTCTAATCCTGTTGTTTCAATGTCCCAAGTGAGGCGTAATAAATCGTCATAATCATCATAACCCTTAAAAAAACGTTTTCCTGTGTGAATGAGAAACATTTCTATCGGATTAACCACTAAAAAATGTCTTTTACCCTCAATTTCACCATAAAATAATGATCCCTTTTTACCCCAACCCAAGGCTTTCGCAAAGAATTTTTCAAATGCGGAGTATGACATGGGTTTACTTGCTTGAAATAACACGCAGTACCCATTAACCATTCTATCGGGTTCAAAACCATTTTCACCTTTTGTTTGTAACCCCTTACATTTAATACCGGTTTTTTTCATTTCTTCTATGAGTTTGGGTCTATCACCACCAAACATCATTCTTGAAACAGCGGCGGTAGCCCACACAAAAGGAAGTAAGTCTTCCGAATGACATACTACTCTATTTTTGTCATTACGTGAATATACTTTTACACTTTTATCGTTATATCCACACTCAATATTTGATATGCGTTGTTGTGGATCACGACCATTAAGAAAAACATTTATTTTATCATTATCTATCATTGTACAAATATACAAAAAAAAATAAAACTACCCACACCGTAATATGGGTAGTTTTATTAAATTAAACTTCTTCGGATTCTACACTTTCAATATCCACTTCACCTTTATCCATGTTTTGGGTTTCCATTAGGAAGTGTGCTTTGGTTTTCATTTTCAGAGCAGGATAACCCTTACTTTCATTACGAATACACACACCCTCATGAGGAACACGATTGCGACAGTCGGGAGAATTTAACTCCATAGAGAATCTTTCAGTATCTTTTGATAACATATCAGCAAAATTTCTGTGCCAATGTTCTTCAACCGCTAATTCGGGAAACACATCCTTTGCTTTGCCGTAGTACAATTCTTTCACCGGCATAATTCGGGTTTTTGCAGGAGTAATCGCAGTTAATTCCAAATGTGGAATTATTAATCCCATTTTTTGACACCAACCTTGAATTTGTTTTACTGTCCATTCGTGAACAACACCATCCTCATTGGTCGAAGTGATACGATAAATGTGGATTGACATTTCACCCTCATTGTTGAAATAATCGTGGTCTTTTTGAATGAACTTCTTCGTTCCGGGTTCATATCCACAAAGTTCAGCATAAACGGTTTGTCCTTTGTGTAAGAATGGTTTCAATTCTTCCCCTGCGAATGTCCAAATATCGGTTGCATAGAAACCACTTCCAACATCTTTGTTGATATAGCGATTTTTGATAACACCACGACTTGAATAAACATAGTCGTATTGTTTTGTTTCAATTTTTACACCCAATCTTAATAAGAGTTTTTCAAACCAAGACAATTGTTTATTTGTCAAAACATATCCGGCAATGACACTACTACCATGAAATTTACTTGTTATCGCAATAACATCATCAGGTGCTATTTTGTACATATTATCAACAACTCTTGCGGTATCGTAATGAAACGAAAACTGATTTTCAATGAGTTTATCAAACTGTTTCAGTTTGTTGTTACGTCTGTTTTTACCACCACCTGACATACCTGGTTCGCGTTTATAAACAACATATTTCTTTGAAAAGAGTTGTCCGCCGACTTCGTCAAATCCTATCCCAATATAATCCTCAATTTTATTTAGATTTAATTCGGGTTGCCACACATTTAACCAAGATATGGGAAACAAAAATCCTGTTGAGATTTCATTACGAAGTTTGATTGCTTTTACACGACCTTTATCTTCAAAGAAACCGGTTTCTGTGGTATTTGCGTTTGCTTCCTTATCACGAAATTGGTTATTTACACGTAAAAAATCCAAATTCAGAGCAGATTCAACCCCACAAAACACCATTAAATCACCAACTTTCACACTATCCCTTGCAACTATAATATTGTCGCCTGTTACAGTGATAATATCGAGTTTATCGGCGTTGGGGTGATTTCTAATGTTATCAATCCTAATAACCCGCGTTGCGTAGTTAGGATTATACTTACTTGACTGTGAAAAAATGTTCTTTGCCATTTTTAATTCTTTTTTCTAGTTTGACATGTTTTTGAACACCCATTGCAAAAATCTCTTCTTTGGTATAACCTTTATGTAAGAGGTGTTTTACATCGGTGTTTGATAAATCGAGTTGACCGAAGTCAACGTATCCGGCTTTAATATACTTAAATTTTTGCCGTGAAGCAACTACTGCTATTCTTCCCTCAGGGGATTTTACTACAAAATCAACCATAATTATTTAATATTTAAACGTTTTATAATTTCTACCAAATGCAATTACTTTTGGAATAATTGTGTTGAAATCCAACTCAAACACATCACTTCGCCATTCACCCTTCCACACCCCTATCAGTGTTCTTCCATCATCAAAGACCAAATTGTCTTCAACAAATGCTTCGAGCTCCGCCTTCGCACTAAATGTGTATGCGCGCTGAAATATTTTACCATCAACAACCCGCGTTACTATGAGTGGGTTCAATGGACTAATTGGGAAATCTCCCATATCTGTTCTCATTCCTTTACAAAACATAAATTTCAATTTTTAAATTTACAGCGAATAAAAGAACAAAATAATAATCCGATCCTATGGGAGTAATAGAAAGTTATCAACCATAATTTTGTTTGCAATATTATTTGCACGTTCAATATTTCTTTCGGGAAGGGTGCTGTGACCCCTAACATTTACTTTAAGTGCTTTTTCAATACCCATAAGTGCTGCTTTCTGTATAAGTTCGTGCATTACATTGATACTAATAGTTACTACTTGCATATCGGTATATTATTTAGTTTATGAGATTTTAATACTATCCCTATAAAATTACATATAAAATACTATTTATAAAAAAAATAATATTTGATATGATAACAAATGAATGGATTAAAGTCCAAAAAAATCCGATAAACGAAGCAAACCGTAAAACAACTGATGAGGAAGCACCGTCAAGAGGTGAATCAAATGGTGTCCCTTATAGTTTACCTAGAACTGACATGCCCATATCGTTTAAAGTTCCAAGATATGGGGAAAAGGGGGAAGTATTTGGTGGTATGTTGAGACCTGCACAAAAAATAAAAAATAATTCAAAAACAGGAAAAACAACAATAATGAAACCCCATTTTGGTAACGACAATGTTTATGTTGCCCAAATAGTTGGTAGTGATTGTGAAAGGGGTGGTAGAGGAAGTCAATATTATGTTGATGCGGATTGTAATCCTATTGAAATAGAATTTACAAGAGAAGATGGTACACCAACCAAAGAACCAATATGGTTATCAAGACGAACCACTGATCAAAGAAATGATGCGGGTAAACAAAGTGATACCAACAAGCGCGCTAAAAATATAATGGCACAACAATTGGAACAAGACGTGATAAAAAGGGCGGCGCAAGAAGCAATGGGTGATGATGAAGACCCCAATGTTGCACCCGAAAAAACAATTCAACATAACCAAGCAAGTGCGTTTTCGGCATATATAATGAAACGTCTTTCCGAAAAGGGTATTAAAGTAGAAACTAATGAAGACACACAGGTCGTAACATCTATTTTAAATAGAATTATAGATAGGGTTTATAAAGAAACACCTGACAAACGAGATAGATCGAATAAGAATGTGGAAGGAAATGAAACATATGTTGGAAAAGTAAGAGATGTTTTTAGAGGAAATGATTTTACCACCAAAGACGGTTTCGATACTAGTAAGTTTGATACAATGTATATTAAATATGAGGATGAAGATGGTGATCCTTCGGCAGCAGAAACAAGGTATCAGTTTGTGGTTCACGGAACAGGAAAAGAGTATGATATACCAAATAATGACGTTGATGCATTTAAACGCAAACACCCTAATTGGGAAGATAAGGGTGAAATAAAGAAAATAGAGGATGATTTATCAGAATACACTACTGTTGCCGAAGCAATAGATATGGAAATTCAGTTTGCAATAGAAGATTATGAAGCGGAAAATGAATTAAAAATGAAAGAACACCTTTTAGGTGGACAATCTGATAAGGAAATGCGTGATGATATTATGGATAGAAAAGATATATTACCTTCTCTCCCATTTAATCCTGATAGAAGAATAACGAGAGCATATGATTCTTCACCCGCACTTAATAGGTTTATTGATAAAATTGTTGGTACAAACCAAGAACAAATTGAAAGTTTAGATGAAAATGATAAAAAAAGTTTTGAGAGTTTAATTACACACTTAAAAACCCTACATCATATGGAGTTTAAAGATGGTTACTATGTTAAATTCAAAGGAAGTAAAAATTACGACCGCGAAGCACAGGTTTATAATCCTGGTGGGGAAGAATATGGTATATTTGGCGCGGGTTGGACAAAAATGTCGCCTGATGCGCAGGAAGAACTTATTGAAAAAGCAGCAATGAAGAACGCTATGGTTTATATTCACGCAAGAATTGGTGAGTGGTTTTATGAAGAAAAGAAATCAACAAAACGTGATAATACACCCGAAGAAAGTACAGAAATAAGAAGTTATATTAAAAACATACTTACTGATGAAACATATGCTGATATTATAATGAAAAAATATAAGGTTGATAATTCAACATTAAAAAGAATAGTATCTGAAATGTTTGGTGGTGATATACAAGAATCTCTAAAACGTAAAAAACTAAACGAAGACGAAGAAAAAGAATTTATACCCAATGTTGATTTATCTTCTGGTCCAACACGTAAAGCGAAGAAAGGTGAACAACTATATGATTATGATAGTTTAAAAGATGATGGGGATTTAACAACAAACACTCTCGATAAAAATTCTAATAGACTTTTTGCATATGATTCACGTGGTAATTTGATCAAAACAAATACTTCAAGGGGTGGTGCAAATGATGGTGAAAGAGCATTAAGAAACCAAATTAAAAAATGGTTATCTTTAAGTGTGTCGGATTTTACTGATATGATGCACTTGAAATTAGAAATTAAATCACAAATGTTGCAATCACCGCTTTTAGAAAAAGATAGAAAACGAATAATAAATAGAATTACACAAATTCAAAAAGACGAATTTTCGCACGAACAATTACCAACAGAGAAAATTTTTAAATGGTTAAATAACCCAAAATTGGCTATTATGTCTTCTGACAAATTGGATATGTTGATAAGAAAGGAGTTGTTCGGTCAAAATGTTCAATCAACTGCACCAACAAAACCTGCGGTAGCAATGACAACAACATCATTACGCGACATTCTTGACGAATTAGACCCGAATGATACACTTGATTATGATTACATAGAAGGTCTTTCAACTGCTTGGTGTGGTGGTAGTGATACTAAACCATTAGATGTTAAAACTGTTAAAAGAGTGGAAAATGCAATAAAAGCAACACTTAGAAGTAATGAAGCGGAAGAAAATCACCCTGATAATGATTGGGATGGTGAAGGTGAAGCACCCACAATCCGTGATACGTCGGCAGAACTTGATGATTATATTTCACGAAATTCTTAAAAAAATAAAGAATAATAGTTTGAATGTAATAGAATAATTTTATTTTATAAAAACAAAATTATGAAATACGATTATGATAACACAAGAACAACAAATAGAAGAATATGTTAAATGTTTTCAAGATAAAAGTAGAATATATTTTATTGAAAATTTTTTAACAACGTATGATGCCACCCAAGAGCGGAGTGTACAGTTTAAACTCTTTCCAAAACAGAAAGAGTTTTTATATAATATTGCTAATAATCAAAATTCAATTGTATTAAAACCCCGACAATCGGGTTATTCAACTGTTACCTGTGCGTGGATTGCTGCTAGTTTGGTATTATGTCCTACCGGTAAAATGGAAACAGCGGTAATTGTTACTAACAAATTGGGTATGTCAAAGGATGATTTAAGTAAAGTAAAAGCCTTTATTGAACAAACCCCACGTTGGTTTTTTGGTGAAGATTATTATCACCCCGATAAAGATTATGTAAATGAAGAGGGTGAGTTAGTAAATAAAAAAGATATTTTTCTCAAAAACACACAAGAAGAGTTAGAATTATTCAATAGTTGTAAAGTTTATGCAAGAAGTTCGGGTCCTAACGCCGCTCGTGGTATATCTGCTGCTTCAATTATTATGCTTGATGAGGCTGCGTTTATTGAACGTGGTGATGAGGTTGCTGCTTCTGTAATCAGAACAGCTGGTACTGTGAAGGATAAACGTATTATAATGATATCCACACCTAATCTTAAAGATAAGTTATATTATCAGACATATCATAATGCAGAATTAGGTAAAAATAACTATAAGATTACTTATTTGAAGTGGTATCATGACCCACGATTTAACAAATACCTCAAATGGTGGAAAGAAGTACCCGGTATCAATAAAAAGGGGGAAGAAATTGTTACAAAGATTTGGGATGAAGACACAATAATTAATAAGGGGGGTGACGTTAAGTATGATCCGGAGCGTTGGAAAAGAATGGAATCTGATGGTTGGAGAGCAATATCACCGTGGTATATTAGTGAATGTAATGCTTCAAACAACGATGCCGTTAAAATAGCACAGGAGTTAGAATGTTCGTTTTTAGGTTCAGGTAACACAGCAATCAAACCCGAAGTTATAGAAATGCAGCGTAATAAAAACGTTTCGGAAAACTATAAAACAGACCCACTTTATCCTGAAATGAGAATATGGAAATATCCTATTCCAGGACACAGGTATATTCTCACCGCCGACCTATCACGTGGTGATGCGGGTGATAATTCTGCTATTGAAATTATAGACGTAGATGCTATTGATGAAGATACGGGGGATAAATACATTGAACAAGTGGCGGAATTTGAAGGTAGAATGACCGGTGATATTGTCGCCGATATAGCATATAAATATGGTTTGATATATAATGAAGCACTCATAATCACAGATAATACAAATGGTTATGGTGAAATAGTGAGTTTAGCGTTGGTTGCAAGGAAATATCCCAACATATATTATGGTATAAATGTTAATAAGGAGTATCTTAAAGATGATAGTAAGAAGGAATTTGAAACACCACAGTCTGAAAAAATACCTGGTATGCACATAAAGGGTCAGCGTACATTTATGATTTCCAAATTTATCGAAATGTTAACTCACAATACACTCCGAATTAGAAGTGTGAGGACTATCGCAGAAGCGGAAACGTGGATTATAAAGAATGGTAAGGTTGATCACGCCAACGGTTGTCATGACGATACCTTAATGGCATTAGCAATGGGTGTATATGTGTTTGAACATTATATTGTAAAGGGTGAAACACAAAAAAACAAAACTAAACTAACATTGGGGTTATTTGCAAGGGATTGGTCGAAAACATTAGTAGATAATAAAACTAATCAAAACACACAAGAAGTTGTTCCTGAAAAAAGAAAACCTGTTGGGTTTTTAAGAACCGCTACGGTAAACAGAGAAAAAGAAAAACGGAATTTTTATGCTGCTCCGGTAAATTGTGGTTCAAATTATCACACATATAACCCATTTAAACAAGGTTATTAATCATCAAAATATTTAAGAAGGGTGGGTATTGCTTTACCGTAATACTTTACAAGTAATTTTCGCATTTCGTCTCTATCTTCAATATCCTGATGATATGCTGCTATTGTTGCTTCGTCAGCCTCTTCTCCAAACGGTTCGACCGCTGTTACATTTTCAAGTGTATAAAGAACTTTGACAATTACACCAATTTGTTTTTCTGTTATATATACTTGTTTACCCATATCTGTTTTCTAAACCTAACTTTTGGTTAAGTTTTTCCATTTCCTCATCGGTTTCAAAGTTGTATATTGCACAACCCCCAAACTTCACACACTTTTGGGTGAAATCAAATCTATTTAACTTAAATTCATAACCACCTAATTCGGGTGTACCCCTGGCACAAACGTTAATTAATTCAGCAGAACTAATCTGTCCACCACGCTCGTCTCTGTATTTATGAAGATTACACCTTTCAGACCAATGTTGAATACCATTTCTATCACGTTGATCAATGCCGATACCATATACAAATTTTATTTCCTCGAATAGATTAGAAAATAATGCAATACTGATACGTTTATCTTTATCTTGGGTGTTATCAAATTCAACATTACCCAATATGTGATAAGCAATAGCACCATTCTTATTGAGCGAAGTAACCTTATTCATACCGGTCATTGCGTCACTAAATAGAATGAAATTAAGGTTTTTATTACGTTCTCTCGCTATTAATAGATTTCGCATCACATTCGTAGCACCTTTAAATGGTGGATTATCAAATACCATTACCCTATTATTCAGAATCATAGTTCTAAACTCCGCGTCATCCACCCATTCCCAAAAGTCATAACAACCAATATTTTCGTTGTACCACTCTTTTTTGTGGGGGTTGGTTATCACCCGTTTATTTGGGTATCTTTCCGACATTATTTTAAATATGGGTTTATCTTCACTGTTAAATGGCAACCATATTATATCACTTTTACGGAAATGATAATCATAATGATAAATTATTTTTCTAACTGTTTCTTCTTTGGTGTAATATTCATACCCCGACCTGTCGTGGTTGGATGGTTTTATAGGCATATATCAATTTTTTTTTAGATTATTTTTCGACTTTACTTTTTGGTGAACAACCCAAATAAACTCTTGTTTTGTACACACCTCGCATACTTTTCTTGACTTTGTATTCTTTCATAACAGCGTCAATAATAGCATCCATATCATTATGACTTATTTCATAATCCATAAATGGTATGTGGCGTTGTCCCTTTTCGTCTATTGTTGCGTTGGCAACCAATTCGTCAAAATCACCTGGTGGTGTTGATGCAGCAAACAAACGTCTATATATTTCATATTCGATTTTTGCTTCTTTGGTTTTTAATTCTAATACCATGATTATTATTTTTATTATTATGTTATTTATAACAAACCTACATTTTTTTTCCAAACTTTCAAATCTCGAATTTCTTTTGTTAGGACATTAATCGGTATTGGGGTGTTATATGTAATGTGGGTGCGATTATTAGCACCTTTTATTTGAAACTTGGTTTCCCACTCTTTCCGATTATTTTCCCATGCCATTCTCAATGAAACAAATGGTATTAAATATAGTGTTTCAAGTATATCGTTTGGGCATATTGAGTAGGAAAGAATATCACATCGGGTTTTATATAACCAACCTGCTGTTTTCTTACCATTGTTATCAATATGGTATCTTTCGATTAATATATCGTTATATGCGCTTCTACGCATTTTTTCTTCTAACGTAATATAATTATTACAATCAAAGTGTATTATTTTATCTATACCTAATTCAAACTGTCTTTTTTTATCTTCAATAAGTTCTATTTCTTTTAATGTTGGAAAAAAGACTTCTTTATATACTTGATCTAATTGTTTTTGAGTTATTGGGTTATTTGCGAATTTAAAATCTTCTTTATAATCATTTATCTTTGTCATTTATTGGTTAATGATTCCAAATTATTTTCTATATCTTCCAAACTGTTTACTTCAAAAGAATATAGTTTGTATGGGTTTTCCACTTCTACGTGTTCTATTTTAAACTCCGGTACTCTATCGCCATTTAGATACCAAATTGGTGTTATTATTGAGTACCCATGACCATCAATTTTTTCACCGTAATTTTGGGGAATAAGACTTCCCGAATAATGAAACTTTAATGGGAATTGTTTTTCTTGTCTCAATATAGTTTCAGTATTATTCTTTAATATTATTGTTTGGGGCATGTGAATATCCCCCGCCAATACCAAGTCGCAATCTCCGAATATGTTTGAATTACTCCCCTTTTCCATTGTGAAACCGATTGGGGTTTTACTTCCTACAAGTGCACCGTGAAATAATCCAATTACAACCTTATCGGGGTTGTTTTTCTTATATGTTTTTATATCGGGTTCTCTATACCCATCAAAAAGACTATAAACAGCAAAAGAAAACTTATTATCGTATTCAATGATACCTGATTTATATTCTAATTCCATGTCTAAAAACCGTGTCTGACGGAAATCCACCATTTTGAATATTGGTGTTAATGTGTCAGTCTTGGTTAAATTACCGCGTGTGCAATCGTGATTACCTGCTATTACAATAGTAGGACATATTTTATCCAATTCTTTGAGGAACCATGATACAATTATTTCCAATTCGTTAGAAATATTAACGAAATTATCCACAATATCACCCGCCACCAATATCAATGTTTCTTCATCACATATTGGTTTAATATCTTCTATGAAGTTTGTTAAAACCTCTTGATATTCTTCGTGTAAGCGGTTACATTTGATATGTATGTCCGCTATCATTATTATTTTCTTTACCATATTGTTATGTTATTATTATCTTCCAAATCCATCTGAATAAATTACAGAATCATCTCTTAAATATTCTTTAACGTTTTCATTTATTTTCCAATCACTACAAGCAATTATTGTTGCTTCAAGTTTATCATTAGGAAAACTATATGATGGTCTAAACCTTTTATATAAAAAATCGTTATTTAATGCACAATCAAAATCTTCCGCTCTATTGTCAAAGATATTTGGGTCATATTCAAAATCCGGTTTTAACCGTTGTATAAGTTTGAATATTTCTGTTTCTTCCATATCCATTTCCACCCAAGCAAATAAAGAACCCAATAAATAACACGCTTTTTGTTCAAAACCTTCTGCTATTATTAGGGGACCAACAGTGAAACTGTGCGAACTACTACTATTTGTTTCAAAAACACTAAATCTAACTACTTTTTTCATTTTACTTCTTCGCTATTTGTTAAACCTATTTGATATTTACCTTCAATTATCTGATCCCAATGCCTTAAATAATCATCAATATCAGAATTTATCGGAATTTTAAATCTGAATTTTTTTGTTATCTTAATCATTCCGAAGAAATAAGATTCTTCTACTTTCAAAATCCACGAATTTATCAACAAATCTTCCATTTCATAAGATAACAACTTTGTTTTCTTTTTTTGAAAAATTTTATATAGAATATACCCACTAAATAGAATTAGGAGTAATATACACGCATAATTATTTATATCTACTGTTATATACATACTTTTTATATTTTATTCTTTATTATTCTACTAACATTTTTTTCTTTTTTAACTGTTATCATTTTTTCAAAGAAACTATTGAAATCGTCTGAATGTGAAATAACAAAAACAGTTGAATAGTTATCATTAAACCTTTGAAATAATTCATATAGTAAATGATAATTATGTGGGGAAACACACGCCGTAATTTCGTCAAGAACACAAAAATCAATAAGAGGTATTGCACCATATTTCACTAATGTAGAGCGCAATGCCAATGAACTCATAGTACGTTCAAATCCACTTGCGCTTTTTAGGTTGCCGCTTTCAATTTCCCCATTATCATCTTCTTTTATAATATTAAAATTCACATTATTCTTTTCATCTATTATAATTTCCACACTAAAATCTGTAAGGTCATTCAGAAGATTATTCAGATTACTATTGATTAATGGAATTATATTGCGCAGCACAAGTTTTTTAATACCGTCTTTCGATAGTAGGGAAATCAATAATTGATGGTGTTTTATATATTCATTTTCTATATATAATTTACCAATCAATTCGGTGTTCACCTTAACTTGTTTTTCACAAATATCAATATTATTCTGTACTTTGGATATTTCTTTTATAATATTTTCTTTGATTTCCTCTTCGGTTTTAATTCGGATATTCATATTACCAACTTGTATGTCGAGTTCCATATTTTTCTGTATGGTTTCTTTGTTAGCGACATATTCTTTGAGTAATTTATCAACTTCATTGTAATCGTTCAGAGATTTTTGAATTTCAACTCTTGTTTGGGATAGTTTCAATTCCCACCTGTTGCGCTCGTCAATCTGTTTTGTTTCCAACTCCAACTTATCAATTAACTCTTGATTTTCTTTTGTGAGTTTATCAATGGTATCTTTTTGTTCCTTTTCCATTTGAAGAATAATATTTTTCATATCAGTCTCCGCTTTTTCAAGTCTTGTTTTTATTTCCAACTCAGCCTTCGCAATTGTATCAGTACATTCTTTTTCGATTATTTCTTTGTTTTTATTTTTAACAATACCTTCTTGTTTCAATTTTTCCATTTTTTCGGAATTTGATTTTATGGTATCATTAATATTTTTCAAAACATCGGCATCATAAGAACGCTTACAAGTTGGGCAAACCCTACTACCGTCTAACTTCACATTTTCTTCTTTTAATGCTGCGTGAGTTGCTTTTATGGTTGCAATATCACTGACTAATGGTAATATTTGATTATTTGCTTTTTCTTTTATATTTGCAATGTTTGAACTATGCCCTTCTTTAATGTTAGTGATGAGTTTATTATGATAGTCTTTGGTTTCACTAATTAACTTATTATGTTGATCATTAGTTTGTGTTATATTTTGTCTATTCTTTTCAATAACATTTTTATCTACCGTAATAATAACATCTTTCAATTCGGTAACTTTATCCGAAAATTCTTTTTCTTGGAGACGAAGATTTTTACCTTGTTCAACGATTTCCGCTTTACGTTTTTCCTGTGTTTCAAAATCAAGTTTAACAATTTTTTCATCAACCACACCCTTACTTGCTATCAACGCTTCCTTTGCTTTTGTTAAATCAACTATCGCTTTATTTTGTGAAGTGAGATTTTCATTAAATTTAACTAACATTTCACGACCATTTGTAATATTATCGTTGAGTTCAATATTAGTTTGTTGAAGTTGGTCGGTTGAATGTTGGTTGGATAAGAAGTTTTTACTTTTTTCCTTAAACAAACTTTTCGCAATAACTTCTTTATCTTCGACAACGGATAAACCAATCCAACGTGAGAACAATTTGGATAATCCTGCTTCACCGGTATCAATTAGACCGTCTAACGTTTTAGCGTTTGCTGTTGTAATAAGGTTAAAATCATCTTCTTTCATAAGAGATTCTTTGATAACCTTATTAGTGTTTCTAACGTCACCCGATTTATTATCAAATGTATCAGGATCGTAATCTTCCAACGGTTTTTCGGGGTCCCAAAACTTATCAATAACTTTAAAGTATTGAACTGTACCACTTGCTTTTGAGGTTTTTGTTCTCTTTTTTGCCCTTGTTAATTTCCTTTCTATAACAAATTCTTCCCCATTAATGGCGATACAACCACGCACAATAACTTCTGTTTCTTGTTTAAGAAATCTATTGAATATGGTGTCTTGGGAATTTGTTCTATTGGTTTTACCATATAGTAAATATCGAATAGCATCACCGGTTAATACTGATTTTCCTGCTTGGTTTGCGGGTTCACCGGCAATAAGAACTAATCCACTTAATTCGGTTAAATCCAAACGTGTTAATTCGGGTCCAAACGATAAAAAGTTCTTAACTTCTATCCATTTGACGGTGATTTTATTGAATTTAGCGTATTGATTATAGTCAATACTCTCATTAATTTCATCATCAATAATATTTATTTGGTTGAAATCTATGTTTTCGATATTGTTTATCCTGATAAACTCTTGAAATAATTTCTTTTGGAAGTTCGGGTCGTGGATATTATCAATAACTTCTGTTTTTACAGATATTTCGTTTCCTTGTTCGTCAACAACTTTAACTTTTGGTTCAACCTTTATAGATGTTTTCGGAATATTATATTTTTTACTGAAAGCATTTATGATTTGCTTTTCAATGTCCTTTGTGTATAGGTGTGAATATGTGTTCCACACCACCTTAATTTTCGATTGTCTTGAAATGTCTACTTTATCAATCATATTCGTTGGTTTTATCGTATTTTTTATTTATTCTATCAATTGCCCTTTTTGTATATTCAACTTCGGGCGGCGGCATATCGTGAGCATCTTGTTTTTGTTTTGCTTTAAGTACTTCAATGCTTTCAAAGGTACTATCTACTACCAATTTTGGTATACCATTATTAAGATGTAGACTAAATATTCTACCTGCTTTTCCTTCTCGATTTTTGGGGATAAAAAGTTCTGCTCTATTTTCGTCAGCGTCTTTTTGTGTTCTGTTTAGGGTTATTACCATGTGTCCGACTTGAACTTTACCTGCCGAACCACCAATTTTATTCATAGTTAATAACATACCTTCCATACTATCCTTTGTTCCTTGTGTTGTAACAACAATAGCACAGTCAAAATCGGTACATAGGTTTTCTATTTCCCTCATTTTTTTGGTTTCCAACTTCCATTCATTTTGTATGGTTCTATCAATAGGATTCGCCATACATTCAAAATAGTCTATTATAATCATATCGGGTTTAAACCCACTATTTATCAACCCCAACACATATTGTTTAAGCATATTTGGTGTTACTTCACCATTTCTAAATTTAGCTAATTTTATGTTTTTCTTAACAAGGTCTTTGTGTTCGTAATTGAGAGCAAGTTGTTTTGCTCTTTCCGAATATTCTTCCGTATTGATAAGTCGTGCTTCAATTTCGGTTATTGCACCAAAGATTTTTCGTTTAATAGCGGGTACTTTATCCTCGAAGAACACCTGTAACACCTTAAAATCGGAAATGGCTGCACCATGAGCAAGTGCACTAGATATTGTTGTTTTACCAACACCACTACCAGCCGCCACAACAACAAGATTTGGTTTTATAATTCCGCCTTGAAGATACTCATCTATTTCTTTACAAGTGGTTGGAATACGGACTATGCTTTGTGGTTCAAAAGTTTCTTCTAAATCATCATATACCCCGCTGAAAATTGTATCATGTGTTCCAATTGATTGTATCTTTCCAATATCCCCTTGTAAATCTCTCGATGTTATGTCAATACCATTTTTCAAATCTTCCAATTGCATATTGAAAAACTTGACTAATTCCTGTCGCTTGAAGAAATCTATTGCTTCTTTTCTAACCCACACCAAACCCTCACTGTCGAGTTCTCTTATTTCTTTGAGTGATTCTAATGTTAATTCCAAATCAATATCATCAGATATTTTAGAGGATAGTAGTGAGTTTAGTAAATCATACGAAGGAACATAATCATATTCAAAGACATAATCTTTGATTGTTCCTGATATTAATTTATATGATGTGTTTGTGAAAGCGTTCTGATTGATATACTGCATATCGTTCTTGAACTTATCTCTTTCTTCGATTAAAATTTTGATTAGTCTTTTTTGAAATTCGTCATCGTAAAGACCCCTTTCCGGTTTCGTAGCCGGTTTTTTACTCTTTGGTGTATTAACCCCCTGATTGGTAAGTGATTGCATATTATTATTTTATTATTCTTATCGTAAATATACTTTATTTCCGTTATTTTTAAAAATGTGACTGTGATTTTAATGTCATTCAAAATATAAATCAATACTATTTATTTATAAAATAAAAATAATAGTTCCTAATAGGCTAAAAAAATAATAATAACTATGGCATCAAAATTTTCTGTTAATCGTCATGCGACACAAAAATACAGTGTGCTTTCTCGCGTTGTGAGCGATAATGCGCCTGTTGTTGTCGCCAATTCTGCTCAAAGTATTAACGACATAGATTTCGTAATAACATTTTACGTATCTGATTTAGATGGTAATCCAATAACGGATGCCACTATTTCAATTCTATCAAGCAAAATAAAGATAGTAAACCATTTTGACGGTTCCTACAAGGCAATGAATGTTATTCCGGGTGAATATCAATTTAATGTTAGTAGACCTGGAATGATTTCTCAAGGTGGAAACGTAACTGTAACCGTATCTGACGTAGATGTGGCAGTACAATTGTGTGAACCCCCAAGTAAAATTTCTAGCAAAGATATTAAATCTATAATGAATGAAGAAATATCTGAACAACTAACCTTTGTTGGAAGTAAACCGGGCGTTTGGTCGTATGTTGAGGGTACTTTCCCAAGAGGTATTTCAATCGGTTCGGATGGTCTTATTAGTGGAACACCCACCGAGTTCGGTAAATATGATTTTACTGTAAAAGTAACTAACCCTTGTGGTGAATTGACTAAAAAAATCAATATGTACGTATGTGCAAAACCAACAATTGCAACATCTTCTAATCTTGTTCTTCCGTATAACGAACAAATAATGGAACAACTACAATTTTCAGGTAGTGGTCCCGGAACTTGGTCGGTTGTAGATGGTGAATTACCAACCGGAGTAACGTTGAATGGTAAATCAGGTGTTCTTTCAGGAATTTCAACACAATTTGGTGATTTCCACGTTACATTGAAAGTGGTCAATCCTTGTGGTGAAGTAGAAAAAGATATTCAAATAACAATATGTGCTGAACCACGTATTACAAGTAATGATGACGTAAAACTTGTAATGGGTGAAGAAGCAAAAGTACAACTAACCGCTTACGGAAATCCCGGAGTTTGGTCAATTGCCGAAGGTAGATTACCAAGCGGATTATCATTAGACGAAGAAGGTCTTATCACAGGTACACCAACAATTTTCGGTTTCTTCAACTGTACTATAAGAGTGATTAATGCTTGTGGTGAAGATTTCCAATATTTGAAAGTTTACATTTGTGGAAAACCGGAAGTTTCTCCTGAAAACATTAACGTTGTAGTTGGTGAGGCAATGACACACGAATTACAATTTATGGGAACAAGACCAGGTAAATGGTCGGTTGCCGAAGGTGAACTACCAAAAGGTCTTTCGTTAGATGCTGACACAGGTATTATTAGTGGAACACCGAGAGTGTTTGGTGATTTCAACCTTAAAATAAAAGTAACTAACCCTTGCGGTGAAGCAATTAAAGAAGTGGGTGTGGGTGCTTGTATGAAACCAACCATTATATCTTGTTGCAGCGGTTGTGACTCTGAATTTGTAAGAGGTAAAGCGGTTGAAATGCAATATGAAGTACATGGTTCAGCGGGTGTTTGGTCAGTTACAGGTGGTCATTTACCATCAGGTTTAGTTTTAGACCCAAATACAGGTGTAATCAGCGGAACTCCAACTGCCGGTGGATATTTTGAATTTAATTTGAAGTTCACAAACGCTTGTGGTGAGGTAGAAAAGTGTATGAGTATATTTGTCTGTGTTGAACCTGTTATCAGAAGTGGTGATATGGATTTCGTAATGGGCGAAGAAAAAACAGTTGAACTGCGTTACGAAGGAAGTAGACCAGGAATTTGGTCAATTTCCGAAGGTGTATTACCAAAAGGTTTAACTTTGGATAGCGAAAACGGTACAATTAGTGGAACTCCGAAAGTATTCGGTGATTACAGTTTCACTTTGAAGGTCGCCAACCATTGTAGCGAAGCAACAAAAGATATTAATGTATCAATTTGTGGAAAACCCGAAATCACTACCGCCGGAAATATGAATTTAATGTTGAATGAAGGTGTTCACATTTTATTGGAATCTAATGGTACGAAAGGTGTTTGGTCAAGTGAATTTGAATTACCCGAAGGTTTGATATTGACTGCTGACGGTCTATTGACAGGAAAACCAACAGAATCAGGTAACTTTAACGTTCAACTTATATTAACAAACGATTGCGGACAAACAAGTAAAAACATAAATATTTTCGTATGTAGCGAACCTGAAATCATAACAGGTGATTTTAGTGTGTTACAAAATACTCCAATGTCAAAACAACTTATGTTTGCGGGTAGCAGACCGGGAAGATGGAGTGTTGTTGAAGGTAACTTCCCTTGGGGTATCCAAATGGATAACAAAGGTGTTGTTAGTGGAACAACAACCAAATTCGGTTCGTTTAGTGCAACAGTGAAAGTTGAAAACTATTGTGGTGAAGCAACGAAAGTTATTAATGTAAAAGCAGAACAAACACAAAAAACAACATTTATTATAAAATTGGAAGATGGTACACCTGTTTCAGATGCAAGTGTTAAAGTTGGTGATTTTATCGTAAATAACAATAATGACGGAACGTATGTTACTCATTTGACAGACGGTTCACACGAATACAGTGTAACAAAAACAGGTTATGAAATAGAAGACGGTGTTGTAGAAGTACGCGGCGAAGATGTTGTCGTTGTTATTACACTTTGCGTATTCCCCGCTATTTTGAGTGGTGATATGGATTTCGTAATGGGTGAAGAAAAAACTATTCAATTGGAAGCATCAGGCACAACAGGTGTATGGTCAGTTCAAGGTAGTTTGCCGGCTGGTTTAACATTGAACAGTGTAACAGGTGAAATTAGTGGAACACCTTCCGTATTCGGTGAATTTAAAATAACAGTTATAATGACAAATCCTTGTGGAAGCGTCAATAAACCTATAACAATAGATATTTGTGGAAAACCTGAAATTACAAGTTCAAGTGATATGGGATTTGTAATGGGTGAAGCAAAATCGGTTCAATTACAATTCGTTGGAACAGAACCTGTAACTTGGGAAGTTTCAGAAGGTGTATTACCGGAAGGTTTGGAATTGAACACCGAAACAGGTGTTATAAGCGGAGTTGCTACCGAGTTTGGTGACTTTACTTTTACTGTTAAAGCAATAAATGAGTGTGGTGAAAAAGAACAAGAAATAAATATGTTCGTGTGTGCTAAACCGGAAGTTACAAGTAGCGGTAAATTCGACTTTGTAATGACTGAACAACACTCTGAACAATTAACTTCATTTGGAACACAAGGTACTTGGTCAATCGTTGGTGGTACACTACCGGCAGGTCTTTCATTGGATGCTGCAACAGGTATAATCAGTGGTAATCCTACTGTTTTCGGTGATTTCAATATAACCGTGAAAGTTACAAATGATTGTGGTGAAGCAACAAAAGAAATGCTTATATATGTGTGCGGATTACCTGCTATTACAAGTGAAGATATGGAATTTGTAATGGGTGATAATGTTTCTCACCAATTAGAATCGGAAGGAACAAAGGGTACTTGGGTAGTATTATCGGGTGCTTTACCTGCTGGTTTGACATTGAGTGCTGACGGCGTTATCAGCGGTGTTGCAACAGAATCGGGTGATTTCTCTGTTGTTATAAGAATGACAAACACTTGTGGTGTTGCAAGAAAAATATTTAACATATTTGTATGTGCTAAACCACAAATTACAAGTGCTAATAACATAAACTTTAAATTAGATGAGGAAGTTTCATTCCAATTGGCTTACACAGGTACATTAGGAAGATGGTCAGTAGAAGGTGATTTACCAAACGGTGTTACTTTAAGACCTTCAACCGGTTTAATCAGCGGTGTACCTACCGAATCGGGTAACTTTGCGATCACTGTAAAAGTTGTTTATCCTTGTGGTGAGGCAATTCAAAGTATTAATATATTCGTATGTGCTGAACCTACTGTTATTGTAAGTAACATAGAGTTCTTGGCAAACGTACCGATGTCAAAACAACTTGAATTTAGCGGCAGTCGCCCAGGTCGTTGGAATATCGTTAGCGGTAGTTTCCCGAATGGTGTTACTATGAGTACAAACGGTATTGTTAGCGGAACTCCAACCGAAATTGGTAACTTTGCTGTTACAGTAAGAGTTGCTAACCCTTGCGGTGAGGATACAAAAGAAATAACTATGTTCTCTTGTGCAAAACCTGTTATTACAAGTGGTAATAATATTGATTTTGTGGCTGGTGAACCATTCGCGTTCCAATTGGAAGCAACAGGAACAGAAGGTACTTGGGCAATCATAAGTGGTGCGTTACCGGAAGGATTGACATTGAGTGCTAACGGTGAAATAAGTGGAATGACAACTGCGTCAGGAAGTTATAAATTTACCGTTCAAATAACTAACCCTTGTGGTGAAGCAAACAAACCAATGGACCTTAATGTTTGTGCAAAACCGGTTGTTGTAACAGGTGATTTAGACTTTGTACAAAATACTCCTGTATCACATCAATTGCGTTTCACAGGTAGTCGTCCGGGAACTTGGGCAATCGTAGCAGGTAATTTACCGTTGGGATTGGCATTGAACCCTAACACAGGTGTAATCAGCGGTATGACCCCTGAATTTGGTGAATTTAACTTCACAGTAGAAGTTACTAACCCTTGTGGAGTTGGAAGCAAAAATATAAACATGAACACTTGTTCTAAACCCGCTATTATGAGCGGTGATATGAGTTTCGTTATAAACGAACCAGGTTCTTCGCTGTTAGAACAAACAGGAACACAAGGTGTTTGGTCAATCGAAAGTGGTGCATTACCAACAGGTTTAAGTCTGAATGAAGTTACAGGTGAGGTTAGTGGAACACCAACCGTATCAGGTAATTACAGTTTTGTTGTGAAAGTTACTAACTCTTGTGGTGACGCTAGCAAAACTATCAATCTTTCTATCTGTGCAAAACCATCAGTTGTAACTAACGATATGACACTTGTAATGGGTGAAGCAACTACACATAGATTACAATTTGCAGGAACAAGACCTGGTGAGTGGTCTATCGAAGGAACATTACCAACAGGTTTAGTTTTCAGCGCAGAAAATGAAACTATCAGTGGAACTCCAACCGAATTTGGCGAGTTTGACGTTATTTTGATAGTGAAAAACCCTTGTGGTGAAGCAAGTAAAACTATAAACATAACAATATGTGCAAGACCTAATATTGTAAGTGACCACGGTGATTTCGTAATGAATGAAGCGGGTTCGGTTCAGTTGGAAGCAACAGGAACAGAAGGTACTTGGTCAATTGATAACGGATCGTTACCTAATGGATTGTCATTAAGTGCAGACGGCGTTATTAGTGGAACACCAACAGTATCAGGAACACATAGTTTCACAGTGAAATTCAAAAATCCTTGCGGTGAAGCAATTAAAACAATCTTATTATATATCTGTTCAAAACCATCAATCATAAGTGGTGATATGGATATAGTAATGGGTGATACAATTTCACATCAGTTGTTATTCGCAGGCACAAGACCGGGAACTTGGTCACTTGATGGTGGTGCTTTCCCAACAGGTCTTTCAATGAATGACGAAGGTTTAATTACCGGAAGAACAGCGGAATTTGGTGAGTTTGTTGTTAGTATAAAAGTAACTAACCCTTGTGGTGAGGATGTAAAAGATATAACAATCAATACTTGTTCTAAACCAACAGTTACAAGCGACAATCATATGTCATTCGTAATGGGTGAATCCGGTTCGGCGATATTAACTTCTTCGGGAACAGCAGGAACTTGGTCAATTTCAAGCGGAACATTACCGGAAGGTTTATCATTGAACACCGATACAGGTGAAATTAGTGGTACACCGACAGTAGCAGGTGGATTTAACTTCACAGCGAAAATTACTAACCCTTGTGGTGAAGCAACGAAAAATATAACTATGGCAATTTGTGCTAAACCAACCGTTTTGACGGGTGATATGGGTCTTGTAATGGGTAATCCTATGGTACAACAATTAGAGTTTTCAGGTAGTAGACCAGGAGTTTGGAGTATCGAAGGTACATTACCAACAGGATTGACATTCAACGCTGATACAGGTGTTATTATCGGAACTCCGACCGTATTCGGTGACTTTGAATTTACTGCAAAAATTGAAAATGCTTGTGGTGAAAATAGTAAAGTAATAAACATTAATATATGTGCAAAACCAACAATCTTGTGTTGTGCTGAAATGAATTTTGTAAAAGGTGAAGCAGGTTCAGCGCAGTTAGAGTCTTCGGGAACAGCGGGATTGTGGTCAATTATCGGAACATTACCGGAAGGATTAACATTGGATGCCGAAACAGGTATTGTAAATGGTACACCGGTTGTTTCAGGTAGTTATAGTTTCACAATAAAAATAACTAACCCTTGTGGTGAAAACTCACAACCAATATCTATCCATATTTGCGAAAAACCAATGGTTGTAAGCGGTGATATGGAGTTCGTAATGGGTAACGTAGGATTGGAAAGATTAGTTTATTCAGGTACAAGACCAGGTATGTGGGAAATCACTGCCGGTTCATTACCTAACGGATTAACTATGGAGCCTGAAACAGGTATTGTGTCAGGAACACCTACCGAATTTGGTGAGTTTGCATTTACTGCGAAAGTAACTAACCCTTGTGGTGACGCTTCAAAAGAAATAAACGTATTCGTTTGTGGAAAACCAAGTGTTACAAGTGGAAGTAGTATGGGTTTCGTAATGGGTGAAGCAGGTTCTGCACAATTAACATCAGCCGGAACACAAGGTACTTGGTCAGTAGTAGATGAATTACCAGCAGGTCTAACATTGAACGCTGATACAGGACTTGTTAGTGGTATTCCTACCGTATTTGGTAACTTTGTTGCAACAGTAAAAGTTGTTAATCCTTGTGGTGAAGCAACTCAAACATTGGATATATTTATCTGCGGAAAACCAACTGTTACAAGTGGTGATATGGAGTTCGTAATGGGTGAAGCAGCATCAAAACAACTATTGTTTGACGGTAGCAGACCAGGAACTTGGTCAGTAACAGGTAATTTACCAACAGGATTATCACTGAACACAGCAACAGGTGTGATCAGCGGTACTCCGGTTGAATTTGGAATATTTGACGTTGCTGTTAAAATTACTAATACTTGCGGTGAAGATATAAAAGATATAACCATATTTACTTGTGCAAAACCAACTATTACAAGTGGTAGTAGTATGGAATTTGTAATGGGTGAAGTAGGTGAAGCACAACTAACTTCGTCAGGAACACAAGGTGTTTGGTCAATTTCAGGTGGTTCGCTACCGGAAGGTCTGACACTGAATGGTGAGACAGGTGTTGTGAGTGGTACACCAGCCGTATTTGGTAATTATAAATTTAGTGTAAAAGTTGTTAATCCTTGTGGTGAAGCAACACAAGATATAGACGTGTTCATTTGTGGAAAACCAAGTGTCATCAGTGGTGATATGGGGTTTGTAATGGGTGAACCATCAGAACAAACATTAGTGTTCTCAGGAAGCAGACCAGGAACTTGGGAAATTATAGACGGTGCATTACCAACAGGTTTTACTCTTAACGGTGAAACAGGTGTAATCAGTGGAACACTTTCAGAATATGGTGTATTCCCAATTACTGTTAAAATAACTAACCCTTGTGGTGACGATACAAAAGTAGTTAATATTACTGTATGCGCCAAACCAACTGTTACAAACACAAGTGATTTGAACTTTGTAATGAATGAGTACGGTGCAGAACAACTAACTGCTTCGGGTACACAAGGTGTGTGGACAATTATGAATGGTAATTTACCTAATGGTTTGGAATTAGAAGGAGAATCAGGAATAATTAGTGGTACACCGACAGTTTCAGGTACATATACCATAACCGTTAAAATTGAAAACGCTTGTGGTGAAGACGCTAGAACAATTTCTATTCAAATATGCGCAAAACCGGAAGTTACAAGTGGTGATATGGAATTTGTAATGGGTGAACAACACTCTGAACAAATGACATTCTCAGGAAGCAGACCAGGAACTTGGACAATCGTGTGTGGTGAGTTGCCAACAGGATTAACATTGAATCCTACAACCGGCGAAATTAGTGGTACACCTACCGAATTTGGCGATTTTAGTTTCTTTGTGAAAATAGAAAATCATTGCGGCGAATCTACAAAAGAACTTACTATATTTACTTGCGGAAAACCAAGTGTTACAAGCGGTAGTAGTATGTCATTTGTAATGGGTGAAGACGGTTCAGCACAACTCACTTCTGACGGAACACAAGGTGTATGGTCAGTAATAGAGGGTGAACTTCCTATGGGATTGGTATTAGACGCTGAAACAGGTGAGGTTTATGGAAACCCAATGGTATTTGGTAACTTCAAATTTACTGTTCAAGTTGAAAATCCTTGCGGTGAAGCAGTTCAAAATATTGATATGTTCATTTGTGGAAAACCTGCGGTTGTAAGTAGCCCGTATATGGAGTTTGTAATGGGTGAAGAAAGTTCAGAACAACTTATGTTCTCAGGAAGTAGACCAGGAACTTGGACAATCGTGTGTGGTGAGTTACCAGCAGGATTAGAATTGAATGGTGAAACAGGCGAAATTTTCGGTACTCCTACCGTATTCGGTGATTATAGTTTCTATGTAAAAATAGAAAATCCTTGCGGTGAATATACTAAACATATTGATATGTTTGTTTGTGGAAAACCGGAAGTTACAAGTGGTAACAGTATATCAAATTTTGTAATGGGTGAAGAAGGTTATACACAATTAGAATCTTCGGGAACAGAAGGTGTATGGTCATTAGTTGATAGTGAATTACCAGCCGGATTGTTTTTAGAAGAAGAAACAGGTGAAATCTATGGTGTTCCAACAGTATTTGGTAACTTCAAATTTACTGTGTCGGTTACTAACCCCTGTGGTGACGCAATCCAAGATATTGATATGTTCATTTGTGGAAAACCCGCTATATTGAATGATACCGAAGTAGATTTCGTAATGGATGAGTATAACGAATTACAATTATTGTTTTCAGGAAGCAGACCAGGAACTTGGTCGCTTGTAGAAAACAGTATTATCACATATTCAGACGAAACCCCTTCATTGTTACCAGCCGGATTATCACTAAACACCGAAACAGGTTTGATAAGCGGTATTCCAACAGAGTTTGGTAATTTCTTCTTCACAGTGAAAATAGAAAACCCTTGTGGTGAAGATATGAAAGAATTTGACTTGTTTATCTGTGCAAAACCGGTAGTTACAAGTCCAAATACATTTGAAACCGTATTTGACGATGAAATTTCAATCCAATTGGAAAACTTTGGAACAGAAGGTTTGTGGTCAATTGCTGACGGTAGTTCATTACCAACAGGTTTAGAATTAGACGAAGAAACAGGTGAAATAAGTGGTATCCCAACAGTTTGGGGACACTTCAAATTCACTGTACAAATAACAAATCCTTGTGGTGAAGCAACACAAGAGGTAAATCTATTTATCTGTAAGTTACCTGACATTACAAGCGAAGAATTTGATTTTATATTAAACGAAAATAGTTCACAACAACTTCAATTCACAGGAAGTAGACCAGGAACTTGGGAAATCACAGAAGGTGTATTACCAAACGGTCTATCATTGGATAGTGAATCAGGAGTTATTAGTGGAACAGCAACTGAAATGGGTGAATTTTTATTCACTGTGGTACTTAAAAATCCTTGCGGTGAGGCGGAAAAAGAAATTAGTATCTTTGTTTGCGGAAAACCGGAAGTAACAAATCCAGGATATTTCGACTATGTTATGGGTGATGAAATTAACCTACAATTAACACACTTCGGTACACCAGGAACATGGTCAATCCATGAGGGTGAACTACCGGTGGGGTTGGAATTGGATATTGAAACAGGTTTGATCAGTGGTATCGCAGTTGAATTTGGTAACTTCCATTTAATAGTAAAAGTAACCAACTATTGCGGTGAAGCATATAAACCAATACATATATTTATGTGCGGACTACCAAACGTTTTGACCGAAAATATGGGTTTTGTAATGGGAACACAGTCAGAACAACAACTGTTATCAACAGGTACACCAGGAACTTGGAAAATTGTTGCAGGTACATTACCAAACAATTTCACATTGAATCCTAATACAGGTGTTATCAGCGGAACATTGACCGAATTTGGTGACTTCCCTATTACAGTTGAACTTACTAACCATTGCGGCGTAGCAACAAAAGAAGTGCATATAACCGTGTGTGCTACACCAACTATTACAAGTGCAAGTGAACTAGAATTTGTAATGGAAGGAAGAATATCATTCCAATTAACGAATGACGGAACACAAGGTGAATGGAAAATTATAGATGGTACATTACCCGAAGGTTTGAGATTGAATGAATTAACAGGTGAAATCAGTGGGAGACCAAGAGAATTTGGTGATTTTACATTCACTGTAAAAGTAACTAACCCTTGTGGTGAAGATACACAGGTGATCAATATGTTTATGTGTGGATTACCGATTATCACTAACGACCACATGGATTTCAGATTAAACGAAGCGGGTTCAGCAAAATTTGAACAAGATGGTACACCAGGAACATGGAGTATTATAAACGGCGCATTACCAACAGGTTTAACTTTGAATACCGAAACAGGTGAAGTTAGCGGAACACCGGTTGTATCAGGACACTTCCATTTTGAAGTAAAACTTGAAAATAGTTGTGGTGAAGCAACAAGAATAGTTGTAATATTTGTTTGTCAATTACCAAACATTATAGGTGAAATAGATAATTTCTACGTAGTAGATGATAACGTTATACAACAATTCCAATTCACAGGTAGCAGACCAGGAAAATGGACTGTTATTGAAGGTGAATTACCGGAAGGTTTGGAATTAGATGAAGAGACAGGTGTTATGAGTGGCGTACCAACAGAATCGGGTGATTTCACTATCACCGTACAAGTTGAAAACGCTTGTGGTGAAGCAACAAAAGAAGTTAATTTTACTGTATGTTTAAAACCAACCGTTATAACCGAAGATATTGAATTTGTTCTTGAAGAAGAAAGTGAAGTTCAATTAGAAGTAATAGGTTCAGAAGGAACTTGGTCAATCGCCGAAGGTTCTTTACCTAACGGTTTATTTATTACCGCCGAAGGTGTAATATTTGGAACACCAACCGAATTTGGTGAATTTAGTTTTGTAGCAAAATTTGTCAATGATTGTGGTGAGGATGTAAAATTAATAAATATTTCTATATGTGCTAAACCCGAAGTTCAAACAACTAGTTTGGCATTAGTAATGGATGAAGAACACCCAAGAGAATTAAGATTCTTTGGTTCACCCGGAATTTGGTCAATCGTTGAAGGTGAATTACCGGAAGGTTTGGAATTAGACGAAGAAACAGGATGGGTAACAGGTGTACCAACCGAGTTTGGTGACTTTGACGTAGTAGTAAGACTTGAAAATTACTGTGGTGAACACGAAATAGGATTACATATATACGTTTGCGGTAAAGCAGAAGTATTAACCGAAGGAGTTGAATTTGTTATCGCAGAAGAAAACTCACAACAATTGGAATCTTTCGGTACACAAGGTACATGGACAATAACAAAAGGTGTAAATAGTTGGACAGACTTACCACCAGGATTAAGTTTGAATCCTGAAACAGGTGAAATTACAGGTGTTCCAACTGATTGGAATATGTTTGGTGAGTTCACAATTACTGTTAAAGTTGAAAACTCTTGTAGTGAAGATGAAAAAGAAATAGAATTGTTCGTTTGTAGAAAACCGGAAGTAACAACAAATTATTTGTATGGTTTGTTAAACAACGAATATTCAGCAAATATTCAATATGAAGGTACAACACCCGATTATTGGTCAATAGTTGATAGTGAATTACCTGAATGGGCACAATTAGAGGGTTATGTTTATGGATTACCCGAAGGTTTAATGTTAGATGAATTTACAGGTGAAGTTAGTGGGACACCATTAACATTTGGTAACTTCTTGTTCACCGTAAAAGTAGAAAATTATTGTGGTGAGGTAGAACACACTATTCATATGTTTGTGTGTGCTCAACCAACCGTTATAACCCCACATATCGAATTTGTTATTGCAGAAGAAAACTCACAACAATTAGAAGCGTTTGGTACAAAACCCGCAACGTGGTCAATTACCAAAGGTGTGAGAGAATGGACAGACTTACCACCGGGATTAAGTTTGAATCCTGAAACAGGTGAAATTACCGGTGTTCCAAGCGATTGGGCAATGTTTGGTGACTTCACAATTACCGTAAAAGTTGAAAATTCTTGTGGTGAAGACGAAAGAGAAGTAACAATGTTCGTTTGTAGAAAACCGGAAGTAACAACAAATTATTTGTACACAGAATTAGGTGACGAATATTCAGCAAATATAATGTTTGAAGGAACGATACCCCACGCTTGGTTAATAGTGGATCGGGAAATACCCGCAGATATAGTCGCTGCCGGTGGTAAGAAAGGTTTACCACAAGGTTTAATTTTGGATGGTGAAACAGGTAATATTAGCGGAATAACAGAAGAATTTGGTGATTTTTATTTCACAATAAAAGCGGAAAATTATTGCGGTGATGTAGAACATATGATTCATATGTTTGTGTGTTCACCGGTAGATAACGTTAGTGAAGAAGAATATGAAATTATAGAAGGTGAAGAAATAAACATACAACTAAAAAATGACGGAACACCGGGTGTTTTTGAGGTATTTGTGGGGGTTTTACCAACAGGATTAATGTTAAATCAGGAAACAGGTTTGATTAGCGGTATTCCCGAAGTATTTGGTGAATTTACTTTCACGGTGCGATTTAGAAGTGTTTGTTGTGAGGTGATTGAGGATATTACTTTGATAATTTGTGGTCCCCCAAAAATACAATATGCTGGTTATATTCACGCCATAATGGGTGAACCAAGAGGTGGTGCATTTCAACACAGTGGTAGTCCAGGTACTTGGTCGGTCGAAGGAACAATGCCTGCTGGTTTAACAATCAATTCAAATGGTGTACTTAGTGGTACACCAACAGGGTATGGTGAATATACTGTCAAATTAAAAGTTGCAAATGACTGCGGAGAAGATGTAATAGATTTACGTTTTCAAATAGACGCGGTACATAAAATAATTTTTGAAGTGATAGATAAAAGGACACGTGAACACATAGTTGACGCAACTGTTTTGTGCCCTGAACTTGAAATAGAAAATATTGGTGGTGGTTATTATATAACAACACTGAAAAACGGTACATATCCTTGGGATGTGTCCGCAGAAGGATATTATCCTGAAACAGGAACAGTCGTAGCGGATGGTGACATACCACAAGATGTTGAGGTATTAGTTGAACTTCAACCGTTAACACACGAATTAAAGTTCATTGTTTCGGAAGAGGGAACAAACACCCCAATTACGGATGCTATAATTGAAGTTGTTGATTCAGACCCCGAATTAACAATTTCTTTAATAAACCATAACAACGGAACATATACAACATTTATCAAAAATGGTAAATATGATTGGAATGTATCAAAAGATAATTATGATTCAGTAGAGGGTGATGTTACTATTGACCACGCTGACGAAGTAGTTGAAGTTGTACTTGTTAAGAAAAGTTTCCTTTTGACCTTTGATATAACCGCTGGTGGTGGAGATTTTTTCTATAAGAATTATGATATTTCTTTCAATGTTAGTGGACAACCGGTAGTAGATGCAAATATTATTACTACTAATATTCCTAATGATATTGAAAATAATGATGATGGCACATATGAAGTTGAGGTTTTACAAGGCACATATCCTTATACAATAAGAAAAGATGGGTTTATACGCCACACAGGTACTACAACCATATCAGATACAGATGTTGTAGTACCCATTGTAATATTCCCATTAACAGGTGTTATAACAATACCTGATAACCGATTGGTCACAGTTAGTAATTTGGGATCGTTTACAGCAACAGTGACACCAAGTCCACCAAATCCAAATGGTAATACTTATAGATATGTGTTTTCTTTACGTAACAAGAACACGGGTGCTGTATTATTAACTGCTGCTTCACAAACTTCTAATACATGGACGCAGACCGATGCTAATATGAATGTTAGTGCTAGACATAACGTACCACTTGAAGTATGTTGTACTATATTTGAATCAACTGCTGCTGATGCTATAACATTTGTTTGTGAACCCATTACTATATGGCGTTTAACAACGTTATCTGCTACACTAAACATAGATGGTACAACCAATCAAGTAAATATGTGGGTAGATGGTCCAAAAGACACCTTTACAGCGGTCTGTGTACCAAGTGGTTCAATGCCACCATACGAATACACTTTTTTTATAAGAATAAATAATGTAATAATACACACTGTTACCCAAAATTCAGAAACACACGAAACTCCCAACACAATGATTTATAAACCAACGGTTGGTGGATTACATCAGGTAAGTTGTGAAGTAAGAGCAATGGGTGTACCATTTGATGTTACGGGGGTTTCACATGTTATAGCACCCGGACCCTCAACTTATCGAAATGTTCAAACAGCTATAATGATTACCGCACAAATAATACCTGCGGCAACAACAATAATAGAAGATACTACAATACCAGGTGTTTGTCAAGCACAAAACGGTTTTGGTGGTTATCGTTATAGATGGGGGGCGGTGGTTCCGGGTGGTGTTGGTTCTATAAACCCACATTTAAGTTCTGATGTTTGGATGCTCACACAACAAACTACGTGGCAAACAACAACAAATGCCTTAAATGTCCCATCAATAACACAAAATGTTCCTGATAATAGATTTAATGCGGAAGGAAAATACATTTTGGAACTTAGATGTTTTGTTAGTAGTGCTAATAGCGGTTTTAACACTATAGCACCTTTAGAAGTAGAGGCAAGTAGAGCATACATTACGATACAACGCCCACCATTTAATTGGAAATACACTAATGATCCGGAGGAAGCGGTTGATTTTGTTGAATGTAGTGAACTTGGAAATACTTGTAACGAAAATTGGATGGGTATTACTATATTAGAAGACCCGTCTGAATGGAAACCAGGTGCACAAATAACAGTATCTATTAATGCTATTGGTGGAACACCCACAATAACTTATCGAAGGGGAATTACTGCAATTATTAATGGTAATCCCACTGCTATTAACGTTACAGGACTTAGTGGTGCACTAACGGATACCACACAAACGTTTAGTTTCATATGGCCAACCGCAAATATATCAAGCACAAATCCTTCCCGGATTGAAGCTTTGAGAATACAATGTATTGCCAGGGATTCAAAAAATAGATTGTTAGATGCTAGAATTGATTTGAAAAATGTTATGTTTAACAAATTAATGGGTATTATAACACCCGCATTTGTTAATGGTTCTAATAGAGACCCCGACACTAATCAAATTTTAATAACACCAAATGAAAACTCAACAAATATACCGGGATTTAGACCGGGTGTAAATGAAACAAGGGTTTATAACATACAAGAATATGGTGGACAACCCGTAGTTCTTTATAATTGGAAGGTTTCTGAAATACAAGATGATGGTTCTCTTGAATTAATATCAACTTTTCCACAAACAAGTGCTACCACACGTAATTGGCGAATACCTAAAACACTTGCTGATTTTGAAACACAACTTATCTAATTGAAAATAAATAAATAAAAAAATATAACAAAATGGCACATTATCCATATAAAAATTTAAAATTTGAGTGTACGTTATCTGATAATCTGACCACAGCGGAAAATGATAATAGATATACAGCAGAATATGTGTTTACACCATCTGTTGCAATGTTGACTTGGGAAGGAACAAAGGAACCGGTGTTACAAGGGATGGTTCCTCATAACCCAACAAACTTACGATACGCTGATATAGTTAATCATGTGTATTCCCCAACAAGAAACACAGCATATTATTATAATAATCAAGTTATTCAATATTCAAGCGTGTGTAGTCCAATACGACTTGTTTATATGTTAAGAATTAATGAGTTTGTATTAACAAATTGTAGCGTTGGTGGTTTACATAAGGAAGGTGTAATATTTTTGTGTAATAATAATACAACAGATGCGCATGCAATATTGGTGTATGAAACACAAGAAGACCCATATGCTGAATACAAAATATTAGAAAACTACCCAAGATTAGTAACAGATGCTATAACCGGCACTTCACGACTTTTTCACGGATATTTTTATGATGATAAATTCTATTGTAATAGTAGAATTTATGATATGGATTTTATTGAAATAGGTAGTTTTCCAACAACAGCAACAACAACATTATCACACACGGGGGTTGGTTTTAATGAAGAAAGGTGGACATTATATGGTTATAATGGGAGTGAAACATTACCAAATATTGGTGACGGTAAATTTTTATGTACATCAAATAATGCTATTTTAATGTATAATGTAAATGACAATACATTTAAAATGGTATCAGATCAGGTTTCTAATACCAACACACTCGGATTTTATTATGCAAATAACTGTTTTGTTTCTTTAAGAAGAAACACTGTTAATAATAGAATAGAATTAAAAATTCGTGATTTAGATAATGATGAAGTTCAAACACATGATATGGGGCAACATAGTTCTGATATAACTACTTGGTATGTTAGACCAACTCAATGTAGACGGTATGTTAATATTTCTTCTCCAAGAATCCAAAACAACCCAACTAGTACAAAAACAGGTTCATTTAACCAATATTCTTTTTTTGTATTTGTAGATACACTAAAAAAACGTGTTATAAATAGAAGTGGTTCAATTAGTGGGTCGCTAAACGATCATTTTATGCACACAGCGTTTGCTTTTATTGAATATGGTGGGGAATTTGTGTCTGCTCAAACCAGAATGTGTGATGGAAACGCATTACATAGAGTTTGCGATGTACCGGTTATTGTTGGTGATAGGGTTTATACATATGGTACTGTTGGGAATAGTGGTACACCAATCTTTCCGGTTTATTTTGTTGATAAAGTAGATAGATTACAATTATTACAAACACATCAAAAATCATATATGCATCGTAACCCAACTGCCACCGCACCAAACGGATTTACTGTACCCGATATGGGTTTAAACACTAATTATTTATTGAATTATGGTGGAGATATATATAGAGTCAACTTTTCTAATGTTGGTAATTTTTCTTGGAGTGGTTGGGATTATACTGTAGGTAATATATCATTACATCTTGTTGTGTCACGTTATAACGTTTCTTCGTATTCGTGGGATGTTGTTAGTAATAGAAACATATTATTTAAACCGGATTTAGCAACACCACCAACAAGTTTTTCTAGTATTAGTGCGGCTAACAGTGATTATAGTACTGGTGTATATGGTCCACCATTTGTGAGACCAATACTTTTATATGAAGAAGAAGAAACTATCACGTTTTTAGTTATTATGCATGGGTTAACTAGACATTATTACCCAAATATTGGTAGTCTTAGTAGTAACACTATGCTTATACATCGAATATTAAAATTCAATAAATTAACATTTGAATTAGTTTCTAGTATACAATCCGCATTACCTGTTATTACAAGTAGTGGTAATAGCACTATACCCGATTTTTTTAGTCCTAGTCTAGGATATCACACCTATAACCGTTTTATGGTTTATTTGAATAGAACTAGTGGTACAATACAATGTTGGATATATGATGTTGTGACAAACACTAACAGACAGGTAATACCACCTGATTGGGGAACAATAATGGGTGGTTTGGCAACCTCACAAATAACACAATTTACACTTAGATTTATTCAAGTAAATGAGGAAAAAATATTAATATCTATAATCAATGCTGGTCATTCTGCTATAATAGAATATAATTTATCAACAGGTATAGCAACCACATTAAATAGACATAATATGGAAACCCCAATAATTCCAACACTCAACCATGTTTATAAGGTATTAAATAACATTTATATTGGGTCGGGTAGTAGTTTTGTTGTATATAACCTTTCTTACGAACAAATAGGAAATATTAGTGGTGGGAGTAATATGGGTACTTATTCTGATTATTTTTCAAATAAATATGACGAATCTACACCAACTTATCTTATACTTACAAATAACCAAATATTGAAAGATAATGAGGTTGTTTCCATAACGGGTTTGGATACAAATTATACATTAAATTCACACTTTTATATGGATGGTATGTCGTGTATATTAGCAAATCATAATGAATATAACCCACGATTGTATCGTCTAAATTCTGATTTTTCTGTAACATTCTTACATGAACTTGATACAATTACTAATATAACACCAACACAAAGCACAGCAAATATTGGTACACATGTGTTATATAATGCCCATTTACCTAATATTATGCCACTGAATCGTGTTCCCTCAAATGTGTCTTCAATGAGTTATGTATTACCAATGCGGAATGATAAAGAATTTTATCTTGTTTCTAATGCCCGTGGTGGGGTTATGAGATTAGTTGGTTCAAATAGTTTTAGATTATCCAACGCCCCAATTGATGAGATTAACTACACACATTGTGGTATTGGAACACAAACAAAACTTCTACATGGTACAGTTGAAGGTAATTCCACACTAAGAAGATGGCGCAAATGGGATGATTCAGAATCGGGTTCCGTTATGAATATAGGTGGTAATAACACCGCACCAACGCTTGTTACTAATAATACTTGTAATGATAGAATTTATATATTTCATAGTGGTAATGTTTATAAATATAATTCTGAACTAAATAGTATAGATTTATTTTTTTCATTCGTAAATGAAACAGATAATATAACACAATTTGAACAACACGCCGAACATTTAGATGGAAGATTTTATTTTATTAGAGGAACACAATTATTACGTGAATCTGATAATTTACAAAGTATAACAAACGTTTTAACAAGCACAACTGCTATCGTAAAAGTTCTACCTAGACCAGGAAATTTATTATATTATGCTAATACCAGGGATATTTATTCTGTTAATATAACAACGGGTGTTCAGACTTTATTGGGTACTACAAGAAACACAGAAAATAATATAATAGATATTACTTTTGATAATAATGGAATATTATGGGGTATAACAGGAACAACTGCTAATAGTACTAACTTATGTACTGTGTTTGATTTTACGACAGGTGTTATGAATGAATATGATGCAAAATACAGAAGTAATCTTACAACAGGTGCGGAAACTGATATTAGAAGTTTATGTCGAATAATATTTGAACCTAATTTCAATAGAAGATTTTTATTTTCAACAGCAAATACATCAAATCAAAGTGCCGGGCGTAATTCCCAAGTTTATTATTGGTCGGATTTATATGGTAACTATATACATCGTGGTACTAATGCAATTGCTAGTATTGGGATGGTAAATAGTAGTGATATTAATAGATATCGTCATATATTTTTATTTAAAGATTTGATATTTGCGTGTGGTAATACAGCAGTAGTGGTGTGGCAAGTAAATGAATATGGTAATTTTGTTTCTTCTGAATTAGATTTTCAATTTGGACCAGATAAAACACATGTTATACCATATTTACCCGCTAATTATAATAGCCCATTTCAACCAGCAAAAATTGAAAATATGCACACAAGCGATAAATTTGATGTGATAGACGATCATTATCAAGGTCGTGAAAGTAATTTTAGTAGTACTTATCCACGTAACGCATCCAATCAAAATAGATCGTGGAATAACCACATTCATTTTGGGCGTAGAGAAGTTGCTAAAACATATAATGGTTTACCTTTGAATACTCTTATGGTAACAAATAAATTGTCTAATATTGATAGACAAGCACCACTTTATTTAGAAATAACAGGTAGTGCGGGTGATGCTTATATTCATTGGGGGATGCCCATACCTGGTGTACCTGTAACCGAAGTTTTTGCAAGCGGGGAAACAGCTATTACCAAAATAACATTAACGGGTGGGGAAACAAGAGTAAGAATGGATTATAGAGCAAGGCATGTTCATTGTATTGGTATCTATACAAACTCTTCTATTACACATATTAATTGTATTGCCGGATTTTTAATGCAATTTGATGTATCCAAAAACAAAGATATTAGATATATAAATGTTAGTGGTAACTTATTGTTTAGAGAAGAATTGGATAGTATGTTCCGAAGTTTACCCACAGTAACCTACGGACAAGTTAGAATTGGTGGAAACCCACATATTGATTTATGTGATAAAAATATTGCCATTAAAAAAGGTTGGGCGGTATTTGGTGGGACATTCTTTGGTTATACGGGTGTTATTGATATGACAGGAAATTGGACAGCAACTTCGGATGCTGAATGTTATGCTTTTGGAACAACAACCATTACACCAACGGTTAATTTAAGACCAAATTTTGGTGAAGATAGTGTTACAAGAGCAAATGGTACACTTAAAATTGCGGGTGTTGAAACACCACTACAAACGTCCGGTGTAGTAACTTTAATACCCAAATCAAGTACAATACCACATGGTGGGGTTAAAATAACATTTAGTGGTAGTAGAACAATTGTTGTTGATATTATATACGGAGAAGTACAAGGAACAATAGAAAGATTATGTTTCTTTGGTAATGAAGAAATAGTTAATAATATTAATATTGTAATAACAGCAGAAGAAATCTAAAAAAATAATATTTATAATAAATAAATTAAAGTAAAATGACAAGAGAAATTTTAATTGGTATTGTTGAATCTAAAATATATCAAAACACGTCTAAACTAGTGACAGCACAAATTGCGCGAGAATGTTTATATGATATTATACATTATGTGTGTGGTGAAAAAGGATTGGTTTACGAAGAATTATTGAAAACGCAAATCAATGGTTCTCTACCGATAAATACTTTAATGCACCCCATTAAAGATGAAACTATGCGCAACCTTCTTGTTGGAATAACAGAAAGGTTGTGGTTTCATGAAGAAAAATCTGTGAATACCCTTCTTAATTCTATTCAGACTAAAATCGTTAATGAAATTACCGCCACTGTTTTAGCAAATGTTTTGGGTGAAATGATAAACGAAATATGGTATGATGAAGAAGAGGTGTTTTGTATTTGCGATGATAAGTTGGCAACCGGTGTAATCGGAAATTTAACTTGGGGAATATGTCCTGCTTATAAATCTTTGTGTATATTGGGTAATGGACCAATGCCGGAAGAAATAGTTGGTGAATGGAGAGAATATGCGAATGTAGTCGAAAGAATTATCATAGGAAGAGGTGTTACAACAATAGGTAATCACGCTTTTGATGAATTTTCCAAAGTATTTTATCTTACTATCCCTAATTCAGTAATATCTATTGGGGATGACGCATTTTTGGGGTGTGAAAGTTTAACTGAAATCACTATACCCAATTCGGTTACAACAATAGGTAATCACGCTTTTATGGGTTGTAAAAATGTATCTGTAATAACAATCGGAAATTCGGTTGTTACAATTGGTAATAGTGCGCTTTCGGGGTTGGAAAAAATTACTGAAATGAAACTTCCCAATTCGGTTACAACACTTGGGAAAAGTGCGTTTGCACATAATTGGAAGTTAAAAGAAATGATAATTCCCGATTCGGTTACTATAATATCTGATAATCTTTTTTTAAGATGTGATGATTTAGCAAATGTAACTATCGGAAGACTTGTTAGGAGTATTGGCGCATTTGCTTTTGCTGAATGTAAAAGTTTAACACAATTTAATATACCAAATTCAGTTAGAACGGTTGATGATGCTGCTTTTAAAGATTGTTTTAGTTTAACAAACATAACTATTGGTAATTTAGTTGAAAGAATTGGGGATGGTGCATTTGCTAATTGTAGAAGTTTGGTTAGTGCCAATCTACCATTTTTAACTAACACGTTAGGTAGGGAGTGTTTTGTTGGATGTACTTTATTAAATAGTATCACTCTCGGTGAATCCTGTATAAATATTGGACCTGGTGCATTTGCTTATTGCCCATCTTTAAGTAGAATTGCTAATTATGCGATGACACCACAAGTAATTAATCAAACGGTTTTTGAACACGGTGTGAATTATAACACTTGTTTAGTTTTAGTACCAGCAGAATCACTTACATCTTACAAGGTAGCAAATATTTGGAGAAATTTTCAAAATATTGAAGCATTTGATATTGAAGAAGAATTTTGTTATTGTGAAGAACCATTGGCATCGGGGACAGTTGGTAGTGTAACATGGAAAATATGTCATAACTACGCTTTATGTGTTCAAGGGGAAGGGATTATTTCAGATAATAGTGCTTCTCAACCATGGAGAAATAACACACATTATAGCAATGTTAGAAGAATAATTGTTGGTAGAAATATTACTGAAATAGGTAATAATGCCTTTCAATCGTGTACAAACACATTTTCTATTCATATTGGTAATGCTGTTACAAGAATAGGTAATAATGCCTTTCAATCGTGTGGTAATTTAATTGATGTTACAATTGGTAATTCGGTTGTAACAATAGGAAACAATGCTTTTCAGGGTTGTGCAAACCTAATTTCATTGGTTATTCCAAATAATGTTACAACAATTGGGCACACAGCATTTTCCGGTTGTACAAGTTTATTAACCGCAATTTTTGGTAATAGTCTCACAACAATAGAACATAGTGCATTTAGAAATTGTTTCGGTTTAACTTCTGTGACAATACCAAATACTGTAACAACAATTGGTGGTGGAAATAATAGTAGTACACACGGCGCATTTCAAAGTTGTACAGGTTTATTGGATATCACAATAGGGGAATCGCTTACAACATTGGGTGATTTTGCATTTAATGGTTGTACTTCGTTAGAAGATGTTGTTATTGGTGGTTCAGTGACTTCAATATCCCAAAATGTTTTTGCTGGTTGTGCAAAATTACGAAAATTAACAATAAATGATGGTGCAACACTTTTGACACTAAACGGTAGTGGAAATAATGCAACAGATAGTAGTAGCACATTTAATGGTTGCCCAATTGAAGAGGTATATATTGGAAGAAATATTATTCGGAATAACGGAACATGGGCGTTATTTAATTTACCCATAAGAAGTGTTATTATTGGTAATACTGTTACAACAATTGTAAATAATGCTTTTACTACACGCACTAATTTAGTTAATCTAACTATTGGTAATTCAGTAGAAGAAATTGGGGTGAGCGCATTTCAGGGTTGTACAAGATTAACTTCTGTAATAATACCAAATTCAGTAATAACATTGGGTGTTGGTGCATTTCAGGGTTGTATAGGATTAACTTCTGTAATAATACCAAATTCAGTAATAACATTGGGTGTTGGTGCATTTCAGGGTTGTATAGGATTAACTTCTGTAATAATTGGTAATTCAGTAGAAATTATTGATGTTGATGCATTTTCGGGTTGTATAGGATTAACTTCTGTAATAATACCAAATTCAGTAATAACATTGGGAACTAATGCTTTTCATGGGTGTATTAGATTAAGAATTGTTACTTTCAATGATGGTGAGGGGGTATTAACAATGTTGGGAAACAATACACCGTTTAATAATAGTCCAATTGAAGAAGTATATATTGGAATGATATTATATCGTGAGGGTACATGGGCATTATTTCCACAAGGATTGAAAAAAGTTGTTATTGGTAATATGGTTAAAGAAATTAAAGAAAATACTTTTATCAATTCAACGTCTTTGGAGGAAATTACTATTGGTAATTCACTTGAAGTGATTGAGGATCGTGCTTTTCAAGGGTGTTCGGGATTAGAGATTGTTGTTCTTCCGAATACAATTAAAATAATAGGTAATTTTGCTTTTAGAAATTGTGTTGTTTTAAAGAGTATAAATTTACCAAATTCAATATTAGAAATAGGAAAATATTGTTTTCAAAGATGTATAAAGTTGGAATATATTACTCTCCCAACTTCAATAACTTATACAAAAATTGAGGAAGGTGTTTTCTTTGGTAGTGGTTTACTTAATATTATTATCCCTAATAATATCACAGAAATTGGTTCATTTGTGTTTTCAGATTGTGAATATTTATCACAAATAACACTTAATAACAATATTACAGAAATAGGTGCATATGCTTTCCGTGTTTGTAATAATCTAACTAATGTGATTTTACCAAATAGTATTACCATAATATCTATGGGGTTATTTCAAAGTTGTAGAAAATTAAAAAGTGTTACCATACCCCCAACAGTAGTAAAAATTGATAATAACGCATTTTATGGTTGTGTTCTTATGGAGGCAATCACCATTCCAAGCGGCGTTACTTCTATTGGTGCGGGTGCTTTTGGAAAATGTCGTAATTTAATTGGTATTGTTATTCCTTCAGGAATTACAGTTATAAACGAATTTACTTTTCAAGGTTGTAGTGGTTTAGAAACAATAACTATTCCTAATCTTGTTACGGAAATTAAACAAAACGCTTTTTTTGGGTGCACTGATTTAACCACAGTGGTTTTAGGTAATTCTGTTAAAATAATTAGACAAAATGCTTTTTGGCAATGTCGTTTTTTAGATACCATAAATATACCAAATTCAGTGGAAATTATTGAAAACCATGTTTTTCTTGGTTGTGATAATTTAGAAACAATAACCATACCTAATTCTGTTAAAGAAATTGGGGTTGGTGCGTTTCAAGGTAGTGGTTTAATTTCAATAATTATTCCGAACCAAATAACTAAAATTGAGGATAATCTTTTTGTTGATTGTTATAATTTAACATCGGTAACAATCCCCACTTCGGTTAAAGAGATTGGTATTAGTTCATTTAAAAACTGTATTAAGTTAACATCTGCTGCTATACCTAATTCTGTTATAAAAATTGATGCGGGTGCATTTCAAGCAACAGGAATAACAACCCTTAATATACCTGATTCCGTTGTAACGCTTGGTACTAATGTTTTTTATCAGTGTCTTGATTTAGTTACAGTAATAATTGGGAATGGGGTAAAAACAATTGGAAACCATAGTTTTTTTGAATGTACTAAGTTGGTAAATCTAACCATTGGTAATTTAGTTGAAAGTATTGGGGTTAGTGCTTTTCAAGGTTGTTCCGTATTAGAACCTGTTGTTATACCAAATTCAGTTAAATCAATTGCTGATCTTGCTTTTCATAATTGTATTGGAATGATTAATTTAACTATCGGAACAGGAGTAGAAACAATTGGTGTTAGTTCATTTAATCGTTGTCAGGGGTTAAAGGTGTTGAATTTACAAACACAAGTATTAAAAAGCATTGGGGAATACGCCTTTTTCGACTGTCGTTCATTGGAATCTGCTTTAGTCTTACCTAATTCTTTGGAAAATATTGGTGATTTTGCTTTTGCCTCTTTATCTACCGCTTTTAGTAATTTTATACCAAGCGTGGTTTTTGGAACAGGTTTAAAGGGGCGTGGTAGTGGTGCAGTATTAACTGCTAATATCAACGCTAACGGTGTTGTTACAGGTGTTACAGTTAATAACGGGGGTGTTGGATACATACCCAATAACACAGATATTTCATTTGTTGGCGGAGATGGTAGTGGTGCAACAGCAACTGTTAATATAACTACAAGTAGTATTGTAGGTGAGGGTGTAATTGGTTCCGTAAGTGTTAGTAATGGTGGCAGTGGGTATACTGAACCCCCAACGGTCGTTGTTTCAACAAATTCTTTAATTGGAAATTATACTTTTCAAAACAACACACGCTTAAATTCAATAACACTTCCAAGTAATTTGTTACGTATTGGTGATTATACTTTTAATAATTGTGGTACAAATGCTACCTCACCTTTAACTTCAATAGTTTTAACAAATTCACTAATTAATGTTGGTAATTACACATTTGATGCTTGTACTCGTTTAGGTTCAATAACATTCCCAACAAATAACACATTTACAACTATTGGTAGCCATACTTTTAGGGGTTGTGGTGTAACAGATAATGGTTTAACGGATAACCGAACTAAATTTCTAACTTCAATAGTTTTACCAAACTCACTCACAACAGTTGGTAGTAATACTTTTCAAAATTGTACCCGTTTAAGTTCAATAATTCTTTCAAATTCACTTACATCAATTGGTGGTTATACTTTTGCATCTTGTGGTACACTAGATAGTGGGGTTGAAAATAATAATTTTTTAACTTCAATAGTTTTACCAAACTCACTCACAACAGTTGGTAATTATACTTTTCAAGGTTGTAATCAACTGACTTCAATAGTTCTTCCTAATTCAATAACAGGTACTAATGGTGTGGGGTCTTATACATTTGATGCTTGTACTCGTTTAAGTTCAATAACGTTCCCAACAAGCACTAATTTTACACACATAGGAACATATACTTTTAGAAATTGTGGTACACTAGATAATGGGGTTGAAAATAATAATTTTTTAACCTCAATAAATATACCGGAAACTGTTACAACAATTGGGGCGGCTTGTTTTATGAATTGCAATCGTTTAACTTCACTTGTTATACCCAATAGTGTTACAACTATGTCTAGTAGTGGTTGGCAAAGTAGTACCGACGCTGATGGTCCATTCAGAGGTTGTAGTAGATTGACTTCAATAACTCTTTCAACACACAGTAGTTTTACAACAATACCTATTTCATGTTTTTCGGGTTGTAGTGCTTTAACATCACTAACCATACCAAGCAATATTACAACTATTAACGCCGCCGCTTTTCGTGGTTGTAGTTCTTTAACAACTCTTTTTATTCCTAATACGGTTACAAGATTAAATGGAAACAACACATCGTATAGTAATACGGCAAGTGGTTCTTTTGAAAATTGTACAAGTATAACAAACATAAATATTGGTAGTAATGTTGCAACAATAGAAGTGGGTGTTTTTCGGGGTTGTACTGCGTTAGTAGAAGTTATAAATAATCGCACAGTACCACAAGCAATTGAAAACAACACATTTGGTGGAATAACACTTACTAATTGTTGTTTGAAAGTACCGGAAGGTTCTATAAACCAATATAGATCAACTAATCATTGGGGGAACGGAACACCATCTTGGCCAACCGCTAGAATTGTAGCAATAGGTTCAAACTGTCCTTCCTAACCATATTTAAAATTAAATGGGGTGATATTATCCACCCCATTTTTTTTATTCGTGTCTATCATTGTAATCTCTGACCCATGTGTCGAGTTTTCCCGAAGCCGCACCTAATCCAAAGCCATAAACCCCTAACATGATAGTTATAAACACATTGTCGTTGTCAAACAACTCGGTGTAATGTAATAACACAAGTGCTGCCCATAACAAAACAAACGGTAATAAGAATATTAAAGTTTGTAGCACATCAATTTGTCTTTTCGTTAACTTATTTCGCTTTCTCATACTACTTTTCTTTCGTTTTAATAAGGTTTTCTACAATAAATGATAAATCTATACACCCACTCATTGAACGTTGTTTTAAGGGGGATTATTCGTTGTGATTCCGTATTGTGAAAATTCCAATTCATACTTTTTATTCTATAGTAAAAATCCATGACGGTAATGTTTTCACCTTTATATTCACAACTTAAACAATTATCTTCTAATAATTTTGGTTTAAATTCATAAGCACCTTTATTTATCATATTGTTCAGGGCAACTTTTTTACAATATTCCTTAAATGTATCCAACCATTCACACCACAGAATTTCCGGGTCTTCTTTTACATTATTTTCTACCCAACAATAGAAATTATAAATATAATCCTCCATTATATTTTTAAAGTCATTACAACCCATTACGTTCTCATCCATTTCGGTTGTATTAAATTTGTTATCATTCCTCTGTGGTGAAACCTATATTTTCGTGTTTTGGTTTCATCTAAACTTTCCTTAATATGAAAATTAATGGTTTCCACTTCTTTTTCTGAATATTTTTCAACCCAATAGGTATCTTCAAGACTATTTTCAAAAACACCATTAGCGACACTATCATAATATGGTACAACAAAGGGTTCACAGTTGGTTTTTACATATTTATCAGTTTTATCTTCTTTATTAACAAATAAACACCTCATATCACCCACTTGGTATTCAAAGTGAAATGGGTTTTTCACTTCTATTTTCATACCCTCATATATTTTACTGTCTTTAATATCTTCTGTTTTTTCAGCAAAAAATATTTTGGTTTGGTTCCATTCAACACCAAACGCCATTGCTTCAGAACGTGCTATATTGGGTACAAAGAATTGTTTGTTATTTACCAATTTAAACACATAATATCTATCAGATAATTGAGATGATAGTTTAATGGTGCGGCGTTCATTTTCGGTAATTGATAATAACAAATTATTACCAATTGTGTTATCAACGGCACTTAAAACCGCAAAGGTTTGTATGTTTGGTGTATATTCAGTCATATTATTAACAATTAGATTTAGAATAAAAGTACTAATAATATTTTGAATAAAAAAAAGGTGAGTTGAATACCCACCTTTTTGATTTTAGTTTGATTTTTATACCATTTCCATTCCCTGCGGAGTGATAACCCATTCAATTTCGATAAATTCAAGCATTGAGTTAGGTTTAATCCACACTTTCGCCGGTAGTGTTCTATTTTCACGTGCTTCGACTGAATTATCAACTTCTATACGGTAGTCGCTGATACCTCTGTTTGTACGAACATCGTTCAAAATTGTGCTTGTATTAGAACGGAATTTGTTGGCTGTTGTCATATCGTTTGGAGTGAACAACAAACCTCTGTTGGCTTGTTCAACCAATTCTTTAATTCTGATCATCATACGTCTTACACCAATTCTTGTCAATGGTTCTCTATCGCCGTCATAAGAAACTTTCAAATTCTTTTGTCCCCAAGAGTATACACCTTGTTTTGCAAACTTAACGATTGGGTTAATACGACTTCCTGTTAGTATGTCGGTTTCTTCCATTTTCAGAATTTTACGAGGACCGATACAGTCTATTTGACCATTATTTATACCCGCAGCAGGATACCAAGAATATGAAGTATTGTCAATTTGAGCAATCAACTTGATAATATCTTTTGTTGGTGGTAAGAATACCGCCTTTTGTTCGTTAGCATCGAAATACTGACACCAAGGATAATAAGTCGCAACATAAGAACTATCAATTTCCGCAACATCCAAATTACCTACAACGTCAAGAGCTGAATACATATTCGCTGGATTGTCGTTTGCGCCCATTGGTTTGTCGGGGGTTGTAACAATATAAATTGTTTTTTGGTTATAATCTCTTTCAACTACGTCTAATGCTTCTTTGAACAACAATGTGTTATTGATACAGTCAATACCTGGTGTTGCCAAAACATTTATCGGGGTTGCAAATGGGTTAGCCATTGTTTCAAAACCAGCCCAAAATGCGTAGAAGTCAGAAGTTATTCCATTTGAAGGTATTCCGTAATCATCGTGTAAAACACTGAATCTTGCACCTGCGCCGGAAGCACTTGATATTCTTCCTTTGTATTTGTTACGTTTGAAATCGTCAGAAGTTGTTCTCACTGTTCTATATGGGTCCCAACCATCAAATCCACCGTAGAAACACAATGTGAATTTACGTAAAGACATATCTTCATAAATTGTTCCCAAAATATCTTCATTTGACGACAACATTGGTGGTTCATCTCCATCACCTTTTAGTTCAAGTGGTGGGGTTTGCCAAGTGAATACACCGGTTGTATATAAGTCTTTGTTTGTACCCGTACAATCAACACCGGGATTTTCGCCGTCAACTACTGTGTTGCAGTCAGAAACCCTTGAATCCAAGTGGAAACCGTCTGTGTAGTAACCGTCTGTGTATGCGCTTCTTCCTTTATATGTTAGCATATCAACGTCTATACCTGTTATGTCAGAGAAACCGAAGTATTGGCGTTTTGGTTTGATACCTTCATAAACCTGTGTGTTAAATGCCAACTGTGGTTTTTGAACATCTGAACCCAATTGTCTTACAGGATAACCCAAGAAACCACAAGGTATTGCATATTTAATGGTATCGTTATCCGCTACTTCACACATAATGAAAGAAGACCTTTGGATTGTGCTTCCGTGAACGTCACCAATTCTATTCAAAATATATCCTGAACTTGCCGGATTAAGGTTACAACCTCTAAACACTTCTAAAATTTTAACTGAACCGTCATTATCATAGAAATCACGAACTACAACATCAAATGTCAAACTATTCGGATTAATACCCTGAATACTTATTTTGCACATTGTATTGGCGGTAGCACCGTCAGATATTGTGAAGAAACGGAATAATTTTTTAACTTCGTTTGTGGCAAAACTACCCATCATTTGAGAAACAACCCAAGGCGTAACAGGTGTTCTATACGCTTCTTTATAGTCTGAAATATCACCAATTACTCTTTGAATAAGATTATCAGTTCCTCCAACTTTTACTTCAATATTGGATGATTGGGGAATGTAACCACTACCGGGATTAATTATATCAATTCTATCAACACTACCATTTCTAAGTACCGCTTCTAATACAGCGGAAACACCACCCGCTTCCGGTTGTGTTGCAACGGTGACGGTTGGTCTTGAAGTATAACCACCACCGGGATGTTGTATTCTCACTCTTTCGATTGAAGCACCAACAAATGCTTCTAGTTCCGGTTCAGGTGGTGCTGGTAAATCTCCTGTGTAATTAATACTAACACCAGGTGCACTTGTGTATCCACTACCACCACTTTCAAGTTCAATATCCACTATTCGACCTTCAATAATCACAATATTTTTAACTGTTGCAGGTCTGTCTGTTGATGTAAAGTTGGTTGGAACATATCCTAAAGGTGGTTCTATTATTATTTCAACATTATTTAATGTGTACCCTTCTTTACTTTCATCTTCTTCTTCAACTTGTTTTACAGCAATTTTTGTTACAACACCGGGTGTAAGGTCTGCATTAAACAATATTGCACTATCGCTTGCACCACCACTAGAATTGACCATTTCATAGAATAAATTGTCTTCAATAACAAAAACATATTTTTCGGTTTCACCATTTATGTCAGGTGTGTGAAATGGTTTTAATTGTTCACCCATATAATGATAATTATATGACATATTACCATTACCATCTAATGTTCTTTTAACAACAAAGATTTTACCATTATCAACTTCGGGGTCAACTATTTTTGTGAAAACCGCGGTTTGTTCAGAGTCATCAAAATATTCGGTTACAATAGATTCTGCTTGTGAATACAAATATCTTTCACCAAGATTATTAATATCCAAACTGTGATTAGGTATGTGTAGAATAGCGTTGACTGGTCTAAATTTTGGTATAATGGGTTCGTCTGAACCTTTTGAACCTAATCCATCATACAATCTCGGTATCAACATATCCGGTGGTTGAACTTCTAATCTTGTACCCACCAAAATACCTTCAATATAGTTAACGGGGTCAGTTGCTCTTTTAACAACTAAATTTTGAAGTGCAACATCATATAATTCTTCAACAAAAATAGGGGTTGTACCTTGTGCTGTTCCACCTAATACATTGTATATATAATCAGATGAACCCGGATTTAATGAAACCGTATATGAAACAAATTCACCACTATACATTTCACAAACAAGTTTAAATGTTCCAAAATCGGTTGGTGTACAACGAATACCCGCACGTGTGGTGTTTGAAAAACTTGCTGACAAACCACAAGTAAAATTAGCAGCGGTTTCACCTGCCATTGAGATATAAACTTCTTTTACATCCCACAGGAATTTATCATATTCATAACTTGTTCCACAATATCCATATACTGTTAAACCATCGCTGCTAACAATTTCACCATTCGGTCCAAATACTGTTCCACCACTGTATCCGGCGATATGTGTTCCGAAAAACTTTTGCCCATATCTGTAATCTGTGCCCGCATATCTAACAGCTGATGTAGCAGGTATTGGTGTGGTTGCATTTTCACCGGTTTGTTCAATTCTACCAACCACATATTGAACGTTGTTTTCAATTTTACCACTTGGTACAGGTTCATCAGAAAATTTTGGTAATCCATATGTTTCAATGTAGCGACCTCTTGATCTAATTACACCGATTAACATATCATCACCTTCACCTGAACCAATTGCTCTTATAAGCCATGCTTTTCCAGCACTATATCCTGATAATCCTAATACTCTTGTTACATATAATTGTGTAGATTCTGTTAGGTAATCCAATGCGATATAAGGTAACTCATATCTAGGATACTTTGAACCCGCATATTGTTCTGATGACGTACCACCAAATACATATTCAAAATTTCTCCAATTATCTATAAACATAGGAGTAAAGGCTGGACCTCTAAGTGTTTCGCCAACAAGACCAAGGCTGGTGATACCGCCTATGCTTTCCCTATTAGCGCGCATTTCAGTTTCTTTCTGATAAATGCCTGGAGTAGTATGTAATCCTTTTACATTAGTTAATGCCATTTTATTATTCTTTTATTTATATTATTTTATATATAAATAGCAGAAAAATTTCACTTTGCAATTAACGGTAAAGAAAGTGTTTATTTATTTTATCGGAAGAAAACTACTACATTTACAGGTTGGGCAAGTACAAGTATAATATTCTGTTGAACAGGTTCTTCCTTTTTCGTCAAATTTTACACACCATTTGCAGTCGCAATAACTACACACAAACGTTAGTGGAGGAAGTGCTTCACCTTTTGTTGTTTTATCTTTGGGTATTCTACCCATTCTTAAAATTTGTATATCCATTATAATATTTCTTATTTTCTATAAATAGGATTTCAATTTTATTTTTCCAATACTACCATCTGAAAGCTATTTATAATCGTATGAAAATAATTGTAATAATAAAATATAAATTAAAGGGTGTCAAGACATTAATTGGGTTGATACCCTTTTTCTGTTATTTTTCATACGATTAATAATATTATAAAAATATCAGTTATGGTAAGGAAAAAGAAGTGGACAAGAGAAATGGAAGAGGAACTATCTATGTATACCTCTCCAAGTGAAACTTATTCAGAAAGAAAATTCTGTTATGAGGCACTAAATTACAAAATCAACTTCAAGGCGAAGAATGAAAAACAAAAAGATTTCTATCGCCTAATCCACGACAAAGAAATAATATTTTGTCAGGGGTCGGCGGGTTCCGGTAAGTCATTTGTAGGTCTATCAGCGGCGTTGGATATTCTTAAAAAGAAAGATAATCCGTATCGTCAAATACTATTGATAGCACAAACTGTTCAGAGCGAATTAGAATTGGGTTTCTTAAAAGGAAGCGTTGATGATAAAATCGCACCATTCTTGGAACCTACTTGGTACAACATAAAAAAAATATTGAATTTGTCGGAAAATAGAAGAGATTCAAGGGAAATATTAGAAGAATTAAGAAAATGTAACTACATTGTTTATAATCACATTTCGTTTTTAAGAGGTGTAAATATTGATAATTCTATTGTGGTGATTGACGAGGCGCAGCAATATTCAAAATCTGCTATAAAAACTATTCTTACAAGAATCGGAAGCAACAGCAAATACATTATTTTATCAGACGTTGAGCAATGCGACAACGAAAAAATAAAGAAAAATAAAGATATGATTGGTGTTAAATATGCTATGGAAAAACTTCAAGGTGTGGATGAGGTTGGAATAATAGAATTTGGAAATGAGGATATTATTAGGAATCCTGTTATATCTAAAATTCTTGACGTGTGGGATTAAATTCCGAATACTATAAAAATAAAAATGGGATGATATTTGTCATCCCATTTTTTTATACAATGTCTATTTTGACTGTCGTGTAATTACCACACTTTTTGCACTTCATAATTCGCCACAACCACGTTTTTGAAATGTGTTGATTACCGTCACGGATTTTATACATTTCTTCTTTTTCCCAACCAATACCTTCGGAGTCGTAGTCGTGCCAACAAAAAAATCTTCTAATACAACCTTTCATGATACCTCCTCTGTGGTTTTGGTGTTTTCTGTGATAAAAACTTCCAATGGTTTTCTTGGTGGTGTAGAGGTTTCAACTCTTTCGATAATCCCATATACAAACTTATGTCCACCTTTAAATGCGAAACTAGTTATACTATCAACTGTGGCACTGTTTAATGGTTCCCAAAATTTTGTTACCACCATTCTACAAGTTGGACAAGGACAGAAAAACGCCTCCCAATACTCGCCACGTTCAACAAAAAAACTATCTTTATCCGCTATCCAAGATGCGGTACAACACTCACATTGAAACAACATGTGTGTTGGTGTTTCAAATTCTATATATTGTGGTGGAACTTTATTTCCTTTTCGACCCACACTTAAAATTTCAATTGCCATATTTATTCCGTTTCTAAAAAATGTTTTACTGCACAATCACGAACTTCGGTAGGAACGTTTTCAATCCACCCGAAGGATAATTCTCTTCCTTCCTTAATTACCACTAATTGATGTTCTTCATTGACTTTAAATCCATTGTTTTTTGCCCATCTTCTAATGTGGTTGTGTTTTCTATTTTTACGCATAACTATTTTTTTTTAATGATTAATAACTTTTATTTTTTACATATACCCATAACCCTTAAACTTTTCAATAAGTGGTTCAATGATGTTTAAACGCACTGTATCAGAATATTTTTCTATTGGGGTAAAAAACTTAATCCAATTGGATACAAAACCTGTCATAACAAATTCGGTATGGAGTGCCGTTGGTAAAATGTTTACAGCCTCTTCGTGTTCCACACCACAATCTATTATTTCAAAATATTTGTTTTCAGCAATTTCTAACCCTTCCACAAATTCTTTAACAGAAGAACTTGGTTCGTATGCGTTTAAATTTTCATCACTTATCCAATTTGGTTGAATGAAATATATATCGCGTTCAAGTATCCGATCCTTTTGTGTTGTTATGAAAAACAAATCATTATCCATTAATGTAATTGCGGTGTTTCTATCCGTACCAAACCGAACCGATACCATTTTTTCATGGTCTTTTGTTGGTGAACAAATATATTCAATATCTTCTGTCCACCCATGTTCTAAAAGTGTGCGATAGTTGGTTGTAACATTAAGACTATAACCGTTATTATCATTTCTTACTCTTGAATAATGGTTATTTTTGTATTTGTATAACCACTCATTACTCCACTTGGTTTCAGGGTGTGTTCTTCTTAAATATACTGCACCATGATTACATATATCCCAAGTTTGTGATTTATCATTACATAAAATACCAATCATATTTATTTGGCGATACACATCATTCAGAAGGTCATTTTTATTGGGACCCCCCTCTTCCACAGGGGGGTTGTATCCAATAGGTCCAAATATCGGACTCGCACTATGTTTGATTAGTTTCATATCACATTGATTTGACACATTCTCATTACTGACAGCGCAGCATTATGGGTTTCGGGGGTTACACCCGCACATGCTTTTATATCCACAGTAACTTTCAAATGGGGAAACGCTGTTTTTATAATAAGCGCGTTTGTGATAACACAAATGTCTGTACATAATCCACATAACTCAACCTCTTCCGTTTCATATTTTTGAAACAATGGTACATTTAACCAAAAGAATGTCCCAAAGGTTTCTTTTTGAAAGGGGTAATGTTGCATATTATCGGGGTCTGCCAAACCCTCATAAATTTTATGACCCCATGTTCCTTCAATACAGTGTGGTACGGGTAACGCCTTACCCTCCGGTGTTTCAAGGTAGTTGTCATAATGGGTATCCGCTGTAAAATATACTACACTACCATCATACTCCTTTATTTTTTGTTTAACTACCGGTATAATTTCTTGTGCTTCTTTGGTGGTTAATACACCACCTTCACCGCAGAAATCATTCTGCATATCAACTACTATTAATATTTTATTTTTCATTTTATTAAAATTTAAGGGTTTAACAATCCGTTATTTGTTTTACAATAATCTTCGTATTCAAATCCATTTGGTCCAAATAGTGGTATGGGGTGTATTTTATGTTGAGCCATTTCATTTCTTGTCAAAATAGCGTCATCAACTCTTTGGCAACCCGAACTACCATTCATAATGAAATCATCAAGTTGTTCATAAGTGAATCCCAATTCTTCTTCGTCGGTTTGTCCTACCCACAAACCAGCAGAAGGTGGTTTGTTGATAATACAATCAGGTACTTCCAACCATTTGGCAAGTATATAAACTTCCCGCTTGGTTAAATTTCCTAATGGGTTTAGGTCACTACCCATATCACCCCACTTGGTGCAATACCCAACATATCTTTCTGATAGGTTACTTGTGCCTATTACCAAACGACCATTCAATTGTGCCCATTGATAAAGATATGTCATTCGGATACGCGCTTTTGTGTTTGCATACACTAACCGTTCTTTGTCAGATAACTCTCTTTCATCACCGTCAGGTATATAACAAAGGGTGTTAAATGTATTTGTAATATCCCACTCGTGCCAACGAAACTCAAATTGATTTATCAATTCCTTTGCATGATCATAACTTTTATCACTTACCATAGCGTAACCACAGGGTAACATTATTAAGTGACAATCAACCCCCGCTGTTTGACATAATCGAGCAACGACAGCACAATCAATACCACCACTCATTCCAAGTACAACCCCCTTTTTACCCACTTTCTTTTTTAACCACAATCCTATGGCGTGGATATACTGACTAACGTTTTCGTCTGTTATAAAAAAATTTGAGTGTTTCATTGGTATAATTCGGGTTTAGATTTATAAATTCTATTCGACTCATATTTAATACGATCTCTGATTGCATCAAACTTATTAATGTAAACAAATTTACCGTCAATGTAGAAATCACGTAAGCAATTGGTTTCACCCATAACCTCAACATCTTCCGGTGTTAAACAATCTTTCATTTCCCAATCTTCTTTAATGTTATTCCAAATAACAGCGACCATACCCTTTTGGGATTTTTTGAAGTTGTCGTTATCAGTTTTTGGGTTTTTGAAAATCATTTTGAAGGTTTCATATTCTATTTCGGCAGTACCTTTTAGAGCAAAACCAAACGTATCCCTTGTGTTGTATTGATAAGTGAAACTACCAATACCCAAAATCGCATTAATTGTTGCAAAACCTTTGGACATTAAACCCTTACAAATTCTTATTGCTCTATCGGGGGTAATGGAATCACCATAAACAACCCCTATGTGTGGATCAAGTTCTCTAAAACCTTTGTGGTTGACGATACCACCAAAAATTTCCCACAAACGTTCTACTAAACCCTTTTCAATAGATTCAGACTCAGGTTGTGCTTTACATTTATTTCCTTTATCATCTACCATATAAACCACTTTACCACAAATAATATCAACCGGTTCTCCGCTGTCGGGGCGAATTAATATTTTACCATGACGGTTCATTATTTCCTTTTTCAATGCGGGAAGAACTACATCCACAATGTTCCAAAAATCATAAGTGTCTGAAACAATAGATAGGTTTCCGCTTGGATGAACCACGGTAATCAAATGACGAAATGCTTCAATTTCCTTTTCACCGTAACTACACATAACAGAGTGTTCGGTTGAAGGTGTGTATCGCATTACATCATAATCCGCATCATAAAACGTTCTCAAATATTTTCTTGCTGAAATCGTTGCTGACACACCAAAACTTGTTAAGTGTCCTGCACCTGTTCTGTATCCAACTTCCGGGCTTGGCATACCACGCATTGAGAAATCCCCCGCTTGAAAAAATACTCTGCTAATATCATCGGTTGTTAGCGCAGCATAGTGGCTTAATATTCGGCGGTAAAAATCTGCTGTGGTTGCCGCTGTCATTGGCTGCCAAATATACGCAGATAATTGAGTTTCTAAATAACCGGGCAACCAATAAAAATTCGGTAATGTATTTTCAATGGTAAACATTGGGCAACCAATTGGTACAAACGCCCCTTCGGGTAGTGCTTTAACCCTGATAGGTAAATATCCCAACTTATGAAGTTCCCTTATGTGGGTAGATTTGTGGTTATCCACAAAATGACGATTTGTTTCCCAAAAAATGTTTTTGATTTCTTCCTCATAGGATTTAACAACAAATTCCACATCTCTTTCAAAAAAGTTTTCCTTGAATGATTGTGTCATTTCACCTAACGCACCTTGTAATCCGAAGAAACAAACGTGATTAACACCGGGAACCCTTGATTTTCTTGGTGTCCATGTTTGGTACACCCACGACAACCCCGCAGGATATTGATCTTTGTGACACACCTTATATCCGTCTGTCCACAAAATAGGGTTTTTGTCTAATTTTTCAAATTCAAACATATTATTCAAAATTTATGGGTAAAACATTAATTCTTTCAATGAAATCACAAATTTTATCTCTGATAACAGAGTTACTTGTGTATATTCGATTTATCGGGGAAACACCTTTTTCTAACAATTTTCCTTGAAATACAGAATTTTCAAGGTGGGTTACAACCAAGGTAACATCTTCTACACCCAATCCTCGAAGAATAATTCCTGCTTTGAAAAATGTTCCACCGAAACTACATAAATCGTCAATTATGATTGCTCTCTTACACCCATTTGGTAATACTTCTTCAAGTTCCATATCCGTTATCCACCCTGTTGCCTCATCTCGTTTTTTCTTGAAGAAAACATAATTGAACTCTTTTGTTATCCTTTCCGCTTTATAACGATCTATTGCACCATAATCAGGAAAAACAATACAATCTGTCTTTTTGTCAAAATTTGTTTCTTCAACAATTCTATCAACCCATTCTAAAACAGGATATTTTGCAGTAGCGTTTTTTAACAACCTAATTGATTCTTGTGAGTGTGGTTCAAGCACAATCACTTTATCAAATTTCAGATTGTTTATGAGTTTACACGCATACGGCAACGAATGAACATCGTTTGATGCCATTTTTCTATCCATACGACTGTATGGCATATACATTACTCTTAATGTATTTTCGCTTGTGATTGTGTTGTTATCAATATCCCACTTCACAAACGCCAAGTGAACAAAATCTTTATCATCTTCATAATAAAAATCAACGACATTGTTGTCGCCAATAATGAAGTCTTTAATTTTACTTTCCTTATTGGGAAAGACTTCGATTTCTACCTTTTTACCATTTACTAAAATCATTTTGTTATTTTTTTTTGGTTTAACGTTTAATAAAAAAATTACATATTTATCCGATCCTGTGGAAACAAAAACCCACTAAAAAGTTAGTGGGTTTACTATAAAAATTTAAAATCATATTCAGAATAATATTACCAAGGAAATTCTTCACTATCCATAATAAAATTTTGATACCCCTTTATTTGGGTCATATTGTAATCAAAACGCTTTTGAAGAAAATCATTTTCTTTTTTGAGATAATTGATTCTATCAATAATCATTTCTCTTTCCAATTCCCATTTCGGACACATTTTTATTTCTTCTTCCCGTTCTTCTTGTGGGGTTTCAGGTTTTATTGTTAAATTTACTATTTTTTCAACCAACCTATCAACTTGAAATGGTTTACAAATGAAATCATTCATTCCTGCGTTAAGACAACTTTCCAACCCATCTACCTTATTGTTTTCGTTTGTACTTAAACCGATAATGGGGGTGGGTTTATAACCGGAGTGTGATTCAATTGCTCTAATTCTTTGTGTTGTTTCATAACCGTTCCAATGGGGCATTGTAATATCCATTAATATAACGTCAAAGAATTGTCCCCAAGCGGCAAAGTCTTGAAATTTTTTAATACATTCTCTTCCGTCATTTGCTACGTGGATACTACCAACTATTTTTTGAAGACTTAAAAGAATAATTCTTTGGTTGATGAGGTTATCATCCACAATAAGAATGTTAATATCTTTCAAACTCTTTTTGGGTTTTTCACCACCTTGTTTGAAAACTTTCAAAAAATCTTTTTCCATTTTTTCTATTTTATTTGTGGCGGTTTTCATACCACCCAAAAAACACATAGACATAATATCTTCTATCGGTAATCCCTCACAGATTTCTCTGTGGTCATATACAAACCTTTTTATTTCGGTTTTTACATCATCTTTTAATTCTTCTTTTACTTGATTCATGATTTATTAGTTTTTTATTTTACTTATTATTGGTGTTACCCATTTTCTTTCCTCATTACAATTATTACACAACATTTTAGAGTGATTAACTATGTGTCGTACTTTACCACATCCGTTACATACCGAATATTTTGTCTGCATTGCTTTATATTTAATCGTTTCATTAAATATACATACTATCTATTTATAAAAAAAGTTTTTGTAGTATGGATGGGGAAAAGGTAATAAGATGTGTGGCACTTTCGGCAGCGTCGCTTTTGTTTATATTTATTCTGTCTGTTATGGTTTATATAGTTTCTATAATATAATGCGTCAACCAACAAAAAATAAACAAGTTCTACCAATAGAGAAACCCGATAAAAAGAAGGTGAAGCAACATATTCAACCTATCAAAAATGATATTAAGTTTTGGGTGTTCAAGAAATTACCTGTTTTAAAAAGAAAGGAAAAGGGATTTAAAGAAAATAATTATCCTACAACTTCAAATTTAGAGGTATTGTTTCGAGAACAGTTTCTTGATAAGTTGGGTATAAAATACATATACCAATGGGTCGCACCAACCAAAAGGGTTTATGATTTTGCTATTCTCACAATAGACGGTGGTATGATAGATTATTTAATCGAAATACAAGGTACGTTTTATCACGCCGACCCACGATTTTATGATCACAACAACCTCAAATATAACAATCAAAAAAGACAAATTAAGATTGACGAACAAAAACTAACGTGGGCAAACCAAAATGGTTTTGTGTTAATGCAAATTTACGAAGAGGATATAAAGAAAAATCCCAAAAAAGTTTTGGATATGGTGCGTTCAAGAAGTCAATGCACACTATAACTTTTAATGATTATCCGCAATTATACCCCCTTTGGGTAAAATCAAATTTTCTTCATATTTGAACACATAACCTAAACATTCGGTATCACCTTTTTTTATGGTACTTCTGAATGATTTCGCTCTTTCGCCGTGTCCACCAAATTCAAAAGTGTGAAAACACTGACCCCGCCTGTTATATAGACATACTTCACATTTTTTAATTTTCATCTTCTTCTTTTTATCTAATGATTATTCATCGAAAGGGTATAATTGCGGATAATCATTTTAACTTTTCTATAAATTTTTCTACTAATCTATTAATTGTGTCTTGTTGATTACGTATAATTTCATTTTGTCTTTCAACTTCGGAATTTGCTTTATCACGTTCTTCACGTAATTGATCCATTTTTATTTCCAATAGTTTAAAACTTATATCCATTAATTTTCTTCCATCTAAAATCATAATCGTTGGTCTGTAAATGGTTTAAAAGGTAATTTTGGTATTTCACTAATAACCACCCTTACATAGGGGTTGTTAAGTTCAATCTCCACAAACTCATTGTAAAAATTCGTTTCAACGTATTTGTAAACAGCGTCATTAATAATCGGTGTCGGATTACCATCAGCACCACTGTATAAAAAAATTCCTATTTTTCCAACAGTATCATCCCCATTTTTGAGGTCTTGTTCAAAAAGTTCAACATATTTGTTCATATCTTATATAAATTTTTTGGTATATCCACTAACTTTATCTACACACATACTTTCTTGTTGAGATAACATACTATTAACCCTCTTCCAAAAAGTTTTTATTGCCGCATCAAGTGAACTACATGTTCTATCAATGTCATACCACTCTTCCCAAAAGAACCATTTCTTATCCATTCTTTGAATAATGTATTCCGTTGAACCGTCTTGCGATAAAACAATGTTATTGGAATAATTTTCAAAAATATCATTTGGATGCACGTCTTCTATATTAGCGACTTTTTGGTTATTTCGTATAACAATACGAAATCTTTTAATTACTTGTTGTACTTTCTTGTCTGTTAACATATTCAAACTTTTCTTTTATTTTAGTATCGTAATAATTCATTAAAAACGGACTACCATCTACCATACCCATAAACATAAAATATTTGATTTTATTATTCTTGGTATACTTTTGAAGGAAGTTATATAAATCTATAATAATTTCTTGATGTTTTGAAAATATTAGTTCAATATTATCGTTGATTTTGATAATAAGATTTGTCTTATATATCATAATATTCTTAACTTCATTATCTGAAAGTAAAATATTATTCAGAATATAAGTTATATCTACTTCATTATTGTTGCCCATAATATTGAACATTTGTTCGGTATGATATGGGGATTTGTCAATAATAATAAAACTATCGTGTTCTGTTTTTGTTTCAACTTTCACATTAATTAGTTTTCCGACCTCATTTCTTTCTTTTAGTGCTATTGTGAGGTCTTCACCACGTTCAATTAATACAACTTCATTATTTAGTTTTACAGGTTTTCGGTATTTGAAAACGTATTTCTGTGGTAAAACCACTTTTTTACTTTCTTCCGTGATTTCCCACATTCGATTTAATGCGTCTTCTTTAGAAACAAACTGCTCAACTATTTTTTTCTTTTTTCTAAATTCGGTTAAGACAATTGCGTATTTGAGTTTTAATCTTTCTTCAAGTCGCTTTTCTTTACGTTGTGCATTGGAACATTTTCTTGAACAAAACTGTCCAATATAGTTTTGCATTGTTTTCTTCCGATATTTTTCACCACAGAAAATACATTTATAAGAGCGTTGTCTTTTAAATTCTCTTTCTTTATGTTTTTCACGGTATTCGGGTTTTTTCTTTTCCGTTTCAAACCAATACTTTTTCCTATTCTTTGCTTTTAATTTTTTTTTATATTTAGCATAGTTGGCGGCGGTCATTTTCTTTTGAAAACGCTTTTCTAAACCTTTATTAACACCCTTGAAATTCAGGTGGGTGTGTGGTCTTTGCCATAGTTCTTTATTACCTAATAAAATACATACCTTTGTGTTTTTATTGATATAATAAACTTTGGAATAGTCAAATCTATCACCATGAATAGATTTGGCTCGCTCTATGAACTTTTGTTCTCGTTCTTTCCGCCCACTTTCTGTAACAATTATCGGCATAACTTATCATAGTCAATTTGTCTTGTGGTTGCCTTACCGTCAGGTTTCTGAAAAACCAAAAAATTACTATGAAAGCATCTACTGTGTTCTTGTTTCTTAATTGCGCCGATTAAGCGCGACTTTGCGGTAAGTATAAAACTATCTATGGTATAAAATCCCAATTCTTCCGCCATTTTCCAACTCCAAAATGGAGTCATATATTTCTTCCGCCCACTTATAGTTTCCTGTGTTTTAAATACACAAAACCCACCCGGTTGCAAATACTTAAAAGCATTGTAAAGAAAATGACGATAACTTTTAAATAAGTTGTCAATAGGATAATATCCCTGAAATCTCTTAACAATAATACAAGAGTGTGGGTCTTGTAACTGTTCAGCCTTCACAGACCCCGAACACACAAAAGGTAAATCAATATTAATGCTTTTTAAAGAATTAATTTCAAGTGGCCACTTACCTAATGGTTCAATTTCTATCACACCTTCGGCAATTGGAAAAACATCAAACTTATGTTTGGGTGGGTTTATATTAAATTCCCCACCCTTACCATAATATCCACCTTTAGAATATGTTGGATCACATTCGTAATCTTCGCTATTAAGATATAATTTTTGAATATTGTACAGAATTTCAAATTGATTATCCGATACACTCTTAATAATGTCTTTATATTCTACACCCATTTTACTCTTTCTAAATTTTCGAGAAGTACAACCCCAACATTAATATAATCTCCCATATTGTGATTTAACACAAAAGTTTCATCTGTTATATCTTCACAGAATTGCATTATATTAAGTTCATATAAAACATAACCACTTGCAACGTTTTCGTGTTGTTCAACGTAAATATCGAACTTATTATCAAATGTTGCTGCAACAGTAATTGCTACCACATTCATTAGTTCGTCAATTTTTTGAAGTGTTGTTTCGGTAGAAGTTTCTGTATCAAACCTAACAATATACCACAAATTCATTTGCCAACGATAATCACCCTCTTCCCACAGCGGAATTGTGATAAAATCCTCACTACAATAGGGGATAAGTTTCTCAAATACTTGTTCTTTCATTTTTATTTTATTTACATTATTTCTTTATTTCCACAAAACATACACGTCATCATTCTTGTTTTGCTATCAGCAATCCTCATTTTACCACAGTTTGGACATCTTAATTTTTCAACAGCCCAAACTATGATTAATGATATGAATAATATTATGTATAATACTATTTTCATGTTGTTCCGGTGTGACCAAATCCACCCGCACCGCGTTCAGTGTTACTCAATTCTTTTACCTCTCTTAATTCGGTAAATGCTTCACTTGAAACCGGACACAAAACCGCTTGTGCAATTCTATCACCATTATTAATTGTGAAGGGTTCATTTCCCAAGTTGATTATGATAACACCAATTTCACCACGATAATAGGTATCAATAGTACCCGGTGTATTTACCATTCCTATTCCTTGTTTTGCTGCCAACCCACTTCTTGGGCGTATTTGTAATTCAAACCCATCAGGAATACTTACATAAAGTCCGGTTGGAACAACTTTGCGTTTCATTGGTTCCAAAATTATCGGAGTTTCTATAAACGCTCTCAAATCAAAACCCGAATCACCTTTACTTGCATACACAGGAAATGGGTTGTTTGATTTATTTACAATCTGTAAAAGGTTTTTCTTACCGTCTTTACCTAAATTACCCCTTCTACCTATTTCGAGGGTTAACATTCTTTCGGTTTCATCATCTTCAATATAAAAATTATCACCACGACCGAACACATAATTTTGAAGCAACTGCCCAAGGCGTTGGTCGGGATAAATGTTCCAAAGTTCGCGAACTCTATCTAAAACTCTGTCTATTCTTTTTGGGTCTCTCATTGTATAACTTTTTTAATGTACATTATTTCTTCAACTTCTACTTGTTTTCCCTTTAATCGGGAATACGAACTATTTTTCTTTTCTAAATTTACTATATTTGTATCGTCTAAACAAATTTTATTCGCTTTATCACCACCCCTATTACCGTCAAATGTAAGGGCGTACCCACATTTTAATTCATTACAATATTCAACCAATTCAGATGTATCTATTCCACCGTGATACATACCACTCTTTTTCTCTGTTGGGTATGGTGGGTCCATAAAAACGAAATCATATTCATTTGGAGTAATGTTTCTGTAATCTGTGCACAGGAATCCCACATCAAAATAATTCAATAGTTCTGACGTATCGTGTAATATCTTTCTCATTTTGGAAGGTTCAATTCCACCACGTGAAAAATGACATGAACTATTAAAATGACCTTTTGAATTGTAGCGGATTAATCCATTAAAACAAGTCCTTAAAAGAAACAAGAAGTTAATGGCGTTTTTTAACCTGTTGTGTAATCCACTATTAAATTCATCCCTAATATAATTAAAATGAAATTTACGATGTTCTTCGATAGTATCTCCCATACGTTGATTGAAGTATTTCCATTCTCTCTCATATCCATTTGATAATAAATCGGGGTGTGTTTTTATGTGTTTCCACAGATTAATTAAATCGGCATTGGTATCAACACACACATAATTTTTATACCACGCTTTATCAATATGTCTTCCTGACAATAACTCTAATGTGACAGCGCAACTACCGCAAAATAATTCATAAAATGTTTCACCGCAAAACAATTCATCCATTGTTCCACGTTCAAGCACATTATCTTTAAAATATGGAAAATGTGATATTATTTCGGGTGCAATGGGGCGTTTTGAACCACTCCATTTTATTGGGGATAATTCTTTGCTCATATATATAATTCGGGTAATGGTATTTTTTCGTATTCCATATTATATATGAATCCTATTACGAAATGTGTTTCACATTTTTCGTGTTCCTTCACATGAATAAAAATTTTGTTGTATTTGTCCGGTTTAGATTTATACAATACACCGCCTCTATGTATGTTCTCCGAAGCGAAAAAGGTGGTTTCGTCATCAATGGTATAAATCTGTGTTCCAAAACCCGTACAAAACGCAGGATAATATCTTTTAAAATGAGGTATGTTACCACTTTGTAACTCATTAAAAACTTTTTCAAAACAATCATAACAATAGTGTTTGTTATCAATAGTCAATTCCCCCTCATAAGGGTCGGCGTGTATGCTATGAGTACATACTTTACAAATTTTTATCATATCGAATGGATTTAAAATCTTTATTTCTCTCAAATAAACCCACTTTTTGTATGAAAACCAATTTTATCGAATAGATTTGTTGTAAATGTATAAGGCGTTGCGGAGTTCAAATAGTTGTTGTAACCTACCTGACCGCCTGAGTACCTTAAAAATAATGTTGTGATTATCCTGTTCACCACCACTCTTAATAGCAAATTTTCTCATACCCTTGATTTTAGACCATAGTTGATTACATTTCTTCGCTAAAACCAACATTTGTTCATCGTTTTGTTCGGTTACGAACTTTCCGTGTTCTATGTTGTAGTTGTCTATGATATTGATGTATTTTGCTGCCTTGTTTTTGATGTATTCTTTTTGATATGTAACCGGTTCCGGTTTTTCGGGTTTTTGTATCCATTTGTTACTTTCCAATGAATACCGCCCATTTGAAATAGCGGGGTCTGAAATATCCTCCACATATAATTCAACATCATATCCAAATATTCTTATTTTCTTGGTGTCATTCCACACAGTCTTTTTGCTATCCATATATTCTCTGACAAAATTTGTTCTTTTGTCAATATCATTGAAATCATATATTATATGTAAATCCACATCAGAATATTTTGACCAATTATAACCCACTATACTTCCCACTATGTGAATATCTTTGGGTTCAGCGAAGGGTAGGTTAAGTTCTTCTATGAAATCGTCTGCAACTTCAAGCAATCGAAGTCTTGTTCTCTTCGGTAATTTTTCACCATCGGGAAAAAATTTGGGGTTTAACTCCGACTTCGGTTGAAATGAATTGAGATTTATTTGTGAGGGGTCTACGTCTTCTTGAAAGTTGTTTTCAACGAGTAACTTTGTTGAGGATTTTGTTTCACCCTCAAAAAGTTTAATGAACATTCTTCTTATTTTTCTATCAAAACCACCCTTCAACACTTTGTAAGAAACTTCCAACTGTGGTCCGTCTATGTTGTCGGTATTAACCTTTTGATCCTTCTCTAAAACATTGGTTTTGACCAAATATTCGACCATTTTATTTTTAGAAAAACCACGTGATCGCCAAAACTCACCAACATTACAGGTAATTGGGTGTTCCAATAACGATTTTAAGAAATCCTGTAACTCTGCTCTGAACTGATAAAAAGTTACTTCTTCCCTATCCTCTTTCAAAATATCATTCTTAATTTTATGTAACTGCTCTTCGGATATTATTATGGTTTTCATTTGCCATTCAATTTACTTATAAATAGAAAAATTTAATTTTCAATGCTATTTATTAAAAAAACTTATTTTTATGCAAAAGTTCAATTTAAAGGAATATGTTGATAAAACTGTTAAAGAGGTGTTGAGTGAATCCAATTTTGGTGTTAAACCTACTGCTCAACCTGTTAAGACTATTAAAACTAACACTATAAAAGAAAACATTAACGCTATTCAAAAAAATTACAAGTTACTTCGTGAATACATTGAGTGTGAAAACACAGAAGAATTTGGTGGCGACCAAATGTTGGATAGTGAAATTAGTATGATTGATACGGAAACCCCCGAAATTAATAAATTCATTGAGAACATTAAATCGGAATCGCTCGATGCAATGACCCAATTATCTCGAAATGGTGAAAGCAACAGCCAAGCATTTGAAACCTTGAAGAAGGTGTTTGATATTTGTCATAACACACAAAAAAAGAAAGAAAAGGCGGTAGAATAACAAAATTAATATCTATTTATTACTAAAATAATCATATAAAAATAAATATAATGAACCAATATAAACTATATTGTATCAATGAGAATAAGGGGTTTATCGTAAAAGGATTTAACACAACTGATAAATCCAAGATCAAGAACGAAGTTAAAACCTACTTATCGAATGTATATCCCGGAAGCAAATTAAATGAAAGTTTCATTATCACTTCCAACCCACAAAGTTATGGGTTAAATCCGAAAGACACTTCATCTTGGATAAATCTCCAAAGAGAAAGTCAAGTACATCAACTTACTAACCAAATATATGAATCTATCACAAAAAATAATCGTATATCAAGTTTGGTTGGTCAAAATGTAAAAGAATTGAAGAAAGAGAGTATTGTGAATCACCTTACTAATCTTATTTATGAATCTATTAACGAAGGTCCATTATCGCCACTTGTTCAAAAGGCGATGGGTACTTTACCAAAAGTAAATGACGAAGCTTTAGAAGCGTTCAAAAAAATCATTACACAGGCTTGTAGAATGTCACCGGAGTATATGGATTTAGAACAAATCGCCGCCGAAATCAAAAGAAAATTAGATGAAGTAATCGCCGAAGAAGAATTTGATTACGAAGAAGAACACGGTATTGGTTCATTAGACAGGTATCGTGATACTTTTGACAAAGAAGATTTTCGTGAAGGTGTTCAGAGAATGGTTTCACAAAATATCAATGAACTTTTGACCGAAGCATATAATGATTCGGTTGATGAAGGAATGTTTGGTATTAGAAATGCTTTGAGAAACATAGGTGGTAGTATTACCGGAAGTGGTACTGTACCACATAAAGTATTAGTAGCAGCAAGAAAAATTGGTTCTGCGTTTAAAAATTTTGAATCTGCGTGGTTAAAACATGCTAAATTTTTAGGTGATAATCCGAATGTTCCAATTGACCCAACAGCATATTTGACAAGCGTTGAAGCCGCTATCAAAAGGGTTCCAAGACTTAAAGGTGTGAAAGATATTAGAACACCACAAAGAGACGAATTGAAAGGTCAATATTTTGCATCTAAAGCCGGTATGGATTATGAAATAAAAAGGTTATCAGGACAACAAATCGCTGCTTTAAATCAGACAATAGAGGGTCTTAACAGTGAAATAGAAAACTTACAATCCACGGATCAACAGAGTAAAGAAATTATTGACGGATTACGTGCCGCCGGTATTAATATGGAAAATGAAATTAAAGCATTAAATAACACAAAAACTGATCAAGCCGAAGTAATAGAGAGGTTACAAAATGATGCTGTTGATTTTGAAAATAAAATTAAACAATTAGAACAAACAGGTGCTGTTGATAAAAGAGTTATTAATAAGTTGTGGCAACGACTTAATATAACTAAAAAAACCTTAAAAACACGAACACAAGAACGTGATAGTGCAAATGCTATGGTAGATCATCTACATACAGTAGGTGATTGGGGTACAATGTAAAAAATGAAAGTTTATAAAAAAACCTATTTACAATGTGGTAAATAGGTTTTTTTTTTATTTTCATATTAAGAGGTCTATTGTTAAAATTTTAGATAGTTTTTCAACTGTAAAGTCTGTTTCTTTTGCTAAACGATTAGATTGTTGTTCTAATGTTTTTTCAAAGAAATTTCTTACAAAACGAGCATTACCAAAATTGCGGTCTTTATTTTCAATTACTTGTTGAAAATGTTTCTTCAAAATATTATCAACATTCTTATCCAAATGATATTCAAAATTTTTAACATTTGTTTCAAAAATTCGATATAATTCTTCAACAGAATAATCTTCAAATTCAATGTATCTGTTGAATCGTGATTCTAATCCAGGATTGGAGTTGATAAAAATTTTCATTTCGTCAGTGTAACCTGCAAGAATAACCACTAATCTATCTCTATCATCTTCCATACGTTTCAATAGCGTTGCGATTGCTTCTTTTCCAAAATCATTTTGACCACCCGAAATCAAAGAATATGCTTCGTCAATGAACAAAACACCATCCAATGCGCTATCAATAATTTTATTGGTTTTTACCGCAGTGTGTCCAACATATTCACCAACCAAACCTGAACGGTCTGTTTCCACAAGATGCCCACTTTTTAGTATTCCCAATTCTTTGAAAATCGAACCAACAATCCTTCCGACAGTGGTTTTTCCTGTTCCAGGATTACCTGTAAAAACACAATGATAATTAAGATTAGAAGATTTTAAACCCCTTTCTTTTCTCATCTGTTGTATTTTAATAAAGTTTGATAATGTGTTTATTTCAGATTTAACACTTTCAAGTCCTATTAATTCTTGTAGTTCTTGTGGGTTTTGAATAATAATCTTTATTGGTTTTTCTGTTGAGGTATCTATTAGTTCTTCGATTTCATCCATTTCCCTTTCCATTTCCTCAAGCATTTTACCTCTATCTTTTTGTTCCTCCAATAACTTATCCAAGCGTCTATTCATATCATTTGATCTTTCAATCATATCTTTATATTCCTGCTTCATATATTTATTTTTTAAATTTAATATACACAAAATTCTATATCAAAACAATATAATTTACATTTATTAATCCGATCCTACAATAAACTATATTTTTTCTATTTATAGAAAACTAATTTGTAGATGTTCATAAATGGTGGTAAAAATAATATAAATCCAACACGTGGGGATTACCCACATAGTTTTGGTGAACCGTGGCGTAAAAAATTAGCACTCGAAGCATTTCTTGACCAAGCGTATAATCCCAAACTTATGTCGGTGGAAGATATTGACGCAAGTTTCAAGGAGTGGGTTGAGCGTGAGTTGCAGATAGTGTATAACAAACAACTTGTACCAACTCAATTTTTATTGTCAATACAAAGACTTAGTGATTTTGGTAAGAATTGGAAAATAACAAATAGCGAAGGTGAAATGTTGTTGTCGTTCAAAACCATATCACGAGAATTAGCACCACAACAAGGAACAATACACGGAAAAATATTTAACATTCCCGGTGAATCAACATTTCCTGTTTGTTATATTCCAATCGTTGAAAACGGTGTTGAAGGGTATGATGTTATCTCAATGAAACAACCTGTTGCGATTGATCTTAAATACACTGTATCTATTTTTAGTGTGAAAATGGAAACAGTAAATAAGTTCAACACAATGATACTTGATAGGTTTAAAGCATTACAAGCATATCTTCGTGTTAAAGACACTTATTATGTGTCAATGGAATTGGAAAAGGTTGGTGACGAAACTAAAACGGATTTAGAAACAAGAAGATATTATCTTCAAAACTACGAAATACTTGTAAAAGCATATATTTTACAAGAATCTGATTTTAAAAGAGAACGATTGCAAAACAGAGTTTTGGTGTCAGTGGATACCGAAGCGAAATACAAACCGTGCGCCACCATTGTAGAAGATGATTGTTGTCCTGGTAAGGTGGATTTGGTTGTGGATTTTCCTGTTAATTCTCGAAGTTACGCTAAATTCAGATTAGATGAAAATTTGTATGTACACTCCGTTTCAACCGACAATATTCGCTCATTTACTTTAAAACGTAATGACGAATCTATCAATGTTTGTGGTAATGGTTTTAGATTGTATGAACATGAAAAGGTGGAAATTCATTTCAAGAAGTGGGATAACTACGCACCCGCCAAAATTCGTTTCAACGCAGAAATAGTTTGTTGTGAAATACCCAAGAACATTTATGATTGTATTCTACCTGATATTATAAGTGATAGTATCTCTATTGGATTTGTTAGTTGCGAAATACCGGATATAATAAGTGACACCGTATCATTAGGTGTCACCTGTACTCTCCCTGAAATTGTTAGTCAGGTTGTATCTTTTAATGAGGGTTAAATCTCATTCAAGACCTTATTTAATTTTTTCGTATACCCATAATTTGTTTTTTCATTTATAGATAACAAGGTATTAACATCAATATCTGAATACTTTCTGATATGTTCCCTCAACTTGGTCTGGGATATCGAAGTATGTGTTGTCAAATATTTACCAATTTGTAATAAAAGTGGTTTATGTTTTTCCAACAACGCAACGGTATTTTGCATAATTCTTCTCAATTCAAGAACCGCGTCTTTTTGTGTATCGTAATCACTATGTTCCTTCATTAGACTATCATCATCTTCTGCTAATGTAAAAACACCTAACCGACCTTTCAAATTCCATTTTCTATACGACCTAATCACTAAACCGGTTGCATACTCTAAATCACTCGATGCACCCGTACTAATTAATTCATCACCAAAAACAATAATTTCTGCTGCTCTACCCGCAAGCGAAACGCTAATTTTCTTATCAATAATATCTCTGTTTGTTATAGAATCTTCTTCGATACGATCAAGCGTGAAACCACTATTAACAGGATCGGTTGTAACAGACAAAACTTGTATGGGAAGTTTATTGAATAGGGCGACCATAGCAACAGCATGTCCGGCTTCGTGTATGGCGGTTAATGTTTGTAAATCATTACCCTTGTTATTTCGTAAACTTTCTAAACGTAGGTGAATTTTATGTTCAGTATTTCCAACCAAACTACCATTCTCATAAAATGAAACTAATATTTTTTTATTCTTATACGAATATTCAATAGTATCACAATATATTTCATTAACGTTTTTGTGTAATAACGTATTGGCAAAATTTGACTTAATCAAGTCATTAATACCTGTCTGTAATGGTCTAACCCCAAGTGTTGGAAACACGTTTTCTCTATACACAATTGAATGAATAGATTTATCGAACTTCAATTCTATGTTATATGTTTTTTGAATGTACTCCGAATAACTATTAAGAATATTCCGAATAATAATTTTATATGATTTAGAATCTAATGAGGGATAAATTATGAATGTATTACCCAATCTTGAAACGTGTTCTGCTCTATATCTATCCATTAGTGCTTCTTTGACTTCAACGATAGATATTTTTTTGGATATTTTATTAAATTCGTCAGCGGATATATCGGCACTGAAATCCGAGTGCATACCGTGATACGCTTCATCCAAATTGAGAAGAACGAATATCAAACTACGTTTATAATTTACTTGTGGTTTTTTTGAACCATTGATAAGGTCATTCCGAAGTGTTGTGAGAAAATCGGTAATATCACCAATCAACATTTCGGACATATCCTCGTACAATGTATTTAGATTAATGATTGTGTCCAATCCATACAACTTTATTATTTTAGCAACATTGTCAATAAAACCTTGTTTGAAAGTGAATATAGTTTGTTTGCTGCTGGTTTGACTTGGTCTAATATCGCAGCACCCTAATAAATCCAATATTATTTCGTCTGATATACTAACATACATTTTGTTTGTACCAATATCCACCAATTTGGACCTATTATTTTCAACATCTTCACCCACATCATTGTGGTAGTTTTCAAATCGTTTATATTCCTCTTCGGATAAAGAAAATGAAAGGTTTTTATATGTTTTGTTCTTTAAATACAGTAGCGATCTAAATATTCGCACTGCTGCCGACACCCCTTCATTATCGTCATACGTTTCAATTCTACCGTCATATTTCAATAGTCCGGTATCCATAAACAACCACAAGCCGGATTTATAGGAATCTATTTCACCGTCACTGTCTTTTGCTTTGTAATTTTGAAATTCATCTAAAATTATAATTGGGTGGTCAATATGTCTGTTGTGGTCATATAGAAGAAAATTCAGTGCTTTTTCTTCGTTTAAATCTGAACCATTAACAGTATGACAATAAAATTCCAACCCCAATAACGATATTAACCTATTAACTAATGCTGTTTTTCCACAACCGGTTAATCCAACTAAATTAACCACTAATGGTTTTTCTAAAGAATCTTTGAAAAATAACCAAGGTTTAACTGCATTGATTAACTCATCAATTTGTTTATCAATACCGATAAATTCCAACTTTAATTTGTTGGATATTTCGTTTAGTTGTTCACTTGTGGTTATTATTTCAAATTTTCTCTTATTATTAATAAAATCCTTAATATCTTTTAATTCTATCATATCAGTTATTTTTTTATTTTCTTCAACTTTATTGGTGGAATACCGTCTTTGTTTTCGGCGGTTAATCCAATATAATAATGATTATCCTTGTGGGCAAAAAACAGTGAGGTTAATATTTCGCCTTTTTTACCACGCTTGGTTTTGGGTTTAAATTCAACTACTATCTTGTTATCAAACATTACACTATATTGAGGAAGTAAATTTATAATTTTTTCCCCAAATATGTTTAACCACACTTCTTCCTCTTCGCCTTCAATTTGTGTTGATAATATTACATTTCTAACACAGGAAGGATAACGATAGTAAGATATTAGTTCAATATCATTACAAATATCTAATAAAGACATTATATTGTCCTTAATATTCAGCAAATCTATTGCTAAAAAATGTTCTCTCATTGCTTGGGTCATAATCTACTAACTATTATTTCATGTATATCATCAAGCATTGTTTCACCCCAAGTCTTTCGGGTTTTACGAAACAAGAAATTCCATCGACCGTTTCCACAGAACTTTTGGGTGTCACCCATTTGTTCCAATGGAACGTTATCAAACAAGTCTTTTAACGCAGCAAAAAGTTTATCTTCTTCCTTTTTAATATTTTCTTTCGGCACATAATACCTCAAATATGTTTTTATGTGATTGAGGAGTGCATATTTAATCAACTTTTTCTTATTTGTTTCCATATCACTTATATTTTTATTAATTCAAGTTCTACCATAATATTTTTAACTTTCATTATCAAGTCTTCAAGTGTTCCATTGTTATCAATAACGTAATCCCACCCATTAAATTGTTGCCATTCCAATTCGCTTGTATGGTTTGCGGTTAAACCCGCACTGAGGGGGTTGTGGTTTTGGTAAGCATCCTGCCCTCTATCCACTCTAATCATATAACCACCACGTTCTTTTATAGCATCGATTTCATTGAAATATCTTGCATCGGATATTACCCAATCGGGATATTGACGCTCTACATAACACTTTCTACACAATATCATACGCTTGTCAACATCCTGCTCTCTTTCACCACAGATTTCACATTCAACATTATATTCACCTTCGGGATATGGTATTAGTGTTCGTTTATATGTGTTGAACATTGATAATATCCACGCCTTTTCGTTATAATGATTACGAATACAGTTTGTTCCTATTGTTTGTAACAAATGGCGATATGTTCGTGGTGGTTCACCTTCGACCTGCCATTCACGAGGTAATAACGAATTTTTAAATTCTATTCTTTCAAAATCTTCAACATTACAGTCTAATAATATTGATGCCACTTGTTTTAATTTGGTGGCGTATTTTTTGATAGACCATGAAGTGTGAATAACATCACATCCACTAAATACTTTATCTTCCAACACGTCTTTACAGAATTGAATATCAGTATAATTCTCAAATTCTACCATTTTATTTCCATACTGATTATACCAACAATCCAACGCTTGAATACATTTTGCGGTTGCATCTTTACCACTACCTATAAGCCCACTAACACCTATTAACATGATTTTATTTTTTAAGTATATTTTTTAATCTTTCTGTATGGTTATCCATTTTATATTTACCATAACAATCTTCACTCTCGTTTAAATAAATTAACACTCTATCCAATACTTTACAACCAATCCGTTCTAATGGTATTTGATATAATGATAACTGTAATGGGTACATACCTTCCGCCGGTGAATCTCGCATGTCTTCAAATGGGTGTAACATTCTTTGATCGTTGAAATTCTTAAATAAATCTCTATTAGTTTTAAAATCCATTAGAACCAAAGATTCTATAAGCGGTATATGTGGTCTATCCCAAGCACATAGTAAGTCAAAAGTACCCGAATATTTTAACATTTCGTCATACACCCGACATTCGCTCAATATTGGGATATAACAAGCAGGTAAATCTTCCCAAAACTTAACACTGTTCCAACCCATATAATCACCTATTTCCGGTAATACGACCTCTTCGATTTTTCCTGTGTAAAAATCAAATAAGATTTCATTATAAGAATGTTTTTCGTGTCCAATATCACATGCCTTTTTGCTGATTGATTGCCACTCTTTCAGTATTTGCTTGGGAGTTTTTCCATAATATTTTGAATTTTCGTTGTTATAATATTTTTCATAACAACGCTGTGCTTGTGCTTTTGCATCAAACTTGGGGGTAAACTTTTCAACTATTTTTGACACCGATTTTAGTTCTTTGCCGTTGAGAAAGTATTGGTGGGTATCTTCCTTAAATGTTAAGTTCTTGAAAGAATTTGTGATATATTCTCTCAACTCAATAACATCTTTTCGGTTATTTACCTCTCCCCATTTGTTTTTATTTAATGTCATTCCGGTTCCTCCATATTAAGTTCCCACAAAGATAAACTTCCCTTAATATCCATAATGGGATTTTTATATAATTTCGGGTTTGCTAAAATCCAATTGTAGATGGGTTTTTCGTCATCATATTCAGTATATTCCGCCCACACGCCGTTTTTGGGTGAACCAATAACGCAGTCAACTATATCAACCGAACCAATAATTGCTGAATTGCGATTTTTTTTACCACCATTTACAAAAAATTTTAACCATTCTATATCATTAAAGTTATTATATTCACGTGGTGGTTTTCCTATTAAAGAAACTAATACTTTCAATTGTTCACTTGAAAAAGGAAACCCACGATCTTTTACCTCAATACCGTTTTTAGATTGATGAATAAAAATTCTACCTCTAAAATTGGTTTTCCAAGTACGGTTTTCTATATTTTTAACTCCACAGGCAATCAAAAACGCCCACGGTGATTTTATCGTTAATGCTTTCATGAAATTTAGATTTTACTATAAATCTACATATCTTTATTCGGAAAACAAAAAACGCATAGAATCTTGCCTATGCGTTTTTCGATTTCCTCTACTCGAATGAGAAGTGAACTCAACTAAATTATATTACAAATATACTCATAATACAATTAGATATAAATAGAAATATTTTAGAAACCTATTTATAATAAAATAAAAAAACGATAATGAAGAGAAACTGCTCAAAACATATAAACGTAAGACTTCCTCTTATGGACAATGAGGTTGATTGGGGGCATTTGACTGCGTCTAGATATATGAAAACAGGGATGTTGGTGGATAATTGTGGAAACCCAAGAGTGGTGTTTCTTCCCGACCCTTGTGTACCATTAACAGGTGAAGAAGAATGTGAAGATAATCCGTTAATGACTGAATTAAAGGGTAATGTTCATGTTGAATGTCATTTATCTGCCGGTTCTATGCAAGTTGATGAACTTAGTGGTAATGGTTGTAAGATAAATAACACTGACGATACCAAGATAATCGGATTTGAACACATTGAGAGAGAAAACGAAGAAGGTGAAATGGAAGGTATGTTGGTGTTAAAACAACAGAACTCAAAAGTTTGTGAAGGTGAAGAATTTGAAGAAGAAGTTTTTGAAATATCCACCGCACCATTCACACAGAATACAGTAATTGAAGATTTTAGTTTTGATATAGATGAAGAAACCGGTGAAGAAACCGACCTTTTAACAATACTTGATAGTGATGGTAATACATTTACCGCCGACCTTAGTAAATATAATAACAACACCGATAGGTATGTTGCACCAGGAGAATATGAAGCAACACCCGAAGGTATAATAGAGTTACCGTATAGCGTTGAAACCGAAGATAAAGTTATTATTGATATATCCCAAGCGGTTCATGGTTTTAGAGATATGGATTTTGATAGGTGTAGGGGTGTTTTAACGGTCAGAACGTCTTTAGGTGATCTTGTAGAAATAGAGGGGTTTCCAACCAATATTTCAATGGAAGGTCGAGTTGATACAACAGGAATGTCCGGCACAATTTATTGGAAAATTGAAAATAAAACCATAATGGTTAATTGTAATTTCAACGCGGTTGTTCCTGTTGGTAATATAGCATCAATTGGTTTTCTTCCAATTAGGTTAAAAAGAGAGGTTGCTGTTTGGTTGACTTCTATGCACGGAACATCATATACTAATTTAAGTCGTGTTCAAATAACTGTAACCACAAATGGGGAAATGCAGTTGCGCCAATCACAAGTGCCAGAGCGTATTCAAGATTCATTTGTAATACTTTTTGATAGTATTAAAGAAGAATATCTTGACGAATATTGTAACCAATAATACTTTTTACAATTATGCAAACGGGGGGTAAATATCCTATTACACGAAATTCCCTACACTTTGACGAAAGTATGTTTCAAATGTTTTCGGAATGGGCAAGGGATTATACTGAAACACATATAAACCAAAAGGTTATTTTGTATCAGGTTGATTATATTAGAACCAACACTGACGATTTATACGGTGAAACACAAGCTGAACAAATCAAATACAAATCCCCCATTGAATTACCTTGTAGATACAAAATTGATAAAAGCACAAACGAAGCATATACAAAATCTAAAAACGCCCGATATAAACAAGTTGGTAATATTACGTTTTCGGTATTTGAAGAAACACTAAAAGAATACAAATGTGATATTAAGTATGGCGACCTTGTTGGGGTTATTGCTGATAATAAAACATTGATATTCTTTGAAGTGTTTGATGATGGTAAAGCGAATTTCAGCAACACCGAAACAATGTTTGGATATAAAAGATTTTATAGAAACATAAAAGGTAGTGCTATTGATGAATCTGTTTTTAATGGATAGGTAGACTATCAATATAATTATCCAACGCTGCAATATCAAAATCCATTAACCCATCGTCAGTAAATTTCAATTTTTTACCAATTTTTTTTTCAACAATACGTTCTATTGTTTCTATATCCATATTCAGTATATCGTTATACGGAATACCTGTTGCTCTTTCTATTGAAGCCTTACTCTGTTCGTTTAATCTAAACATTATTTCAATTCGTATTTACCTAAATTAAGATAGCGATTTAACAATTCATCATATACCTCAATGTGTTCTATGTATCTATCATCGGGGTTTACTATTTTTCCGTACTTATTGATATTGTATGGGGTATCGTTTATCCAAGGTTCTATTGTTAAAAAATACCCCTCCACACACTCTTCTTTAATTTGACAACGAAACTCCATTAGTTCAATTTCGTTTGCTGAACCAATATATGTGCCATCTTTGTGCCAAATATGCACCGCATTATTTTGTTTCTTTATTTCTAACATTCGTACAAAGTTTCTCGCATATGAATTAAAACATTTTCAATAAACTCAACATGTGGTGTTTCTTGCAATGTACTTGTATTGTACAAACCATCTATTCGCTCAATCATTTCCTTTGCACGATTTACCAGGTCGTCATATTCTGCTTCACCACGTCTGATTGCCAACAACTCCACACGATTAGGTACACGAACAATCAGATTGCCATTAGATAATATTTCTTCTGATTGTTGTAATAACCTGATTGTGTGCATCATGTTCTTAGCGTCATACCTCTTACCGTGTGATAATGTGTTATTAAACCGAACTTCACTTCGTTTTTCAACCCATTCCCAATACTCTTTATATTCTTTACAATATGTGGAATATCCGTTCCGATTAAAGTACAACCTATTTTGAGGAGTCATACCTTTGGGTATAGAAGAAAGAGCAACTTCATTGGCGTTTGGACAAGACATAATCCCTCTAAAAGTACCCATATTCCAATGGTACAAATCAAAGAAATCTTTTATGTGATTTATATTTGCAAGACCACAATCTTCTTGTTTAAAACCACGAAGTGATAACCATTTTTCAAGTGGTATGGAACCACCATAATCATGTAGAACATAACAGAAATCAAGTATGGATTTTCTCTCTTTCGACATAGGATTGAGAATTTTTTTATTCAATCCTCGTGCCTTTTGAATTTGAGATATTGCATAACCCGCAAATGTGTTTTTACACAACTTCGATAAAAACATATCAACCGTCAGATTATCCATAATAGGATCACGATATAATACACAATCTTCGGGGGTTGCCAATAATTCCAACATGTTGGGGTTGTTTTTCAACAACAGTTCAACAAATCTACCCAATTCGTAATACACCACATCCTTTTTTTCATCTTCTACCTGTTGTACATAATGTAACCCATAAAACTTGTCTTTGGGTAAATAGAAAACACCCCGAATATCCGTATCTGATTCGGGTGTGTTTAATCCGTATGCGTTACTACCACTGATACATTCAAATAGTAGTAAATTATTATTTTTAATGTAATCAATTGTCATTTTTCAACTATTTAATTAGTTTCCATTCTACATTATTTGCTCTTTCATAATAGATATAGGTTTTTGCTGTATCATCGGAAACCTCAAAACCTCGATCACACACATACCTCTTTGCAATATGATAATCTACTTTTTCAATAGTACCGTCTTGGAGGTAATAACTAATTTTTATTATAAAATCCCTATTGTAATTATTCTTACGTGGTTTTCTTTTTTTCCAATCTATTGAATCATCACCAACAAAAAGTAAGAACATAACATAAGCAAATGTGCCTATCATACCAAAAATAAATCCTATTACATAATTATCAACCATTTTTTTATTTTATTAATTTTCGTTTTTACTTGCTTTTATGCTCATTATTATACCGAATATTGTCGCTATTATAAAGGGTGCTAACGCAATAAGTACATTAACTGTTGTGCTCATTTTCTTTTTCTTCTGTTGGTGGTTCACCATCATCACCGTTTCGAGTATAAATAACCACGTCTGTTTCTGTTGGGTATGGTAAATCCATTTCCTTCATCATATTCAGAATGGTATTTGGATGTATTTGCCCTTCTCTTCTAAAAAGGTGGGCATGTTTCAATGTTTCAACATAGATAATTTCGATAAGTGGTTTATATGGTGATACCATTTTAATAAATTCGTCACGATATTTCTTTCGTATGAAGAGATTGTCTGATACAAAATTTTTCTTCTGCTCACACAATTCTATTATACGTTTGTGTTCAATATTCGTTACTTTTTGTTCTTGGTCTTTATTACCTTTAAACTTACCGTCTTTATCAACCATTCCCAATTCTTGTCGAATAATATCACGAGATACTAATTCATAACCCATTTTTTCGTATCTATCTTTGTATTTGCTCGTCTTACCTGCGCCGGCAACACCACACAACATAATGATATGAAAATCTCTTGCGGGGGGTTCAGAATAAAGAGGTCTTTCACCCCAAAATCCCATATCCTTAACGTATTGTTTGAATGTTTGACAGTGTTGAACTTCAAGTTCGTTGTCAATAGAATCTGCACCCATTGAATCAAATAGATTAAGGTAGTACAATAGACGACAATCCGAATTGTTGAAGATTTCAGTAAAGGTTCTATCGTTTTCGTCATCCCTTTTAAAGCGATAGTATTTTGGTTTCATGTGGTATTTAACCAATCCACATATTTTTTCTCTTATGAAAAATGGTTCATCCCATAGCAAATATCGTGTAAGACGCTCACCTTCGGCGGCGTGATATGGTGCAGACCAATTACCATCCTCTTTTAACTTGGCGACTTTTCCTTTACCAATATCGTGAAATAATGAAGCAGCAATTAGAATCCACCGTTCAAAAACCGAAAGTTCATCAGGGTGTTGTTCGATATAATCTTGACACGTTTTAACCACTAATTTAGTGTGATCCATAGAACTACCCTCACGATGCCATTCGGCGTGATAACCACCTTCATTCAGTTTTTGAAATTCGGGTATCTTTTCAACCTCATCCCAATTGACATTTGTAATGTCTGTTATTAATTTTTCTAAAAGTTTCATTTTATTTTAATTTTATTTAGTAAAATAATTACACAATATTATTCCGATCCTTATTTGTTTCTGCTTTCATTTTCTAACAATTAATTCGTCAAAAACAAGTGGTTGTGGTAACACGTTTTTACAAATAAAGATACTTGCAAAGTGGTTTCCTGACATTTCCTGCCACGTTTTAGTTCTTGTTGAATAGGGTATTCTCTTATCAAATATTAGTACTTGTGTTTTACCTCTGCTAAATACGTCTTGAAAACGTCTATTCGATTGAAGTGTTGGTAATGGTAATAACAGTGCGTATGGAACATCCAATTCTTCACAGTGTCTTAACACATCGTCTTTGATAGAAAATGGTGGGTTTGAAATTATATATCTAATATCCATTCTCACCATATCTTCTTTTGTGTAATCGAAGAAATTTTTACCTTCACCGGTTTGTGGGTTGAAGTGGGTGTTGATAACTTGGTATCCCAATTTTCTCAAAACCGTTGGAAAAGCATGTACGTCTTTATCAAATGGGCATAATATCTTTGTAAAAGATTTATTACCCCTGATAAATTTTTCGATAGCGTACACAACATATTCCGGTGTATATACCTCATCACTTTCGACTGTTCTTCCGCTGGTCAAATAACCAATATTTTTTGCCATTTTACTTTTTAATTAAATCCGTTTTCACCTAAATATTTATATATACGTGCAACACACATTCTTTTCATTGAAATATTTTTACACTGCTCTCTGATTTTATTAAATTCCAACAACTCTTTTAGTAATTCTAATTTACTTTTATCATTAAGATAAAAATACACTTCTTGGGCGTATTGTCCAACAAATTCAGGGACTTTTCCTAATGTACCTGACCCCCAATTACACATTGTGTAATCAAATCCGGGTGGTATTTTATCAATGGTGGCATGTGTTGAATTTCTTCTTGATTCTTTTATCACTACATCTTTTAATCTGAAATCAGGTTTGGGATTTAGATTAGTGCTTTTAGGTCTTGTCCACACGTTGAAACAACAATGTAATTTTACACCGCTATAATCCACAACCCCCAAATCTTCGGAATGGAGTAAATCAAACTCATAGAATACTAATGAACCACCCAACATTTGAATAGGTTGAATGTATGCGATATGGTCGCCATACAACATATTCTTTTTAAGAAATTTCAATGATAATAAATTTCGACTACCGAATGGTGGATTACCAAGATACAAACGCCCCTTTTTATATTCTTCTTCGAGAGTTAGGTAATCTTGTTTGGTTACATAATCTGATTCGGGTTCTATATCGTATGCTTTATACACACGAAATAAGTTGTGAAATGAACCATTTCCTGCTGCCGGTTCGATTATTTCACTAACATTTGCTCTACCAATAATATCCAACGCTTTGTTGGTTAATCGTTCAGCAAGTTCGGGTGGCGTATAATACTTGTCATTTAATATTTTTCCCATTATTCGTTATTAGTGTTATTGGGGAAGTTTGGGTTGTTTGCAAAAAATTCAGTTATTTTTTCTTTGCCGGCGGCGGAAAAATAACTCCATGTATCTAATTCGTTTTCCGATTCCGTTTCAGTGGTTGGTACAAGTGGAACTTCCGTTTTCCAAAAATCAATGATTTGGTATGTTATCGTATCCTTTTTTTTCCACTGTAAACAATTACCTGTTTTGGGATTAACACGAACCAAAATAACATTCTTACGTTTATCCTCAATACAATATTCATGTAATGTTAAGGTGTTTGTGGAAGTATCTCTTATGATATATGTATACCCAACTTTAAGTTCTCCCAACGGAATATTATATCTACCTATTAATCTTTTACTCATTTCTTTTTACTTTTTTTTGTTAAACATTTTATACAAACAAATTTCCATCCTATTTCAAATGGTTTTTCGGCGTAACATATCACATTTCCGCAACAATTACAAATTTTAGCAAATGTTGATTTCATTTATGATATTTTCGGTTGGTATGAAAATTTCACAATATTCTGTATTTATGTCTAAATACATATCTAATGGGTAAACAACCTCTTCATTGACTACTATACGTTCAGTCAACCCCTCATTCCAACGTTCATTGGTTACAAGACACCTAAAACAAGTGATTTTTTCACTTGGTTTATCACTATTTGGAGTTTGTGCTATTACCACAAAATGACGATTAACATCTAATGCCGCCATAAACTTTTGCCACGTTTTATCGTCAATAAATCTATCGCCGAACACCCTTCCACCTAATTTTTCAACTCGATCCAAATATCCTGTTAAATCTTCAACGATAATTGCTTTTTGTTCTGCTGATAGAAATTTATAACGATATTTGATGATTTCGTGGGGTAATGAACCGCTTGCTATTGTTCGCCGCCCACAGGCATATAAAATCGCCATTCTAATCATTGTAAATTCAAAATCATCACATTTAAGAAATGGAACAAACACATTGCATTTTGAACTTTTGTATTCTCCGAGTAATCTATCACAACGTTCTATGTTTCCCCAATCATATTCCCTTTCACGGTTTACATCTATTGTGAGTCTGTGTCGTTGAAAATTCGACATTTGAGACCAATATCTTGCACACATTTTATGTGGGTAATCGGGTTCCAATTCTGTTTTTTCGTCAGCCGACAACCAATATCTTGCGCTCATCCACATAAGGGTATTTGTGAAATCATCTAAACCCTTTGCTGTTACTATATTTTCACTATTTACCATAAGATTCCAATTTTTTATTAAGTTTATCTTTAACACTTTCTATGCTTTCACCATAATTTAATACCAAACGATATTCGGGATATTCTTCGTAATATGATAAATCCTCCCAACACAGTGCTAATATATTATCGGTAACGTCAGTCATTGATAATGAATTGTTATTCTGTGCTAATTTTAATAGTATGGGTAATCGTATTTCGATTTTATTGTCAATAGTAGATTCATGGGGTTTCTTTTGATCCTTTGAACACTGTCCTATTGGAAGGACATTCCAATAATCTCCGAATACCAACGAAGGGTCTTTGGCAAGATACAGTTCGTAAATATGTAACCCTGTGCCGTCTTTACCTATATAATCTACATATACTACAAATTCTTCCATTATCTATTATATTCGTCAGTTTTATATTTTTCATTGAAAAATTGTAACCACTGTTGAAATGGTTTGCGTATTTCAAAAAGATTACAAACAAAATGGTCGCAAAACTCACCTAATAACCTATTCATTTCTACCGAAAACTCTTCTGCTGTCATTCCTTTTGGTTCAAGGTAATTAAATGTTCTTTCCATTGAATTATTTTCAATTATATCTCGAATTTCCATATCCGTTTATCGTATTAAAATGTTTTCGTCTTTTAGATACCCATTTTGGGTTATTTTTTGGAATAGACGAGCGGTTGCTACAACATCGGATTCACAGTACTTGGCAATGCGGTTCAAATCTTCTTCATGCGCTTGTTTATCTTTCGCACTTGGTTTAGCAATGGATTGTGTAAACAAAGATTGGTAATAGACCTGTGATACTTGGGAACCATCAATATCCGACTTACTTGTTGGGATACCAAATATTTCACACGCCACTTTCAGAGAAATGCGATTATTGTAAGTGTCACCAAACGCCCATAATTTCATTGTATCAATGAAGTTATAATCCCACTCCTTCTTGGTCATTATGTTCAGTACAAATGGTATTTTAATACCATTCAAGATACAGCGTTTCGCAATGAACGGAATATCGAACCCTTCGATATTATGACCACAAAGAGTATATTTTAATGAAAAATTATTTGTTTCCAACATGTTCACAAAATCTTTCAACAAATCCACTTCTTCATCACCATAGAAAGATTTAACTCTAAAATTCTCACCGTTGAAAACACCTACACTAATACAAATGATTTTACCGGTTTCAGGATAAAGACCACCTTGTAATAAAACACTTTCGTTAGTTACTTCGCTTTCAGTTTCAAGTTTATATTTCTTTTTGATAAACTCTCTTAATATTGGGTTGTTTTCAATATCAATTTTTTGTCCAACAGTTTCTATATCTACGAAGCAAATTCTACTTAAATCACTTAATACTACATTCTTATTCATGTCAATACTTTTTATAATTAAACATTGTTTTATCTAACTTATCACTCCTTAATATGTAATGTGTCCAAAAAAACCTCACATAACCCCAACGCACTGCCAAGCGATAAAATAATCTTCTTGATTTTTCTTTATACCAAAATCCAAACTTCTGTAATTTCAATGCCATTTTAATAATAGGGGTGATTCTAACTGAATCATATCGGAGTTCCCAATGATACCTTTCTTCTTTTTTAGCACATATTTCACACAATGTGGTAATCCAATTACCTGTCCGACCTACTTTGAATGGGCTACCGCAACGCATACAAATATGATTAGAAGCGTGTTCACACATTTTAACCCTTTTCCACTGTTCTTCGGTTGCACCGTAATTATATAAATTTAATGAACCCCATTTCTCTTTAATTTGAGAAAACACAAAGTGTTCGTTTTCGGGTTTATCTTTATTCCACTCTTCAACTTCTTTAAAAAGCGGGATTAATAATCCCGCCCAACCTGTTTTTGATATACCCTCGTCATAAAATAATTGGAAGGGGGTGCGCATAGGTTTTCGTGCCGTTATGGTGGAGGTGAACATGACACCCGGTTGGGTTGGGGGTTCACTTGCCGCCGGTTTGCGCTTGTTCCGTCTTTTCGGTTTCGGTTTCCCCTCTCCCTCAAATTCCTTCAAAACAGTGTTGATTACGTCTATTGTTTCCGGATCTGTTGGAGTTGGTTTTTGGCGTTTGCGCCCTCTATAATTTCTTTTTTTTACTTCCGTTTCCATATTAATTAACAATAATGTGTTTTTTGATAACATCTCTGTATGTATCCACATTGTTCAGGCCGGTAAGTCTTTCCAATTCATTTTCCGCACCATCCATAACTATTACGACAGGTACGCCACGAATATTAAACTTTACACAAAATTTTTCAAATAAATCATAATCCCCATCATCGCTTACTTCCAAGAAATTAATTTTTCCGTTAAATTCTTCCTTTAAAGTCTCAAAGATAGGTTTCAATCTATGACAAGGTGGACAACTACGAGTCCCGATTTTTAATACTGTCTTACTCATTTTAGAATAATTTTATTAATTTATAAATATTTACTACAAACTTACTGTTTTTGAAATTATATTTCAAACTATTTATATAAAAAACAAGAAATATGAGAATCCGAGAAGAAGATGTTTTCAGAGGTATGATAAATACCATACGTGATATCAATGTAAAAAATTCTAAACGTTTGATGGAAGAATATGAGGGTGATTACAACGCAACACAAGAAGTTGTTGTGAACGAGCAAAATTATCCTGGTGTCAAAAATCAAATTATTGATCCATTACTCCAAAAAATACCTAATGTAAAAATGGAAGAAGATGGTTTGGTTGTTAATAAAGAAAAATCAACTATAACATTAGACGGTGTGATACCAAGTCTTTCAAATTTAAAATTCGGAATAACTACTGATATTTCAAATACTGAACCCCTACATATTAGCGTGGAAAATTTCAATGTTAGCGAAGATGGTTTAACGGCTTTAACCGCATTACATGCATTTGCTAAAACATTATATAATGAATGGACTATAAATAAGGTTAAGGAGACTTTTAAGTAACCTTTTTAGTACCATAATCTTTAAATCCAGGTAAACCCATTTTTCTTATACTTTTACCTTCTGTAACAGGTTGTTCTATTATTGCGGGTTTGGTGCTCTTTTCAATCTTAATTTTAGGATCACCTAACACATTTTTCTTTGTGGTTTCTTTCTTCGAATCTTTTACTACCTTCGGTTCTTTTACCGGTTTTGTTTCTTTTACCACCTTCTTAACAGGGGGTATAATAATCGGTGTTACAGGTGGTATAATAATTTCTTCATCTATTATCACGGGGGCTCCTTCGATTACCTCCACAGGAGTTTCTTCCACAACCACCTCTTCAATTTTGGGTTCTTCTACTGCTATGGGATATTCAATAACAGGGGTTCCTTTCTTTACTTCAACAATGGGTTGAACAATATCATCTTCAATTACCTCCACAGGGGTTTCTTCCACAACCACCTCTTCAATTTCGGTTTCAGTTTCTTCTATCGGAACTTTTTGTTTTGGTGGTGGGTTATCCTCTTTGAACTCAAACGTTGCAATTAAGTGTAATGATAACAACGATAGACCCGGCACAATAATACCCGATATAACAGATAACCAAAATTTATGTAGTTCTGTTGTCCATGTGTTAGTTTCACCCAATATTATTGTCATAAATTGTACCCACGTTTGAAACAATTCCCCATTCTCATCTATAAAATTAAATGAGAAGAATATGTTCCCCAACATTTGGTATATTGTGACCACAATAAATGTTAATATTATTGAGAATGTTATTTTCCCTGTCATTAGGGCTATTAGTGTAGTTGCTGCCGCCACCTCTAAACCGATTGACATGGCAATCGCAAAGGGTGAGGGGTTGGCAATATTAAACCACGCTATACAGTGAAATACCGATATTACTATTGCGAAGCAAATCGGTATTGAGTATATACTCTTTAATACTATTTCTCTATTTTTTCTAAACCACTTCCCCATTGTATTCACCTATTATTAAGTCGGAGTTCCATTTCTTCCCTTCGGTTTTGGTAGTATCTCGACCGTTCTGTCGGGGTGGCGCGTGACCTGGCAAAGTCATTAAAATCATTTAAAATGTTCTCTGATACCTCATAACCACCAATTTTGATATAGAGTTGCAACTCTTCTTTGTTGACAAACCCATGTTTTATTGTATCTAATTGTTGTATTAATTCGTGGTTTTGTATGATCAGTTGTTGATTTTGTCTCACCAATGCTTTATTATTTCGTTGCTGACTACATGTTTGAAGATACACACCAAAGAACAGTATCAACACAATCCAAAAATAATTTTCCGCTAAAAAATTCTTAATTTTATCCATCTTTTATTTTTTTTATAAATAGTTATACATTCATTTTTTATCAATTCTCAACATTTTTCAATGAATACTCATAATATTCATTGTTCAGTTCAATACCAATATACCCTCTTTTTAATTTTTTTGCAACCTTACAAGTTGTTCCGATACCACTGAATGGGTCCAAAACAGTGTCGCCGACCATTGAATAATATTTGATTACTCTTTCAGAAAGTTCTTCGGGAAAAATCGCCGGATGGTGTTTAGAACTCTTTGGGTGTATTTCCCATATAGAGGTTTTTTCATATCCGTCTTCCACCTTACTTTCTTCTATTGTATCGCTACGATATTGTCGCAAATTCCAATCAATTAACCTATCAGTGTGTTTGCGAAAAACCAATAAATATTCATGTACAATATTCGGTTTATATGATAATGGTTTTCTATGTTGAAAGAATTGTCCGTTGCGATTTTTGACCGAAGATTCAGGTTTTTCCCAAATGATATCCTCAATGAAATCCCAACCCGGCATGTTAGAGTAAGGGTGTTGGTAAAATCCTAATGGTTTTGTTCTTGTCAACATATACACCAAATCAAACGGTATGGGATACCGCTTTGATTGGTGCGCCCGACTTAATCTTGGTTCTATGACAGGTGATACGTTTATTACTAAAAACCTCCCCTCTTTTGTAACCCTATACACCTGATTAAATATTCGACACATTGTTTGTAAATATGAATCGTAATCTTCATATTGTGAATATTCTCTCGCATTATAGTATGGTGGACTACAAAATGTTAAATCCACCATATCACGAGGAAAAGTTTTTAATACTTCTTCACTATCACCGTTAAGTATAGTATTCGGAGTTATCATTATGCGGGTGAAAAAGTATTATTATCAGTTAAAAATGAAAATGGTTCCCACCACTCACCCGGTTTAATACCCACATTGGTAAATGGAACCATATCTGTTGTATCAACAAATTTATTATAAAACCATTGTTTGGTTTTTTCCAAATTTTCTTCTTTGAGTGCCTTTGTTATTGTGTAATCATGTACTCTTTCATATTCTTCCGCAGGTAAATATCTGTGTAGTGGTATGTAAAATCCTACACACGTACCATATTCAACACTGATTGATGCGTTTTTAGGAATAAGATACATATAATACCAATCTTCATCGGTTGATACAGCACCCACCAAATATTTTATTTTTCCGTCTGCAAGAACATATGTAGAAATATCTCTTTCAACATCACTTATAATGTTTTTGAAATCTTGATTTTCCGGTGCATCAATATTATCTAATCTCTTTTGGATGTTATTTCTAATATCATTTATACGTTTTTGCCCAAACTCTTCGATTGAAATAAGTTTATATTCGATAAACTCATTGTCAGGTACATACCTGATAATTTTATCAATCAGTATGGTTACATCTTCGTAATCGTGAAATTGCGAAAATTGGTCTATATACACTTGATATTTCGTACCCTGTCTAAAAACTGCGGGTATAAAATCACAACGTTTACCAACTGTAATGATACAATTATTTTCTTCTAATTGGTTTAAGAAGTCCAACAGTATTTGTTGACGATTGTTTTCTACTAACATATATTATATATTTATTAAATTTGTTTTAAAATACTCACTTACAACTCCGTATATTCATCAAACTTTTGATGTTTTTCATATCCTAATATTTTCAATTGCCCTTTGTTTTTATGGTTATAATATACTTGTTTGCCGAAATAAATCGCCGCCCAAACTATTATTCCCAATAGTATCCATTTGATATTTGTGATAATCAAATATACCAATGTACAAAATAACACCATTGCAATTATAAGGCAACCGTTTATATATTTTCTGTCAGTTATTTTTCTATCACCTATCTTTGAAAATATATCGGATATTTTTATGTTTGATAAATTGAACATATATCTTACTTTTTACTACAAAAATACAACATTTTCAGGAAATCCCAAAAAAGCCTATTTATATGAAATGAAAATAATATGGGCAATCTTAATATAAGACGAACTGAAAGACATCATTTAGATAGTTGGTTACTTGTGGATAACCGATATTATGACTTTTATCTTCACCCCGATGCAACAAAAGCATCTCGCACGGTGGATTGTGTTGTTGCTACCATTGATCCAAGTTTATCGGAAATAGACGAAAATAATAATATTTATAGTGTTGAACCATGGGAAGAAGCAATAAATACAGGTCTTGACCTTAAAGATTGGGGGTTGTGTTCGGTTGATAATGGGGTTACTTCAATAAATTGGGGGGTAGATGATCTCGAAGATATTTTCCGAAACACCACATTAAATATACCGGAAGAAGAAAAACGATTTTATATGACCCCTGTGAAGGGAAATTATTATTGTGAACCACCCATTGACTACACTTTAACTTACGAAGAAATAGATAATCGAATGGTTGTGAACGCACAAGGTGGTGGTTTACAGGGTTTTTGGAAAATGTTTCTACCAAAACATGTTGGCGAATATGAAACGCTGCCGACAAGACCCAAACTTTGTGTTGCGTATGAATTTTTAATTAAACCTGAAAACACTATAAAAGACAATACCTTATCACATTTTTATCCTGAAAATTTTGGAATTTTCTTCCATAAAGGATTACGTGCTGAAAATAAGTGGTGGTATTACACAAGTAAAATTAACATAGAAAATCTTAATAATATTAAAAAAATATTAGAAGAAAATGGGGAATGTAATTTACTTAATCTATTAGACGAAGAGGATTTGCGTAAATCCAAGTCAGTGTTTGAAAAATTGGTGAACAATGAGGGTATTGCGTTGAACACACCCAACATTGTTGAAATTATAACTAACAACAAATACTTATACATGAATAGAAGTGTTTGTGGTTACAGAGTAGATTGTCGTGGTGATAATGACGAAATACCCGAAGAAATTATTTATTCATATCAGAAGAAAAATTCCAACCTTAACTATTATACATTATTTAATAGAACAACTGACGAACTAGGTAGAAATACCGGTTTGACTATATCACAATTACATCCTGTGAGTGCTACCGGTTGTTGTAGTTATGGTTTCTATGAACTTTGGAAAAAATATCAGTGTGATTCCATTAATCTATATAATTTGGGTGATAAACCAAACCAAAAGTTACCACCGGGTTTTGAAGACATTGATATATATGATAACGAAATAGACATATATAAGGATACATATAATAATGTAATGGCTTTCCGAATAACACCGGAGGGGGCAATAGGTTACAGAATTAATGTTATAAACTGTGATGAAGATAGAAAAGAACACCCAACCAAACTAATTGAAGAATATTCGGTGGATGGTGTTGTTAAATTTGGTGAATGGAATAATATCATTGTTCAAATATGTTATGGTGTTTATATTCCTGACCCAAAATGTACGATGATACCCCAAAGAAAGGGTAGTATAAAAATGTATGTCAATGGAAGATTAAAATTCGTTGGGCGAGATTTTATGGAACCAATGTTTAAAGAGTTGAACGAACATTGGTCAAAACAAGAAGGTGTTCCATTTAACATTAGTTTAATGATGGGGTCACAAGGTTTGTTGGAAACAATATTATCGGATAAACCGGAAGATTATGATAGATACATATTTCCAATAGAGAAACACTTTGCGGGTAATCTTTGTGGGTTATTAGCGTACTTCAAAATGCATGATTGTGTACTTCCACATAAATATATTAGGGATAAATTCCGTCTATACAAATAATTTTGAAAAAACTAACTATTTATTATTAAAATAAGAAAAATATAATATTTCAATTATGAACATAAATGAAAATCCAATATTAGATGTTGTGTCTATAAGAGAAAGCGTCAAGCAAAATACCGAGGCTTCTCTTAAAGCCATCATGGAACAATCAATTAAGGAAGAAATGAAACGTATTATAAAAGAAGATAATTCTGAATACGAAGAAGAAGAAGAAGTTGATTTACAAACCCAAGATGTTGCTGCACCCGAAGTTGATACAGCGGAAGGGGAATTTGATGGCGAAGAAGTCATTGACGAGGTTCCCGGCGAAGAAGAAGAACTTGACGGTATGGAAGATTTTGAAGTAGGTGAGGATACTTACGACGTTAGTCAAAATGATGAAGCGGCTATAAAAGTATTTAAAAGTATGTCTGATGCTGACCAAATAATTGTCACTAAACAAGGTGATACAATTGAATTGGAAGATACTGAAACCGGTGCTGATTATATTATTGACTTAAATGAGGAAGAAGAAATGCTTGGCGAATCGTCTATAAGTAAATTGAACCCACAATATGCGGGTGGAAAACTAGGTGATTTTAAGGCTAAATTAGATGTACCTGTTGGTATCACCCAAAACAGAAAAGGTGGTTTTGGTGCTGGTACAGGTGGAAGACATCAGGGTAGTAATATCGGTGATGGTGATCCATTTGAAAGTAATGTTGAAGGCGCAAAATCACATGAATTTGGTACAAGTGGTAAAAAGGGTAAAAACGGTGATAGTGACCCCTTTGAGGATAACACCAGCAGCGCAAAATCACACGAGTTTGGCACAAGTGGTCAAGGTAAAGTGAAAAACGCTGATAGCAAACCTTTCAAAAAATCTGTTAATGAAAGCGAAGAAGATGTTGTTGCTGAAAATGACGAAATGGAAGAAGGTTTGGTGAGAACTCATCGTAGTTTGAGAAACATTGGTAAAAAATCCGACAATCAAGTTAAAGTTCCTGTTCAACAAGGTAGAGTACCTGCGGTTCGTGACGGTGCACAACTGAAAACCGAAACCAAAGAACTTGTTGCGAAAATGAAAGCAATCGTGGAAGAAAATATGATTCTGAAAGAAACTGTAAAACAGTTGAGAGAATGTGCACAAAACTTCTATGTTGCAACACAAGAAACGGCTTTAATGAATCAAAAGTTAGGAAAAATTATTCAATTAGTTTCTGAACATTCGACAACGACTGACGAAAAGAGAAATATCGTTGAAAGATTTGAAGGTCATAAAACACAACCCGAAATCCAAGCACTTTATGAAACAATAAACAAAGAGTTAAGAATGAGGAAACCGATTATTGAAAACGTTGATACGGTGTTCAATAATATTATTACCGAAATTAAACTCACAGAACAACCAACGGTTGTTAATGAAGACGTTAAAAAATCAATCGATCTAATGAATCGAATGGAAGGTCTTTATAATCGAAAATAAAAAACAAAAATAAACAATAAATAAAACATAACGAAAATGATAAACAATTTTTTACAAAGCGGATTGGTTGGTAATATTCACTACAACCAAGTTGCTGCTGAAAGACAAAGGATATCTGAAACTTGGGATAAATTAGGTTTTACCCAAAACTTGCAAGGTGTTATGAAGGAAAATATTTCTTTGTTGTATGAAAATACTGCAAGAAACCTTATCCACGAAGCAACAGATGCCACGAACTCCGGTTCATTCGTAACCGTAGTTTTCCCGCTGATTAGGAGAGTATTTAGTAAATTGCTTGCTAATGACTTGGTTTCTATTCAAGCGTTGAATTTACCCATTGGTAAGTTGTTCTATATTAAACCGGTAACTTCTGAAAGAGAATGGGAAGGTCTTGATAATCTAGGTAATGTTCAGTCGGGTAGTTCGGCGAAACACGTGGGTTTGATGGGTTACAACAGACATGATCGTAACTTCCAAAACCCAGGAAAACGTGCACTTGTTGGTGATGGTGAATTTGGTGATCCTGTACAGGGTTTGCAAAACAACCGTTTTTATCTTCCTGATGAAGTAATTGATACTAATGCTGCTGGTGGAAGAAAACCTATGGCAACTTGGGCTAACGTAGATGCGGCTTATGACGCTGCTTCTGATAGTATCACAGGTACGGGTCGCCCAACATCTGATGTTCGTAACACTCCGGTTGTAACACGTTATATGCAAACTTCATTATATGATTTGTTCTATGACGAGTTCTTGTATGATCACTCAAAAGGTCGTGCGTGGATTAAGGTTTCTAATGGCGCAGCCGCTTGTAGATTAACCCCAAGCCGTACTTTTGCTGAACTTGCACCAACCGATGATTTTATTCCTTCACGTGAAGACGGTTCTATCAGAAATGTTATTCTGAAAATCACAGGATTTAACAACTATAACGCGGGTTTGCTGATAGGTCCCGATGGAAATGAAATGGATACGGAAACCTTTTTAGCTTCTTTGAAAGTTATCACTAGAAACGCAATCGAAGATCAAGATGAGGAAGGTTATTCGACTTTTGAAGAAAACGAAAATATTCCTATCAGATTGTTGCCGCAGAAATACGGTAAAGCAATCGTAGAAAGAGATAATTTCTGTGATGCAGAAGGTAATATGTATGTTGAAGCACAATTGTCAAAACCAACCATAGATCATGGTATGACTGTTGACGGTTATGTTGGTGTTAATCCGAAGTTGAAAGTTGAAGATATTGAGTTCTTCGTATGTTGGGTACAATATGATAGTTTGGAACTTGAAACCGAAATCGGTGAAGTGTCATTCCAAATTGACAGTGTTACTATCGCAGTTGAAGAAAGAAAATTGAGAAGCACATGGTCGCCTGAACAAGCGCAAGACGTTGCAGCTTTTCACAACATCGATGCCGAGGCTGAACTTACAAGCCTTCTGGCTCAACAAGTTAGCGTTGAAATTGACCGAGAAATCCTTCGTGATTTGAAAACGGCCGCGCCGTGGCAATTAACTTGGGACTTCAACGGTTGGAGACGTACTGCTACAACAAGTACGAACTACACGCAAAAAGATTGGAACCAAGAATTGATTACAAAAATCAACCAAATCAGTGCGCAAATTAACAAGACTTGTTTGATGGGTGGTGCAAACTTCGTAGTTGTTTCTCCTGAAATTAGTGCAGTGTTTGATAACTTGGAATACTTCCACGCTACTAATGCAGCTCCGGGTGAAGAAGAATACTCATTGGGTATGGAAAAAGTGGGTAATTTGAGCGGTCGTTACCAAGTGTATGTAGACCCTTACTCACGTCATTGGACACTGTTGATCGGGCATAAAGGAAAATCCATGCTTGACACAGGATACATTTACGCCCCGTATGTGCCTCTGCAACTGACACCTACACTTTATAATCCTTTTAACGCTGCCCCGGTGAAATTCATCATGACACGTTATGCGAAGAAAGTTGTTAATAACAAATTCTACGGATTGGTAAGAGTACACGGTTTGACTACTTGGGATACTAACGAATTGCGATAAGCGAAACTATAAGTATAACTACTAACAAAAAAGAGGTCTATTAGACCTCTTTTTTTATATACTAAAAAAGGCAACACCAAACGATGTTACCTTTTCCCAATCACAATAACTACACTCAAAATGGAAGATCATCTTCTTCCTGATAATTTGGTGGGGGTGCGGAATTAGTGGTGGCTGTAGAACTACTGTTCTTTGCCACTCTTGATCCTTGTGGTTGTTCTACTTCCGGTGGTGGTGCACCATTACCGCCTGTTGATTCACCGTTTTTAGGTCCTAATTCCATACTCTCAATCTGAACAACCGTAGAGTATTGTTTCACACCGTCTTTTTCCCACTCACGGTTTCTTAATTTACCGTCAATGGTAACATGTGAACCCTTTTTAAGAAATTTTTCGATAACACCTGCGATACCCGCACGTCCGGTTTCTATACGAATCCACTCTGTTCTATCAGGAACCTCTGTTCCATCACCCTTTTTGTATCCACGTTCTGTAACTGCGATGCTGAATTGTGCTGCTTTACCACCGCCGTCAAAGTCCGTTATACGTGGGTCTGCCCCAAGGCGACCACTAACTATTACTCGATTTATCATAAAAACTATATTTAATTATATTAATATTATTTCAATTATACTATTTTTTTAATCGGCGACAAAAATTTTGCTAAATTTTTCTCATAATAAAAAACCAAATCCATATCACCAATACCGGGTTTAAATAAAAATTTAAAGACTTGTGGAAAATATGTTATCGGACACGATTTAATTTTTCCCGGTTTTGACGTTTCTTTTATATTATGTGGGGATACATTATCCAAACTCACCTTTTCATAAACATCAAACTGATTTCCACACGGTGTTTCAAATGTGTGAAGTTTTAATTTAAACAAATTAGTGTTGATTTCAATAGAACCTAATTCACTTTCTATTGCTTTACGTATTTCAACTAAATCTTCTATGAACGCCAAAGTATCATAACCTTCATACTCTTCAAACTTCAAAATCAATTCATCAGACTGTCGAGAATGAACTTTAATTCTTTGTCCGTCAATTAATTTTTCCCAAAAACCACGTGTTCGTACAACATTTAGATTTTTTAATACATTCCAAATTCTATTTATCATATAATTCTGAACGACAATATTTCTACTCGCATTAAGTTTTCCGAAAATAACTTGGCGTGTGTACTTACTATCTACAAAGTAAGAAATCAATGGATGGTTTTCTTCTTCCAAATGAAATTTAATAAATTCCTCGTAATTCTTTGTGTTATTAACTAACGAAGGGTGAACAAATTTCAACCCCTGGAAGTTGGCGTGTTTTAAATCCAACGATAAAAACACAGCATTATCGTTATTTTTAGAATACACCGATGTTCTTGGAATACTATTAAATTCACCATCGGAAATCGAATATTTGGTCATATCGGCTGTATTAAACATTATATGATCAAATGATTTTTCGAGGGTAGTAATAATCTTATTTCTGTAAAAATAATAATCTTCCAAAAATAAATTTTCCATACCCCCATAATGCTCTTCAATCAACGATACTAACCACCGCCATTTAGTGTAAGCACCATTATATTCATTATACAATTTTAATTGATGATAAAAATATGGTGAATCTAATACACTAATAGGTAAATTGAAATCATCAACAAATCTATTTCTTAACTTTATCGAATATGTTTTATCCATTTAAAATGTTATTGTGTGGTCATAAATAATATTATTCCACTGTGTTTTATATTCTATTCTGTCAGGAAAAATTTCGTGAGATACTAATGTCGGTTTTTCACCACATTTTTCTACATTTAGACGTGCGAACACACACACCATACTATCCGTAGAATCAAAATTTTCACGTTTTAGTTCACCTGACTTATTGTATAAAACGTTAATGTTCGGATAACGTTCCAACAACAAATCAAATATAACATTTTTTTTGTCAATTCCAAAAGGGAAACCACCAAATAAAGTTATCTTACCATTTTTCAAATCTCTTTTGATGTCTTTTATATCCCTCTTTTCCCCCTTTTTATTATACACTGTTACTTCCATTAATTGGGGAAATCCGAAGCAACGTGCGTCATACGAAGAAATTTCTTCCGGTACAACGTTCAATGTGTTATAAACAATACTTGTAATTATACCACTGAAACGCATCAGTACACCAACTGTCAAAATATTGTTGGAAGCAACTAACGGTGTTTCAATAATAACTCTACTGATAACCGACTTGTATGTCATTTGAATTATTGCGTTGTATTGTATCAATTTGTCTTCAAAAATTTTACTTTTCAAAAGCAATGCTTCCAATCCTTTCAGTTTGTTTATATCCTTTCTTTTTAATTCAAGACTTTCGGATAAGACAATATCCAAAACGTTATTCTCATGTTTAAATAATGACATTCCAATAACACTTGTTGAAATGTCTAATCCGAGAATGTATTCAACTTTATTTTCCATTTTAATATGATTTTACATATAATATAAATCATATTGTGAACAAATCAAGTCTTAAATAACCCTTCTTCTCTGTTGCCTGGTATCATTAATATAACCCGCGTAATATGGTCTTTCTAATTGTTCTTCGGATTCATATTCGCATAGGAATTTGTAATAATTTACAATTTTGTTTAATTTGTTTTTTTGACTTTCTGTTAAACTTTGTAGTTTTTTATCAATAGACCTACCAATATCAAAATCATCCGATTGCATATCTCTCGGATTTATCAATTCTTTCAACAGTTCAATTATTGTTGTTTGAGGGTGCTCAATTAACAAACTACTGTTGTTATTTCTTCTATTCATCATTGTGTTTAGTGTTATTATTATATAATTTTATACATAATAATATAAACAACCGTTGATTAAATCCAAGTATTAGGACTAAAAATTTAACTTATCATACCAATTATTTCGCTCTATTGTTGCTGTGTTGAAACACCTCAAACAATGTGTTAAATACTTTGCAAGAATGAAATCCGGTGTGTCACTATAATTTTCTATTGATAGTGAGTTGATTAGTTTACACAACTCTTCTTCAAAAATTTCTAATTTATCTTTTGTCGCTTCCATTTTTATTTTTATTTGTTTCGTTAAAAAGATACCATAAACTTCCAACAACACAAAATAACATTGTGATTAATAAAACTATTGAAGCACTAAAACTACTACTCATTTTCTTTTCCTCCTTTTTTTATGTCCGTAATTATTTGAATACATACCTTCTTCACGTAATATTTCTTTGATGATTTCTTTATCAATTTTTCTTGATAACCTATTGGCTGCTATTTTAAATGCTCTATCTAATGTCATTATTTATTTTTTTCGTCTTTAATGATTGTATTTATTACTAAATTCTTTTTTATCACTTTGTTGTAAACGTGTTCACAATAAGTGTTGTTGAATATTTGAATGTAGGTATATACATGTTGCTTCTGTCCGATACGGAAGTTTCGGTCAATAAACTGTACCAAATTACCCGGAACAAAATCAAATGAGTTTAGAATTAACACATTTGAGGTTATCAAAGTTAATCCAACACCCGCTGCCAATATATTACCAATAAATACTTTACAATTTGGATTAGTTGTAAATTCTTCTTGTGCTTTATCCTTTTGTTTTGCTGACATGCCACCATGATATACAACACTTTTATTACCAAAATGTTCCTGTAAAACTTGTAGTTCTTCGTTGTAACAACAACCAATAATAATTTTACTACCGCTTTCCAACCAACTTTCTGTTAGTTCTATTGTGTGAGGTATCATTTGTTTAGCCAAATACTGACGATACAATCCACCGCTGATTAATTCTTTGTTCAATTCGTCAATATTCTTACCCTCATCTTCTTTTGCTCTTTCGTATTCAGACCATAGTTTTTCATATTGTTTCTTCTCTGTTGGTGTTAGATCGTAGAAGCGTTCCATTATAGTTCTGTCGGGTAGTCCGGGTATTTCATCTTTCAATCTGCGTAGATATAAATGTTTGCATTTTTCATATAATTCAGCACCATTTGTATCATTGTTCGGTTTTAAAATTACTCTACCTGTTTTCAATCGCATTTCTCTAGCACCACAATATCGTGTGTAATAATATTGATAATTTTTTCCTAATTCAGCACCAATAAGATTCAGAATATTATAAAAATTGATATGACTATTACTGATAGGTGTGCCACTCATACAGTATATATTTTCAACTTTACTTCTTCTTAAATAATCAACAATCGCCTTGTAACGACCGGCAGTGGAATTGGAAAATTTATGACACTCATCTATTATCACTAAATCGAAGTTTGCTTGCATTAGTGGGTTGTCTTTATCAACTTCCGCTATTTTACCTTTGTTTTTGGATTTTACTTTTTTGGGTTTACCACTAAATTCGTCAATAATTGTGGTATAAACAACTTCGTGAAGATATTTGTCAATAATGTCGGGATTGCAAATAATATATTTTTTGGATAAATCCCATTTTGTTTTATCCCTACCCTGTACAATTTCAATGTCGTCAATACCGAAAAAACCAATTTCTTTTTTCCACGTTGATTTCATTGAGGTTGGGGATATTATTAAAATTTTATTAAAATTACCATTGATGCTTGCAGCAACCGCTTCCAATCCCTTTCCCAAACCCATTTCGTCTGCCAAAATACATTTCTTATTTGCATTGAGAAACCTTATTGCATCTACTTGGTGGTCTAAAATTTTTCTTTCACACGGTTCCAACATTTTGTTTAACCTATCTAAATCAACCGGATAGTTCTTCCAATCAACCTCAATCATTGTGTCAAGAACACTCTGTTTCGGAATGAATAATGAAACCCATTTTTCTTGATTTTGCGACCATTTACACCAACAATGATAAATGTTATCAGTTTCCCCCGAAAGTGTTTTAATCTTCAATTTAGAGGGTAAGAAACTAATATTATTATTGTGTTGTAACTTCTTTCCAAACTCCTCTGAAATTTTAATTACCCTATCAATTAAAAGGGGTTCTGTTCTCATGTGATTCATAAGAACATACTCTAAATCAAAATCCTTCAAATTGTTTTTTGATTTGAGTGAAATAATATGTGAATTACATCCGTTATATTCGTTTAATAACTTGACCGCCTCTTCGCGCTTTTTGTTCGACAATACCATATTTGGTTAACCATTTCTTGCAAATATACTGATTTTAACTCTTAAATTAAAACAGTTTCTATTTATAAGAAAAGTATTATAATATGTCTGTGGTAAATAAAACTACATTAATAAACTACTTTAGAGCAGGTGATATACCTTCACAAGATGATTATAGGGATTTAATAAATTCGTGTTTTCTTATCCCGGTAGAGGGTGGTGGTGTTATTATATCAGTTTCTCCTGATGGCAACAACAGGCTTATTAGGATAAACGATACTTTCATAGTAGAAAAAATAAGAGAATTGATTGGTGATGACGTAGGTGGTGCAAATGATCCAACCATTACTATAAGAATGGAACTTAGTAATGACGAATCTAATAATAGACCCTTTGTTAAACCTAATGCACCTTTAATATCAAGTTTTAGTCTTAATCAATCTAACGAACAAACTATTAATTTAAAATTACCTAATGGAGTTATAAAAATTATTGATAAGGGTGGAAAAGCATCTGAAATAACAATAAATAAAATTGATGATCAAACAAATAATATAAGTTTAGCATCAGTGGCGTTCAGTGGTGAATGGGAAGATATAAATAACAAACCCGATATCCCTGATCCAAATCAATTTCTACAGGTACAAACTGATTGGGATAACGTTGATCCAAATAGCCCTGCTTATCTTGTCAATAGACCTGATTTTGGTGCAGGACAATTATTTATAATGCAAAATGGTAGAGAATTAACACCAAAAATATTAGTTATAACCGAAAATGAAGATGGGGAAACAGTTATAAATTTTGAAGACACTGAACAATTTTCACCCAAAACAACACAACCAACATATTATCAAATTGAGGCAACGGATTGGGAGGCTTATGAAGGCGCACCCAATGAATTAAAAAATAAACCCCTTTTTTCTAAAGTAGCATATAGTGGTAATTTTAACGATTTATTATATAAACCCGGTGTAGCAAATAACACACCAATTAAAATATATCGTAATAAAATTAAAAATCACGATGCACACTTTGTTGGTTCAGGTGGTGGTTTTGGTGCGACAGCAATAGGAACGTTAAAAGTAAGTGTTGTTGAAATAGATGTTATAGAAGGTGGGGTGGGTTATAATAATATTTATCCACCAATTGTTACAATTTCAGATCCCGAAACAGATGGTATTGTAGCAGAAGCAACCTCTATAGTAAATAACACCGGTTCAGTAAGTCGTATTAAGGTTGAAAACATAGAATTAAATAAGGGGTATTCTTTTGCTAACCCACCCACGGTTACAATTGCCGCACCAACAGGAGGTGGAAGAAGTGCAAGGGCTGTTGCTATTCTTGATGCTTGTTTAGATACGATTGAGGTTGGTAGTGTTGGAGAACACTATACAAGTGAACCAATGGTTACTATTGTTGGTGGTGATGGTAGTGCTGCCGCATATTCTACAATAAATGAAGATGGTGAACTTGATTCAATTATAATTACAAATCCTGGTAGGGGGTTTACTGATGATAAGGTTGAAATACTTATCGGTGGTGTTCCAATAATATTTACATTAAATCAACCAAATCCAGGGGAATATGATTTAGGATTGGGGTTAGTTGCATTTACCAATCTTTATCACGATTTAGATGAAGTTCCTTATGGTAATTTATTCATATATCTCAATGGTATGGAAATACCATCTGAAATGAATTTACCCCCCGATAGTGAGGAGTGGGAACCACGTTTTCAAGCAAGTAGTAAAGATAATCACCACGTAAATATCAATGCTGTTACAGAAATCACTATGGAAGGTGATGTTTTGTCAGAAACAATACCTGTTGATGAAAACGGTCATTTATTGCTTGAAAATAGATTAAGACCCTTTGATACAGAACAAACGACTATTGAATCAGAATATGCGTTTAGCGATGATACACCAACATTTCAATTGGTTTTTGTTGATAAAACCGAAACAGACGGAAAAGGAAGAGTTGGTGAGGTGCGCACGACCACATATACTATTGACTTTACTAATGCGAAAGACAGAATAGTAAAATTGGAAGGTATGGATATTAGTTTGGTGGGTGATGTTTTAGCACCCAAAACCAAACTTGACGAACACGGAAATTTTATTGTTGATACCACATTAAAAGAATTTACAACACAACAACCAACTTCAACACAAACACATACTTACGATGAAGGGACTCCAACCATAACATTAAAAATGGTTGAAGAAACAAAAGGTGATGGTTATGGAAGAGTTGAAGAAGTAAAAACCGTCACACACACCATTGATTTCACACCTTTACAGGAAACAATAGAAGAACACAATGGTAGAATTACAACATTAGAGGCAATAGGTGGAAAATGGATTGGTAGTAACTTTGAAACTGTTGCTGCACTTAGAGTTTTTGATTTCTCAACGTATAAAAGAATAAATGAGGGTGATTACACATATGTTATTGCTGATGAAGATCATTTAGACGATTATAATGAATTACCACAACGAACATTATATAGATGGGTTGGGGGAAGTAACACAGGTACATTTGTTTTTTCTCACGTAGTTCAAGAAGACCCATTAGGTAGTTTTACAAATGAAGCGTTTGGAGTAATAAAAGGTGAAACCACAAAACCATTTTATGTTAATGCACAACCCAACGGAACAGGAAAGGTAAATCGCCTCCCCAAAGTTTTGGATTATGATAATGATACAAATAAGGTGTGGTTAGATATTGAATTACCTGATGGTTATTGTGTATTCGGTTTTAACAAGGGTTATGTGAGCAATCCTATGAATTTAACATTGGTTTCTTATGATGATTTTTCACACGAATATTTAGAAACAGATACAAGTGTACTTGAAAACACAACATGGAAAAAATTTTATGTATATCCGTGTGATTTAGTACCCGGAAAACAACCTGACGAATTTACATTTGTGGTTAATAACGGTGTTTTGGTGGAAACTGTTGCCGAAACAACCCAATCATTAGATATTAATGTGTTATCACAAAGTGGTGGTGTTAATATACCATTTACTGTTAACACATCAGCACTACCTAATTGGATTACACCATCCGGTAATTTGTTAAATATTGCAGCAAATACCACACAATCGGTTAGGGAGGGTAAAATTTTATACACTCAATCAGAAAGTGGTTTGGTAAGAGAATTAACTGTTTTTCAAATTGGACAAGAAATGGAAATACCACCATTTGAAACTATTGGTAGATTTGGTTTGGCTGGAATACCATTAGAAAATATACTTTCGTTTGGTGAAATTAATGGAAAAATATATACTTTTACAGCTAATGTTGATCCACCATCCGGTGGTAGTAGACAACATACGATAGGAATGTATGATCCGATATCAAACAGTTATACACGAATTTTTAGACAATTTAGTCGCCCTATTGGAGATGCTAGGAGAATTAATACTTTTTTCTACAAAGATAAAATGTATTTTATAGCAATGAATGATAGTACAAATATGGCGACTGTGGATTTGAGTGATCCAACACCAAACGCAAATACCCCCATTGTTAATGTTAGTACAAGTGCAACATTTGGTGCTGGAACACAAAACGCAATATTAATATCAGATGATAGAATGTTTTTAAGAACAACAGCAAGTGGTAATAATAGAATAAGAATGGCAAGTATAAACGGTGGTACGGTTTTATTTTCTAGGGTAATGGGGGTGCAAAATGTGTTAAATGTTAATATGGTTGCTCATAATAATAAACTATATAGTTTCAGTTCAACCCATATTGAAATAATAGATATACCCGGTGGGTTTTATGCAAGTGAAACCGCTGCAACTGCCGCACCACCATACACTAGTGTTGCACATAATATACCAAACACAAGATTTGTGAGATTATTTATATATCAAGATAAATTATATATACAGACCACATTTAGTAGTTTTTCACATATTAGGTTAGATGTTATGGATTTAAACACCAACACAATTTCAAATATTGGTGGTACATCAGGTGTTTCAGCAGACATATTTGGAATGGGTGTAAATATTTCAGGTGTGGGACATGATAATATTTTATATTTTATCGGTGGTGAAGGATGGAAAACCACAACCCCTGTTGGTGTTATACCAAATTTTGCTAAAATGACAACATTAAGTGGTGTGAACACTTTGAATCATTATTCGTCAGCAGATAGTTTGAATTTAAAAGGTAATTTGAAATTCACATCGATGGAAGCAAGTAGTGCTGGCTTGGGTAATTTTTCGGGTAATAATGTGTTGATACATAATGGAAGAATATATTGGGTTGGACACACAGGAATTGGTACATTCACATTAGGTGTATAATGAAAATAATTAAAAACTATGCAGAATTTTTTTATAAATAAAGGAAGTATATTACCAATACTTGAAATGAAATTGATAGAGTATGGTCGCGTTGGTTCAGAAAACCACGAACCGTTTTTTGACGCACTTCAAAATGCTGATATATTCTTCAATATGGTAGACGTTGATACAGGTGTTGTTAAGGTAGCACACCAACCCGGAATTTTAATTGAAGCAGATGGTTGTACAGACCAATATCATATCGCTTACGAATGGAAACCAAGGGATGTTTCAAGACCAGGTAAATATGTTGGAACATTTGAAATTATATTTAATAAAGATAATGATAAGGAATTTGCGGGAAGAAACCTGATAGTCCCCATTCAAAATCAACTTATTATTAATGTCACGGAAGGTTTAATTAAGAAATAATATCTAAATACCATGAAAAGAATATTTTCCATATTAATCATTTTGTCGGTATTCGGTTGCAAAACTTTGAGTCAGACAAGTTATTCGTATGTGGATGATATATATTGGAATCCACGTACTGAAACAACGCACATAACCGTTAATAATTTTAACGTGTATGACACAAATTGGTCATACGCTGAACGAATTTACAGATTTAATAACCCTGTTGTGGGTGTTTCATATTGGTCGCCGATTTATTCATATAACACCTATTGGGTGTCTTTCTATATGGGTGGTTGGCGAATACAAGCGGTATCGGTAACTCCGAATGATATTTATTGGAGGTATAATTTTAATATGTGGCGAAGTCCTTGGTGGGACCCTTGGTATTATCCATATTATCGTTTTCACCACCGACATAATTGGTGGCATCCACATTATCACCACCACCATCACATTGTTTGGAATCCAAAACCAACGGTTGCACCGGTTACAACACCGAGTCAAAGACGTTCTTCAAGTTCAGTATATTCGTCTTATACGAGAAGTACACCGACACGTGAATCCTATTCTACAACCACAAGAACAAGTTCAAGTTATGGTTCAACACCAACAACTACCACACGAAGTACAACAACTACAACCCCCACAAGGGGTTCAAGTAGTTATACCCCACCCTCAAATTCTATTCGTTCTTCAAGTGGAACAACACCATCAAGAACTACCACACAACAAACAACTACCCCTTCAAGAAGTTCAACGACTACACAATCGTCATCTTCTTCAAGGAGTAGTACTTCAAGTGGAACAACACCAACACGAAGTAGTCAGACCTATACGCCACCGTCAAATTCATCAAGGTCTTCGTCAAGTGGAACCACTTCAACCCCTACACAAAGGAGTTCAAGTTCTTCTTCAACTTCTTCGGGTGGTTCTAGACGTTAATCATAATCAATTCCGTCAGCAAACGGCATAAGAATTACTTCATTGATTTCTTCCTGCTCAATACCATTATAAATATTCTTTTCATGGTAGTGGTGATGAACTTCAAATCCATAATTTCCGAATTTTTCCTGTTGTCCGTTTACTTCAACAAAAACAGGTATATTGCCATTCCCATCATTGTTTTTACGTATATCCATTAATTTGGATATTAATTCATTAATTGTTAAACTTTTCATTTTCACTTTAAATTCTTCGGTTTCAAAATTGAAAATCCCTGTTTTCGTATCGTCTTTAACAAAAATTTCTCTACTTTGACATATACTACAATACATTTCGAGCTCTAATTGTTCCGGTTCTAATCCGGCGAACTTCTCTTCGTGTCCACAATTTTCACACACAAAAAACATTACATCTATCGTTCTCATTGTTTATGTTCTTGCCTAATAAATCCTGGTGGGTACTCCTGTGTTTCAAAATCAAGTTTCGGGGTAACGTCATTTTTGCACCAAGTACACCAAAAATGTGGTGGAATTACAGAATAAAAACACCTGTAATACATTTTCTTTTTACCACAAAGTGGACAAACCTGCCACAACTTCGTTCTTCCGTTACCCCAACCACTACCAGGTGTTCTCATTATTTCAGAGGTCTAAATGCGTGTAAAAGTTCAACTTCAAACTTCAAGTCGGCATTAGGGGGAATATCTGTACCTGCGCCACGACTTCCATATCCCATTTCGGCGGGAATATTCAGTGTTCGTTTACCACCGATTTTCATTCCGATAACACCCTCATCCCATCCGCGTATTACCTGCCCAACACCTATCAAACATTGAAACGGTTGGTTTCTTCCGTGAGAACTGTCAAATACTTTACCGTTCTCTAACAAACTACCTGTGTAGTGAATGACTACATGGTCTCCTTTTTCTACACTCTGTGTGCCGTGTCCTTCTGCGACATCAACAATTTCTAATTTATCTATCATACTATTTGAATATATTTAAAATTATATTTAATGTTTCATCACTCTGTTTTTCTATGGGAAACATAGACTTCTGACGATATTCCATTGCCATTTCACCCATATTTTTCTTAATATTCTTTTCGATGTTCAGTTTCGGATAATAAATTGTATTTAATACTTGAACATATTTATTATCAATTATGGTATTCGTTGCCAAATCTGTTTCTATATCATACAACAATAAGTTGTTTTTATTTTTAATCAATGGTTTTAACAAAATATTGTAATATATTGTATCGTCATCAATTTCATTTTTCCAAATGCGCTTGTATGGTTCGGCATTAATATCACCTTTGTAATGGGAATTTGGAATAAAATTAAGAAGAAATTTCTTATATCCTTCTGAACACAATTTATAATTATTTGTTATTATTTTTTCATATTCATACCAAACACCACCATTAAACTCTGTATCTATATGACACCTTTCTATATTATCATATTTTGATACGATATTTGTAAATCCAACCAACACTATTTTATTGTTTTCCCAAAACAAATTAGAAAAATTTAATTTGGATAATTGGTGAATGTTTAACAAATCATGTTCGGTTGGTACAACACCGAATACCGGTATGTTTGTATCTACACCGATATTTGTATAACCCTCTGTTCGTTTGATACGTACAACATTTTTGTTGAATTTTTTAATTTCTTCAACCAATATATCGTTCCCATACGTAAGAATTAAATCAGACTTTCGGATTGTTTGTGAATACTTTTGGTTAATCTCCTTACTATTGAATACTTTGTACATGTGGTGGGTTTTGGGTAATTGCCACCATTCGTCTATATAGAAAACGAATTTTGTCTTATTTGTATCAACAATAACATTATAAAAATCTTCATAAATATCTTTATTGAAGATAACATAATCGTAATCAGAATGAGTTATGTGTTTCACATCGCACCCACTTTTTATTGTAATGTGAATATCATTACAGGTTTCCTGTAATTTAATCAGTGGTTTGACTACATTATAAATGTACCCCCGATTGTATTTATTATTTATAACTAAAATCCTTTTCATTTACATATATTTATTTAAAAAATTTTTCATTTTATGAACCGGCAGGTAGATATATCCGGGTTTTCCAAGTGATTTTGTTGCATCACTTGCATATCCGTTGGTGGTTATTTCAATAACTTCTTCACTTAATTCCACATTTTCCTCCGCAAAAAACCACAACACTTCTTCCCAATTAGATACTCTTGTCATACTATCAAATTCGATTGTATAATTAAAGTTATGTGGCATATTAAATAACAATTTGGTATCACATATTGAGGTTATCAGATTATTTTGATAATCATCAATCATATAATCACCCTTTATCAAACTTTTGTTTTTTGCTGTAATAATATTGTCGGTGCTTATGTGTGGAAAGTAGTTTTCAATCCACTTAAATTTCTCAACAATATTTTGAGGATATGTACACGCTGTTACAATGTACAAATCATAATATTTGGATAATATTTCAGTTACCATTATAGCACCCGGTTTTGGTTTCACCACCTCTGAAAGAAGTCCGGGTGTTTTTAGTAATTCATATATATCTTCACGTGCTTCCGGTTTGATATAATCTTGTATATTCCAAGATAAAATATCCATAACAGTTAAATTATCATTATACTTTTTATTGTATAATGATAACCAACTATCAAGGAATAAACTTAATGTATCGTCTAAATCAATCAATACTGATTTTTTCATGTTTTTTTCGTGTTAAATTTACAAAACAACTTTGACAAAAGATTAATCTTGCGTATTTATACTTCAAAATTCTACCATAATAGTTTATGGATTCTTTTCTACCTTCGGTTATACTTGACCATGTTGCTGAATGTGTCAAAATCAATTCTTTTACCCTTTCTTCCTGTGTGTGGTTTTTATTAGTTTTATACTTATAATTCAACCACGCTTCCCAATATATAGAACTACAACAATCAGCATTTGGTACAAACCAAACCGCTATTTGTCTATTGAATAACACCAATGAAAATAGCGGGTCCCATTCATGACGGAAATCGTCATATTTTGTTTTCCACCCCAAACTTACATAGTTAAACTGAAACCATTTTTTAGGTAAAAAATAAGGAATACCAACTGCAACTTTCCCAAAATACCATTTTGTTTTTAACCCAACAAATGGTGAGGAAAACACAACCTCAATCCAATTCCACTTATAACTGAAATAATTTCTTATCCGTTTGATAACTTTCATTTTTTTATGCTATTTATGTTAAATAACTTAATAAATCATATAGATATGGGATGTAATTGTCGTGGTAATTCTGTAAGTAAGACGGTTTCAACACCTAAACCGGTAAGTAAACCTGTTGTTCAGAATAACGGTACTCCAGGTACACCTGTCGCTAATCCGAGAACCGTTCAAACCGTTAGAAGAACCATTATAAGAAGGAGTTAATCTTGACCCTTCTTATTTTTTTTCGCACCCTTTTTCTCCTCCTTTTTTTCTTCTTCTATCTGTTTGATAGCATGTTGTCCAGCAAAAATAGACAAAACAAGTTTCTCTCTGTATTTTAAGTATACGCCTTCGTTCAGGTCGCAACCACTATTATTGATACTTGATTTATCGGTTTCCGAATTATACTCAATAGAATTTAAAGCATTAGCAATGATTAGTTTTTGTTGCTCTACTTCCAATCTATCAAACGCTTCTTCGTATATTATTACGAATATCATTTCCTGTTTATTAGCAATGTAATTAATCAAAGGACTTGACTTCGTAATCTTAATAATACTTGGTTGTTTATCAACGCCCAATAATACGAAATCTAATCCTATTGTTGCCAAATAAGGATTATCTTTTTCTAACACCTCATGTGTCATTGCTTGAATGTCTTCCGACATTGGAAAATAATTTGCCATTTTTATATTTAATTTAAAAATTTATACTACACTAAATTTACTGTTTTTATTGTTATTAACAAAAAAAACCCCAACTTATTCACGTAAGTCGGGGGAGGAACTACTTCAACAAAGACTCGTGGTAGCGATAAGTATTTGTGCTAAATGCCACTTTAAAAATTGCTCTCATTCCTTTTATGAGGTGGTTTAGAACCACCGAACCTCATTGAATGTATAGGAACTTATTTTTAGTCTTTTCTTTTTAGAAAAATATAGCGGTGAGTAATAAAATGCAAACAATATTTTTAAACAGGAACTCACTTTGCCATACTATAAATATACACTTTTTTTGATTATTCCAAAATATTATTGAAATAATTTTAAAATATCATCTTTGGATAAGACTTTTTCTTTGGTGTACGTCAGATTAACTTGTGCGTGTTTCAAAACATCATCAAGTTTCAAACAATATTTTTGATAATCCGCAAATATATCTAACATAGCACCATTGATGTTATCTATTTTTGATACACGCCTTGTTGCTGTTTGAGCGTTTCCGAAAACAAATCTGTTATCAATAAATGTACCAAGTATTTTTTCACCTTCAATAATATCTTCATATTGATAAATTATATTATCGGGGTCTACCATATAGTTACGGAAATTTGAATCACGCATTGGGTTTCTTCGTTTTGTGACTTCCATTTCTAATTTTATGTTTTCTTTTGCAAAGAAAACTTTATATTTCGCCTTACCTTTGGGTTCTCTTCCCCATGACGAAGAATAATTTTCATTAACAAAACAATACGGATTAACCCTCACACTACCAAACGAACTCGCATTGCGACTCCTATAAAGTAATTCACTTGCCCCTTCGGGTGCAGTTGTCATATCGCCGGAATAAACAAATGTTTTATCACTACTATAATAACCCGCGTTCCAACCGATTTTCATACCCGATTTATCAATATATGATAGGTCTAAATCTCGTGCGCCGTCTTTTTCGTGCCAATATATTCCGATAATAGCATCGTCAAAATCCATATCAACCCACGAATACATTGGGATTTCACCCATAAATGATTTTTCGGAAGTTGGGCAAGTTAGATTTATACTCAATGGTAGTTCAACCACATCTCTTCCAACGTTTGCTTTAACCCTTTTTACAATATTTTCAAATAATAATTTCTTCAAAGAAGTAATTGCTATTTTTCTTTCTTCCGCTTCACACGCATAATTGGATTTGGGTGTATCTGTAATATCTTTTACAAATAATTTACCATTTCTAATGATATACATAACATGTGGTAAATTACTATTTAATTGCATATTACACAGATTATATAATGAAATCATTTTATAAACTGTGAGGTCGCCAATACGTTCAGTAGCCTTGTGAATTATTTCATTATAAAAATCGGGGTTGGTATTAAGTCTCGTCATTATTTCACTCCAAAAGGGTGCTTTGAATGGTGTATGAGTATGCCTTGTCATTCTGCGAAGTGTATTCACCTTGTATTGATTGTGTTTTTTCAATGCAAGAAACAGTGGTTTGTACCTAAAAAAGATTTCTGAAAACCTTTCAAGTAGAATATCAGGGATAATAATATTACTATTTTTCAAAGTTTCAATAGTGTTTTTGTCTTTGATTAATAGTGTTTTTCCTGTCGCTTGGTAAATAAAACAACGTAATGCACTCTCACCGTTAGTTGGGTATACACCCATATTTACAGATATGATTGCCTGTGCTTCTCTATTTTTAACTTTATCAATATCAATATTTTGAGTACCAATAATAAATAATATTTTCTCAATGGTTTCTTGTTTTAACGCCACGCCGGAATATAACATATTTTGACAACGTTTTGTTACTTCTTCAAAACTTATTGCTTTAATAAATTTCACATCCATTTTTTGTAAATCTATCGGAGTATCATTTACAATAAATGGAGTTTCCGAATCCAAAGTGTACGTGGTAAAATAATGTACTATTTGATCCATAAACAATTCAAATCGTGTTTTGGAAACAACATCAAGAAATGTTTGATAAAATGTGGCGTTAGCGTTAAAATGATTTTCTTCCGCCCATTCTAAAACCGCTTTTGTGTCTACGTTTTTATCACACACGTATCCACATTTCAACAAAGAACGTTCTGCGCCTTCGCATTTTACATTTTTTTCTTCTGCGACTGCCATCTTAAAGAGGTCTAATATCGCTTTCTTATGCTTAATACTTAACATATCTTTTTTTTATTTAATTAAATTTCAATCATTTGGTGGAACAAATACACATGCTTTAATAGCATCAGCAGAATCAAAATCAAGATAATCATCTTCAACTGCTTCTAAAACACGCTTCATCATATTATTCATATTTATCTTATGTTGTCCTTCCGGTAAAGCATTTATCGAAGAACATAAAGCACCCAAATTTAAAAACAATTTGTTGTTACCTACTAATTTATTATTTTTTTCTTCCATATATCAAATGTACTATTTAAACATTAATATTAAAAATAAAATGATTGCTGATATTTGCCAAAACAATCCCATAACAAAATTTATTGTTTGAAAACGCATATTTGTTATATGCCAACCAACAAACGCATATCTTAACAGGTAATATATTACTGCAATCAATCCTCTTATTACTCCGAATACCCAAGCAGGAATGGTTAATAATAGTGATAATACTATTAAGTTTCTAAATCGGGGTTTGTTTTTAAACCTTAAAAAGATTTTCCAATCCCCACTAAAACCTATTTCGTAATAACTATCTTTTGGTAGTGCACCGTGTCTTTTATCAATTCGGCGACCGATATACATATTCCATACATGAATAGCATATTGTTCTATATGACCCCGTCTGTATCTTGTTACATCTAATTTTTTCATCGTCTTCTATCTCTATAATTATCTATACCTATTGTTATTAACTTATATATTAACATAATTCCAAATAATATTCCAATTATGCTAACAACATAAAGACCTGTTTCCGCTAATTCGCCCATCATTTCGGCGAAGGTTTTTGTTTTCATTTTATTCGTATTCTAAATATTTCCAACTAATTATTTCATGAATATAATCCGGGTCTCCCAAATGTCTATCTTCAACCCACCATTCCCCCCTCCAATCAATATGTGCTCTTCCCCATGTTTGGTGAAACACATCATTATATGGATCCATACTTACTATAATATATTTAGCAATTATGTTTTCATTTTTGGAGGGTAATCCGTCTCTTACCAAAGTCCATTTTTGCGCTTCCTTAAACGCCGCCAAATATGTTTCCAAAATTTCATGTCGCTGAAACGAAGTTTTTCCGTGCCACCAAATGGAAGACAAATGTTTTTCGGCTAACTCTTCTATTTTCTTCTTCATTCTAAATCAAAATTGTCGGTTATTATGTTTTTGTATCTATCGAGTAACCCTCTATATTTATCAATATACATTTTTAAGTTATTAACCTCTTTTTCTCTTGCATCCCACCCCGCTACAAAGGCATAATGTAACGCATAGTACGGCTCCGAACTATGTGTTTTGCTGTAAACTTCGGCTAATTTTTCTTTATCCATACAACAAATATACTACTAAACCTTTAAAAACCGAAAATAATATTCATATTTTATGTATGAATGGTCATTTGTATTTGATTGTGGAATGGGATAGAATTGAAGAGGATGTTATCCCCTGTAAAATTGGTGTTACGAGAGGTTGTATTCAGAAACGAATAAAAAAACTCCAAACCGGAAACAATTCCAATTTATACATGTTTGATTTTTTCAAATCGGAACACCCCTTCAAATTGGAAAAAATGATACACCGCCACTACCATAAATATAATACGAATGGGGAGTGGTTTAATCTTCCAAATGATGTTGTAATGAAATTCAAATCCCTTTGCGAAGAAAAGGAAAAACTTATTAATTTTCTTCTAAAAGAAAATTATTATTACGGAAAGCGAAAGTGTTAGGCTGCGAGTCTAACGGTATATTTCATTGTAGGTTTGAAGATATTCTTATCAGGAACACCGATACTGCGTAACCACGCTGTTGTATCAAACGAAGGACATGCTTTTGCGGCTAACTGCCAATGACCACCCACTTTTACGGTTGGAAATCTCTTTAAGAAGTCTAACACATATTTTTTCAGTGCTTCAAGTTGAGCGGGTGTTCGAGTGTCTTTTGGTAATTTTCCGTCACGTGTTACACCACCAATCACGCATATATGACGTGAGTTCATATTGTAACCCGCTATACCATTAGTAACTTCCCAAGGATCAATGTATCCGTCTTCATTGTTTTCAACCAAACGTTCAACTGTACCGTCTAACCAAATTATATCTGTATAACCAACTTGTCGCCAACCTCTACCAACAGGTGCGGGTGATAAATGTGCACGTCTAATAGCATCACCTCTTGCATCACGCCCTTCTGGTGTTGCCGAACAATGAATGAATAAAAATTCTTTTTTAACTTTTTTTGACATAATTCCTCCTTTTTTTATAAATAGAGGAAAAAAAATTACATTTGTTTAACTCGGACTTTTATATCTGTGTCCTTACTGAAAATCTCGAACATTGAGTCTGAATTTCCGTATATGATATTATCACTTGCTTTCAAATCTATTTGAACTCTGTTTAGACTATCAATAACCGGTTCCCAAAAACCCTCTTCGTTTATTTGTCCTGTTATAACAGGTTGATTTACTCTGTTTGTGTTGTATACACCATTGTAAATATTATATAATCGTACTTCAATAAGATTTTCAACACCATCTAACGAAACTAATTCTCTTATTAGTTGTGATACGAATATGTTTTCACCCATTTTACGATTTTCGGTATCAAAAAATTCAGCAATTTTATTTTGTATTGCTCTTACAACGGAATTGGTTTCGTATCCTTTATTGATAATTACATCAACCTCTGCTTGAAGATTGATAACACGACCGGGTTTGATTATAACATAATCCCCAATCATTTTGTATTCGGATAAATAGTTGCTTATATTATCCAACAGAGCGGTTGTTACCATATCTGTAATATGACCATTTGGGTCAATACCTAATACATATATGAAAATGATATTGTTTTTTTCGATAATAGAGGTTCTATATGGTGTACCGTATAATCCCGGCATTTTATTTATTCTTTCAACATAATCTTTTATTGTAACACAGCGGTTTTGGGCAAGATTATTGTATTTAATCATATAACGTATTTCTTCGATAGAAGGTTCATCTTTTCCACCCATGGCAGGACTAACATTACGTACCGATAATGACCTCTTAACATTATCCATTTTTATTGTGTTTTCCGCCGAAGGTTGTACCTCACCTTTTATTTCAACCTCTTTTGCTGAAAAATTATTGATTATGTGTGGCGCAATATTTGATACTGTACCGCCGCCGGTTCGATATAATATCCACATAGTATGACCAACAGTTGGTAGTATACCCATATTTTGATTGTTGATCATTTGTGCCATTAACTTTTGGGTTGGTGTTGCTTCTAATGGTAAATGATACACATCACCCGCACCAAAAATCACCTTGAAAAACCCCCTGTCTGTATATTCTGTTACAAATTTATGTTTGATTGGTCTCCATTCTCCCCTAACAACACTTGTATTGAATGTTGTGTATGTGTTATCAATATCTTTAATTTCTTCTGTTACAATAACCTGTTGTGGTAATTGGTCGGGGTCTGAAATAGAATTATATGTTTTAGGTAAAAATAATTTATCTTCTAACAAACTTTCAACCTCAAAATATTTCCATATTTTTTCTCTCTTATCCACAAATTCATCTAATACATTAAACTCCGCCATTGTGGGTGTGCTGTTGAAATTTCCTTCTTTACATATAATAGAATCTACGCTCAAAACATTAATATCAGGCAATACAATTTCCATAAATGGTACAACCATTCTCGGACTAATAACTACCTTGAAAATTTTGCTTGTAGAATTAGACATTATTTCTCTTTTCGTAATAGTATATCCAATTAAAGTTCCATTAGAATCCACCTTTGGTCTTATAAGTCTATTGGAAATACCATTATGATCGAATTGAAAAGAAAAATTAACATCATATAATAACTCAAATGTTGCGCCGCCGCCGGTTGCTTGTGCACCCTTTTTAATAACAGGATAGTAGTCTGTATTGGGTCCGGTTCCGGTAGCATTTAATGGGACTTCACAACTTATTTCAACCTCAACTAAACTCGCCTTTTTGCCTGGTATTTTTAATCCTTTTGTTCTTGCAATTGAAAACAACGCCCTTCGGGTAGTTGCTTGATCTAATTGTGTTTCACCGTATGCTTTGTCTATATAATTAGAGAGGTTGTCGGCAACCGAAGCGTTTAAATCTATCAGAAAACCACCTACCGATGCATCATTTACTGTTTCTAATATATCGGGATAATATTGTGTTGCGAATCTATAAAACTCTTCTACATATTGTTTATATCCTCTAGCAAGTCCACTTATTCTTTTTCTACTATTATCTGCCATATCATTAAATTGTTATATCTATACTATCATTTACTTCAAAGTTTCCTTCATTCACACCGTATTTAATATTCACGATGTATCCTCTTCCACTTTCATCGGTTCTACCTTCAACGCTTTTAATATCAACCATTGGTATATGTAGTTTGATAGAAGAATTTAGTTCTTCTTTTATATCCGAATGTGTTAGGTTATCGTTGGGCATAAATAACATTTTAACAAGGTTAGAACCGAATTTTGGTTTTCTTAATCTCTGACCTGTGGGTGTAAAAATCAAGTGTGTGATACAAGAACGTATTGCCTCATATCTGTTTCTATTCATATCAAGATAAAACCCCTGACTATCATCTTCACGCGTGATCGGAAATTTTATATCGTAAAATTTTCTGTTTCTAGACATGCTAAAAAATTCTTATTATTATATATAAATAATTAGATTTACGATTTTCAACTTATTATTCCACGAGCACCAACCGGAGTTATATTTTGTCCCACACTAATAACAGGTCCACCCGCGTTACCACCCTGACTTATCACTTGGATTTCTGTTGGTTTTATTCCCACTGATACTGTTGCATCATATACAATCGCATCAATAAGAGTTTCAACTACAAGTGCGGTATATTTTTCCCATACATTATCACCGTTTTCAATACCAACTTTAGAGAATTGAGATATTATGTCAGATGTTATTTTTTTAGAATTTAATCCCGGTCTACCGTCAGCACCAAACGCCAATAGTTTAGTTGGTAGTCGAGGAAATTTTGGAATATATAAACTAAATTCTCTTTCTAATTCGTCTGCTATCCTACTATTTGAATATTTACATGCCATAGTTTTATTATATTAATGATTATCTTCGTGTTGAACCTAATCTTATTATTGTACCACCGATATTACCAAACGGCATTAAACCCCTTAATGTTTTACGAAATTTGATTTTATTATCGTTAATCATTTCTTTTGCTATACCTTTTGCTAATCTTCTTAACATTATTTTGATTTCATTCATTAGTTGTTGTAAAACAGCATCTTTGATTGCACCAACAACATCATTCACAAGATTGAGATTGGAACGAAGGAATGAAATAACATCAAAATTATCTGTTATACCCATTAAGCGCATATTGACCAATATAACCATATACACCTTCGGACTTACCAATAACATTCCAAATGCAAGTGAAAGTTCATTCAGAAGATTTTTTAACAAATTTCGTTTAAATTGTAATCTATCGTTTTCATTAATATTTGAGTTACCACCTGCCGCTTGATCCATAATACTATTCATACCTGTATCAAACGCTACTTTTCTTTCTTCAAGACTTGCGGTTTGGTCTAATCCTTCAAATGCTTTTGTAATATCATCTAATGTTATTTGAACCGCTGTATCCGTAGACCTATCATATTCGTACAAACCAACCTTCTTTTTTTCCGCTGTTTCAACCATTAAACTATATGCGGCGTTGTCGAAGGTAAAAAATGAATCGTCTGATTCACCTGAATAACCATCCTGACAATCCGAAAGTCTATCAAGTATTGTTTCTATTTGTTCCTGTAAGACAATTTGTTCTGTTGATAAACCCAACCCACCATAAGCACCAAATATTTTTCCCATTAATTGTGCTACAAATGCTTCTTTATCAAAAAACTTTACACTGTCAATATAATCGTCAGTCCAATCGTTTAGATTTCTATAATATTCTGCACCGGAAATGCCGTAGTTTGGATTAACCTCAACTTCAACAACGTTGTCGCGTGTTATTCCGTCGTTTGGAATTGTAAATGTTTCATGAAATGTAAAGCGGGCTATTGCGCTGTTTTTTATCCGCAAATGTTGTGGATATTCTGACGTTGGTGTAAATTGAAACCAAGCAGCAGGATCAGGTCTATTTGTTATTACAGAATGTAGAAAAACATTCATATCCTTGGAATTAACCCCCGTATTTACATCAAAATAACTACTTTTTCCTGCCGGTGATTGGGGGTTAATTTGAAAAAGATTAAGTAAATCAAACTCCGAAATAGAAAAATAAAACGGTTGTTTCATTAACGATGGGTTAATGTTACAACATATGTTTGATTTCAAAGACCTTTTCAAACCGTCTTTAACATTCTGCTCAATAACATCTAACTTATCTAATAATATTTGTGCAATAGCATTTTGAAGTTCTTCTGTTGAACCTAGAGCGGAAAACAAATCTATCATAAATTCTATTTGTCCACCTGACAAATTAATACTCTTCCACGAATTAATTTCATACAACTGTGGATACGAGTCAAGGAATGTTCTAAACGAAGAAATCCTTCCAAATATATTTGCTTTTCTATCTCTTACGGACATGTTTTTTTTAGTCTACTTCAATTAAAAACTCATATATAATTAGTGTGTTCCACACAATTGATTCGCCAACTGTAAAATCTCGTTGTTCCACCATACCATTGGCGTTGAACCCCATACCAAATAACACATGTATTAATCCCTTGACCATATCATACTTATAAGTATCCAAAGTTTTTAATTGTCCGTTTTTAATGGTACTTGTATTTACTTGCCTTTGTACCATATCAAACCCATTGTTTCCTTTAGGTTGAAATAATTCTGAAATATCAGATTGTGTTATTTTTTCTTCCGAACTTGAACAATAACTAATAATTTTTTCTATATCCAAGCGATATTTTACATTTTTTTGGGGTGTCATGTTGTTAAACGATTTAATAATGTATGAGTAAAATCTTTATTTTCTTCCGAAATCAAATTCATAAAAGTACTAAACGTGTAAGTGGAATCCGATTTTTTATTATAGTCGGTGTTTATTTTTATTGACGCTTTACCTCTGGGGGTGTCTTTCAAAAGTAATGGGTTTGCAGTAACCAACACATCGAATTGATTCCACGTTTCCTTAACAGTTTTTGGAAACCAAATGTGTTCCACTCTCGAACATATCTTCGAGAGAAAGAATAGTGTTGCTTGTCTTTGCAAGTGATATTCACCGGGTGAAATAAACCACACCTCAACATTATTTTCATACTCATCATTAAGGTCGTTCAACCAAATGTTGAAAACACCGGGTAGAGATTTATGTGATGGTTTAGCACTAGCTAATAATTCAAACACATAATTATCTGTTTCAAAATCTTCCTTATCCTTTTTGGTAGGAAATTTAAACGGTGAATACATATCACCTTCCGCAAACTTTAATTTTTTATCGGGGTTGAAACTCTTATCTATTTGAGCCTTGTCAAAATAAATTATATACTGCTTTATGTAGTCGCGAACCACATCATTCAAATCAATCCCTATGACTATTTTCTTTTTCATATCATTTCTTTATTTTTCAAATATTCTTCTAAACATTCTTTACACATACCAATTTCAAAAATTTCTTTTGTTATTCGCCAATCCGAAACTTCAAGTTTTTTGTAATCCAAACGCTTGTGACATTTTTCACACCATTCGTCTTTACCTAAATCATCATCGCCGGTTATACTGTGTTTAATGTATCTATCAGTACGTGGAGTATTATTATCATATTCTTTCTGAATATTATCTTCATAGTATTGTTGAATTTCATCAACCTTACTAATCATTTTAACTTCATATTGAACTATGAAAAACTGTCCCCACTTCTGAATACCATTGTATTTCTTAAATTCTAAATTGTAATTAATGCAACTGTCCACACCCCAACAATTTCTTGTTGTGAATGAAACATTGTTCCACTCATCAACATAATCAATGCTCAATTTTTTATCAAACACCTTCTGTAATTCAAGGGTTGTTATGCGTTTTATTCTTTCATGTGGATCAGGGATAACATGGAAATAGAAGTCTAAATAATATTTTATTCTCTTCTCTCCACTCTGTTTTAACACGATTTGATAACACGATTTATCAAACTCACATTTTGATATACTACCCCTTTCAAATGATAGTGGAAATATCTGTTTAATATTATGGAGTTCGTGTAATTTTATACCATCATTAATTCCGTTGTTCGTACCACTTGATAGGGGTTCAGTGTTTTGAACTATGAGCACCTTTTTGTTTTTCTCTTCAAAAACAGTGGGTTTTGTAAATTCGGGGTGTTTTTTTACAGACTTTAACTCACCTGTTACACCATCTCTGACAAGGGTGTAGTTTTCCATTTCCCTATCTATCATATACATTCGCCAACGAAGTTCTGCAACTTCCTGCGTAACTTCGTGTTTTTTAAGGGCTTGCATTAATTTAGACCCTAATTCTTTTTGTTGGACAATAGTATAAGATATTGGAATATCATCTTTCCTGTTATTTGTAATAACATCGCCACCGGCGAGCATACCCCCGACATACAAAGTAAGTCTATCTATTAATCCTAACCTTTTCATTCTTCAAATAGTTTTACAATTCGGTCGTTCATTTCTTCTTCTAATTGTCTGTATAGACCGCCGAAATACATATAATCTTTATATTCGTATGTATTATTACTTGCTGCTTGTGTAACGTTCCCTAATAACCTTTCTAATTTAGCGAGCGTTTGAAACGCATTTTGTTTGTATATGTGGAGTTCTTCCAAAGAAAGGTATGTTAAATCTTTTTTATTCTTTGTCATTGTTTTGATATTTATTTGTTTTTATATAAATCAATCAAAAATCCCCAACCTTTATGTTCTTCCATATCATTGTTGCGAAAATGTTCAATTGCTTCTTCTATGATTCTATTTTTATCGGGGTCTTCTTTGTTGATATAGTTTTTGATAAATTCATAAGTGGCAAATTTTGACTCCGATTTTTGTAGAACATCGTCATATTCTTTTTCTTCACTATACGTTTCTATAAACTCTTTAAGTAATTCCGGTCTGGTTTTTGTTGTTTGTTTGCAATCAAGTAGAAATCTAAATCTTTCTAAATCGCTTTTCATTTCTTCGGTTAATTCATAACCCAACTCACCTTTAATTAATGACATTACCAACATACCGCCGTTGTTCTCAATATGTTTCTCATTTTCTAATGTAAAATGGCGGAAGGTAAAATATCCGTTCCTTAATACCATTTCACTGTCCTTTGGATATTTTTCCAAAAAACTAATTGCTTCTCCTACTTTCATTATATTTTATGTTTATTATTATAATAACATAAAAAATCCCATTAAGTTTTCAAGTCTTAATGGGATTAAAAAATATAATTTTAATGATTAATTTAATCATCAATTAGAGTCTCTGTTTCAACAAAATCTTTTTCAGAAACCTTTTTACCGGTTTTTTCTTCTATTTCTTCAATTAAGAATTTGCGATATTCTTTTTTGTATTCTTCCAACTCGTTTGCGGAACATAATCCGTCTTTCGTGGTTACAATTTCACCGTTTCTTTCGACATTGGTTATATGGTTTTTATCAATTTTGATTTTAACAATATTACCAAATGCGTAGTTTTCGCCTTTGTATGTAAACGATTGTTGTTTAATACCTGACGACCCCTGATTTCCAAGAAATATACTAAAACGAGTTGCATAAGTAAATGACATACCACCCTTTTCTTTGGCAACAGGAAGACCCATTGGGGAAGTACTTGTCCAAATTTTATTAACATAGAAGAATGTGTTGTTAAATTTGGAATCAGCATCCATTGTCGAAGGAATTAAATCGTTCAATATTGATTGGAACGCTACACTCAACGCACCCGCAAACCACATATTGTTGGAACTATTGCTGAGAGCACCCTTGTAGCACTCACTACAACCGATTGAGTCTATGGCAAATAACATATTGGGTGGTAAAATACCGTCTTTTTGTTTTCGTATTAATTCCCGAATACATAATGCGACATCTTCAATCACGTAGGTTTCACGTGCGGGTTTAGGAAGATATTTGCTATTTGCGTGGTCGTAAGTACCATACTTTTTATAAAGATAACTTGTAGTAAAATACATAATATCCACACCCGGTGCATAAGTTATTTCACCTGTTTCTTCATTTACTATTTCATCCAATTTGATACCAACTTCATGGGCGTGATCCCATTTTATAGCATTTTCCAAATCGAAAATAACCGGTGTTATACCTTGTTTTTGACACGCTTTTATAACTTCAAGCATTATTGTAGATTTACCGCTATTGGTGTGTCCTTTGACACAGGAAACGGTATTTAGGGGTATGCCGACACATTGTGTGGCATCCTCAAATGCTTTTGGTAATATCAACCATTTTTGATCTTTTTTAGCGACTACGTCTAACCCAACATCTTGTTTAAACTTTCTAAGTAATTCCAAATCACTATTCGAGGTTTGAGTTTGAAAACTTTCAGCCGCTTTCTTCTTTATAGGAACTTTAGCCATTGTTTAATTTTTAATTAGTTTCTACTACTAAACTATCAACATCAAGAAGAATTGCAAATTCAGCATCCCCTTTTATGTGATAACCTTTATAAATCACCGCTCGGTTGCCTTTTATTTCCTTAATTTTACGACATAGAGCGTTTACGGGTTTTGTTTTATCAACCGGATCTAAAATACCGACCAATAAATCACCCTTACTTTCATTTTCTTTTCCGGCATTTACTACATATTCCAAGTATCCTTGTTTAAGACCACCATCAATTTCTTGTACTCTGACATCCACTACTGTTGCTATGAATGATTGCGCCGTGTTCCACCTTTGGGCAGAGAACATGTTTTTCTGATACCGTTTTACAAATTCCATTGGGGAAATACCCAATTTTGTTGCTTCCATTGCAAGTTCTTTCGACGTAGGAAAAACGTCTAATGACGTGTCGTGCGTGAACTTTTTGTTAAAATTATTATTTGCCATTTCTATATAATTAATTATTTTATCGTTATTACAGTAAAATTACATTTTTTTTCAATCTAAATAAAATTTCGTCATAGTATTCCACGAGAAATAAACAATTCATTCCCCTTACGTTTGTTGCTCATTGCATAATACCAACTTCTATCTTCTATTGTTATATCGGGGTGAGAATATAGTTCTCTTATTTCGGAACAATCGTTATAAGTCATCATAAACGGTGTGTTTCTTTTTTTAAGAACTTCCGCAAGTTTTTCATGGTCGAAAAATTTATGATTGGGATACAACCAACCTTTTTTCAAAAGATATGGTGGGTCAAGAAACACAGGATAATCAGAATATTTTTCCAACAATTCTTCAAAGGTTAAACAAACAGGTACTTCAAAACCTTCCGGTTTAACCCATTCTTTAAGTCTTTTCATAATAAGTGGTCCTAACTCTGCTTTTATTGACCATTCTGAAAAACCACCTAATAGACCCAATCCACTAAACGAAACCCTATTGGTTATCCAATATTGTGCTGCACCTTTAATGTCTAAAAATTCCGCCGCACCCTCTTTTGCTTCATAAAACAAATCTCTTTTTTCTTCTTTTGGGATATCAGAATGAAGGGTATGATAATATTCTGACGCATAGTCGTACATTTCTTCTCTGTGATTACATAGGGTTTGCCAACAATTTATGAGTTGTTTATCAATATCGCTGCTTATAACTCTTTTACCCAAGTCGGCGAGATATAACTCCACCGAACCACCCCCAAGAAATGGACTTATGATTGTATCAAAATTATTATAATACCCTGATATTAAATTAATTACTTTTGATTTACCCCCAGGATAACGAAAAATACTCTTTGTTTTGGTCATTTAATCAATCTCTTAAAAACGTCAAGTGGAATCCACAATAAGTTATTTCTAAAATTATAATCCTTAACATCCCTTATCCACCTTATTATATAAAAATCTTTATGTCGCCAACCACCTGGATGGTTTTGTGCTTCATAATAATTCCGATTAGGGTCTTCACCGATATTGATAATATCAAGTGTCAGACCACCTACCGTAGCAAATAAAATTTTTTGGTGCATTTTGTTGTTTGATAACAAAAGGTGATCCATTTCAACTTCAACAAAATCACCTTGTAAATACCTTGAAGTCCATTCCCGAAGTCTTTCATTCGGAATTTCTTCGACTTTGTGATAACTTATTATTGCAGGATTTTTCTTATTCATTTGAACTTTCTTCTTTGATTATTTCAATATTACCATTAAAAACCGAAACAATCAAATTATTCGTTATTACCTGTTCTTCCAAAATAAAATCAATAATCTTATTTTCAATGTTAGAAGATACTATTCTGTTTATTGAACGTGCACCCAATTTTTTATCCTCATCCGACAATTTGTTGTATAGAAAATCAGTGATTCCGCTTGCCCATTTAAGTTCACAGGCATATTTTCCTATTCTCATTTCTTCGGTCAATTTTGTAATTGAAGATTGATAATATTTTTGAGGTCGGTTTCTTGTAGGTGGTTGAAATGTATTATTTCGTCTATTCGATTGCGTATTTCGGGTGATAACTTCTTTTTTATCTCTTTATCAATAATATCTTGTTTATCTCTATCAATGTTGGTTTGTGTATTAAATCCAACCTTGTTGTATGACTCGGCGTTTCGACTACCCAAATTACTTGTCAGAATAATGATTGAATTAGAAAAATCTAAAATAGTACCATCGCTTTCACGTAGTTCGCCTTTATCAAAAATTTGAAGAAAAACGTTTATAACCTTATCACTCATTTTTTCAAATTCGTCTAAAAGTAAAATAGAGAAGGGTTTGGTTTTGATTTCTGACAATGAAGCATTGTTGTTGTATCCAATATATCCGGCGGGTGCACCAAGAATTTTTGATACGCTGTGGTCTTCCGAATATTCGCTACCGTTCAGTTTGATAATATTTTTTTCGCTACCAAAAACATGTTTTGCAATAAGTTCCGACAGGAATGTTTTTCCTACGCCACTAGGACCAACAAATAGAAAAACGTTTGGTTTTTTGGTGTTTCGGATATTTATTTTTCTCTTTTGAATTGATTTACAAATACTATTTACAGCATCATCTTGATTGATAATTTCTTTTTTGAGTTCGTTGGGGAGTTCCTTTATCGTATTCATTTCATTTACCGAAATGTTTGTGATTGGTACTTTGGATACTTCACTAATAACTTTCAATAAATCTTCTTCGGTTATGTTAATAATCACACCCGGTTCTTTTTGTATTTCATTTATCTCTTGATGAAGTTTGTTGTACTTGGCATCAATCGCATCCATTTCTTTAAATCTTTCTTGAACACGATGTTCATACATTTGGATAAATAATTGTTGTTTTTGAGCAACTAAATCTTCTAATCTTTTATCTTGTTTGTTAATTTGTGTATTTGCACCTAAAATATCAAGTATTTCGATTGCGGAACTAGGTAAAACTTTTGAAGTTATATACCTATTACAAAGAAAGACGCACTGCGCAACTATTTTAGGAGTAAAATAAACGTTGTGATGACACTCATAGACAATTTTATTTTCGAGTAAGGCGGTAAAAGTGTCGTCAACACTTAATTTTTCTATGTTGATTCGGTTAAAGCGTTTGTCTAAATGAGCAAATTTTCCAACTGTACTTTTGTATGACTGATTAGAACATGTTGCTATTACTCTTAATCTGTCGTCTTGAAGAATTGTGGTAATAAAATTAATCACTTCGTTATTTGCATCAGATTGAATAACCGTGTTAATATCGTCAATGAACAAAATGTATTTATTTGTGTTGCTTTTTATTTCCTTTATTAAATCACTAGTGCGTTGTTCAAATATTCCCTTATATACCATTCCAACAAGCATACTTTGAATGTTTATTTGTAATACCATTCTGTTGACTAATTGATAGGGCACAGTACCTTGAACTATTTTTGAAACAAAATGATTAACAATAGAAGTTATTCCACATCCACTATCCCCTGTCAGAATAACATTATTTTTTTCTTTTTTCAATATGGTTTTGATTAGTTGTTCAACTTCGCTATCTCTACCTAAAATTTTATTTTCAAATACTCCGTGTTCACATTCCAAATTCAGATTGGTCGTAAATTGTTTAATACTTTGCGTTCTAAGACCCTTTGCGTTATTATTGCCCTTTGTTGTTGGTATTAACACACCGTTGGGTAGAACAGATAAACCTTGCCCTTGTTTTGGAAACCTTGTTGGGATAATAATTTCTTCTTCGTCAATAATTTCTTTTTTGGATTTAACGTTTTCGCAACTCACACCCGCTTTCTTCAATAATTGAGAAATATTATAATTTGATTTTAAAATTGATATAAGTAAATGGTAGGTGGTGATTTCCTTTTCTTCTACCAACACTCTTTCTTTATCGGATAAGTCAAAAATTTCTTCAACCTCTTTTTCAAAAACTATTTTCTTTTTAGGATTTATTATCGCTAATGAAACTTTTTCAAGTTGAAGTTGAGTGTTGTTCAGTAATTTTTCCAATGTAAAATCCGTAACAATTTCTGAAACAATTTTGGTAAAAAGTGTTTTTTGATTTTCAAGTAAACTGTACAATAAATGATATTGCCCAATTCTATACGTTGGATAATCCCTTACAAGGGTATTTGTCATAAAATCTATAAGATTTTTTAATTCTACACTGAAATTTTCCTGATTCATTCTTCTCTTATTTGTTTTCACTTAAAGATAATAGAAATTCAAAGTTTTCAAAGTTTTTTTCAAAAATTTTTTCTCTTTAGAATATTATTCTGAATCTAACTAACTAGTTAACCTTTATTTCTTTTTATATTTTATATTTAATTTCTAGTTATTTTTAAGTATACTAAGATGGTCCATCATGATGAACTAATATTTGAACGCGTGCGCGTATGCGCGAGGAAAACGATAAAAATGATTTTTTTTTTGAAAATTATTTGGTAGAATAAAATTTTATCTGTAACTTTATCTTGAAAACATATTATTCGAGCTAGCAGAAAAATATGTTTTTCAAAACGTTCTTTGAAAAAGTTGGGTTTATTTTCCAAAAATATATAAAAAGTTTTTCTATAAAAGTTTTATTTTCTATGTTTGGGTTTTAAGTTACCAAGTATGGTGAATAAAAGAAGGTTTAAAGACTGAACAATTGTAGAAATTTAATTTTGTGTGTTCAATAAAAACAGGAGTGAGGGTTAAAACCCTTTACGAAGTAGTTTACGTATTTACACTTTGAGCGGGAGAGGCTGGTTGCCTAAAACAACCCTTTGACACAAAACAATGTTCTGTATCTATGGAGTAAAAGATAAATTCAATTATGTGAAGTTATATGTTTGTATTGCTTGAAATATATTACCTGGCTCGGATATGTTGGTGGTATAAACGTATTATGACACACACGAGGTTTAATTCTTATTTCTACTCGTGATAGAAATAATTGAAATAGAAATGGGCTTGAAATCGTTCCAAACAGTTTAGAAAACTGACGTATGGTAATACGTGGATCACCTTGTTGATATGGGATAACCGATGTGGATAGAAAAAGGATAGGGGAAACTATCTGACAAGGTACGAGAAGTGTGAAAAGTATTCGAGAGAGAAAGTGGGCAACCAAACTACTCTTTCAAGAAATAAGTCGTTAGAAATAACCACACTCGGAAGTGTTCAAGTGAGAGAAAGAGTTATACCGACAAAGTAGGTCTAACTAAATGTCGTCACATTACCAAAAAGGTGTTTAACAAGTTTTTACTTTTCGTGGATGCACGAATTAGGTTTGTACAACGCTGGACCAGGTACAAGCGGTAATACTTTTTTTAACCTAAATTATTGTTGAGGGGGTTTCTGATTGTTTTGTCCCTCAGGCGCAGGTGTTGTCGCCGGCGCAGCAGGTGCTGCCGGTTGAACTCCACCTTGTGCATTAGCATCTTGTGGTGGGTTTCCACCTGTATTTTGTTGACCCTGTGTAACAGCGGGATTTGTACCCCCTTGTTGATTTTGTTGGGTATTTGCACCTTGTGCATTACCTTGACCCGATGGTTGATTTCCACCGGCATTATTTCCCGCCGGAACTTGACCGGTTTCTTTATCTCTTCTTGAAGCGTTCATATCAACATTTTGTACAGTCTGCATATTTTGTTGAATAGCAGTGTTCATTGCTTGTAAAATTTTAGTAGAATCAATACCGTGTTGATTTAATAGGGGGGCAATTCGTGCTTGAAAACGCTTACCTACCGTATTTTGTACTTTTACAAGTTTTTTATTACTACTTTTGGCAGCACGTTGTTTATCCTTCTGTTGTGAATAATGATTAGCATCAACCATTGTTTTAGTGTTCTGCCCTGTTATAGTTCTTCCAACATTACCGACACCTGTTTTAACATTTTGCCAATATGCACCTAACTTATCATCCAATCTTTCATTGAGTGCTTGATCAAGTGATTCATTTAACATAGAGTTAATTTCTCTTGTTACAGATTCCTTCATCAGTCTTAAATACTCATTCCTATTTACTTTTTTTGTTACTTTTGACATAAAAAACAAATTTTATTATATATAAATAGTATTAAACTTGATTCAATGATTTTGAATTTTATTTTATTTATAATAAAATTTGATAATATGAAGCAAGATGATTTTAAAAAGTTAATGGCGAATAGTGAAATAATGTTGGAAAAGACAGCAAATGAAATGAAAACCATTAAAGAACGCCACCCTGAACGCAGTGTAGCACGTATGGAAGAAATTACCGTGTTGATAGATGAGGTTAAAGCGGAATACGAAAAGGCGGGTGGTGTAAAAGAAGAAATAGTTCTACCTGATAAAAAAGAAAGTAAAAGTGTTATTGAAACCGATGACCCATTAAGAAGACATGTACCTGTTCAACAAACGGAAGAAGAGACAAAACCCATAATACCAAAAATTAACACTTCCCCGATAGTAACACCACCAACCGAGCCACGGTTAAATCGAAAATATGATACAATACCATTACCATCCAATGGCGAATGTTATCCACATAAGAAAGGAAAAATACCCATTTATTTTCTTACTGCTAGGGAAGAAAACCTTATAATGTCAATTAACTTATATTCGGAAGGTATGTTAATAGAATCTATCTTGAAATCGGTGATTGCTGACCCCGAAATAAAAGTAGAGGAGTTAGTACAAGGTGATATAGATGCCATTCTATTGTTTTTACGTGCAACCGCATATGGTACGGAATACCCAATAGTGGTAAGAAATCCATACAACAATATTGAATTTACAACAACAATAAGTTTAGGTAAAATAAAATACAAGGAATTACAACTAAAAGGTGATGAAAATGGTTGGTTTGATTATAAAACCGATGAAGGTGATATTTTAAAATGGGGTTTTCCTGATTTAGGCGAAGATAAAATGTTCAGAAAAATGATTATGGATTCATCAAGAACAGTTGCTGTTAGAAAATTAGAAACAATGATGCGCGACTTGAACGAATTACAGGAAAATGAAGTTCTATCAATAAAAGAAAAAGAAATTGTTGAACGTAATATCGCAGTACAATCAATTTCCAAAATTCATAATGTTATTAAGAAAGATATTGGTGATAATATTTTGGATAATATTTTGCTTGCTAATATGACACGTATTATTAAAACATTTAATGGCGAAACCAACAGACAACTTGTTTATGAACACATTGCTAATATGAGAGCAGGTGCTGCAAGAAAGTTCAGAAAATATTATGAAGAACATGTTTTCGGATTAAATACAATTATTGATGTAATAATACCTGACAGTCAAGAACACGCCGGAGAAACAATTAAAGTTAATGTGGGTGTTGATGAGGCGTTTTTAATGACAGCAACCGATGATGATGAATAATAACACATTAAATATATATAACAATGAGAGTAGAAGAATTTAGAAAAAAAATAGAAAAAACGATTGCTGATTTCACTGAAACGTGGCAAATGTATAATCCCGATCTAGAATATTCGGAAGCGGAATTTTTATGTATGTTTGATATTAACTATAAATTAAAATGGTGTAAAGATATTGGAGTAGGTGAATGGGTAGAAAGAACACATAAATATACCATGCACAAAAAGGAGTGGTTAGGTGAAGATTTTGTAGATAACGAAATTGACAATTTAGAGGATAAATTATGATTTATAGATTAGGAACAGTATATAATAATGTTGACAAGTACGGCGGCGGTTTAATACAGGTTCAGTTAGTTGAAGATAAAAACAAATCCGCTTCTGAACTACCATGGTGTATGTCAATATTACCAAAAGCACTACATATCCAACCAAAAAAAGGTGAACTTGTATTAGTGTTCGCCAACAACCAAGAAGAATTGTATGGAAATCATTTGCGTTGGTATATTGGTCCAATCATTACACAATTAGATAAACTTAATTTTCAAGATTCGCGTTCTGCAAAGAGTTTTTCATTAGATGGATTTTTCAAACCAGGAACAAACCCCTCTTTCTTTACCGGGTCCGAAGGTGTTTATCCCGAAATGGGAAATAGGGAAGAGGAGTTTGGTGATAATGTTGGTTTGTTAGGAAGACACAATGAAGATATTTTATTAAAAGATAATGAGGTTTGGATTAGAAGTGGTGTTCATAGAAAAGAAGGTGACGCTTTGGTGTTCGAGCGACCAGCGTATGTTAAACAGAAAAATTATGAATCTACGCGAAACTATACCAATACCAATAACCCATTTCAAAACAAAACAACCAAAAAAATGTCATATAAAACTGTTACAACAATAGTGGCAGATGAAATATGTCTAATATCAAGTTCCAAAGATTTATCAAATCAAAAAAAACCGATTGAATTATATGATACGGAAGAACTAATAAACGATGAGGCTATGCAAAAGTTATTAGAAACGTGTCACAGACTTCCGTTTGGTGATGTTTTGATTGAATTTCTGTCAGCGTTTAAACGTGCGTTTGAAACACACGTTCATGTACAAGGCAACGCCCAACTCATACCTGACCCCGTACTATCACAATTTCCAAAAGAATTTACAGATGTTGACTTTAATCAAATGGTAAGTAACAATGTTAGGATCAACTAATAATAAATTTGCGGAATATAGAACAAATCGTGAAATATATCCTTTAAATGTACCAATACGTAGTTTTGGGGAGAAATTATTTAGTATAATGACTCCACAATATGAAAGATTTTTGATGGAAGAAATTTATGGATTACGCTGTGTTGTAAAATTTTCATTAGATGAAATAATGGATATGCCGGTTGCTGATAGAAGATTATACATTCAATTACACAACCAACGCATTGAAAAAGAAAATGCCGCAATGAACAACGATGATACTTCAACAAAAGAAAGTATAGACGATGTAAAAGATTTAGTTAGTAAGGCAAACACAAAAAGACAAGAAAATAATCAATAATAGTTTGAAAATAATATATTAATTTTATATTATAATAAAATTGAAAATAATATGAAAGGTCAAAAACTTGGAGTTAGTATAGTTGATAACGTACCTCAACCGAAACCAAAAAAAGAGGATATTATTGCCAAAATAGTAGGCGAAATAGATAAGTTTAACCAAAATGAAAACAAAGTTTATTTTTGGGTAATGGATAGTAAGGAAAACCCATCGGGTTCACAATATTATATGTATAATTTGGGTTACACCCTATTAGAGTTAGGATATAATGTTGAATTTTTATACCAAATAGACGATGATGACGAATTTGTTGGTGTTGGTGAAGTTTTCGGTCAGAAATTTATGACCGATATACCACATCGTAATGTCAAGAAGGATGATATTAAAATTAATATTAGTGATATTCTGATTATACCGGAAATATTTTCTTCTCTTATGCACGAAACCAAGAAATTGCCTTGTAAAAGGATTGTTCTTTGCCAAAACTTCAATATGGTTACTGAAACAATGCCGGTTGGTGTAGAATTTGGTTCGCACGGAATTTTGGATGTAATTACAACCTCTGAAATTCAGAAAAACTTGATATTGGAAGCAATGCCGTACTTGAAAGTAACGGTTATTGAACCATTCATATCCCCGTTGTTTTTTGAAAAGGTATCACGTGAAAAAGATTTACAAATAGCGGTAGTTTCAAATGACAGAACGGCGGTCAATAGAATAGTTAAATTATTCTACTTAAAATATCCGATTTTCAAATTTATATCGTTTAAACAACTTCATGGATTAACCCACGAACATTTTGCAGAAGAATTGGAAAAATCTGTTGCAGTTGTATGGTATGATTTCTTCACAAACTTCGGATACACTCCGTTGGAAGCAATGAGATGTAAAACAATACCAATTTGTGTTATACCGGAACAACCGAGCGGTTGGATGTTGAAAGAAGGTGGTGGATTAACAGATTCTGTGTTATGGTGCTCAAATCTGAATAGTGTTCACTATGCTATTTCAACTGTTATTCAGACTTACATTGAGGATAGTGTTCCGGTTGAGTTTAGGAATAATATGACACAATTTGATGATAAATTCACAAAAGAAAAACATAAAGAACAGGTAAAAACTGTGTTTGAACACTATATTAATAGCAAGCGAGAGGAGATGAACGAATTGCTGACTTCTATCAGAGAAAATGGGTAAATGCTTTTTTTCATTGTTTAAGTATTTACCGTTATTATGGTTATTAGTGGAAATGCTTCGTAAGTAGTGGCGAGCGAACACGAAGAAATAGGGTTGTCGGTAAAGTAATCTGATAGAAGAGTTGCCCCACTGTGAAGTGGGGTTTTTTTTTACGTAATAAAATTGTATTTTTAGTATAAACATAAAAATAATTTAGTTATGGATGTAGTAGAAATACAAAGAAACGAGAGTCTTCGACAGGTTATCATTGAAACTCTTTTGAAAAACAGTAAATATGTTAATAAAACAGTAGATCAAATCATAAGTGATGCAGATGAGTATTATCGTTATGTAAAGGGTTGTAACACAATGAAATTTAATACATGGACTTGGTTAAGTTCGTGGGTTAATAAGTATGAAGAAAGTCAAAAGGATGGTAAGGCGAGGGATTTTTTAAATTGGGTTAATCAACAACCAATGACAGCAAATTAATGGTAGTAAATCAAATATACAATGGGGATTGTTTTGGTATATTAAGTCAAATCCCTGATAAAAGCGTAGACTTAATAGTAACAGACCCACCATATTCAATTCATAATACACATATTGATGCGGAGATTGATTTATTTAGAATGTGGGAAGAGTTTAACCGAATTATAAAACCCAAAAGGAATATTTTGGTGTTTGCGGGTGGTATGTTTTTTCATAAATTGATTATGAGTAACACCAAAAAGTTTAGATATGAACTTATATGGGCAAAGAGCAAACCGGGTTCCCCATTAACCGCCAAATATATGCCATTAAAAAAACACGAATTTATTTGTGTGTTTGGTGATTCCGCCTCATTATATAATCCGCAAATGGAAGAGGGTGAACCGTATGCAAGAAAATTAACATTGACCAAGAACAACAATTTGAATTACGGTGTTAAAAGTGTTGAAACAAACAACACAGGTACAAGACACCCAAGCAGTATTCTATCTAATTTTCCCCAAAAGTGGTCTAGACAACAGCAGGGACAAGTACACCCATTTTTGAAACCGGTATCACTGTTACAATGGTTAATCCGAAGTTATTCAAATGAAGGTGATTTGGTATTGGACCCATTTATGGGATCAGGTACAACTTGTTTAGCAGCAAAAGAAGAAAACCGTAATTACATTGGGATAGAATTGGATACTAAATATTTTAAAATAGCGGAAAACCGTATTGAAAATAATATTATACTATAAGATCGGAATAATATTTTAATTTTATATTCGTACTATGAATAAAAAAGAAATTGTTAAACGGAAGAAAAAGCGGGTGTTGCATTATTACGCAAACGAGAATACCTTTTCAAAGGTAAATGTTGATATACCCGAAGAGTTTAAAAACAAAATAGTGTGTGGTGATAGCGTTGAAGTTTTGAAACAACTTCCTGACAACTGCATTGATTTGGTTTTAACTTCCCCACCTTACAATTTTGGTAAGGAGTATAATGAATATGATGATAATTCAACCAACAGTGATTATTTCGATAAGTTGTTTGAAATATTATCTGAAACAACGAGGGTTGTAAAATATGGTGGTAGAATAATTATAAATGTTATGCCATTGTATTCGGATTTCATTCCAACACACCATATAATAACAAATTGGTTTATACAACAGAAGTGGATATGGCGTGATGAGATTATATGGGAAAAGAATCAGAGAAACTGTGCTTATTCTTGTTGGGGGTCGTATCGTTCTTCGAGTAGTCCATTTATGAAACACACCCAAGAGTTCATTGAGGTTTATGCGAAAGGAAATATCAAACATGATATTCCAAATCATAAAGAACAAGATGATATGCAGAAACTTGAATTTAGCGAATGGGTTAAAAACGGTGTGTGGTCAATGCCGGGTGAAGCAAAAATGAAGGAATATGGACACCCCGCAATGTTTCCCGAAGGGCTTGCTTACAGGGCAATCAAGTTGTTTTCAGGTAGAGGTGATACCGTTTTGGATATTTTCAACGGTTGTGGTACTACTACCAAAGTGGCAAAGGAAAACGGAAGAAATTATTTAGGTATTGATATTGACCAAAAGTATTGTGATACAGCACAGAAAAGGGTTGATAATACACAAGTAAAGGAGTTCGTTTTATCTGAATAAGGATATGTAGATCGGATTAATATGTTGTATTTATATTAGAAGTATAATTAAAAAAATAAAGAAATATGATGGGTATACAAAAACCAGCTGCATTTACTAATAGTGGTGGTGCAAAACAAAATAATGAGTCGTTGGATTGGTATAAATCAATTGCGCAAATGCAAACACCAACCTTGTCGCTCATGAAACCAAGTGCGTTGAAAGCAAAATTGGATGAATATGTAATTGGTAACGAAGAAACCAAAAAGGTTTTGTGTACCGCAGTTTACAACCATTATAAGCGTATTGCATATAATGCAGCAAACAAGGAAAGCGGAAAAACAATTGATAAATCCAATGTTCTCTTAATAGGTGGAACCGGTTCAGGTAAAACTTATTTATTGAAAACTATTTGTCAATGTTTGAATGTAACCTATTATATTGCCGATGCTTCAACATTAACAGCATCAGGTTATGTTGGGTCTGACATAGATAGTTTATTAGGTGGATTATATACTGCTGCCGGCGGCGATATGCAAAAAGCACAAAACGGTATTATTATCATTGACGAAATAGATAAAATCCGAAATAAAAACCAAAGCGAGTCAATTAAAAGAGATGTTTCGGGATTGGATGTACAATATGAGTTATTGAAAATGATTGAAGGTGTAACAATGAAATTTATACCCACTGAACGTCGTAACAACGACCCAGCCGCCAGGCACGTAAATTTTGATACGTCAAACGTATTATTTATTTGTATGGGTGCATTTGACGGCATGGAAAAAACAATTGCACGTAGACTGAATGTGAAAAAAATTGGTTATAATAACCAAACTCTCATTGATGGTGCGGAATTTGATGAAAGTAAAATCTTCAATTACACAACATCAGAAGATTTACAAACCTATGGTATGTTGAGAGAACTTTTGGGTAGATTACCAATAATAACCGCCACCGAATCATTATCGAGGGATACTATTAAGGATATTCTTACTAAACCCAAAAATAATATTGTAAATCAATACCAATGGTTGTTTGAAATAGACGGTATTAACCTCTCGTTTGAAGAAGAGGCGTTTGATATTATCACCGATTATTCCATAAGAAATAAAACCGGTGCACGAAGCCTGCGTACAACTATGGAGAAAATATTAACCGATTTTATGTTTGAAGAACAAGATAACAAAAATTTGGTTATAACTGCCGACATAGTTAAAGAAAAGTTGAACATTAAAGAATAAAAAAAATGAATAACATAATATTACACATACCACACTCCTCAAAACAAATTCCACACGAATTTATGTCGGAATATTTTAATGGAGTGGAGTTAGACGAAACTCTTTTAAAATTAACAGATATATTCACAGACGAATTGTTTTCTGTTGATGATATACCCAAGGTAGTATTTCCTTATTCAAGGGTGTTTTGTGACGTGGAACGTTTTATAGAAAACGAACCAATGGAGGAAAAATATGGGCAGGGGGTTTGTTACACAAAGGGCGTGAATTTAAAACCATTTAGGCGCGTAGTAGATAAAAACATAATACTATTCAATTATTACAACCCACATACACTAAATGTGAAAACCGCTATCCATAAAATAGATAATCCGTTAATCATAGATTGTCATTCATTTTCAAATGAGGTTTATTCCTGCACCCCGTTCAATACAACGGAGTTCCCCGACTTTATAATAGGACATAATAATAGTGAAAGGGAGATACGAATATCCGATTTTATATACACCCATTTGGTTAGATTAGGTTTTGATGTTAGAGTCAATCATTTATATAGTGGAAGTTACACAATTGCAAATTGTGATTCCATAATGATTGAGGTTAATAAAAATCTTTATCTCAAAAATGATTTTTTAACTAAAAAAGTGGATTACTATAAAATAGATAACACCATAAAGAGTTTGATAAGGAAAATTTCCTATTTATAAGAAAACAAAATATGTTATGTTATTAAAGGAAGACGCTCTTAAATTTAGATTTTTGTGTGAATATAAAAATTTCGGTGGTTTTGAAGAATATAAAAGTAATTATATCAAAACACAACAAACACAAAATCAATGGCGAAAATTAATGTTCGAGTCATTTAAAGATTTGATATTAACGGAAAATAATGAAGTTGAAAGAGAAAAGGTTATTCAACTTATTCGGAACAATGATTTTGAAATCAACAACTCCGAAGCATTTTATAATGCAGCACAAAAAAGTAAGCGACAAGCAATGCTTAGTAATTACACTCCTGAAGATTATGAGAACATGACCACATTTCTTTTAAGGGGGTATGATATTGGGTATGCTGTAAAAAAAGATGGTGATATAGTTTCAGTTTTCAACAACAGTGGAATACCTAAGATTGGTGATGAACTCATAAAATCAGCAGTCAAAAACAAGGGATCAAAATTAGACCATTTTGATGGTTATTTATCCGACTTTTATGGAAATCTTGGTTTTAAAGAAACGGAACGTTATAAATGGGATGACCAATACGCACCGTCTGATTGGGACTATGAAAAATATGGTAGACCCGATGTGGTAATGAGGGAATATGAAAATCTTAAATAGATCGGATTAATATATCATATCTATATTGGGAGTAAACTGATCGAAATATAAAAGTGATATGACAAACGAACAAAAAATAATAGTAGAAGCAGCAGCGAAACGTTTTCAAACTTTATCCGGTATAATGGAAAATATTTCACCATTTGAAGATTATTCAAATGAAATTGTGAAATGTGAAAGTAAGAAATTGGGCACATATTATGAATATGAGAATTGTACAAATAATAATCTTATTTCGGAAAGTAGTTTGGGAAATTTGATAAATATTCTCAAAAACCATGATTGGGGTATAATTACCGCTTATAGAAGGGGTTTTACAAAAAAAGAGAATATTTTGAGAAATAGAAAATTGAGGGGTATTCTCAATTCTAATAAAACCGGAGTATACCAACTTGTGGGACATTGGCAGGAAGCACCTGACGGAATGGAATATGAAGAAGCAAAAAAACAAAACCTATTGGTTGACACCATAGAACGCAGTTACCTTGTTCGCAGACCGGAACACATGGGTATTGACGAATTTAAACAAATGTTGGTGGATGCTATGACGATAGACGGAAAAACCCAAGACGCAATAGTTTTTCACATTAAAGGTGGTTCATATTATGTTATAGAATCTACCGGTAATATGAATAAAATTGGTGAAAACATCACATTTGATAAAGTCGCCCAAGCGTATTCAGAATGGGTGAGAAATACAAGCGTTAAATTTGTGTTTGAAGGGTTGGAAATACCATCAAGTATAAGTGGTAATTTAATGTTTAAAACACACAACATATTATGTTAGTAATCACATTTAAAATAAAATAAAAATGGAATTTGCAAGAGAAGTAACGTTTGAACAAGCAAAAGTCCTCAGATCGTTGGGATTTCAAAAAGATGTTGATTTTTACTACACACCTAACGGTGATTTAGTTGGGGAAATTTCAAGTGATTGGGAAACTGATTATCCTGCACCAACAGTTAGTTTCGCATTAAAATTTGTGCGAGATTTGAAAAAAGTTGGGTGTAGTGTGCATCAAGTTTTGTTGGTAGGAAAACCATCAGCAAAATATTCGTTTTCATACAACACAAAGTATGGCACAACTTTTGGTGAACAGGAGTTCGAGGATTATGATGACGCTGAAAGTGCGTTGTTGGATGCGGTTTTAGAAGTACTTAAATTTGTTGGTACATATTAAGTCGTCATTCACCCGCTCTTTCATACAGTTTATCAAAATAAATCTAATCCCTTATTTTTGGTAACTATTTATATGTATAATTTAATAAATTCAAAATAATATGAGACTGATTTTTTTAGTTTTAAGTGTTTTGTGTCTTTTTTTGGTTTCGTGTAATGATCCTTACATTGAAACTAAAACTGACGAAAACGTTTTTATGGATGCAAGTTTAAACGATGGGAGTATCGTTATCGTGAATACTCCTGCCGTTGATGTAACTAATGCACGTGAGGTTTTAACGCCGTCAAACACAACAGATGCCGGTGGGTTAAAACGTATTAGAACCGCTTCTTCTGATGAAGCGAATGATTATGAGTTCATTCTTGTCAGAGAAATGGGTACACTAACAATGTCGAATGGTTATGAAGTACAAGCGACCGACGTTAAGTTAAGTGATGACGGATATGCTTTTGTATCATATAATGACGAGGGACCAGCACATCGCGGCGGTGTTGTTATTTACAAGTTTAACGTAGTACACGGATCAAGGGAAAGTACTGATGTTGAAGTTGAGGTAGTAACCAGCGTACAATTCCCAAACTCGGAGATCAGTGCATTACAATACGCTAACGGAAAATTGTATATGATTGGTGCGAGTTCTGAAAAGAATTGGGGATACAGAGGTGGATTTGATTATGCTTTTCTGTTAATAATGGAATTGAATGAAGATAAAACCTTCAACACTTCCGCTACACCGAAAGTTGTAAAACTTACTTCGTTTCAAGGTACTTCAATAAGTGTTCGTGGTGATAGAATATTCGTTACAACAGGTGATGGTACAAATGGTACAAGAGGTGGATTATTCATATTCAACGAAACAAATTATTCGTGTGTTGATTTTATTGAAATGACCCACGCACGTTCAGTTGTTACCGATAATACTAACGTTTTTGTAATGCAATCCGAACCTGCTCGTGTTACCAAATTCGATTTCAATGGTAGTGGAATGACATCTATATATCCTCCAACATTTGATTTGGAAGATTATACATATCAAAATGAAGCAATGCAAAAAGATGCTAAATCAGAAATGTTGGTTTGGAACAACCTTTTGTTTGTTGCTATGAATGAGAGTGGATTGAGAATGTTAGACAGACAAGGTAATATATTACAAGTGCTTGAAAGACCCGGTGAAGACCCTGAAAAACATGTTACAAATAGTGTTAGTATCAATACCGATTCTAAAAAAACAATGTCAGGTAAGGAAATACAATCAAATCTGTTATTGGTAGCAAATGGTGAAAAAGGTATGTATTGGTATGACGTTATGGAGTTCGGTGGTTCACAAAGAATTTTTGCCTCTGCTTCAAATAGTGTTTTATCAGGTATGGGTTCAACCAACTTTATATCCTCATTCGGCAACGTAGCATTTGTTGCTAATGGATTGGGTGGTTTGAAAGTATTATATATAGGTTTTGATGATACCAAAGAAGATGAAATAGTAGAACCACCTTGTGTTGGGTGGAGTTTCGGTGGTAATAACCAAACATTCTTAAAAGATAATGGTAATTCTAAATTAGACCCACCTCTTGATAGAAAAGTTGGTGATATTCTTATCCAAACCGAAGGTGATAATTTTGTTGTTTATCTATGGGGTACAGTACCTAACTATAAACTTGATAGGTCGGGTGTTATCTTTGGAAGTTCGCTGGAATATTTTGATAGTCTTGACGGATTGTTAACCGGCGGACCTACTCTTAAAGATAAAAATATCAACAACGGATTTATGACCAATCGCAATTCATCTTATCGTACTGTTTATTCAGACGGAAGCGTGAGATTTACATTTCCAAAAGAAGAAGTTGAAAAACAGATAAACGAAAACGGTGAACTATTAATTATTATTTACAGTGGACACAATTCTTGGGGATATGGAAACCCACAAGGTCCAAGCGGTCAAACCGGAACAGGTGTAAACAATAATGGTCAAATTATTATGTTGAAAGGTGTTTATTTTTGTGAGTGATGAAAGCGTTTCTTGAAATACAATACATAGTAGATATACTTGAAATATTAATTGTGGAAGCAATTGTTGTATTCTGTATATTCGTGGTATAAGATTTGTATTATATGCAAATATAATTAACAACCCATACTTTTATGGGTTGTTTTTTTTTATAAAAAATAGTATTTTTAAACAAAGAAATAAAAAATGGAAAAGTATAATTATAACCCAACGAAATGGGGTAACAACTCAACTGTAATTGAAACAACCATCGAAATTCTCGATTTGTTCTACAAATGTAGAGAAAACAACACAAATATTGAATTTGATGATGTTGCTGTTATTGTTAGTGAAGCAATTAGAGGTGAAGGTGGTCTTGCATACGAAGAAGGGTATAAAACATGTGCGAAAGAGCGTGATTATGAAGAAAGTCAAAGAGAGTTATATGAACGTAGACAAAAAGGATTGATATGGTAGAAGAAATTTTAAAAGCAGCACATTTAATGCAAATTTGTTCCCCTCATAATTGGGAACAAGAGTTTAAGAAATTGGTGATGAAATATCACCCTGATAAGTGGAATGATCCGAGAGCAACTGATGTTATATCAAAACTCACAGGATTAAAACAAGATTTTATTAAAGGGTGGAATCTTACTGATGATAATGGAGTGTATATTAGTAATGGATATGTACATTCGTGGATTGGTGATGAAAAGGTACGGAAACTATGCACAACAAAAAGAAAAGAGTTCTTCAAAAAACTCTCATTTGTATATGAGAAGGATGCTTTAAACCATTTTTTGAAATATTTGTGCCCCGAACCGGCGACAGAAAATAATACACAAACAAAGATTATTACTGATAAAAGGTTTATACCTCTTTCAAAGGTTCACACGTTATTACAATCAGACCCAAACAGATATAGACACGTAAATTGGATATTCAGTCGAATGGTTGAATTTTGTGCTATGACAAGCAGTATAGAAATAAACCACATGGGTATTAACCCCGACAGTGTGTTTATTGATCCAAAAGATCACTCCATTAAGGTTATGACTTTTTATCACTCAACACCTTTTGGAAAAAAGATAGAAACAATATCCGGCAGGTGGAGTACATTTTATCCTGCCGACGTATTCGCTAAAAAAATAAGTTTTCCGGGTATAGATATAACGTTGGCGAAGAAAACCGCAATATATTTGTTGGGTGACAACAGTGGTAGTGGAGTTATGTTAAGGCGCAACAAAGACATAAATCCTCATGTTCTCGAATATCTAATGACACCGGAAACAGATGGGCGAGATGCTATGCCCAATTGGAGAAAAGTATTGAAAAATAATTTTAAATCAGAGTTTTTAACTTTAAATATATAATAAAATGGGATCAGGTAGTTGGACAACTTCAACTTACGATTACGTAAGTAAGTCAAGAGGGTACGACACTAAAAGCGCAACGGCGACTTTCAGTACCTCATTAAAAACGAGTATGAACCCCGCTTCTTTCAAAAATAGTATGAGAGAGTGTCGGGATAATGACGACCATCCATATTCAGTACCTGTTATGGTATTTGTGGATGTTACAGGAAGTATGGGGCACATTCCCCACAACCTAATTAAGAATAAATTTCCTAACTTAATGGAAATTTTGATAAACCACAAAGTAGAACACGCTCAACTTTGTTTTGGTGCGATTGGCGACCACATTTCAGACACAGCACCGCTACAATGTGGTGAATTTGAACAAGACACCGTAAAATTGATAGATAGTTTGGAAAGCATCTATCTTGAAAAAGGTGGTGGTGGTCAAATTATGGAAAGTTACCCGCTGGCGTGGTATGTAGCAGGTTATCACACTTCAACCGATAGTTTTGAAAAACGTGGTTTGAAAGGATTCCTGTTTACTATCGGTGATGAAAGTTTTCATAAAACATACCAAGGGAGATCGCTTGCCGATATAATGGGTGAAAAGGAAGCGGAAGATAAAACCGCCAAACAACTCTATGATGCCGCGAGTGAAAAATACCATATATTCCACATTCACTGTAACGATGGTATGCACAATATTAAAGAATTGGGTAACGATTGGGAAGAACTGTTGGGTGAAAGATTGTTGGTATTAGACGATTCTAACAATGTTGCTGAACTGATTGCAACCACGGTTGCTGTAATCAATGGTGCGGATATGAGTAAAATTCTTGCTTCTATTGATAAAGATGCTGCCGCTTCGGTTAGCACAGCGTTGGTTAATTTGAAAACAATATTACCTTCAATAGTTGGTAATAATAACACCGGCATAGTAGCACTATGAAAATAGATATTGTATTAGGGACATTATTTGGTGACGAAGGAAAGGGACAAACCGTCAATTCGTTAGCAACAAAAGATTCGCTTGTTATTCGCCACAATGGGGGACACCAAGTCGGGCACACCGTAGTTACCAATAAAATGGAACATACATTTTCACAAATAGGTGCTGGTACATTTCAAGGTGCCAGCACTTATATTTCTCATTTTTGTACAGTGTACCCCAAGGCGTTCAAACGTGAATATGATTACTTGGCGATTACATTGTTATTTAAACAACCGATAATACGTAATTTATTACTTTATAATTATTTCGTTGATCCGTTTGCAATGGTTACAACACCCTATGACGTGGCGTTCAACAAAATACTTGAAGGTATATACGGACATGGTACAACAGGTACAGGTTTTGGTGCAACAATCGAAAGAAACACAAAGTTTGTAAATCTTTATGCACAAGACTTATTATGTGATTTTGTGTATCAAAATAAAATCAAACAGGTTAAGGAATTTTACCAAAGAAGTGCCAACGATCTTGATACGGATAGTAAATTACGTTATTACGATTTAATAGATGAAGAGTGGGAAGAATGGGAAGAAGCATTAAAATTTTATAAAACCCACGTAAGAATCGAAAGACCGCATTTGTGCGGAAAAGAACATATTATTTTTGAGGGTGGACAGGGAATTATGTTAGATCAAAAAATCGGATTTTTCCCTAACGTAACAAGAAGCAACACAACAGCGTTAAACGCTTGTGAATTAATCAACAGAGAAATAAAACCACGATATAACGGTAGTATTACCACCACTGTTCATTATGTTTGTAGAGCATATATGACTCGTCATGGTGAAGGTCCGTTTAGTGAAGAAACATTGGAACTAAAAAACAATGAAACAGAAACAAATAAACTAAATGATTGGCAGGGTGAATTAAGAGTTGCCCCAATGAATTTTGAATTATTGAAACATGCAATTACTTTTAATAATTGTATAATGAATAAGTATACACAAGATTTTTATTCAACACTTCACGTTACTTGTTTCGACCAACTTCCCGATACAGTGGATAAAGAAATGTTAAAATTAAAATTTGGGTGTATGCCCACTAATTCAAGATATTTTAAATATGCAAGAGATTGGAACTGTGAATACAAATGTGGAAGGGGTTAAAGAAAAAATCCCATTCAAAGATTGGTTTCCGTATGATTTTACCTCACCCGCATGGGGTTTAGCAAAAATGTTTGCTATGTTTCCACTTGCCGCTGCCGCAGTAACATGGCTTGCGGCAGTTTATTGGTGGGACCTTCCCAATAGAGTACCGTTTTGGGAATTTTGTGGAAAAGTTATTATAATGTTGTTAGTTTGGTGGTCAGTTATGGCAGTTGTTATTCTAATACCGTTTTTTATTATGTTTATTTGTGCTACCTTCGTTTCAAAAGGAAAACCAATACAAGAAATGAGAAAATGGAAGTTGGAAGAAAGAGATTTAGAACGCCGAGAAAAATTTGCCAACGAATTTCGTAGAAAAAACCCATATTTCGATGAAGAAGAAGTACTCAAACAATTGAGAGGTCAATATCGAAATAATATGAATGATTATATTGAAATGAGAGAAAAAGAATATCAAGGCAATGAGCGATAATGTAGATAAACTTGAAGGTTATGTTTTATGTCCATGGCAATTTGTAGAACTAACACCAACGGTTTTTGTTCCACCCATTAATGAAAAAACGTTTGCACCAAACTATGATCCCAACAAACAGGTTGATCCTAAATTCTTCGGCACAATAAGTTTTCAGTCAAATGACGGTGGGTAGATCGGAATAATATTCTACCATTATATTGTGCTACTAAACAAATAAAACATAATAAAATGAGCACATTAAAGGAATATATTGCATCGGTAACACAATTTATAAAGGGAAGCAAACATCTTGTATCGCCGACATACAATCAGGGTGAAGTAATAACCTTGATATGTAAGCATATGTACGATGCACGAAATTCAAACTATCTTGAAATGAACCTACGTGAAAAAGCGGAGTTTGATTCAAAGTGGTTTATTGAAAACCTTAAAGATTATTATATAACCGAATAATGTTTAGAGATTATGCAAACCACGTTGAAAATAAAGAAAAACGTAAGTGAGGAAATACATGGGTTATCTAAAATACCTGATTGCGCCCTTGTGAAAATACTTCAAACGGAAGTGGGGCAATTAAAGTCCTACATAGAAGAACTCGAAGAAACTGTAAAAGATAAAATCAAGGAAGGTAATAAAAAGTTGGAAGAACGGGTTAGCGAATTATCAAAACAGTTAAAGGAAGAAAGAAAGGAAATCAAAGCACAATTTGTTTATGATGAACTTCTTAATTCTTTGCGTACAGAAAACAAGTCTTTGAAAGAAAGAAACAAAAGACTTGAAAAAGATAAAGAGGATTTGTTTAGTCAATTAGTTAAAGCAAGAAAACAATGAAAAAGCAGAAATATATTTATCAAGCGTATAACGAACATAATGTTCATTATACCTGTGGGTTTCCTGCAATAGATGATGACGAGGCAATCGAAACAGCCCTTCAATTATGTCATGAAAAAGACCACATATTGACCGGCGTTTATCCGTTTGATAAAGAAACCAAATATTATATGACAAAATATAGTATCTGTGATAAAAAGTTCAATCATTTTGATGTATATGAAACACCCGAAGATTTTACAAACAATTGGGAGTTTCGACACGCTCGATTACTCCAATTTACCGAAGGTGTTTATGCTATTCGTGGGTTGGGTGTAGAAGGGTTACGCCTTGTTAGACGCACCACCGCCGAAGGAAGAAAAGTGTGGTTTGTTACACAAGTTAGTTGGTATGCAAAAAAATAGTATTTTTAAGATATGCAAATAGAGTATTATAAAGAAACATTAAGGGGTGATGATACATTAGATTATCAATGGTTAACAACCAAGAAATATAATGATTATTTACCAAAAGTTGGTGATAGCGTTGTGTATGATAACGGTAAAAAACCACAACTTAAAAAAGACCTCACTGTTTATAAAGTGAAAGAAATATTGTATTTTATATGCGATGGTGTAATTAAAATTTATATATCATGAATAATGTAGCGTTAGTTGGTTCAGGTGACAAGTCTGTTGCCGCAACGATTTTTGGAACACGATTAGTTAAACAGGGTTTTGGTATAATACCTATCGAACTCGCTCCCGTTCAACCAATGGATTTACCGGAACCAAAAATATTAGATAATATAACAAATATACTTGAACGTTTGAACATTGAAGGTGAGTTAATTCCACTTGCACAAGACCTTACCGCAGTACCAAATGATGAGGTTCCCGGTATATTATTTGAAGCAATGGAAAGTCGGTATGGCGATAAAAAATGGTATCCAATGGGTAAGGGTCCAACTGTTACCGAACTTCTTCCTGTTCAAGCAATGGAACCACCTAACCCACGTGTTAGTTTCATAGTTGAATTAAGCAGATGTGATGATATTTGTTAAAAATTGATTTCCGGATGTGAATTTTGTTAATCATAAAAAACTTGAAAAATGATAGGAAAAGAAAAAATATTTGGTGGAATGATGATAATAACTGTTATCACAGGAGTTTATTTATATTTTACGGGGGTGTTGAATTTTATGTCTGTAACATATGATAGTGGGGTTCTTACAACTTCGGTAACAATAACAAAATTTTTAATGTTTACAGGTGTAGTCGCCTTGTGGTATATATGCCTTCTTTTATACGTGTTATACAAAAAATAAATTAGTTATGTGGAATAAAATTAAAAAAATATTTGAAAAACGTTGTTCGGATTGTGGTGCAAAGATTGGTTTCTTTGACGAAAACTTTTACGGTTGTCAAAACTGTGTGTTCAATGTTTTCTACCAAGAAAGTCGCAAAATGAAAAAGATAGAACAACTATCCCAAGACTTGGGTTGTCCGGTAATTGTAAATGTTCAAAATACTCAAAATATAATAATTTTGTAGAAATGGATAACAGTAAAGAATATATAGTTTGTGCTGCAATTAGACGGATTGAACCCCACTCTTGCGTAAGGGTGTTGAAGAATGTTGATTTATATGATATTGAAATCGGATTAAGACATGCCGATATACTTCACCGCTTTCAAGGAATTGTTTCTAAAGCAATGAAAGACCAAGGATTTATCACTTCAAAGGGTCGCTGGGTGGATCGTATTGAGGGTATGCAAATAGCAATAGCATGTGAACAGGTTATTCCCGGAACCACACCCAATGATAAACGTTTATTTTCAGAAGATATTTATTAATCTTTAAAAACCTTTATAAAAATGGCACTATTCGATACAAAAGACGACGGGTTTGCAACAGCAAGTCCCGAATCTGCGAAGTTTTATAATTCATTAGAATTATCAAAAACATGTAATTGTTGTGAACACGTTATAAATATTAATGGTGTATTACATTGTAATCGTCTCAATCACCGAAAACCTTTTGGAAAACAAAAGGAAGTCTTTATAATACCTGGTGGTCCACCGCGTTATTGTTTTTTTTGGAAAGAAAAATAAAAAATTAAATATATATGAAAGATAAAATAGGAATCGATGCTTCTCAATATTGTGTAAGTCTTGCCAACAAACAACTCGAACATGGTGAGTTGATTATGGGTAGTTTAAATTTTGCGCACATTAGAGAAGCATATATTGCAGGTGCGGAATCTATCTTAAAGTTTTTATCAAAAGATGGTGATCCGGGTGGATTTACACACGAAGATATAGTAATTGGTACAGAATATGATGGAATAGTATGAAAGATGTAATTGTAAATATAAAGTTTGTAAGTTATGACGGCAAGTTTCCTAACCTATGCGGTGGAAAATTGGTGTTTATCGCTGTATTTTCAAGTGGTATTGAAAAAACTTACACGTGGGAAAATTGTTTGAGACCAGGTGGTCATATCCACAAAAACAATAGAGGGGATTGGGAAAGTTCAGACGGTCCTTGGGAGGTTATTTCACCCTATGATGACGATATGATTTATCCTGAAACAGCGTTGTTTAGAAATTTTACCCCAATGGTCATGGAATATTTGACGAAAGTGGTTAATGAAAAAATAGATTGGGGTTGTTGCGGTGGTTGTACTTAATCAAATAAAAATGTATTTTTACTAAAAGAAACCTTTAAAAACTTTTAAAAATGATAGATATATATGAATTGAGCGCAGAACACATTGAACATGCTGCGAAAACATATGTTTTAAAAACACCAACTGAATTTGGAACAGTTAAATCCGACATTATGAAGGCATTTACTGCGGGCGCAAACCTTCGTCAAAGAGAGATTGATGATTTGAAATACATAGTGGAAATGCAAAGGGTTGGTACAATCCGTGTAGGTGAATTTGAATGTATTTCAGGGGTATTACGTGTATCCGATCCTTGTTATGATACTGACACTTGGTGCGCCGGCGAAATCGGTAACGCAAAACTTGGTAAATGGGTAGCGCAGGTTGTAAAAAAACCTCTTTTTAATTGGGGAAATAGAATATTTTCATTGGTAGCAACACACGAACATTATGTTGATTGTGTTACCACTAAACCAATTATAACAAAATTTGTTGCGGGTGTAGATTCCGGTCAAATGTCTATTGTTGATACCAAATTCTATCGTGACGAAACAGTTTTTACCACACCGTCAGAATTTTATCATGGAAGTAATTCTGATGATATAAATGAATGGTATGGTCATTGCTGCGATTTAACTTGTGAAACAGCATTAAGCGCAGGTGTTATACCCTATGGTTGTGTTTCTACTTCGGGTCTTGGTGACGGTAGTTACGAATGTTTTTACTCTGTCAATGAGGTAGGTGAAGTTATCAGAATTGAAGTTGTTTTCATTGACAACGAATCTGATGAGAATGAAGATGATTGGGGTGATAATATGGAAAGTGATCGACCTTTTGGTGAATAGAAATTGAGTAAACAGTATGAAAATAGTACATTACATAGCATCAACATTATTTATCCTGTTAGCGGCATTTAGTCTAATAGGAATATGGGCATTTGAAAATTTCTATGCCGTAGCAGCATTTGGTTTAGCGGGTCTTTTTATATTAGGTGAATTAGCAAAAATGTCAAAGAAAAAACCTCTCATACCACCGGTAGCAAGTGTATCTATGACAGTGGAACAATATATGCAACTAAAAGGTGATTTAACAAAAATTGATATAAAAGATTTGAGTTATATCGGTGAGGAAACAAGTCTTTTAGAAGCGGGTAGAATAATTCGTTTTGAATCTAATTATTTCGGTTTATCTAAACAACATTTAGTTGAGTTTGAAAAATACCCGCCCACATCAATATATGGAAAAGATTTGAAAATAACTGATGTGGATATGAAATTACACAAAAGACATCTTAACAAAGAATACAATGGGTAGAATAATAACAGGCGAAAGCATAGAAAAAGCATCTAAACAGGCGTGGGGAGAAACCATCCATATTAAACCACACCTAATATTGGTTGATAAATCCTTATTTATTTTGGGGTTTGAAAGTGCGTTTGACTATTTTTCTCAAATGGATTTTTCTAAAAACGAAAATGTTCAAAAAACATCAGAAAAAGCGTGGGGTGAGGTGGTTTACTTTAAACAATATCTAACACCGGTTGATTACGCTTTATTTCTTTTGGGTTTTGTAACATCAGTAGATTATATGTATGAAATGAAATTTGAAACTGAACCCGATAGATTTGATAGAAACAACCCACCATTTTAAAAATGATAGAAGAAGATATGACCTGTCCATTATGCGGTGATTATGTGGTAGAAGATTATAACTACTGCATAAAATGTAAGGAATTTGTAATTCCTGAACAACCCGCTGAACCAAAGTGTAAATCAAAAAAAAACACCAAAGATGTGTGTCCTGAATGTCATAGTTACATTGGTGGTGTCGAAAATATTAGTTGTATAACTTGCGGTAAACTTTTTTAAAAATGAATAAAAGAAGAAATAGTGTTTTTGAAACCAATAGTAGTTCGAGTCACGTTATTACTATTAATGGGGAACTAGGAACATACACTCACCATGAGTGTTATTTTCCTGTTGTTGATTATACAGGTAAAATACATATTGTACTTGATAACTGCGAATATGGTTGGGGATATGAAAGATTCAACGACCAATTTGAGAAACTTCAATACGCCATTATGATGGTAATTGAAACCGAAGCGGTTCATTGTAAAAACATTGATGAAATTTATCAATTGGAAGGATTTAAAACCATTCAGAATATTATTCCGAAGGAAATCCTACTAATAGATGATGGTATGCACAATGAAAATGGTTATTTGTACCACGCCGGTTACATTGACCACCAAAGTCATGAAGATTATAGTTCACTTGCTGATTTCCTTAAATATTATGGAATTACTATTGAGGATTTTATTTATAATGAAGATATAGAAGTTGAAATCACCAATGATAATCAATAAAACATGAAAGAATTAACCTTTGTTGAATTTTTATGGAGTGCTGCGATTATCTTTATGTTAATACATTGGTTTTTTATTCCAACTAATGTTGTTGGGGATTATCGTAGGTATAAAGAGAAAACAAGGGGTAAAAATTATAAATCCGAAACTTCGTATGGGCGAAGTGTATCAAATAAACAATGAAATTTTTAGGATCAAAAAATAAGATAAGTAAACACATTGCACCAATATTGCAGAATTGTCTTGACAACAATAATGCGGTAGGGTATTATGAACCGTTTTTCGGTGGTGGTAATATGATGGATAAAATTACCCATAAAAGAAGAATGGGTAGTGATATTCACAAAGAACTGATAGAAATGTGGTATTACTTACTTGATGCTCATGATCACCCCCACGATTACAATATTCCAACACATATCACAGAACAGGAATATCGTCAGGTGAAAGATTATAGGGATAATATTTCTAAAAACCAATTTGTAACAACACATATACCTGATTGGTATATAGCATTTGTTGGCTTTCATGCTTCATTTGGTGCAAGATATTTTGAGGGATATGCTCGTAGTTTCAAAGCAGATGGTGTAACCCCACGTGACATGTCGGGGGAAGCAATCCGAAACACAATGAAGCAACTACCCAAATTGAAGGGAGTTGAACTCCACACAGGTTGTTATAGTGAAGCAAACCCACTAATGACTAATTTTGTAATTTATTGTGACCCACCATATTCGGGAACAAAAGAATATGAACATAAAAAGTTTGATTATAATCATTTTTGGAAATGGGTAAAATTTATGTCATTAAATAATTGGGTTTTTGTTTCCGAATATTCTGCACCACCCGAATTTAAGTGTGTTTGGGAAATGGAGATTACAACGAAAATCAACAACGTTAAACACGATAAGAAGATAGAAAAATTATTTATATATGAAAAGGCGAAAGGGGCGACCAAAAAAGGATCATAACCTAAAATTACCATTACTATATAAAAGATTGTATGGTATTTGGGGAATTATGAAAAGTAGGTGTGGTAATCCAAACACATTTGCTTATGATAGATACGGCGGTCGAGGGATAGCAGTTTGTGAAGAGTGGAATGAAAGTAGAGGTTTTGCTGCGTTTAAAGATTGGGCGTTAGCCAATGGTTATCAAGACGATTTAACTATTGATAGGATTGATAATGACGGTAATTACACACCCGAAAACTGTCGGTGGGTGGATATGAAAACACAAGCAAACAACAGAAAGAGTAATGTGCTTATTACGATTGACGGTAGAACACAAAATAAAAAACAGTGGGCAGATGAAATTGGGGTACATAAAAGAACATTTGACAATAGACTTGAAAGTGGTTGGGATTTTGAAAAAATATTAACAAAAAAGGTTAATCACCACCAATATACTCCCAAAACACCCATTACATTTAATAACAAAACACAAACTCTCACAGAGTGGGCGGAAGAAATTGGAATAACACCACAAACACTTTATGGTAGATTAAATACGTTAGGTTGGAGTATAGAAACCGCTTTAACAAATAAAAGGGGTATTCATTCTAAATCCAATTTTATAAAACCCATTACATTTAATAATAAAACACAAACTCTCACAGAGTGGGCAGATGAAATTGGGATAACACCACACACCCTTTATTATAGAACACATAGATTAGGTTGGTCTATTGAAGAGTCCTTATCAGTAAAAAAATATGGTCGTACTAAATCTCTTGTCAAACCACCCGAAGTCCCAATTCCTGTTATACCTACCCCCACTAAAAGAATAGTCAATGGTTTCTCACACCCAATAACGTTCAACGGTAAAACCCAAACAATCAAACAATGGTCAACAGAAATTGGAATAAGCAAACAATTAATTTATGAACGACTTAACAACGGTTGGACAGTTGAAAAAACCCTAACAAAATCAATTAAAAATAGAAATGAGCAACAACCAATTTCCCCACAGGAAGTTTATTTTTCACCCGACGCTGAAAGTTGGTATTGGGAAATGGTTGGAAAACACGAAAACCCAAAGTATATTTACGATATGAATAACAATAATAATATATCGGAAACGGAAATTTGTGAATCAAAAAGTTCGTTTCATTTTTAATATAATATGGAATATAAACCAAAAAATGATTTAACAGGGCAAAGATTTGGTGCATTAACTGTAATTGAGTTTAGTTACCGTCAAAACAATAGAAATAATTATTGGAAATGTCAATGTGATTGTGGGAAAACAAAGATACAACGAGAATATGTATTAAAAACAAACCCAACCCCCTGTTCGTGCACAAAAACAAAAAAAGTAAAAGTCCCACGTAAAGATTTAACCGGACAGAGATTTAACACATTAACAGTAATTGAATTTAGTTACTACAAATATGGGCATAATCATTGGAAATGTCAATGTGATTATAGAAAAACAAGTATAGTACGAGAATATGTATTAAAATCAAAACCACCCTCTTGTTTTTGTGAAAAGGAATCAAGTAAGGATTTGATAGGACAAAGATTTGTTATGTTAACAGTAATTGAGTTTAGTTACTACAAATATGGGCATAATCATTGGAAATGTCAATGTGATTGTGGAAAAACAACCATAGCACGCGCACATTCTCTATTACAAGGGATTAAAATTAATTGTGGGTGTTTAAAAATTAAACCACCTCGTCAAGGTGAAAAAAGAATACGTGGAATATTATCTGATATGAAAAGAAGATGTTCTCCCAATGCACCAAAAAAGAATTTAAAATTATATTTTGAACGTGGTATACGTGTTTGCGATGAGTGGTGTAATGATTTTACAAAATTTAAAGATTGGGCATTATCCAACGGATATCAAGATCATTTATCCATTGACAGAATTGATCGTAATAAAAATTATACACCTGAAAATTGTCGGTGGGCAACTAATGAAGAACAACAAAATAACAAAATAACTAATGTATTTATCACCTTTAAAGAAAAAACTCAAACCATAGCACAATGGGCAAGGGAATACAATATAACGGATGGTGCGCTTCGTGGTAGAATAAGGAGGGGTATGTCTTTTGAAAACGCTTTAATATATACACCACATAAAAATAAATCATCACAGGTTTTCACACAAGAAATTTATCACCACCCCGATCCCGAAAATTGGTATTGGGAAAGACTTGTTAATAATAAAAGTTAAAAGTATATTTAAAGTATTGGTGACAATGGCATGTCCGAAACGAATACCAATGACCGAAAAGTTCGTTTCTTTTTTTGAAAAATTTAAAAAACATTAAGATAATATGGAAGATAATAGTTGTAGTGGAGATTGTTTAAAGTGTCATAATGAAATACCGGGTTTATTATTAGACATTGAAGCAGTAAAATTCGATTTTGAAAACCTATTCACGTTTGCATCCGGAATAAAATCCCCAATGTACATTGATAATAGAATTTCACTATCATATTATGGTGTACGTCAATTAATAAGGGAAAGGTTTATACGTACAATAATGCGATATTTTCCCGAAGTAAATTGTATCGCGGGTGTAGCAACAGGTGCAATATCACAAGCAACCTCAATAGCAGATAGGATGCAACTACCACTTATATATGTTAGGTCGCAATCAAAAAGTCATGGTACTAAAAACCTTGTTGAGGGTGTTATACAACCACACGCACAGGTTGTTGTTATCGAAGATACATTCTCAACCGGTAGCAGTGTATTTAGAGCAGTAGAAGAAATACAAAAGAAAGAGCGTAGTGTTGAGGTATTGGCAATAGTAAATTTATTTAATTATGGTTTTTATAGGGGTGAACCACCTGTTCCTGTATCTAATTTAGTAACATTTACCGATATTATTGACACAGCGTTGAAATATGAACATATAGACAAAGATGAATATAACAAACTAATAGATTGGCATTATGAAAACCTCATTCAATAAACATAAGCGCATTATAATTATTGTTTTGATAGCATTAATGGGGTTATTATTCATATCCCTAATGACTTCCTGTCAAGACACAAGTTATAATAAACCACAACAATCTATTTTAACAGGTACAGAATCCTTCCCAAGAAAAGTGTATAGTGGGCACAGGTGGGATGTGGTGCAAATTTCGGAAGAGGTATTTGCAATAATACCGGGTACAAACGCTAATAGTCGGAGTGAACCTGTTATTTTCAACAAAAACGAAGTTAAACATATTAACGTTGACGGTTGGAAACCATGAGAAGTTACGAAGAGAGGGTTGAAGCGTGGAAACGTCATGTCGAACAGGATAGATACCTTCGTGATTGGCAAATAAGTGAAATGGATAGAAGAACAAATGAATTTTATGGTGAACTTAATAACCTTAATTTTAAATATAGTAACATGATAAATATAACAGATAAATGGACAGTGGAGAGTCTTGTGGAAGAAATAAACGATATTGAATCCGCACAAATCCAAAAAAAACACAATTTGGGATACAATCCCAATGTAAAAGTTATAATCCGTCAGCCGGATGGTAGCGAAACAAAACACGATTTTATCGTTGATAGAAGTTATAACGAATTACAGTTTGTTGTAGAACTATGAATTGGTGGAGTTGGATAGTTACTTTTAGTATGCCGGCGTTGGTAGTTGGGTATATTATATGGGATTTAACCGCTCATAAATATACCCCTAACCACTTCGGTAATCCACAAATGACAGCAGACCCAAAGATAGATAAGTTGTTGTTTCCCGATTTAGATGAAAAGTTTTATCCTGAACCCTCAATGGAAGAACAACGAGAGAATTTTGAACGAACTCTCGAACAAATGAAAGATTTAATTTAATAAAATGGGAATATTAGGAGGAATATTAAAAGCGGCGGTAAGTCCGTTAAAACTACCATTAGAAACCACATTGGAAGCAATGAAAGTACCTTTATCGGTTATGAAAGATTCCGTTGATGTCTTGAATGTTAATTCAGACGACAAAGAAGATAGTGGTTTAGGTAAAAGTTTAAAGGATGTTGGAAATTTAATTTTTTAAAAATATGATCACAAAAATTAGAAATGCGGTATTTGAAACGAACAGTAGTTCGGTACATAGTTTAACCATTAAATCCAAAAACCCCGAAAACCAAAAAAATGGTTTGGTTGTGGATTTTGTTTTGTATCCCGATGTTTTTTGTCAAATGTATAAAAGATTTTTGGGTGCAGGTGACGGATATTACATATACGAAAACGGTAAAATGTGGCAAGCATATACACGAGATGAAAAGGCAGCAACGCTCTTTGGTTATCTCAACTGTGCAAAACTTGACGAATCAGATGCTTGTCAAACCAAAACAGATGCTTGTATTGGAACTGCAAGAGCTTTACTTGCTCATTTATACGTTGATGTTGTTATGGGTGAAGAATCTATACCAATATTTGGTGACAAAGGTGAAAACCCATTTGATTTTGGGTGTTTATCAACATGGTCTTCTTCAACGGTAGAAGATTGTCAAAAAATTGTTCAGGAATTTTGTAAAGTAATTGAAGACGATAATGTCTTCATAGAAGTAGTAATGGGAGAAGGATAATCATTTTAAAAAATATAAAACAATGGCTAAATTTATTAAAAAACCGGTAGTGATAGACGCTTATACATTTGACGAACTTTTTTGGATGTATAGTAATGCTGATACGAAAACAACAGACTCATTTAAACTTGGGGAACGCACAATTACTTTTGTTCCGGGTGGGGATTTTACAGAACCACAACGATATGCGTCTGATACACACTTTATAATTGACACACTCGAAGGTGAAATGAAAATGTCGCAATCAGACATGTTGATTATTGGTGTTAGAGGGGAATGTTATCCTTGTAAGATAGATATTTTCCACGAAACATATGATAACGTTAAAATTAAATAAATTGTATACAATGAAAAAGATAATTAGAAATTCAGTATTTGAAACAAATAGTTCAAGCACACATAGTTTGACTATTTACAAAAAGCGAAGTGACGACCCAAAGGGGTTAGTCGAAGGTAACATATTGTATCCCGATGTTTTTTATAAACTTTCGGAAGAATATGATAGTGGTGATATGTTCAACGGAAAACGGTGGAAAGCACACACACAAGCGGAAAAAGCAGCAGTTTTATTTTTATATTTAAACTATGCTAATTTGGATTTACAATCAAAAAACCCCGATTTTTCCGAAACCCTTGTTAAAAAAGCGATTGAATACGCAACAGTTTTACTACCATATAGTGATGTTGTTATGGGTACAAAATGTATTTGCCCATACGCAGATAATGGAACGGTTGAAATCGTGGCAAATCTTGTGGATTTACTTCAATACGAAACAACAGACATAGATAGAGTAAAAATGGAAATTAAGAAATTTCTTGATGTTGTAAAAGATAGTGAATGTTATATTGAAATAATTGATGGAAACGATTACTAAACCCAAATTACCCGACAACCTTATTTGGGCGTGTGAAGTGTGTGGTTGTGAAGAACTTTTGGTTCAACGATGGGTAAATATTAACAGTCAAGAAATAGTTGGCGCAGTACAAGACGGAACACAATATGTGTATTGTTATGGTTGCGAAGATAAGAGTGATTATGTATCAAGACAAACGTATAATGATTTAAAAAATAAAAAAAGATGAAGAAAATAATTAGAAATTCAGTATTTGAAACAAATTCAAGTTCTACACATTCTTTGACAATGTGTATGGAAGAGCAGTGGATTACCTTTAAAAAAGGTGAAACAATGCTTCAAAACGAAGGAACCGGAAGAGCAAGATTTATAACCATTGAACAAGCAATGGAATATATTGCCGAAAAGGAAATGATGAGTGTTGAAGCAATAAGAGATATAGCAGAAACAGATTCTGAAAGATATGGGGAAATGTTATACAATCACAACCTTTGTACGTATGAAACGTGGGGTTATGATAGTAGTGGGGAATCGTATGAAACATTTCATGATACCTTCACCACACCAAACGGCGACAAAGTCATAGCATTTGGATATTATGGTGATGATTATTAGAATGATATGATAATGAGAGAATACACACCGGAAAATGTTACGGAATTGAAATCAAATGAAGTATTTGTGTTCGGTTCAAACCTACAAGGGTGGCATCGCCGTGGAGCAGCACACACCGCCAAAGATAATTTTGGTGCGGTTTATGGAGTGGGTATTGGGTTACAAGGTCAATCCTACGCCCTACCAACTTGTTCATGGATAGGTAAAGATACATTAGAACCACTACCCTTACATGAAATCACAACACACTTACTCAATTTCTATAAATTTGCCGGCGAAAACAGCGAATTAGTGTTTTATATGACCAAAATTGGGTGTGGATTAGCTGGGTGGACAGTTGCGGATATAGCACCATTATTTTTAGAAAATGAAATTCATAGACCCAAAAACGTGGTGTTACCAATCGAATTTGTTTCCGAAGAACAGAAATTTTGATTAGAGGATAAATTTTGTCCCGCATTTTGTCCCGATTCAAACGAATAATATGTTGAATATTAGGGTGGAATAAAATTGAATGTCCTGCATGGTTGTCCTGATTGAGAGAAATTGAGATCGGATTAATATGCAGGACATTTATTTAAAAACAAAAACAAATAATTAATAAATGAAACAGACGATGAATAAACAAAGAGTTATAACGTTACACGTTACGGATGAGGATATTCTCAAATGGAAAACAAAAAGTTTTGAAGAGTTTATGGAACATAAATTAACAGAGGAACTTGAAGAAGAAGCGTTAAGGTTAAAAGAAATGAGGGTGAAAGACGAAATATGTCGCAAACTCAACTCAATGGTTGGTGACACTTTTCTCATAAACTTCAACAATATGGAATATTTGATATTTCAACACAATATACCACAAGTGGCAACATTGAATGACACACTGAGGAGTGGTTCACCGATTTTATCTATTACCAAAATAGATGGTAAAGAAAGAATAGGTGTAAGTGATTTTGATTATATCAAAGTGAAGTGGTTGTTTGGTATGGAAGTTATGAAAACATATAAAATTCCTACCTCTGCGTACAAAGAAATCTATCGCAAATTACAATTTTGGATAGAAGAAATGTCAAGTTTACCCAACTTTAACACTATTTGTTGTATGTGTGGTGAAGAATTGAAATATGAAAGTTCTTGTAAATATCTCAATGACGAATATTGTGAAAAATGTTTCACTGATACTTTCATAACAAAACCGGATGAAGAAATATAAAAAATGAAAAATATGTATAATTGGTATGTGTGTAAATTAGATATTCATTGCGAATCCGAAGTAGAGGGGGTAATGGATATAACAAATAGATGTTTCGGAGAAAATTATCTATGTAGGGAAGAAATCACGGAAGAATATGAGTGTGGTGTGGTAAAACTACCGACAGGTAAAATTTGTGGATTTGTTCTATATAAGGGTAAAGAAACTGTTGAAAAACCAGGATTTGGTGTGGGTTTCATAAAAACAATAGCAGTAGATACACTATGTCGTAAAATGGGTATTGCAACCGATTTGTTAAAATATGCCCAAGAAGAACTCAATAAAATGGGATTCCAATATTCATACGCCATACTATGGGATCGTAATGAAAAATTAGTGTCCGGTATATTTGCAGCACAGGGATATGCGCCGACACAAGTGTTAAAATATCATTGGCACAACCAAAACTGTATCCATTGTGGACCCAATGCTTGTAAATGTGACGGTATAATATATAAACATATTTCACAAAGAACCATACCAATATTATGATGTACCAATTATACTCCTACCAAAAGGTAGAGGAACCCGATCAAAGTGGGATAGTATTCAAATTAAATTTCCGAAGGTTTAGTTGTGGTGAATATGAAACCCAAAGTAAAACGTATTCAATACAGTTTAGTAAATTACAAGACCCTATTGCTGTGGAAGTGTACAAAACATATTGGGATACGTTGGTGGGGGAAAATCATTTGTTCGATATGGATGATGAAAACAATTTCTATTTATTAACCCCAAGAAAATATCATAAAAAGTTAAATTTGTAAAAAAAAATTATAATCAGGAAAACCACAATATTGTTACAAATATTGTGGTTTTTTCTATTTTTATTGACTAAAATGGTCAAAAACCCAAAATTTTGTGATAAAAATTTCTATTTATAAAGGAATTTCAATTAATAATATTTAGTAACATGAAAGTTAAACTTATCAAACAAAAAGGCGGTATATTAACAAAATTGTTAAGTATATCAACGATATTTACAGTAGCGGCGATAGTTATACTATCAATAATAAGTATCAATTCGACACGTAATTCAAGTATGGAAACCGCTACCATAATGGGATACGACAAACTTCGAGATGATATGTTGTATTTTGAGAATCTTATTGAAAACCAATACGGTACATTAAGATTAAGGAACAGGATGCTTGTATCCGAAAACGATTCTTCCATACATTATGATTATACTCTTGTGGATAGAATGTATGAAAATATGGGCGGTGCGCTCACAACCATATTTGTTAGAGAAGGTAGTGATTACCGAAGAGTTACCACCAACATTAGAGATAATGAGGGAAAAAGAATGGTGGATACACATTTAGGAAACACCCACGTAGCATTTTCAAGTATGCAGGCGGGAGAAAGATTTTATGGAACAGCAAACATATTCGGAATGAATTGTTTAGTTATATACAACCCAATATTTAGTCCCAACACAAAGGATGTAATTGGTATATTATTCATAGGTATAGATATGACCAAAATAAAAATCACTATTAGTCAAAATAGTAAAACCCAAATGATTATTATTAGTATAATAGCGGTTACTATTTTAATAATATTGTTGGCGGTGAACTTTACAAGTTTCAATTACATATTAATCAAACCCATAAAAGACGTTACTGCTATAATCCGAAAGTTATCGGTAGGTGATTCCAACCTTGATATAGAAGAAAGTAAGGTTCTTGATGAAATTGGTACAATGAAGAACGAATTAAAACAATTGGTTGAGGGTATAAAGGAAACAACCCGTTTTGCCCAAGATATTGGGGAAGGAAATTTGGATAGAGAATTTCAACCTATGAGTGAGGTGGATATGTTGGGTAATTCGTTACTTGAAATGAGAAAAAACATTCGTGATGCTGAAACCGAAAGGGGTATTAGAGCAAAGGAAGAAGAAGAAAGAAATTGGGGCACATCGGGTATCGCAAAGTTTGCCGAAATACTTCGTCAAGACAATAGTGATTTAGAAGCACTGTCATACAATATTATTAGTAATTTGGTTAAATATTTGGGTGTAAATCAGGGTGGAATATTCATACTGAATACAACAGAAGAAAATGAAGAAAAAGTATTGGAATTGAAGGGGTGTTACGCATTTGACCGCAAAAAATTCACAGAAAAAACCATTAATCCGGGTGAGGGGTTGGTAGGTGCTTGTTATCTTGAAGGTGACATTATATACATAACAGACGTACCCGAAAATTACATTAACATAACATCGGGATTGGGTGATGCTGCCCCAAAATGTGTGTTGATTTGCCCATTAAAGGTAAATAATGTGATATATGGTGTTATAGAGTTTGCTGCCTTTGAAAAACTTGAACCATATAAGATTGATTTCGTTAAGAAGGTAAGTGAAAGTATTGCTTCTACAATTTCAACAGTTAGAATCAATATCCGAACAGAACAGTTGCTCAACCAAACAAGGATGCAAACAGAAGAAATGGCAAACGCCGAAGAAGAATTGCGTCAAAATATGGAAGAAATGCAAGCAACACAAGAAGAATCGAGAAGACGTGAAAAAGAATTGCAAGAAGAAATTAGACAATTGAAGGAAAAATATGGTGTGGTATAAAAATACCACATAAATATAAAAAAAGGATTATTTAAGGGTCATTTTAGCACTTAAATAGTCCTTTTTGATTAGTTATCGGGATCATATTTTTGATATTCTTTGGAACGCATTAATCCCCATTTGTCGTCAAATACAAGTGGAACTAAAATTTTACCATTACTATCTACTAACCCCCACCTATTATTTAATCTTGCCATAAAAATAAGTGGTTCAACACCTATACTTGACAAATAATCGTATTTTGGTTCGATAAGAAATCTACCATTCATGGTTTCCATATAACCCCATTTATTATCATTCCCAACGACTAAATAATCTTTATCACTATTTGGTTCTTTACTATAAACAGCACCCCCCAATGAATAAAATTTATATTCTATTGGAACAATAATATTGTATTTAGAATCCAAAAATCCATTTTTTTCACCATTTCTAACACGATATACACCACCACCAAGTGGGCCGGTTATAGAATCGTAAAATGGTGTTAGTCGGTTATATTCTTTATCCAAATATGCGGATTTACCATCTATTTTAACAAGAAATTTGTCATTGTGGTCTACCGCCAATTCAAACTGTAATTCTAAATAATATTGGGGATTAAATTCTTTAAGGAAATTTTTTAAACCTTCTGTTGCGCCGATATTTGAAAGAATTGGTTGTGATACTTCGCTATCATTTTCATCCATAAATTGACCAATTTCTTCATCTTCAAAATAGAATTGATATTTACGATTTTGTGTTTTATCTATTATGATATAAAGTTCACCTTCACTATTGTAATGATCAAAATAACTTCTATCATCGTTTGAGGCGGTACACCATTCGGTGTTTTTACCGTAGTATTTTGCTGCTTCCCACGTTTTTATATGTAGAAATATAAATTTCGCATCTTCATACAATTTATCTGCGCCTTCGTGTTTAATTTTTCTGATTTCATCACCTTTTGAGGTTGCTTCCCCACCTTCTAAATATGGTTTGATAGCAACATACATATCAGATAATTTTTTATACAAGTTAATATCTTTTTGTTGAAGTTTATTGGATTTACTCAATTTATGAAAAGTGGGAATATATTCTTTGGCTTTATACAAATCCTCTAATTTCAAATTACCCATTGCGTATATTTTAAGCAACCACTTTGCGTAACCACCCAATTTATCTCTTTCCAAATTACTTGTAACAATATCAGCACTAACTATTTTGGTAAAAACATCTTCGGAAATATCCTTATAATGTTTTTGGTATATTTCCTTCGCTGACATTGACGATTCCAAAATAAGTTCACTGATTATTTTCCGTAACTGATTTTCTGTTATTCTAACCCTCATTAATGAATTTTATTATAAATAGAAAAAACTATTTTAATCTATTGTATAATAAATTGCTTTTAATATCTCAAACTCCCGCATTACAGCGTTTCGATATGTTCTACCACCACCCGAATTATGTAATGTGATTGCCCTTTCAATACATCTATTTGGGTTATGATGTCTATTAACTATCTCGAAGATTTTAGTTGATAACAGTGGGTCAAACCTACAAGCATCGGTAAATACAATAGTATCTTGTAGTCGGTTTGCTTCCCTTGTATGCCCGTTTAAACGAAGAGGTAAATGTTGGTATAAACCACCATCCCCCAATCTTCCAACAGCCAGGGGGTTCAACCTACTTTCAACTACACATATTGCTATTTTTAATAACAACCACTCAATTTCGCTCTGTATGATATTTTCAACTGCAACATCAATTCTATCCCTTTCGTTATCTTGAAGATATTTTATTTTTCGCATTAGTTCGACCTGTGTATTTTGGGCGGTAATAAGGTCGTTTCGGAGTTTTTGTGTGTATTTAAACACAATGGAGGTCAAAACTACAACTGCTATAATACAGATTGTAGTTATAATCTTTTTTTGCATTGTTTTTAATTTTAAATGTATATTCTATTTATGTAAATAGACAATAAATATGTTTAATAAACAAAAAAGAACGATAATAATATCTGAAAAACAAATAAAACTCATTCAAGAATCACTTGCTAATGAGTTATGTTGTAATAAATTGGGTGTAACCATTGAGGGTGTTAAAACACATATGTTACAATCAGGTCCATTTCATGGGTTGTACCCCGGTGCGGAAGATGATATGGAAAATGGTGAAGGTATCTACCCATTTACAAGTGAAGAAGACGCGGAAGAACAAATAACAGCAATTTGTCAAAAATTTGCAAGTTTTGAAAACCCATTTCCTGTGTGGCGAAGTATTAATGTGGATAAATTAACAGATATACAAAGAAATGATTTAGTGGGTAATAGTTGGACATTCGACCATGATAGTGCTATTAGTTTTGGTAGTTCATTGTGGGGTGATTCAGGTAACACAATATTAAAGGCGGAGTGTCCTTTTGATGCAGTTGATTGGGTTGAAACTATCAGTAGATATATACAAGACAACAACGATGAAACCAAGTTCAATGATGATTTTAATGAAAATGAAATATTTGTTGAAACACCCGGAAGATTAATCAATGTAGAGGTGTGTCGAACAACATTGACAGAGGGCGTAGACCCCATACAAAATATATTGAACGAAATTAAACAAATACCATACGATAAACAGGTTGAAAGAGGTCTTTATCTGTTCACTTATGATTCTGATGGTACACCAAAATACACAGACAATGTTAGTTATCATACAATAAATACGTCAGATAGAACAGGAACTGTTGAAGAATGGTATAATGAAGGTGGGGAGTTAGTTTTTTATCACCAAAAATCAGGTAAGCGTGGGGAAGGTTATCCTTCCGAATACTATCAAACACCACCTGATGGTAATGTAAAAACAGCAACAAGGGGTTCAGACCATTGGTCGTATTATATTATACGTGATTATGATTACAGAGGTAAAAAAGTAACATTGGTAATTAATGATTGTAGGCAACCAATAAAGAATTTATATTATGTATTAGATTTGACCAAAGACTTCCAAAAGGATATTGCACACGGAAAGGTTGATGGTATAGTACAAAAACAACCTAAAAGGAAGTTCACACTTGGTGATCAAACATATATTGTATTAGAAAAAGACCAAGTGGCAAGATATTTAATTCTTGCTAGATATAAAAATTATGTTTATGGTACAACAATAATTAGTGCTACCGACACCGCTATATTTCCATATATTAACGATTTGAAAATCGAAGAACCAAAAAAAGAACCACTACCACTTGCGAAAAAACCACTAAAAGACCCAATACCGATTATAAAAAAATCCCATATGTTATCCGAAAATCGTGAAAGTAAGAATCTTTCAAGGGCAAGAAAATTTTTACGAGACCACTACGATAACACAGAAGAAGAAGCAATAAGAATAGTAAATAGTGTAAGACACGATATACCCAATTCAAGACTTTATGATGCAAAATATTTACTTGGGATATGTAGAATGTATGTTGAAAGACAAATTCTCAACGCCGAACAATTCCTTATTGTAAATAAAACACTCAAATTTTTAGCGGGACATGAAGATGAATATGACCACAATTTGAATGGTATGTCGGCGGGTGATTTTGTTGATCGTTTTAAAACCGTTGCAAAATATGAATTGGAAAAAGATAAAGCAAACCAAAAACAATATGAGAATCGTGGTGGATATAATGGGTATAAAATTACCCCAATAAATCAAGAATCGGATGTATTTCAATTCGCTAAATACGCCGAATGGTGTATAACACAAGGATCATATGAAGCATACACCAAAGGTGGGTTATGTAAATTTTATGTTTTAACAAAAGAAGGGTTTGAAATCACACCAAAAGAACAAGGTAAAGATTGTCCGTTAGACGAATATGGTTTAAGTATGATTGCGGTAAGCGTTGATGATGAAGGTGCGTTAAATACTGTTACCACAAGGTGGAATCACGCAAACGGTGGTAATGACAATATAATGACTACTACCGAAATAAGTGATTTGATTGGGGCAAACTTTTACAATGTTTTCCAACCAATAACAATCACTAAAATATATGAAGATAAGAAGTTTGAAGTGTTAGTACCCGAAAGAGATGAACAAACTTACATTGTGAAGGATAAAGAAGTTAAACAAAGATACCACCTTCAATTCTATAATGACGGTGGAAGTTTCACAACTGCCGACAATCACAAAATAATAAATTCCCCCATTTTAGATAATATCAATGCAACAGAAACACTTAAAAAGTTTTTTAAAGATAATTTGCGTTGGATATATTATGCTCGTTTGATATACGATTCGGTAAGACATGTAACATCGGTGAATGTAAAATGCAAACCCCGAAATGATACATTTTTAGTTTCTCGTGACAATGAGGTTGGTCTTTTAAACAAAGAGGGTGGGGTTATACTACCACTAATGCCACGTGAAGGTTCTTCCATAAATGATAGTATTGGTTCATCAAAAACCACAGACGGAAATTATATTGTATATAGACCGGATGATAAGTGGGGTGTGGTGGATTATAACGGTAACATTATAATACCGTTTATCTACTCCTACATAGTACAAGACTATTATTCAGCCGAAGACGTAGTTGATGATAATTATATTGCAACATTTGGTAATCAAAAATTAGGTGTGATAAACCCACAAGGTCAAGAAATAATACCATTTGAATATGATAGAATATCATTTGAAAAGGTTTGTTATTTTTTGAGCACAACCGGAACATATTTTAATTCACAATACAAGGTTGCCGACCTACAAGGTAATATAATATTACCCGATTCATACGATAACCTCCAACTCATAAATGATTCAACTATTGAAGTTACATTAAAAAGAGAAAAAGCACATTTTGATTTAAAGGGGAATATGATTAAGGATTGGTTTTAAAATCAAAAACCTTTTCGTTGTACACTATATTTCCCCATTCCATATCTTGGTCAATAACCCTTTCTACAACACGGAATAATAATGGTCTATTCCAATAATTTATAGCACTCTTTGCTGCTTCTTTGGTGGCAACGACTGCTGATTTTTCATTACTATAAACACCCAAAACAAACGCTGGTGGTAATTCTACATCAGCAAAACTTTTTTCAACTACATAACAATAACGCTCTTTACGTGTAAACAAGCGGTAAAAAAAACCATAAATAATGTACCAAATACCTAACATTTTTTCCATTGAGAAATTTTTAAAATTTATACTTAAAACTATATATAGAATATAATAACACTAATATAAAAGGTATGAAACAATCCGATCCTTTGTTGGGCGAAAACTTGAAAAAACCGAATTGCGCATTATATTACTAATTAAATTAAAATTTTATAGATATGGCATGCGCATGTAGAAAGGTTCAGGAAAAACAAGATAGGTTGGTAGAGTTAAATAGACGGTTATCAATCGTTCAAAATGATGATGAACGTACTTCCTTAATGAAAGAAAAAGATAAGGTTGAGGCGGAAGACACCGGTGAGTGTAAAAACAAATTTGTTAGATTTATAAGTCAATTTTTCAAATTATTTTTTATTCAAATTCCGTTTGTACTTACTATGACAGTGTTGGTAATAGTGGTTTTAATAGTAAAGCAAATCATAGCACTGATTGCAAAAACCCTTTTTAATAAAGAAATACCCGGTGTAATGTCATTAATTACAACCTATGCAAATGTAAAAGAAAGTACCACCAAAAAACTTGTGGACACCATAAAAGAAAAAATCGAAATACAGAGAAATGAACCCGAATAAATCATATCGTGTAAGGACAACACCAAAAACAGGTGATAGTACTAAATTAAATATCACACTAAATCAGGATTATGATTTCGTTGATATTCTATCACTAAAATTAGACCAAAAAAATCTATACAGAACACCACGTTCTGAATATGGTTGTATCATAGGTAGAGTAATGGCAAATGGTGGGGTTGGTGTCCCCAATGCGCGCATATCTATATTTATTCCGATAACAGAATCCTCAAAAAGAAGTATTGAAAAACGTGTTTTGTATCCATACGACACGTCATTTGATAAAAATTATCAAAACATAAGATACAACCTATTTGCAAACAAAAATATTGATGAATGTCATCAAGTAATAGGTACTTTTCCGTTGAAACGGGCTATTCTTGATAACAATGATATATTAGAAATTTTTGACAACTATTATAAATATTCAACAGTTACAAATAACAGTGGGGATTATATGTTGTTTGGTATTCCGATTGGAAGTAATCAAGTGCATTGTGATATTGACCTATCGGATTGTGGTCATTTATCCCAAATGCCACGTGATATGTATTACAAGGGGTATTCGGTGGATCAATTTGAAAGTAGCACACAATTCAAAAAAGATACAAATTTAGATAACTTGGCGCAGGTGTTTGCCGAAGATTCTTCCGTTTATGTATATCCGTTTTGGGGTGATGGTAGTGAAGATGAGGTAGGTATTACAAGACACGATATTAACATATCATATAGATTTGAAACAACCTGCATTTTTATCGGTAGTATAATAACAGACAGTGATAACGCAACAACATACACTTCTTGTTTACCTCAGGCGGCGTTGGGTGAAATGAAGGATTTAACCGCCAAACAGGGTACTATTGAAATGATAAGACTAGAACCTGACGGTAGAATAGTTAATTATAAAATTAAAGGAAATCAACTTATTGATGGTGACGGTGTTTGGTGTTATCAAATACCAATGAATTTAGATTATTATACAACAGACGAGTTTGGTAATGAGGTCTTATCAGACAATCCCACCATTGGTATTCCATCAAGAACTGATGTGAGATTTAAAATAAAAATAGAACAACCGGAAGAACTACATAAAAAAAAGGCGTGTTATTTAGTACCACATAATCCGAATATACCGGCAGAAAGAGATTATACATTAAGCAAAGATACACCGAAACATTTATTTGTTTCAATGTTTAAAAACAATATATATAGTGTAAAATCATATATTCCACGTATTCAATCAACCAAATCACCGCGAACACAAAATAATACAGGAATTAAAAATATTCAAAACCACGCATCCTCACTTCCGTTTCCATACAATGAAATGAGAAGTCATTTACCAACACAATTCTCAATATTATGTGCAATATCAGCAATAGTTATCGAATTTCAAAGGGTTTGGAATCAATTTATTACCGCACTAACTAAATTATCGTGCAGATTACAATTAAATCCCGGTGTTACTATATTACGTAATTATATTGGGTTTTGTTTATGTATAGATGTTTGTCGTCTTATGAGTCAAATTATTTGTAGTCCTAATTTGAAATGTATGCACATTGATCCTTCTTGGTGTCAATATACTGATATTTTATTATATCCTGGTTGTTTTGCTGTGAACGACTCTAAACAAGGTTGTCCCGGTGCGTCTAGTTTTCATTTTAGTTTTGGTAGATGTGGTGGTAGCGGAAATGAGGAGATGGGTTGTAGACATATAATAGAGGAAATGAAAGACACCACAGATTCATATGGTGGTATTCCAAGAACAACAAACCCTGATAGTATTTGGGATTGTGTTATAACAACATTAGCCGAAGGTATAGGGGTGTCATTTTTTAATTTTACTAATGATTGGGTTAATGGTGTTTTATATTTTCCAACCTTTAATTTTCAAAAAAGAAAAAAGAGTAGAAGAAAATTTTTAGGTATTTTTGGAAAAAAGAAAGTCACAAATTATGAGGATGTTTGTTCATTTGAGGGTGAAGAATGGATACAAAGATCATCCGGCACTACCGTTGGTATTTCAAAATTGGTTGAATTTGGTATTAAAAAAACAAGAGTTTACAAAATATGTTCACCAAAATATAAAATTAACACTACCAACCACATAGAATTACGTTTATTTGACGAAGAATTTAGGGGTTGTTATGATAATATGTATGAATATACATTTAATGGTAGAATTAGATTAAAAAGTCATGAAAAAGCACGTATAAATAAACAAAAATGTCATGAAGAATACACTGAAATAGAACTTGCAGAACCATTTATTAATAGAGAAAAAATTGGGGAAGATATAAATGGTGAACCAATTTATGAATATTATTACAGACCAATCGCAGAAAGAACATCAAATAATGGTAAAAATATTAATCTATTCAAAACAGATGTTATTTTAATAGGTTCATTAGATAAATGTAATAAACACGGTATTTGGGGTTTATATAAAGAATTACCCATTACAACATATCAAATGCCGGGTCCAATGTATGAAATAGATTATCAAATAAAAGTGATAAGTGAAGGTTCTTCTTCAACTGAGGGTAGGGATGAAATTGTTTGGGATGAAAGTATATTTATTGCTTCCGGTAAAAATTGGGGTTCCGCTGGCGGAAGAAATCTTACCGACCAACGATTAAGGGAGACCGCTGGTTCATATCGTATTCATAGTGTAAATAATTCGGGTGGTTTGTTTTATGGTATTGGGTGTACTCGATTTGAAACAAAAATAAAAACTTGTGTAAATTTAGAAAGAATATGTGAATTAGGTGTTGATTTAGACATATATCACGCAATTGAAGGTGTATGTGATGCTAATGATGCAACCGGTGTATTTGTAACACCACAGGGTTGGATTGGTAAAGATCAACTCATTCGTGGGGTTGAAACACGGCAACAGTTTGCTACACTTAATCAACCTATTGATGGTAAATATTCTTGTTTGAATAGATATAGATTAGAAAATGACGAACTATCTGATAATTTAATATCCAATAAGGGTAAAAAATATTATAATTTTGAATATGTGTACCCTACAAATTTTGATGGTAGATTAAGAGGAATCTTCAATCAATCATCGGTTACAGATGCAAATGCAAGACAAAATAATGCTGTTACAAATCGTTATAATGCGCTAAACGAAAGTTATATTGATCCGGAATATTTATATTTCAGATATGGTCTCCGAACATTAAATACAAGTATTGCGTTAAGTGTTGAAGAGGAAAAAAATATTAGACACATGAGTTTTTTTCAACCAATTAATTCATTTTATTTTTATTTTGGTATTAAATCAGGGTCAACTGCAATAGAAAAATTACGTCAAAAATTCACAGCACAATGCTTTCAATCAACAGACGAAACTGTTCAAATACAAGTAAATGTGGTAACACACCCATATATTTGTAATTGTGCGAGAATACGACCAACACAACCACCTCTACTTACAATTCCCCCACCAAGTATTAAAATTGAGGTTATTGGGAGTAGTAGTGACTATAAAATAATAATAAGAAATAGTGATGGTGTGTCATTACACACATTAGGTAATTACACAATAACAACTAATTCGGTTTCTGTTAACACCCTTAATAATGAAACCCTAATATCTGTTTCCGTAACTTCTTTGAATATACAACACCCTGAATTTGCAAATGAGGGAACATTTTCTGTTTCATTTGTTGATGATTATGGTAATATAAGTCAAAGCACATTCACATTGAGATATCAAAATAAGGTGATTTTTAATTTAAGGGAGGTTTCACCAATATTTGATGAAGTGAGTAGTAGTGTAACTTGTATGCCCCCACTTAGAGCACCAAATAATCCTAATTGTGTAACATGTGGGAGATTATTAAGTAATTGTAATTGTATTTTTGAAGAAAGACATAGGGAAACTTGTGCAATGGTTGTGTTAGAAAATATAACTAACATAAGTATTAAAAATTGTATTTTAGATAATTATAATTTAGAGGTCAGACGACAAGAAATTAATATAGGTAGGGATGCTATTTTCACTGTTAGTCAAACTGGCGTAGTCGCGATTAAAACCACAAATCGGGGAAGTGGGTATAAAAGTGGGGCATATGGGGTACTTGGTAATGGGTTATTATATGTTGAAGTATTAACAACTAATGCTGCTGGTGGAATATTAACAACACAGTTAGTTGATGAATTTGGTACAATACAATCTCCACAAACCGCAACCGGTTATCCACAGGGGGATTATTTAATTGAACGCATGAGTATGCTTGTGGCACAAACCCAAACTTATAATATACCCGATAGTATTACAAGTGTTTATAATAATTTATCCGATGAAAATAGAAGAACGTGGTCAGGATTTAGATTATATCTTTGTGAGGGTGAATATAGAATATGTTTAGTAGGTAAAAATTCAGTTGATAGTCCCACAACCACCTGTGTTAATAGAGATATATATTGTGACAGTATTATTGTTTCAACACAACCCGGAATAAGTTTAATATTCAGAGATGAAAGTCTTTATGCTAAATATTTTTTACCACAAACCATCAATCATGGGACACCGAATCAACAGATAGTTACCCCACAAGATAATAGGTGGTGGGATGAATTTTTTAAATTTTTACGTGGAACCGTTGGTAAAAATGAAGCAACATTATTAACTGAATTTAAGAAGTGGTATGATGGTGCGCTTGATGAAACTAATGAAAGAAATATAAGAGAAAAAATTTCTTTATTAAAGGAAATGTGGATGCCAACATGTAGTACAGACATACCGATTATACAATTAAATGGAACAGGTTATTTTCCACCAATGCGAACTTTATTATATGGTGCAATAAAAATTGAAACACATGGTGGTAATCCATCAAGACCACGTTATTTATTATGTGCAAGCGACTCATATAATTCTCTTAATAAAGATACTGAAACCCCACCGTTTCAATCGCCATACAATTTTAATGATATACCGTACCAAACACAACAATCGTCAATGAATGGGTTAATAGGTACATATAGAGTACGTAATGACCAAAATGTTGTGTATACCACACCAGCAGCACTTACCACACCTAATCAAACAACTAACCTATGTGTTGCTGAAAGAAATAATTTAACACCCGAAGACCTTGTGTTTACAACATCAAGAATACCAATACAAACATACCCAAACACAACAAATGATAGATTAAGATATGAACCGGGTGGTTTTTATGCTGCTGTTATTGGTCAGAACGGTATTGGAAGAGCGGGTGGTTATGACAATTCGCTTTCATTAAAGATAAAACAAATGCAGAATAATGAGGTGTTTAAAGATATTTCAGCATGGGAATTATTATATGGTACACCTGAAAGTAATTTTAGTAATGGAATAATAGCGGATTGGAATCACGCTAATCCCGACGCACCAAACAATAGATTTTTATTCAAATTTCACGTGTTAGATCAAACACTTAAAATATTTAAAGAGTGGAATAGAATTGCTGCACCACACAATGGTTATATTGATCCATTCAGATGTTCTAAACGAAACATTCCCGCATATTTTAGTATCTTTTATTTGAATGGACCATTACTTGAACTAACAGTAGATGTTGAAAACTCTGAATTTGATTTGGTTGGGGCAAATTTAAGTGATGATATTATTAGAAATGCAATACCGGAGGTAGAACACACAATAAGAACACTTGAAACATTACCCGTAGATCAAGACCCACCTGATAATTTAGTATTTGTAAATATTTCACCACTTGTAACTGATTATAGAACACATTTGGGAACTTGCCCATTATTAGTACCAAATGTTAGACATTTTTATTCAACAGGGCGTTATACTGGGGCTGGCGGTATTTCTATTGAACAAAGGGAAATAATAGTAGACCCCGTTACTCAAATAGAAACCGTAGATACTTTATGCACTGATTTAGCGGTTCCTGAATTACTTTTAGAAGTTACTAATAGAAACCATAAAGTTTATTCTTTTATTAACACTAATTGCACAACAGTAACAAATCATTACTCTCACACAGTAGATATTCCTAGTTTGGAAACAGAAGTTATGAATACACTTATTAGTGGTGGTGGTTTAGGTGAAATGTTAAATAGATTTAATCTTCATCAAATGGGTTATACTGTTCCACAAAAAACATGTACAGGAACAGGTGCTTCAATACATTGGCGAACAATAATGAGATTTGAAAGCGCACGTTCTTATTTATGGATGCGAAGAAGGGAGACCCAAAATGAAAGTATATGGAATAGCGGTAGTAGTAGTCGCCCCCAATTTTTTAGATTATTAACAAGAGGGGAGGGATATGATATAGGACAGAATTATCGAATTTTGAGTGATTCAAATAATAATGATACTAGTAGCGAAATAACGGTATTTGTTACAGGATCGGTTGTTGGTATTAGAATGGAAAGTAATCCTGAATTTGAATTACCTAATAATGTGTCTTTAACTGATATTAGGTGGGTATCTTGCCCATCCGGTTTTATTGGTGGTTTCAGTGGTGGTGGGATTAACAACCGACAACCAGGTAGTAACAACCCAACTGTAAGACACTCAAACGTGGGGGAAGGTGTGGCAGCAACATTTAGTACCTTTCCTGTTCCAGGATCATCTCTTGACCCATTTAACACTCCAAATCCAAATGATTCTAACCCCCCCGCCAACGTAGGTTCAAGTGCTTTTACATTTACAAGTAGAGTAGTAACAAATGAAGATGGTACAACAACCACATTGTATAGATTATCCCAAATTAATCTTGGAAATTTTAGGGGTAAAGTACCTGGTGTTGGAAGCGCACCGCACAACCTAACAAGTGGATATATAAGTGAACCTGATTTTGAAATTGTTTTACGGAGACAAACATCTTCAACAAACCAAACAACAGGAGTAACAACATACTCTTATCCCCAAGTGGTAACGGTGAGAGGAAAAGGTGTTTTGGGAAGTAATTATTTTCCTCAACCAAGTGTACACGCAAATATATATAGATATGATCCACCTAGAACAAGCATTGCATCAATAGACCCACCACGAACCACAGAAATAAATATAACGGGTGTTGGAAGGGGTGTTATACGCACATGGGTTCAAAACGAAGATCAGAGTTGGCAAATGGAAACCACCTCAATAGAGGGTGCTATGTATAGTTTTGCAATTGCTGTTAGAAATAACACTAATAATAGTTATGAATATCCTACCGTCGGGAGTGATAGTAGTTATTTAGGTGGTGTGTTTATAAACACCTTAAAAACACGTGGACAATTGTTAAGAGAAACCAAATCTTCTAATGGTAGGTTTTTTTGGCAACCAAGAGTTACGGTGGAACGTTATGATTGGATGAGTGATTTATTTTGCAATAAAACTATTGGGGAAGTAACAATGAGACGAAACGAAACAAATCCCGAAGATTTATTACATTACAACACACTTGATGATTGGAATATGAGATTTAGTTTTCCATATTTTACGGAAAATTATGGGCGTGTTTATGCCGATATCAATGCCCAAGTAAATGAACCGGTGGTAAATTGTTCACCAAGTTTAGCAGATGAATATTCAACCAACACCCGAAAACACACAACCGATGTTATTTTATCTAATTTAGCAAGTCAGAGTAGAACAACATTAGGGTTATTTTTACCGTTTCATGGAAATGTTACCGCAGGTGCTGCCAACAGAAGGACTTTATTTTACAGTGTTTTACATGATAATGAAGATCACGTTAGAGCGTTTTCCCAACCAATGGATTTTGGTAATTATATTTACATAGACGAAAATTCAATAACGTGTAAACCCACATCAGCAACCGACCCTAGTAGATATGAGGTTAAAATAACCATTGAAATAAGGGGAACCAATGCTTTTAAATGTCATGGTTATAGGGTTAGAATACAACAGGGGCAATTTGAAACAGAAAGAGCGACGGGTTCAGTGGATTTGCGATCAACTCAGGGGTGGGATTTGTTTGATAGCACTGCCGAAGCAACAACCGGTGTAGTAGGTAGTAATGGTAGATGGATAAGATTAAGAACTTCCACTCCAATAAACACGTGGAATTACAGAATTGATGGTCTTCCTATTCATGATACAAGTAATCCCCAAATAGAAGTAACTTTAACAAATTGTGTGGTTACAGACATCAACAGATTATTACGTATTAGTGCAACTGATGTAACAGGTCTCGAAATGTTTACATACATTTCATTATTTAGGTGGATTGACCAAGACCCAAGATTAACATTCTGTGTTTATAATTGTAACAAGAATTTGGAAAGAGCAATGAACACAGGTGTTGTTATTGATTTTGAGTGGGAAAACAATATAAGTAATAGAGTTGGTGAAAAAATTGCATATTTGACAAGATTACCCAATTTTCCTGACAGTGCACCCGAATACCCAATACCAATACTAATGCAGGGTAAAAACTTGATACACACAACACCATTTTCAGGAAATCAACCACCCGCAACAACATTATCCGATAATACAACAATACCAAGAAATTATAGAGGTACACTCTACTTGTGGTTTAGTGAAGATTTTATCAATAACGAAGAAGATGAAGAACAAGAAGAAATGACACGTGATGATTTGAACAATTATGCTTCTATTGCACAAAAAATTGAAGTTACTGCTTCAAGTTGTTACATTTCTTATAAAGTTATTTCAAGTTAAAAAAATAAAATAGTATTTTTAATAAAATAGAATATGATATGATTGATGAAATTTTAATATTTTTTTTGATAACGAGTATAATTTTCTTACTGAAAGAAATATACTCTTTTGTACAACATTTGCTTTTTGTACAAAGATTTCATTTACTTATTCCAAGCGCAAATGATAAATACGAAATATCATTACCAAGACAATTTGGAATATTATTCACAATTTCATATATAATAACATATATAATAGTATGAGTATAGATATATTAGGTGATAGGTTTATTGGAATGTTCAAGGAACAATGCGAAAATGGGTTTGTTCTTCGTTTGGAGGTGGATTTTACACCAATGGTAAGGGATTTGAGGTGGACAGTTTTTAACAAAAAAGATAATAAGGAAGTAGATTTTATTTTTGTTACACCTAAATCGGGACACAGTAATAATATTTACCATATTCTTGGAATGGAAGGTCGGGTAACATTTGATGATTTGATAAACCACTCGAAACATATTATCAATTTCAATACGGATATTGAGGAAAAGAAACTCTTATTGAAACAAAAGTTTGAAGAATTGGGTGAGTTGTTTGCGAAACATGATATTGAAGATTTACGTTGCTTGGATTTTGTGATTAGACCACAAAAGAAAGATAAATTACCCGCACCTACACTTACACCACAACCCAAAACACGAAAACCAAGAAAAAAGAGAGAAAAAGAGATTGTGGAAAACTTTGTGCAAGAAGAAAATAAAACGTTTATTGAACATGCAATAGACAACCCACCAACCGCATTTATGGAAATGGTGGAAGTAGAACCACTACACAAACAAAGATTTGGAACATTTGATTTAACCAAAGTTAATTTGGAAGTGGAACCACCGGAAAATAAAATTTTTCGTTCAAAATTGAGGGGTGCGGAAGAATATGTGTCCCACTTGGCAACAAATGAAGCATTAGAACAATCAGAAGAAAACCTATTTAATATGGTTGATTTGGGGGTGGTAGATGAGGATGAAGCGTTTGCTGACGACCAATACACACCAAACACCGAAGTTGATGAAACATTTGTAGATAGATTAAAAGAAACCAAAAAAAGAAAGAAATGACAAATATAGAAACTGTTATAGACATAGTGTACGAAAACATAATACTTGTGAGCGGAGACGAAAACAAGTATTTAGTAAAAATGAATAATAAATGGGGTCTTATAAATGAAAAAGGTGATATTATAATACCTATTATATACAACGATTTGATTCACATGGAATACGATGAATATTATGTGGGGCAAAGTGGTAAATGGGGTGTTATAAATGAAAACAATGAAATTATAATACCAATAGAATACACAAATTTAATGCAAATAGGTGCAGATAAATTTATGGTTTCACAAAATAATAGATGGGGAATTATTAAATTAAATTAAACGTTATGGAATTAAAAAAAGTTGTAGAAATGTATGGGGAATTTCCCTGTGAATGTGGAGAATGTGATTTTTGTAGATCATGGAACACAGTTGTTACTCATATTGATTTCCCGAAAGTAATAGGGAATTTTTGTATGAGGGCTTGGCAGGTTTTAGGAAACGAACTAATAAACCCTCCTGGTACAGAACTCCCCCCAATAAAGAAGGATTGGGATTGGGATGAAAATTGTGATTTTTTAAAATTAAAATAAACAACATATGTTAAAAATAGGAATTTTTTGTTTAATAGTATATGCAATATCATTTGCAATAGTATATAAGAGACCATTGGTTGTTAAGCCGTGGGAGTGGTTAGTTACAATGTTTGGGTTAAAAGATAGTTTATATTGTATGATATGTACACCGGTTTGGATTAGTGGTATATTATCGGCACTAAACATGTTTGTTTTACCTGAAATGGCAATCACACCTTCATTGGTGATATTCGGACAACCGGAAGGTTGGTTGTATTGTGCGGGGAGTATTCTTATGGATATGCTTTCTGTTGCCACGATTGTTTTTATTATGGATCAGATTCTATTGTTTATTACCGAAAGTAGAAAATTGGATTTGACTGTTGTTAAAGAAAAAACCGATACCATAAAACAAGTTTTACACGATTAATCATGGAATTAGGATTAGGACAAGCAATACTTATTTCGTTTTTGTTAATAGTATCACCGGTATTTTATTTGGCGTGGTTAGTAATAAGGGAAAATCTGAAAAAATAAAAAAATGTTGGAAATTGCAATATGTTTAATAATAGTTGTTGGTGTTCTCTTCGGAATAATGTATAAAGTCATGGAGATTGAAAGACAAGTCGAAGAAGAAGTTAAACTTTTGAGAAGAGATTTAAAACACTTTATTTCTAAACATTCAGCAGAAGTTGAAGGATTAAAAAGTAGAGTTAAAATATGAACAATCTTGAAAAAGAAATAGTAGAAAATATCAAATTGGTGAATAGAAAGTGTAATAAATACATTAAATCCTTCGGTCATCAGTTGGAATTTTATACCGAACAAAGTCACCGCCATGGGTTTCACCGTGGTTGGGAAGCAAGAGAGTTTCAAATTAACAAGTTGAACAAAGAGATAAAATCTTTGCGAAAACAACTAAAAAATAACCAAATCTATTTTGAAGAGGTTGTAAGAAAAAGTTTGTTTGACCCAAGTATGGATGAATTTCACAAACAATTCGACATTGATTCTATACTTTTTCCACAAAAAATTCACTTTAAAATTAAAAATAATGGAAAAGTTTAAAACAGTTTGGATAACTTCCACCGAAATACAAAGAATATGTGACCATGTAAGGGAAATCGAACATTGTTGTCCATATTGTGATACCGGATGGATATATCCGTTAAGCAATGGGGAAGTTAGTGATTTAGTTACTTCTTCTGTTTTCATAAAATGTTGGAAATGTCATAAATCATATCATTTGGCGTGGGAAGGTGATCCTGATTTTATGCGAGATGACGAAGATTTTTTACCCTTTTAATTAGTAAACAATGGCAATCCAAATTTTAAATAAAGATAAAATTCAAGATAATATTAAAGATTTATACCACGATAGACCACCAAAACGTGTTTTTTTTGGTTGCAAAGATTGTGATATTGTGTGGATAGCAACTCACGAGTCGTTTTCTATTAAAGATAAGTTCAAAAAAGGTGTTTTATATAAGAAATTATCTTGTCTTTGTCCATTTTGTAAACGTAAGATAAACATAAAATGGCAACCACATAACAAAATATCATTGGATAATAAACTTTGGATTGAAGTACCCGAAGTAGCTGATTTTGCATTTTGTTGGACAAATCATTATGGGTAGAAAAATGAGACGCGAAAACACATATAAGGATTTGAACAAAGAATCAATGTCTATCGAAGGGTTTCGAGTGCGTTTAATAAATATACTTGAAAATGATTTTGTGGGTCATGTTGAATGGTATAAAACCACGCACAGGTGGAATACAGGTCGTAAATTCGATGAATGGATGCAACACCTCACAAGCACGTTAAAACGTTGGGAAAATGGAAAATATCATAGATAATCATTTAATAAAAATAAAAATAATATGAAAAATAATAAGGAAACAACTTTATGTGAATACACAGTTATTGACATAATTCATCAACAAGACACACCTAAAGAGGAAAATTGTTGTAGAAATAATTTTGTAATGGAACCGGTTCCTAATGAAGAAGATCATTACTTTTTTACTTGCCCTATTTGTGGTACTAAATTAAAAGTTAAAGAGAGTAGAGAAATAACCATTGAAGATGAACATGGTTTAATTAGCGATATATTCAAAAAATGACAGATACAATAGAAAAATTAGACCAAGAGATTATGTTGCTTGATAAGCAACTTGAAATTGATAAGAATATGTTCGCATATAACATGTTGAATGGTATGGGGGTTGCTATGATAAAGGAATTGGAAACACCGCCGTCGAAATCAAAAATATTCAAAGAAAAAATTCAAAACTTTTTTTATAAACTTTTTAATATTTTTTAGAAATGAATCCTTGTATAAAATCAGAATCGGATATTGTTACAATCCACAAAGCACTATACCCAATCATACAGCGGTATGATATGCAACAAATTGAAATTGTTGATATTATCCCCTCATATTACTTATTGAGGTTAGACGAGGAACTATCACGTAAATTCAACCCAAATGTAAAATATTTGAAAACCAAAGTTGAAAATGAAGAAATTATAATCAACCGTGGTAGGGTAAAATTTCACTTAAAAGGTGATGGGGATTATGAATATCCAATTAAAAAAGATACATTTGGTATGAGTTATATTGAAGAGAATAAGAGAATAAAAAAATAAAGACAATGATCAAGATAAATTTAACAGAAGAGATTATCAAAATTCTACCTTTGGTAAAAATCACAAAGGATGTTTACGCAGAAAAATTAGTTAGTCCACCCATACCCACCCAATGGGATTTTAAAATTGACCCAAAAGATATGTTTTGGGGTGGTACGGTTATGGAAAATTTCATGCAAGCGTGGGGTACTTACAAAGACCATGTTACCAATGGAGAATTTGAAGATAAAATATGGAGTAAAGAGTTAGAAGCGAAGGCGTGGGAAACCTATGATTATATTGTTGATAATTTAGACGATATAATTAGTATAATATTTTATACCCTTCCCAACGTCAAACCCGGTGTGTATAAAAGAAGAAAAAAAGAACCCGGTATATGGGAATATTCCCCAATAGATTAGTAATTTTAAATATAACAATAATATAAAAATGGATAATAATTATGTAAAGTTTTCTGAGGTATTAGAATACATTAGATACGGATTAGAGAATGACCTTCTTGTTTATGAAACAACATCACATTTCGGTAAGCAGGATAATTTTTTCTACGATTATATTAGAAGAGGTGGTGCAACCGCCCTCTCTAAAGGTTCAATAACACAAGAGCAGTACAGCGAACTTCTTGATCTGTACGAAAGACTCAAACTAAATGCGGGAAAACCCAAAAACCTTAAACAAAATGGTTGTACAGTTGAAGACGGCGCACCTGATGTTATTGAAAGTAAAGTGTGTTTGGAAGAAGAACCTGACGAAGATAGTGAAACATACGGAATTGCGAAACGTGATGAAAACAATAAAATAACACATTACGAGTTTGCAATCAGAGGGCGACACAAAGAACTGTTAAGAGGTACTATTTCGAGGAAAATAATGAATGAAATATTTTTGTTATATACCAAAGAATCCGGCAACCTCACTCAAAGAACAGTAGCTCGTGAGTTACTTAACGAACTTAACCTTGATTTCTTCGGATTTCAAAGGATTCTTAAAGTCTTTGGTATTACAAAGGCAAGTATTCCTGTTGCGTTCCACGTACTTGAAGAAGAAAGTACAAACGCTATTTTGGAAAAAGTATTTAGAGAAAAGGAAAAAAACTTCTTTTTAAAACTTGAACAAACAAAATACAAAAAACTCGAAGAAAATAATTTGCGTTTGTTGGAAGAAAATAAAAACCTCAAAGGTTATATCAAAAACACACAAAATCTTCTTTCACGAGTGGATTTTTCTAAAATCACTCCGTTCCAGGTTGAAGAACAACCATTAGTTACAGATAAAGCAATGTGTCTTTTCATAGCAGATGCTCATTTTGGCGCATTAGTCAATCAAGATGAAAGTTTATATGATAATGATTATACTATTGAAGAAGTTCAAAGGCGATTTGTAACTATCATTGAAAAAGTATGTGAAATATCAGCGTCACTTTCAGGATTAGACCGATTAATGATATTTAATTTGGGTGATTTTCTTGACGGTGATAATAATAAAACATCAAGGGGTGGACACTTTTTACCACAATACTTAACCGGAAAACAACAATTTAATTTCGGTGTTACACTTATGCAACAATTTGTTGAAACACTATATCAAAGAAAAGTTGCTTATAAAATTGATTATTATTCGGTTGCTACTTCAAATCATGATGGTACGTTGGGTTATGCTGCCTCACGCCTTTTGGTTGAATACTTCAAAGTTAAGTATCCTGGTATGATAGCAACAGTATCCGAAAAATTTATTGATTGGGTAAAATACGGTGAACATATTATAATGTACGCACATGGTAAGGATCAACAGTTTATGACAAGAAATTATCCATTGGTGATAGACAATGGACTTGAAATCAAAATCAACGAATTTATTGATTACCACCTACCGAATATTGCCCCAAGTTCTAATATACTGTTTGTAAAAGCGGATTTACATACATCTGCAACCACATACGGTAAGAAATTCAAATACCGCAGTGTAGGAAGTATATTTGGTTCTTCACTACACAGTCAGTTAAACTATGGAAACGCAACTCCGGTCTGTGAATATACAATTATTGATAAAAAAGATAAATCGTTTCAACAGGATGGTAGAATAATATTAGTGAAATAATATGGATAGTAGAATTTTCAGGGGAAAACATGATATATTTTGGATTTATGGGTATTATGTTGTGTACCCAAACAAAAACAATTATATTATAGACTATCAGGATGGAAAGGAACATTCTGTAATACCTGAAACAGTTGGTAGAAGTACAGGAAAAATTGACCTTAAAGGTAGATATATTTTTGAACACGACATCTATTTTTCCGAAGAAGAGGAAGAACATGGTGACGTGCGTTACCATTATGTCTGTGTGTGGGTCAAAGAATGGTCGCGTTTTATATGGTTACATATAGACGAATACAAAGATTATTTGGATAATGGTGTAGAAAATTTAGAAAAAGATTATCTTATGTGTGCAAACACATTTGGATTAAACGTAGAATTTATGCACTATGCAGGTAATATATTTGAAAACGCCCATTTATTGGATTAAATTATTTTTTGTAGCTATTTATATTAAATAACTTAAAAAAAATTAAATTTATGAAACCAGCAAATATTATTGAACAACAATTTCCAAGTGTCAATAAACCCGCTTTAGCACGTGTATTCAGTGAAGCAAATAAAATTGAGTGCCCTGAATGTGGTGAAATGATTAGCACCAAAAGGTGTTGCACCTTCGATCAGAATATGAGTTACGAAATAGGCATATATCCAAAACAAGTAGCAAAAGGTGGTAAAGACACAGTAGGTGGCGGCGCACCGGGAACTGACACTGATCATGGTGACGGTGGCGACACAGGTGGTGGCGTTGATCCAATTGATCCGGGTGACGGTGCAGGTGGTGATGACACAGGCGGTGGTGAACCAATCGAACCAGGTGACGGTGGTGGTGAACCAGGTGCCGGTGACCCAAGTGGTGACGGCGGTGGCGGCGAACCCGATCCCGACCCAGCGGGATAATTCTCTTTGAATAATTGCCTCGTTCTTCACTTCTTCGGATAGTGATTAAAAATTTAATTACCTCAATTTGAGGTAATTTTTTTTTGTGTAATAACAAATAAAGAAGTATATTTCTAATGTAATAATAATTATATTTATGTCAGAAGAGATTAAAAAATGTTGTATAGAGAGTGGTTGTAAAAAAAATTCTTTTTCATTAGAGGGAAATTCGGGAGAATTATTTATTGACGGTGGACACTTTCAAGAAATCACGGTAGTTCAACCAACAAGTGAGTTTGATGATTCCTGTGTAGGATTATCATTACACTCAATAGACCGAACAGGTAAACACGAAGTGTTAAATCAGTTTTTAAACAAAAACGTGAAGTTCACAATTTCAATTTTAGAATAATTATGGACAACAGAAGGTGGTTAGAGGAGAATATAGAATTAAATGCGGATAAAATACGCTTTATATTACAATTATATTTTAAAGAAAAGGAATTACTTTCTGATTTAACAGAAGAAGAGTTAGAAAGTATTTCGTGTGTATTTATAACCAAATTATTGAACACACCTGATTGTGTATCTCAAAATTCCTATATTTTACTATACAGAGAAATATTTGATATTTTGATACCAATTTATGATTCAATACGACCAAACGAAGATAATTTAACTATCGAATGTTATAAAATGACGCAGTTTTTTCATTCCAAAAGAAAATTAATACAAAAATAAAATGGTAACAATAAAAGAATTAAGAACTAAACTTGAACAATACGAAACATTGGGGAGAGGTGAAGATAGAATTGCTTCAATAAGTTATAATGGTGAGGGTCTTATTAATATGACTGTAAGACCAAATGTGCCGGCAGAATTTATCGAAATAAGTTTCACTGTTTACCCAAATAGTGAAGAACAAGAAGATTTTGGTTTGTAAAACGAATATAATTCAATAAAATGGCAACTCAACCCATAAAAAAAACAATAATCGCTGATAACCCATATTTAGCAGGCGTTCAACATGAAGAACCCGAATATATATTGATTATAGACGGAAATAGTTTATTGAAGGGAAGTATGGTAAAATGCCCTAAAAACACTAATGGTGTTAGGGTTGGTACAATAATGAATTTTTTATGGAAAATAAAAATTTTGCTACATAAGCGCACATTTTCCAAAATATTCTGTGCGTGGGATGGGCAAAATAGTGGTCTTTTAAGATATGAACTTTATCCCGAATATAAGAAATCACGAAAAAAACAGTATTCGGAATATGATAGACAAATCAACGCTTTTGTATATTCTATATTAGATAGAGAGAAGAAAAAGAGAGAAGCGTTGGCACGTCAAAAAGATCCGGAAAAGTATTTAGAAAATCAACAGAAAAGAGAAGATGAAAATGAGGATTTTGAAAAGTGTAAATTGTTGCTACAAGAATTGTTTGAATATTTATTTATTCGACAAGTTCAAGACGATGCAGCAGGCACAGAAAGCGACGATATTATTGCCCACATTGTTTTAAACAAACATCCAAATCAAAAGGTTTATATTATCACAGGTGACAGTGATTTACACCAATTAATAGATAAAGACGTTGCAGTATACGACCCAAAGAAAAAAGAATTTTACCACACAGGTAATTACCAAGAAAAATTTGGTATTCCATTGGAAAACATATTACTTAACAAACTTTTACGTGGCGACAGTTCAGATAATATAAGCGGTGTAAAAGGATTGGGTGAAGTAACAATCAAAAAACATTATCCCGAATTATATTCAAATATTATTACCATTGACGATATTATTTCTAAAACCAAACTATTGGTTGAAAGTGGTGGTGATAAAAAATCTTCAAAGGTTTTTAAAAATATTTTAGACGAATTTAATGACGGTACTATTGATTTGAGGGATAAAATTATTAACTTAAAAAGACCAATACTCGGTAAAGAAATAAAAAGTGAGTTGGATGAATTAGTAGATTCCCCACTCGACCCTTCCGATAGAGATTTTGAAACAGTCTATCGTATAATATGTAGAGAAGAGTTGGTGGATTTACAAGGAAATAAATTCAGTTCATTCTTTATTCCATTTAAGCGGGTTATTGAAAGGGAAAAGTTGTTTTATAAAAAAAGCGGCTTTACAGAAATAGAATAGTAATTAATCAATTATAAACATTTTTTTAATAGTAAGTGAAATGGATAAGAATATCAAAAAACCTCAACCACCAAGTGGAAAGGAAAATCAAACGTTTGTAAAACATGATTATTCCTTCGAGTTGAAGATTAATAATGACATTATATGTCAGAGATATTTTAATATCAACAAATTCAACCCATCAAGTTTGCGAAGTTTGGATTTCAAAGAATATTTTGACAATGCTGTTAATCTCATTCAAAGGGATTTGGAAAGCAAAACAAGGGTGTATTTGTATAATGTTTGTTGCACGTTTGCTGACGAAGATAAACTGAAAAAGAAACAACAATCGGGTGCAAATAAGAGCGAATTATATGCCCCATTGTATGATGAATTTCATAAGGATTATGTGAACACTGACGTTAATAACATAACATTTGCGTTTTTACATAAAGACGAAATAATTATGGTTAAAATGTGGGATGGAAATGCTTATCCTCAATTTATTCGTAAAAACATTGATATTGTAAATAACCAATGGATACAAGTATCGCCCACACAACGTATCTATTTTGATACTTGTGATGAAGATAAGTTGAAGTACGAACACACAATCAAGAAGAAAATTTTAATGGGAAGGGAAGACCTAATCCCCCAAATTATTACTCTATTTAGGGAAGTGTGTTCAATGGAAAACAAAGAATACAATTACCCTTAATAAATCAACAAAATGATATTGGGTATTTTATGGGTATTATTATGGGGTTTCATGAGCGTTATAATTATTTCAATTGTAATGGTATTATGGATTTCAACCCACCACCCAAGCGCATTTCGATTTGTTGAGTGGTTTATGGAAAGTTGGTTTATTAAAAAATTTATAATGAGTTAAGGTTATGGAATGGTGCAGTTATACATTAGGTGAACGAATATTTTTATTTCTTTTCTTAACGGCAGCGTGTGGAATGATGCTTATTATGGTAAGAGATTTAATACGTTTTTTTTGGTTAATTGTTCACTTCGATAGTTGTTGGGATTTTCACGAATATCTTGACTCATTAAAAGATAAACTTTCTTGTTTGTTTTTCGGAAAACACGATAAGAGAAGATTAACCCTTAAAGACACAAATGATGTTTATTACATATGTATTAAATGCGGGAAGGCTTGGGATGAAAACGGAAATAAAGTGTAAGATCGGATTATTTTGCAAATCTTTTATTAAACACCAAATTCTAAAAAAGTAAAATACAATGAATACAAATAATTTTTCGGAACACCCAAAAGTAATCGGATTACTTGGTGTTATGCGGAATATTGATAGAGAAAATCTCATATCAATCCACAATCAGATTTGTTATTATTATGAATGGTATGATGATGTTATTTTTAATAACAATCAAGAGGATATGGTCGAAGCATTTCAATCCATGAGGCAAGACCCCTGGAATATAATCAAATCCGTACTTGGAAATACCGAACCCACTTTGGGGTATAGATTTACCGATGCATATTTCAGATCAATAAATGACGAATACCTTGTGTCTTTCAATGAAGAACAAGTCGTTGATTTTATCATTCAACAACTGCGGTTTGGAATACCATATATAATAACACCGGATTTTGAAACAGATAAAGACCTGTGGGATGGTCTTTACGACAATTGTAAAGATAAGGAAGAAATGAGGGAAAAGGTTTATTCCTATATAAATCAAAATTTCAGATGTCTATAACATCGGATTAATAAGTTACTTTTATATTAGTACACATATAGTAAAAATTTAAAAGTAAAATATTATGACAGTTTTGAATGTAATTTGGAAAATTATTTTAATAATATTGGGTATAATGCTCATTATATTTCTTCCGCTGATAGCGATACCGTTATTTTTAGTGTTGATAGCAGTTTTGTTGAAACTGTCGTGGCCGGTGATATTATTCATAATCAAGTTAGCGATAGGATTTATCATACTGTGTCTTATAGTAGGTGTTTTAGCAGGATAACATATAAATAAAATTGAAATGGAATTAGGGTTAGTAAATAGAGAACAAGCAGATTTGCTTAAAAAATTGGGGTTTGATTGGGAAACATATTATTGTTATTGGGTTAGCGACCACTACCCAAATACCTTACGAAGTTTTCAAAGTCGTTGTGTTCACGAAAATTTTTTTGGTGACTATAAACACTTAGATAATTTTAATAACAATGAGGATTTTGTTTCAGTTCCGACTGTTGCGTTAGCGTTAAAATGGTGTAGGGATGTGAAGGGGGTTGTTGGAACTATCGAATTTTCATTTGATTTCACATTTTATTATAGCGTAAAACTACTGAACTATGTGCCCGGAAAGGGGGAGGCAAGTAAATTAGGTGGTGGTTTCACTAACTATGAACAAGCGGAATCCGGATTATTAGATGAAGTTTTAGATATTTTATCAGAAAATTTGGTTTAAATTTTAAAAAAACGTTTATTTATAACAACGTAAAATATATTGCGGGGTGATGCAGTGGTTAGCAATTGGGTTTCATAAGCCCAAAGTCGTGGGTTCGAGTCCCACCCCCGCTACGAAGGAAGTTGAACTCGGCAAGGGCTGGGACCGGTCTTGAAAACCGTGGGAGCGCGCAAGTGCTTGGGGGGCGGGACCTCCGACTTCCGCAAAATATAAGGAAAATAAACCAGGCGAGTGCTTGGGGCTGCCTGCTAAGCAGACTGATCGGGAAACTGATTGTGGGGCGGGACCACTGTTTTCCGCAAATATGGCCGGTTCGACAAGTGGTTAAGTCATCGCCCTTTCACGGCGGAGTCACGGGTTCGAATCCCGTACCGGCTACACGTTCTTTGAAATAAAAAAATGATAATCCGTAAAAATACCCTTGAAATGAAAAAGAAAAAAGTAAGTTTAGATAATAAACATTGTTGGTTTGAAACACCCGATGCTGATACTTTGTGTGTTTTAGCGGTCATGATAGGTTTTTGGTTGATTTGTGTTGGTATCGCAATAGGGCAAAATTGCGGATAATCATTATAAAAAATATGGGGTCGACAGGATTTTGATTGCAGATTAGTACAGTAATCAACTCATGTGGTGTAGCATGTAACACCTAAAAACAGGCAAAAAAATAGAAGGCAATAGCAATATTTCTTCTGTCCAATATGCGCTTGCCGCATAGACACGTGGTTGAAACACCAAGGGAAGCAAATTAAGTGTCAAAAGTTAGGTATGTGCTTAACTTTTAAAAGGGCTGAGCATCTATGCTTGGAAACAGAAAATAGTAACCCCCTACCTTCTTGTTAGGTAGAGTTTTCGGTAGTGGATATCATAATTCATCGCGCTGCCCGAATGTTTTTCTTTATATTTTCCATTTGATAGAGGTAAAAATAAAGTGGTGTTTAGTTAAGCCAGCCATAAATGATAACCCAAAAACATGTAGTAAAGTTGTTACTTGAAGGTATGTAAGACGCGGTTTCGATACCGCCGACTCCACTAAAAAATGAATTGGTTAGATTAAGTTCGGGGAAGCCAAGATTAAGCCTTTACCTGGCACATAGTTGTTTGAAGTCCTAAACAGATTAGACAGTGTGGGGTACGCATATCGACGGAAAAATGTACGTTTCAACGTAGAATAGACGTTCCTGTGGGTGACTAATTTATTTTTACAAATGTAGGTTGGTTTGGAAGCAGACATTCCTTTAAAGAGTTGGTAATCTGACACGCATTTGTTTTTTTTATCGACCGGGTAGCTCAGCTGGTATTTAGAGCATCGCACTTTTAATGCGGGGGTCGTAGGTTCGAATCCTACCCCGGTCACTAAAAATTCTTGTTCCTCGATTAGCGCAAATGAGGATAGATGATTCATAAAGGCGACCAAATTTATGGAAGTACAACAGATTGGTCTAAAAGAAGTTGTAGTAATACAATAGAGAGAATGGAAGATGAGAGAATTTTTTTTTATTTTGATTGTGTAGCTCAATCGGACAGAGCAACGGATTTCTAATCCGTAGGTTGCAGGTTCGAGTCCTGCCACAATCGCAAGAAATATTTGTCCGGGTAGCTCAGCTGGTTAGAGCACCCGCCTGATAAGCTGGAGGTCGTAGGTTCGAGTCCTACCTCGGACACAATATGGTGAGGTAGCTCAGTGGTAGAGCACCGGCCTGAAGAGCCGGGTGTCGGTGGTTCGATCCCACCCCTTACCACAAGAAATCCAACCGAAGGTGGTTACTCGGCAATGGTGTAAGATGAATCCAACAAACCCTGATTGCGCAGGTCATAGGTTGGTGCGCAACTCTTATTTATAAACCACCATTTTTTTTAACTATAAATTGTTAAATTTAAAATGAAACAATTTTTTAGAAAGTTATTTGGAATGGATAGTTTGAAATGGACACCTGCTGAATTAGTGAGGTTTGATAAAAATTTAAGACACGAAGATGAGTTGTTATTAAAAATATCTTACGGTCAAAACAGGATTGGGCATTATCACACCATGCTCGGTGTCTTTGAAGAACTTGATAAACCTAAAATGATATGTAATGTTAAGGCTTATATAAATTTAACAAAAGTAAAAAATGAATAACAAGTACACAACACCCGAAGAATTTTTATCAAAGTTTCCAAAATTGAGTTTAACAAAATATAACGAAATCGTGTACCGAATTGATGGGCACGAAAATAAGAAACTACGATTGGTTCAACGTGTGTTAGTTGATGATCCATATTGGATTGTAATTCAACCAACTTCTTAAATATGTGGATATAGTTCAACGGACAGAATATGTGGCTACGGACCACAAGGTGGAGGTTCGATTCCTTCTATCCACACAAAAACACGTGTTAAAATGAAAAAGATTAGATTTAAGGTTTTTGAAACAAATAGCAGTAGCGCACATTCTTTGTGTATTTATGGTGTGAAAATGATATTGGGATATGAAAGAGAAACATCATTCCCATTAGAAGACAATGTTATTAAAATATCATTGGAAGATTGTGAGTTCGGTTGGGGATATGAAACATATACAGACCCATACAACAAATTAAAGTACGCCATAATGCTTGTTGTGGAACTTGAATGTCGAAAGTTTAACACCGTTGAGGAAATTTATGGAACAGAGGGTTTTCAATTAATTCAACAATTTGTCCCACATAAAATCGTTATCATTGACGATACATTTGGTAATGTTGAATACAAGTGTAAAGAAGGACACCCATATACATACCACCGTCATGCAGGATACATTGACCATTTGAGTTTGAGTGGGTACTCCTGCCTCAATAGTTTTTTAAAAGATTGGGAGGTTGATATAAACACATTTCTCTACAACAGTGAGTTAGAACTCATAATTGATAACGATAACAATTAAGATCGGATTATTTTCTTGGAATTATATTTGAATACTAATTTAATGGTATTTATAAATAAAATATGGTTATCCACAATAGATCGGATAATTATATTGTATTTATATTTGTGTATAAAATATTAAAATTTAGAATATGAATATTAATAAAATAAGATATTTACTCGAAGGTAAAAATCACGAGTCAATAGAAGAATTTGACAACAGAATGAAGTTCAAAAAAATATTAAAAAGTGGTAATATTGTTGAAATTAAACATTTTCATCCAACAGGTGGGAAAGAAGTACCCAACGGTAGTCACTATCAAAAGGGTGGTTGGTTTTCTGAATGTAGAATTAACAATAATAGTTTTGATACCAATGTTCCTAAACAAACTTTTCACATAAACGAGGGTGGTGAATACATTATCAAAGAAGATGTTCATCATACCCAATATGGTTTAAGTGATTATAGAGGTGGAATTGTTGTTTTTGCCACTACCGTTAATGCTGTTAAACTTTCTGACAACTCTTTTGTTAATAAAATCAAACAAATAATAAAATCTTTACAATATAGATTTGGCAAAGATAAAAAAATTGATAAAACTGTTAGTGGTTTTAACAAAGAAAATAAACACGATGATTTTATTGGGGCGTTTTCAGTTGGTAATTTTTTCAAAGGAAAATATGTCGGGGATAATGAACGGGTGTATAATGATAGAAGTCTTGCGATTGAAATTAATGGTATAAGCAGCGAGGGTTTAAAAGAATTTGCTGAAAACATTGCCAATGAATTTATGCAGGAAACGGTTTTAGTTAAGGACTTAAATTTGAATAAGATTTATCTTGTTAATGGTAATAAAACTGATACAGAATTGGGTATTTCAAACCTGAATAAAAAATGTTAAAAATAAATATGATATGACGAAAGAACAAAGAATATTGGCAGAGGAAGCATTAAGTCGTTTCACATCGATTATGAATTACAATCCCTCTAACCCGACAGGGTATAAAACACCACAGACGTTGTTAGAAATAAAACGTGGTGATAAAACTGTGTTTAACCACAGTATTTTAGTGGAAATGCGCAATGGTAAGATTGAAACAAAACACCCTTTGTTTGAAATTTTACATAATGTAAAAGACATTCTTTTGACCGAAGCGTATGATACGTTTTCTGAATTTATGTCAAAGTTGAAAACGGACACAATGTCGGTTCAAAACTCAAATAACGTTGTTAGGAGAGTTTTTATGAACTTCATGAAGCGACAACCTCAACATTGGAAATTAATTGATCCTGACGAATATTTGAGGTGTATTCAACAATTTAGTTACCAAAAACCACAATCCGGCGCATATGAGGATTATTGGGTTCCCCGAATTATGGATTGGGCAGCTAATGCCAAAGATAATGTGGCACAATTGGCGGCAAATTCATACTTAACAAGTGGTCCAAGTTTAGACCCAAGAGCGACCAATTCAAAAGGGGAATTAACCCTTAATCGTTTGTGGTTTGATTTATCAGGTGATAAAAAAATACCACTTAAAAAAGATGAGGAATATTTTGTTGCAAAAGAAAAATATTTCAATAAAACGTATTGGAACCCTTTCACAAGTTATATTGGAACTAATTTTGGTGATAGTGAAGATGGAAGTGGGGCATATGAAACCGATTCACCATTGGATGGACTTTTCAATGTTGTTGCAGAGTTTGATAAAAACTATTCAGACTTCAAGAAAATGCTTGTCACATTAGACAGATTGAAAAATAGTTGCCACGGAAGGGGTGGGTTTGGTCATATCTTCATGAGGGGTGGTAATGAGGCGTGTTCACGAATTAGTAATTTTAAATAATGAATAAAGACCAATTAAAAGAAGTTGCGGATTATTTCACCCATTTATATAATTACAATCCATCAAACCCAACAAAATTTAAACAAAAACCTTTGTTGGAAATAAAAAGGGGTGATAAAACGTTGTTTAATCATAACGTTTTAGTAGAAATGCGTGAGGGTAAAATTGATAGAAAACACCCTTTGTTTGAAATTTTACATAATGTAACGGATATTCTTTTAACCGAAGCGTATGATCTCTTTGCTGATTTTATGGTAAAACTTAAAACAGACAAAATGTCGTTACAAAGTCCCAACAATGAAATTAGAAGAGTTTATCAAGGGTTTAAAAGTGGTACATCTCAACGTTGGACACTAATTGATCCTGATGAGTATTTGAGGTGTATTCAACAATTTAGTTACCAAAAACCACAATCCGGCGCATATGAGGATTATTGGGCTCCGAGAATTATGGATTGGGTTGCCAACGCCAAAGATAATGTGGCACAATTGGCAGCAAATTCATATTTGACAAGTGGGCCAACCCTCGATCAAGAAAGTGAAAATTCACAGGGACAAAATCTTCACGCTTTGTTATGGTATAACCTAACAGGTGATGAAGAAATCCCATACAGACCCGGTCAATGTGGTAATGATTCTCCCTCTGAAAGAGAATTTTTTGATAAATATTGGCGACCTTTCACACAGTATATTAAAACAAGTTACGGTGAGGGTGCTGAAAGTTATGAAACCGATTCACCATTAGATGGTCTTTTCAATATCGTTGCAGAGTTTGATAAAAATTCACAAGATTTCAAAAAAATGCTTGTTACATTGGATAGACTAAAAAATAGTTGCCACGGAAGAGGTGGTTTCGGTCATATCTTTATGAAGGGTGGAAACGAAGCGTGTGCGAAAATTAGTAATAGTTAAGTTTTAAAAAGTGTGTCGGTTGCTGGTTCGCGGGATGTTGCACATTAAATTGAAGGTACGAGCTACCTCTTGCCGCTCACACTTTTTTTAATTTTTTGGTTTCTCAATTCTGTTCCCATTCAAATCAAAGTAGAGTTTTTCTCCAAACATTTCATATCGGGCAACGTACATATTACCCTCTTCCGCGTAAACAGTATCATACTCTACCGGTATTATAACCTCCCCATTTCTACTTAACACACCCATTTTTTCGTTTGTGTCTTTTACAATATAAACACCATAACGATTATATGCGCCAATTCTACTATAAATAAATGGAATTATTATTTTTTGGTCTGCGGTAATAACACCATAATTACCTTTATCACCTCTACTTATATATTCATTCGGAGTAAGACCTTCATCGGATTTTTTGTATTCAAACGGTTCCACAATTTCGTTTTTAATATTTATAACCCCTTCTCTATTTAGGTGGTCGTAAACACGATAAGTAACACCATCTGTACTTGGATACACAAAATTGTATGTTATTGGGATAACAACTTGTCCATTTGAATCAAGTACACCAACTTTACCGTTTTTTTGTGCGCGACTCATACCACCCGCATCGAGTTGAATAGCATCATATTCCGGCGGTATTTTAGTGTCTGTTTCTAAATCTATAATTCCCCATTTGTCCGTGCGCCCCTTTATTCTAAACCTTGTACCCTCATCGTTTATACATTCCATTTGCATATATATAAGGGGGATAAGTTCATTATTATTAATATCAATAACACCGTATCTCGAATCACTTTCCACTATAAAATTTTCACCTGCTTGGGCTAAATAATCGTATCCACACGGTATAAGTTCTGTTTCCTCTTGGTCAACAACCCCATAACCATTATCTGTTTTAAATACCAAATATCTACCATTACCCAACGCTTCTATTTCGTCATATTCTTCATAAAAAAGTGCTTCACCATTAGCGTCTAAAAGGAATTTTCTTTCATCTCGGTCAACAAGGAACGTTCCGTCATCAAGTTCATCCACATTTTCATATTCCAATTTTAACATTTTGTGAACACCAACCAACCCTTCAAAAAATTGATATAATCCACCTGTCGCCCAAATAGTTTCCATAATGGGTCTTTCTATTGGAACATCGTTTGCATCCATAAATTGATTTACTTCAAAATGAAATTGATATTTTGTGTTTTCTCTTTTATCTATTATTATATAAAGTGGTCCATCACTGTTGTAGTGGTCAAACATATTATTTTCTGTGGCAGAGGTACACCATTGGGTGTTTTTTCCATAGTAAATTGCTGCTTCCTTTGTTTTTGGGTGAATTACCGTGAATTTATCATCCTCATATAATTTTTCAGCACCCTCATGTTTGACTTGTCTTATTTCCTCACCCTTTGATACAGATTCTTCGCCGTCTAAAAATGGTTTAATAGCAATATACATATCACTTAATGATAAATATGAGTTGAGGTCGTTATTTTTCAATTTTTTAGATTTTGACAACCTATCAAACATTGGGATATATTCTTTGGCTTTATATAAATCCTCTAATTTGAGTTGGTTTTTCACTTTCTTTTTATCAGTGTATAACCACAACAGCCACTTGGCATACTTACCCAACTTATTATTTGTTAAATTTGTTGTAATTTCGTCAGCAGAAGCAATTTGTGTAAATATATCTTCGGGTAAGTTCGGATAGTAAGTTTGGTGAATATCTGTCGCCGCCATTTCAAATAAATGTTGGTAATCTTCACTTATTATATCTCGAACCATTGATTCTACTGTTCTGAATTTCGTTTGTGTGTGAGCAATAGCACCAACCTTTGAAGCGGTTTTTTCCGCTTGTTTTACAGATTTAGTTGCTTGTTCTAATTCTTCATCCACCCATTTCATTAGTTTCTCGGCGGATATTAACCACGCATCCTTATCTTGTTTTTCACCACCTAAAACACCTGTGTAATTATCCCGCCAATCAACAAGGGTATACATCCACTTGTACGTTATTTCACCCCCTCTTTCAACAATGTTTTGAAGTCGCTTATAGTTTTTATAAGTGGTATATTCAGGATTATCTTTAACTTGATTATATTTGTTTTTTAATTCCAAATACAATTTATCGGGTATTTGGAACACCTTTCCCTTTAATCTTTGATTATCTTCAAATAATTCTTCTACAATATCTTTTATTCCAATATCATCAGACAATGATTTTAAATGTTCTTCAAAATCTAATTTTTGTTTTTCACCATCTTTAAATAGAATTGGTGCAAAACTTTCCATAACGTTTTTCGTCAATTCAGCACGTGTATCAGGGACATTAGATAAACTTGACATTATATCACGTAATTCCTGTTTTTGCGCCCCCGTCATATTGGTTTGATCTACTTGATTGAATAAGAAATTATAAGCATTAACTTTACTTTTTTGTGTTACCAATTTATTTTTTATCATATTCATAGCATCATTAACTTTTGCTATATATGCGGGTTCGAGGAAGTTTATATTAACACCACCCACAAGAACATATTTGAATACCAAAAATGCTTCGGCATCATTACTAATTTTATTGTTAATAATATCAATAAGTAAATCAAGTTTATGTTCGTCAATTTCTTCTATTCTATCTTCGGGATCAACGTTATCATCGTCTTCTTCAAAAGAAATGGTGCGCAGTGTTTTTCCCCTATCAGCGTCGTCTTTTGCTTGTTGTTTAACAGGGGATAATGCGATTATTTCATTCAAATAATCGTGCGTCATATTCTTAATAGTGTTTTCAGCAATTCCAAAACCATCAGGATTATTATACCATTCACTGAGATATTCGAGACCGGTTTCTATATCCATTGATCTATCAAGTTCTGTGGTTAGAAATTTATTATCACCTGAATCAAAAACTAATTCCATTTCTTTTTGTGAATATTCATAATTTGAATTATGTTTGTAATTTACAAAATAACACGTATATCGTGGGTTAGTACTATAAATACCATTTGGTTGAAGAGTATTAGGTGTTTTGATATGATATGGTTTTATGTGTTTAAATATAAATTCTTCGTTGGGTTTCATTATATTTTCAGGAAATACGGTATAACCATTATTATCCATTTTTGGTATATTCTTATACTCACAAGGTGTCCAATTATTAAATATCATTGTACCATCTACCCTACCTATGTTGTAGGTTTTATCAATCACCAATATTAAACATTTATTTACTTTGTTAAAGGGCATCCATCCTGTAAAACCACTTTCATATTTAGAAAATACAACAGAATAACGTTTTCCGTTATTATCAACAATTTCTCCCGCTTCGTCAGGTGTTATATAATTACAACGATTTTTGTAAATAATTCTACTAACTATTCTTTCCCCTACTTGTTCCAAATCATCCAACTCCATTTTATCCCTTCTAATTAACTCATTCAGATTATCGGGTCTAAAAAATTTCAATTTTTCTTTTCTTTCAATTAATTCTTCTTTTGAATAGGGTTTGAACACTTCGTAGAAGTTTGCGTTGATTAGTTTACTTATCTGTCCGGTAGTTAACATATTATCATTAGCACCAAAATTGTGATTTCGTCTTAATGTGGAACTATTTAATGAACCATCTTCATTAACACTAATAGCAATCTTACTTAATCCGTATTCGTCTAATGGGTCACTTCCTTCTTTATCATGAAGTTCATAACTCATAAATTCATATCTATTTTTCAAAAGAAAATAAAAACGTGCTAACCCATTTTTAGTATATGTTTCAAAAGAACTTTCACTTTCTGTTATACACCAATTAACGCCAAAACTATATTGTTTTGCGTCATCAAAATCGTTTATGGGAACTATTTTATATCCATTGTAATTACCATCGGTGTTAGTGTTACTATATTGTTTTTGGGTTTCTTTATCTTTTTCCAAATCTTCTTGAACGGCGGTTTGAAAACGATTAATTAATTCTGTTGCCGACAAACCATTCAAATCTTCATTGTAATCAGTGTGACCCTCTAAAAGTTTCAATGTTTTGTTCATATTACTTTGTGTAATTTGATCACTCAATTGATTAGTAATTGCCATTCTTGCAAGACCTGTCATATATTTACAATTCTCAATTCGTGAATTGTGAATGAGGTGTCTTATGTTATCTAAAACAAGTTGTGCTTTTTCTTGTGTTAAACTATGTATGTTTTTTAAATAGTTTCGAGCTTTGGATAAATTTTTACTCTCTTTACCTTCAAACAGAATATCCTTAACAATGTTATTAATATTCAATCCCTCTGATATTTCCACTCCTATTTCATATTCTTCGCTACCGGGTGCGGCACTACCTATTACACCGTGATACGGACTTATTACCGAACTAATAATTTGTTTATTTTCGGTAATAGGGGGTTCCGGTGTCTCCGGTGTTTCGGGGGGGTTATCATACCTTGCACGTAATCTACCGATATTATAAACATAATCCCGGATACCTTTTTTTAAACGCCACCTGATATCCTTTTCTACTTTATCTCTTGACCAACTTGATGGGTAAAACCTATGATAAAAATTTATTTTGTTTATATACTCTTCTCCTTTTAGAGGGTTTAATTCTTTATCCTTTTCAACCAACCACATATATTTTTCCCATAGACTTGTTTCTCTATATTTTCCTCCATTGGATAACATTTGTTCCCACGACTCTTGTGTAAATGCTTCAAGTTCTTTTGTTTCTCCTGTGTAATAAAATAGTTTTTGAACAGTATCATCTTTTGGAACAAATTTTAGTGGTTTAGAACCCACAACAAACAAATCGTTTCTTATTTTATTATCCAAAATATCTTCTTCTTCTTTATCAATAGGTATGGTAAAGACGTTTTCTTCATCCTCATACCATTCAATTAATTCTTCATCGGATATTTTTTTATGGGGATATTCTTTTTCAATTTGCCTAACCTTATCTATTATATATGTTGCAATTTTATCTTGTACTTGATAAACTTTGGTTTTTTCTAAATTAAAATTGGTGTTCTTTTTAATGTAAATATAATAATCCCACACATGTTTTAATTCATGTAGAACCAATGTCATTAATTCATTTTTATCTTGAAACGAAGATATAAACATATTTCGTGTGATTTTAGGGGGTGCTTTTGGTTTAGTACTTGGTTTAGTTCTAGTGGGTGGCATAATCATTTTATTATTTTCAATCGTTGATTTTATAATACCCAAATCGGGGTCATCATCCACAAACGAATTAGTTAAACGATCACCCTTACCCACAAGTTTAAAACCAACAGACATTTTTCCAATAAATCCAACATCCCTTATTTCTATTTCACCCTTATAAGGTAAAAATATTTCAAGTTCTTCATAGGGAGTCCTCATAACATCTTCAATTTTCATACCTGATATAACAGTTATACCCATTTTCCAATTTTCCAATATTCGGTTAGTAATTTCCTTCGCAATGGGTGTTAACCCATCACGTACACCAAGACTTTCTTTGAGTAAGTTTTCTTCTTTTATCAGTGATTTATAAAAATGAACAGGTTTTCTTTGTTTTTTTTCTTTGCGGTTATTTAACCACATTTTGAATGTATCAATATCCAATTCCGTTATATATTTACAACCTTTCCAACCGGGTTCGTAATTTGATAGATATGCTTTTTTTGCGTATTCTGCTGTTGTGAATCCCAACATTACTTTGGTTTCGTCAAATTCATTTCCATTATATTGGTCAATACAAAAAACTTTATCCGACATTATGGAACTACCAATAAAAACATCAACAGCGTCACCGTCTATTGCTTTGGTTTGAACAAAATAACCGTATGTGTTATTCATTTTGTTTTTCCATTCCTTACCATTTGCGTCTACACCCTTACGATAACTACCCTTCGGATTTTCTATTGCAATTTCCAACCCTTGAATAGTTACCCTTCCCTTCTTGTAATTACCCGCCTTTGCTTGTTCCGGTGTTGGGTCGGCATTGGTTTCTTTTTCCGCTTTTTTAAGAAGGTCTTTTACGGTGGTTTCTATAATATTAGTGAAATCTTTATTCCAATCAAAATCTATCATTATGAATTTTCTTATAAATAGTCTAACACTTAAATATACGAAAAATATCTCTATTATTTATATTATATAAAATAAATGAAGAATAGATGGATGCGGCATTAAGAGAAACTAGTAAATATAGCATTGCTTTCGTAAAGGCGGAGAACAAGTGTGGTACAGCGGTTCAATTTTATGATACAGACACAACATTATGTTTTGGTGGTGTGTGTACTAATAGGTTTTTAGAAAGGGTTGAAATAGTTAATCCGGGTAGTGGATATAATGAACTGATTCCGCCAAGCGTAAATATTAGTGGTGGGGTAGTCGGTGCAACAGCAACTTTAAAAATTGAAGATGGTCGAATAGTAGATGTTATAGTAACAAACCCTGGTAGCGGAACTAATACCAACCCCATAACAATAACCGTAACTGGCGGTAGTGGTAATGGTGCTGTATTAAGGGGTGTATGTGGTGGTTCTATATTAAAACAAGCAAATACGGTTAAATTACAATATACCAATGAAAAATATGAAGTAATTCCACCACCCACAAACCCCAATAACCCCAAACTTCCACCATATCCAAATATTGGTGGGGCAGTACCATACGAAGATGATTATATAATGGGTGAAAATTATGTAAAAATAGTGGGGGATGGTAATGGTGAAGAAGGACAGTTGGGCGCAGGTAAAAGATTGGAAGATTTACCCCTCTGTATAGCAACCCCACTACGTGTTGATGTTATACCTTCATTAGAAAGAATGAGTTACTATGAATCAAATGAAAAAAGTCTTAAATCAATAGTAATAATTGATGGTGGTAGTGGGTATTCGGAAAATATGTTAATAACAATTAGTGAACCGGACGCCGTAGATGAAAATGACGAACCATTAGAAACCAATAGAACTGCCATTGTTAGTGCCGTGATTGACGAAGAAGGTAGAATTATAGAAATTATAATTGTTGATAGTGGGAATGGATATAGAACACCCCCTACTATCACTATTACGGACCCAGGACCTGACGAACCTGAACCTGACGAAGAGGGGGAAACCGAAGAAGAAGAAGAAGAAGAAGAAGAAACCGGTGAACCCGAACCTGAAATAGAAAAAAGAGATGCTATATTAGCACCAAGTTTATATTTAAAACCAAACTCAAAATCTTTCAATGCGTACATTTTTGGTGGTGATAACCCAACCCAAGAAATAATATGGGAATCACATTTTGGATTAATGATACCAACACCCCAACTACCTGTAAATGGTGTGACACTTGCTGATATTGGTGTGTTTAGACCACATAAAACAGTAAGAGATTTAAGTGGAAGTGTTGTGGGAAAAATGATTAGTGATGGTGCGGTAGCGGGTTCTGCGGTTGTGTGGTTTGTCCCACAAATAATGACAGATTGGTCTGATCCCGAAACACCACTTGAAAGAGGTTATACCGCCGGTAAAGATATAAGAATAAATACTTGGGTATTTGGTGGTGGAATTAGACAAGATTTGGTAGTAACTATTGCTTCAACCACTACCGATCCAAACACGAATTTTAATATTGGAACAAGTATTTTACGTGTTGGAAACAATGAACGTGCGGATTATATAACACTTAATGTGAGTTATAGAGACCCCGATCCGTTTGAACCACCACTTCTACCAATTGAACTTGATATTTACAGAAAATATATTACCATAACCACAGATAGAGCAGGATATGACACAGCAAACAATGTTCGTTGTGATTTAATACCACATTGTTACGAAAAAAATAAACCACAATGTCTTGGTGGTCCAAGTTGTTATGGAGAAACCATTCAATTTTTTGCGCGATTAAGAATTGACGATACAACCGAATTTGCTGAAATAAATTACACAAACCAAGATATTACAGACGTAGCGACTTGGACAATATCGGGTAACATTCTACCTGAAACAACGATTACCAACGGATTATTGAGGTTAGGATATGTGGATACTGTGTATCAAGAACAAAACATATTACAAGAAGAGGAAATATTTTATATACCTGGTCCCGGAAGAGTAACAAATATTAAACTATATGTGGGTGGCAACAACTACGAATTGAATACCACAGGAACAATAACAAATTCAAATGGGGATCAAGTTGGGTTTAATTTAGAAGTTATTGGTAGAATAGAGAGTATAACATACGAAGGGGATTTACAAATAGAAAATCCACAAGTACGTATAGTAGGTACAGGAATTGGGGCTACCGCAACCGCAGTTGCTATTATAACAGAAGTTGATGATGATGTTTTCACATACGAATATGAAATAACGGTAACTAACGGTGGTCTTGGATATGATGGTACAACGGTTATAACCATATATGAGGGTAGTGAAGAAGATACATGTGATTGGGTTGGTAGAGGTAGAATAGAGAGTATAACAAGTATCAATGGCAACACCATTGGTGGATTCACTCCCAATGACGAAATTGAATTATCTAGTGATGGCACAGGATTTAGGTGTGAAATAGTAATAGATAATCATTTAGGAGTAAACAACACCCCCACCGTTTTCATAAGACGTTGTGAAAGAGGAAATATCAGTGTAGCAGCGAGTTTTAATGATGTGAGAGAAAATACTGTTCCTTAATTTGATTTATTTGGTATTTATAGTTGTAAAAATTTGAACAAACTTGGAAAACAATTATCAAATATTATTAGGTTCAGCACAATCAAAAGAGTCGGTTGTAGAAGATAATTTTTTGAATATCGAACTAAAGGGAGATAACTCTCTTATAGAAGAAACCGATATTCAAACAATGCTTGATTTGAATGAGCAGTATATAAAAGAGCGGGAAAACTGCACTAAATATAGACTGACAATAACTATTAATCCTATTTGTACAAATGTTTTATGTAACCCAACAAGTACTATTATACAACGTGGTACTACCAACGATATTTTAATTACTAATAGAGTAGTAGAGGATGGTTTCGGTTTACCAAAAAGTGAAATGACAAAATTTATATACAACCCTGTGGGTGCTATTGGAAACAATAATGTTGATTATTATATGGGTTATGATATATTTGATAACGTTTATTTTAGAACAAATAGTATAAGGCGTGGTAGATATATGGATGATACTGTTGAAACTGTGATGGGTCAGAATGTTACAAGAGTAGAATACGCATATATGCGGGATAATATTAATGGATATGATCAGGCAATCAGAGAAAATATGGTTGAAAGTGATGGGTGGATACAATGTATTAATCCTTCTAGAATAATGATATGGGAAGTAAAAAGTGGGGAAACAACCCATTCTTTGAAAAACACATCAAAAATTGCGTTTGTTAAAGGTGGAAATTGTGAAAAAACCGATTTATTTCCTAATAGAGAAATGTTATTGTTCAACACACTATTCAAATATAATAGTGCAAATAGATTAATAAATGAAGAAAATTGGTCATATTTTTTATCATACCCATGTGAAAATATTTATGACCATTGGTTAACACACACACCAAACACAAGCACAATCCCCTCTGTTAACAATTCTTCACACGGAATCCCAATAATAAATATTGAAATAATTGATGCGGAAAAATCCCCATTTAATAAACCAACTTTAATACTTGAAACAGCATACTCAAACAAATTCAAAGTATTCAATAAAATTCGTCTTTATTATGGAAATCAACAAGAAGCAGATTACACAATTCAAAGAATTAAAGATGATAGAAAATTTTATATATTGTCAAATGCAAGTAATTTGTTACCATTTGAAAAATCTACATCAGTGATAAGTTTTGAGTGTCGGGTAAAAAAGGTTGTTAATGGTATTCCTTGTGATTATTATATTAAAAAATTTAAAAAAATACCTAATTGGAAATTTGAAAGTGAAAAAATAACATCCGGAAACATAGAAGAAAAGTTACAAACTAATAAAATATTGTTTAACAACACAAAATATAATTTAGCATATTCAAATAATATATTTAGTGATAAAATGGTACAAATAACATTCACCGACAGTGTGGATATAAACCTACTGAAAGATAATTTAGGGCGACCATTAACAAAAATATATTTAACAATATATAAAAATAATGAACACGAAGTAGATTGGGGAAGTTATTTAACACGTAGATGTAATGATGCTAACCGACCTAAAAATGAGGTTTTTCAAGCACGTCTTATTGATGAGTCTTATAAAACAGATTTTCAGCGTTATTGGAGTCAAAATTCTGTGGGATATGAATTGGCATATTCAAATAAAAATATTATTAGAGATGATATTCGTTTAGGGTTAAATTATAGGAATAGATATCCAAATATTTATTGTTTTCATAATCTTAGTCACACTTCTAACCCCAACCATGAACATAAAATAACGATTTCATATAATGTAAATTATAGAAATAGTTTGTCGGCGGATGAAAGACTTCCATTTATTTGGCCATATTCCCCAAATAGCATTGAGAGTGTTAAACCAATTGATGTAAAAACCAATATTGAAGACCCCGACAAATTATATTATTATGGTGATATTTGTGAATTTGATAAATCAAACTTTACTGAAACCGTATTATCTAAATCTCAATATAGATTTAATACTGTAAATAGGGAAAGTGATTTATTTCATGACACCGCTATTATCACACATGGTATAGCATTGTTTAATAGTGATGGTATATCAAGTTTAGATACAGTAAATGCACCTGCTGTTAGTAATCAATATAAACCGGACACCGGGGAAAACACTTTCCAACCATCACCCAATACCACAGCATTTTTTGGAAACACAACACTTCCAGACGACTGTACAAGTGTTAAGGATAGTAATAATAGAATGATATATCGTGGTGTCATTCAAGCGGGACCCAGACCCGAAGGGTATTATCATCAATCTCATTATCCAATATCGTTGAAATGGTATGAGAGTGAATTACACTATAAATCTTTTTATAGGGTTTATTTTACTACCACATTTAATCCACCTGTTAATATTACAGAATACATACTCTCAAACCCCAATAGGGTTGCCACTGAACGTTGTGTTGATACAGAAAGTGGTAAAAATTTAGAATTTATTCCGTTTTTCACGCGAACAAAACACAATTTACTTCAACACACAATACTTAAAGTTATTTGGTTACATGATTCAATAGAGCGTGAAAAAGCATTTGTAATAACCACCACAAGAGAAGATGAACGTAAAATATTAATACCATTTGATCAAGAATTATATGATTATATTAACATTAGTCCGGTAACAAATATTAATAGCCTTGAAGTATATGTATATGATTATGATACTCCGTTGTGGGCAAGACATATTGGTCAGGGTCGGTTTGTGTGGCGAAATATAATGTCAGGAGATGATGCTGCGGTTAATTCGCTTGAAGAATATCCGTTTACGAATGGTAATATTTATGTTCATAAACAAATAAATTTCTTTTTAAGAAGACAATCTATTGGTTGTCCTGATATGTTGTTCAATAGGTTTCCTGCTGATACTTCAATTTCTAGGGAAGCAAATATGACTGAATTGTATGAAGATATAAACGAAATATGTTAATTAGAAATGCAAAAATATAGTATTACCAATAAGAATTTACAAACAAGGATTCAAGAATACACCTTGTTTAGCAGCAGACCCCCTTATATGCTTAATTCTGCTGATGTGGGTAATGGGTATTTAGAGTTTTATTTGAATAACCCACATAATTTTGTAAATGGTGAAAATATTAGTGTTAACTTTACTACAATTAATCTTGCAAATAATATTCCAATATCATTAAGACCAAAGGTTATGATTGGTTTAGTGTTGGGTAATACAACCACAATTCCACCTCAATCACCAAGATATTTTTGGGCATACGAAACTGACCCAACAATGTGGTATCGTATGGATAATAATAGAATGTTAGAGGGTTATCTTGATACTATTGAAAATACACTTGATAATAGTAAAATAATTGATGACGAAACAGCGTGGCGGGAATCTTTCCGTACATTTAAAGTAGAAATAAGTGGAAACAGGGTAAAAGAAGAACACTCAAATACGTGGCAAGAATTTACTTCAAACCCAATTACAATTAGTTGTGGTACTTTGTCCGGTGTTTCCATTTCATATACCTGTGTTATTGACGACACATATTTTAGAATACCCTATATAGAATTAAAAAGAGAAGTTAATATAATTAAAAGTACTTGGGATACCGAAAACCAAAACTTTATAATTACAACAGATTATGGTTATGATTATGGAAAGGGTGATTGGATTGAAAAATCAGAAGATGGTATTCCACTTTCTAAACTAAATAATAATATAGGAACTACTCCCGAATATAAATTGTGTATGAATGTTAATTATTCACCCTCTTTTTATATACCACAATCAAATTTTCCTATTATTGCAAACAATGATTTATTTGCTTATCATAACGAAATAATAAAAACAGAAAGAGATACACATAGATATTGTGATTTGTCCATTGAACTTGAAGACCCACCTTGTTTTGAAAATCAAATTGAATATAAATTCATTTTAAAACATGATAATCCCACAATACAAAGAATAGAATTAAACTGTGCTGGTGAAAATTATAGTAATGGTATTCATTTTTTGGGTTTTTCCCAACCTGGTGCGGAAGGGTATTTTGTTACACAAGATGGTGTGGTAACAGACATTGTTTTGACAAATGGTGGTGGTTACACAACAAAACCCAATGTTAATTTATCCACACCCTGTAATGGAACGGGTGCTATGGCAACCGCCGTTATGTTAAGAGATGAGTTTATTAATATCAGTGATATGTTCTTAATATATAATAAAGAATATTTAACTTTTTATAAAACAATAGCAAATTATTCAATTAACATAAATTTAAGTCAGGATTATACCTCCGATTTAATGCGCACTGAATTTAACCAAAAATTTGTGGAAATTGAAACAGAAAGAGCTATAAACCCTATATTAGATAATGAACGTATTAGATTTGAACCGGTTTTTAGAGTGGTAACGGGAATGGGTGTTAATAGTGTATTTAGATATGTTCCCATTAACAAAATTAATTATCAATTCTATTTTAATGTTAATAAACCCCTTAATCCCACTGATGAACATAAGATAACTAAATTAATGGAGTTGGGTTATACAGACAATGATGTTTTATATAAAAAGAAACGTTTAGCACGAACATTTTGTCGCCAAACTTTCTATAATAATTTCAATCCTACACAATACAAATTAGAGTGTTTTAACAGTGTTTTTGTTAATATTGATATGTTATATACCAATTACATATTAAATATCTCTAACGTCAGCGGAAACGATATAAATGGTATTGCAATGTTAGCTGATAATATGGCAACAGAATTTAATGTATTTAACCCACTATTAGAAAAAATCACTAATAATTATGTTAAAGGTGGTGTAACTACAATGGTTGAATACATACAGAGTTCGTCAAGTGAGGGTTATTACTTGTATTTGTTCGGTGAAGAATACAAACAATTAACACCACAAGACCTATATATGAAAATGGAGTTTAATAACGCATTAGACGGAAAACGAACACTGTTTTTCAATAGACCAAACAACAATGTTAGTCTGAATAATGTGTTTTTTGAACAAAATGTTGGTGGAATAAGAAGTAGGCAACACATGTACACTGATATAACTGTTCGTGGTGCAAAAGTTAGGTGGAATAATACTTTTAAAGTTTATGATGAACTAACCGAAGCACAATTAGAAAGAAACGAACCCTTTGAAGTTAGATATTTTTGGTATCCTACTATATTCACTATACCAAGAATAAATATAACTAATGGTGAAACAACGATTGATCCCGCAAGTCCCGGATCATATCCACCAAATATTGAGTGGGACTCCTCAAAACTTATAATAAAATTTTATGAAGCAAACATAGCGTAATGAATAAGATAATTAAAAATATTAGTTTAAATGAGTTTAAGAACTATAGTCTGAACCCCAAATTGTGGGTTTGGGATGTACCTATTCCGCCTCGACCGCGTCTAAATAATACTGATAAAAGAGGTGATTATACTATTGCTGCTAATATTAAAATGATATTTGAATTACCTGATAACCCATATTACAAATTTACATACTTATCATTCGGTGATTGTAAAAGGTTGTTCAAAGATTTACATGAATTTCAAACATTAAGTCAATATATTTGTAGTCTTTGCGTTGATAATAGTAGTAGTGTTGGGCAAGATAATTTATCGCAGTTCATTGATATTGGTGAAAATTGGTATTACAAAGAGGGTGATAGGATATACCCATACCTTCATTTTTTACTTACTGACGATTTCAGAGAAGAAAAGGATATAAATAATAATACAGTATATGTTTTTGAAGCATTAACATATACCCCAATGCCCGACTGTTTTTTAGATTATTTTATTACACAAATAAGAACGGGGTTTCCCATACGTATATTTAACAATTCAACCATATTAAACATATTTAGTACAAGCGGTGCGTTTGGTAGATATGTTAATAATTTTATTAAAAATTACATTGTAACAGAAGATAAATTAGGACAAATCATTGATTTAATTTATGAATTTATCTTAAACGAAGCACCCGCCACCTTTTTAAATTCGGTGTTAAGAATTACGGAATATGATATTCACAGTGATATTAAAAGTCAGTGTCATGATTATGTGTTTGCAAGGGCAATGACATTTTACGAATTAAATTCACCTTGTGTTAATAAAGTTAGAAAAGAAGCGAAAGATTATCCAATTTATGAATATGATCCTGAACCACCAATAATAAAATTACCAATTTTATTAAACGGTGATATTGATGATATGGGTGTGTTCACTTCCACAGCAAAAGAATGGGTTCCGGGTCAAAGATATTATTTGAATGATGTGGTTATATATGATGACCAATTATATATCTTAAAAGTAGTTAATAACGAAGGTTATTACGCAGGTGATTTTAACCATATTGAGAATATTATTTATTTTGACGATACTGTTAAAAATACAACAACAGGTTATTTTGAGAGATTTAGAATTGTTAATAATGAATTTGTTCATTGGAAATTAACCGTAGACAACAGATGTATATCACCAAGAAGAGCGGTATCCAATAACACGGGTAGTTTATTATACACACTGAAAGGGTTGGTGAGCAATATTGGGGATATTAACTTTTTTGATGTTGAGGGAAAATATAAATTAAGTACCAATCGCAACATATCACAAATTGAAGGATTACAATATTATGCAAGTCGCATTATAGATCGAGTTGGACCAAGATATTATAATGCAAATAATAACATTGTAAGTATTCCAACACCTACTCTTGGTTTGAATTTATCAGATATGGTTGATGAACTCACAATCAGTGGTGAAATAGTTAAAAGGGAAATAATATACACATATAGAATAAACACTATATTTGTGGGTACACAACCACAAGTAGGTACAGGGATTTTATATACTGACACAATTACTTCGGAAGTAATAAGTGGTGTTGATTTGGAGTGGGGTGATTATGTAATAACAACGGTTGCTGAACACACACCATTTTCATTCAGATATGAAGATAGTGTTGCGAGAGATAGTAATGTTTTTGTTACACCAACAGGAACACCCCCACCACACTCTAATAACGAAATGTGGGTAAACACCCCTTTGATTAAAGAAGAATATTTATTTGGTGTAACCGAAAAACCGAGAATTGAAAACAATATTAGTGTTGAAAGGGGAATAGTTTATTCACAGGATAGGCACATGGCAATGGGTGAAATAAAAACATTCAGTCAAATGTTAACATATAATAATGGTGCGTTTTGGCGTGTGTTTGACAACACCAAACCGGTTGATGAAGAACCGTTTATTGACGAAGGTGCGTTATTGGGTGTTGAAGTAAATGATGAATTAATGCGCGCATACAAAGAAGAAGAAGAGGGGCGTTGATACTAAAAATAGAAAAACAATTATTTATAATAAAGAATTAAATTAAAATGGCAGTAGGAATTACAGGTACGAATAGATTAGCAAATATTGATATTTACACGGATATTGATATATTTTATCATTATAGACCTGGTAGAAACGGAACTGACGCGACTTTCGGGGATGACTTTAAAAAGGTTGGTACTCCGAGTGAGTGGTTTAATAAAAGTACATACGAAATAGGTGATGAACCGGTCAATAATGAGTTGAGTGGTGTATACACTCTTAATCTACCAATGAAGATTTTTAATAAAAAGGGTGTGTATACGGTTTTACTTACCCCGAAACGGTATTATTGTATTATTGAGGATGCACCCGCTGTTTTATCAGCATTACCCGATGTAAGAGGAATTGTACTCAAGGGTTCAGAAATGGGTGGTTTATCTGCTGCACAGAGGGTTAATATGGCGTTGAGCGGTTGGCGTGTAGAATATTATAACAACAGTGGGCAACAACAAGATTATTTTAAAACAATAACCTCTAACAATCGTTGTGAAGCAGTAATGGATAACTTATCCACAACAACAATGAAATCGTTATCATATAGATTAACGGATAATGGAAATCTTATTTTCTGTACTTTATCACCAAGTTCCGCTTCACAGGTAAAAGCAAGTGTTTTACCATACATCGGTTCAACCGGTGAACAAATTGCACTAGTTAATACTAAATTCAACTCTCAATTAATAGAAATTGAAATGGTGGATACCGACTTATCTATGTTGGCAACAATGTTAGGTGGGGATCAAGCATTAAATCTTGATAAGGGATTAATGACAACATATAATCCTGACCACACTATTTTATCTCAAACCGAAATAGTACAAGTTAAAGACGCTTATACGAACAAACCAACATACACGCTTCGTAAAAATAGGGAGGATATAATAGATAAATCTGAAACGTGGAATAATACAATGGTTCATTAAAAATTATGGCATCTAATAAAGTAATACAAAAAACGTTATACACAAACCGCCAATATCATCAACCATTATCAGGTGAGGGGTTTGGTGCTATTTATGACACTTCGTGGAGTACAATACAAAATTCACCACTCTTTTCAAATTACATTGATGGTGTTAACCTTGGAAATTTTAAAGTACAATTCAACGATGGTCAAAACAATAACGCCTTAGTTCACTCAAACGGAAATTGGATACCCCCCAAATCAGGATATGGTTGTTTCATAACAATAACAAGTGTTAATCCAACGGGTGGTATAACAGGTTATAGAATTAACGAAGGTGGTGTGGGTTATAAAGAAGGTGATAGATTTAGTATTATTGTATTAGGTGCGGTCAATGGTTTGGTGGAAGTCATAGGTGTTAATAATGGTGTTGTCACAAACAATGGATTAAAAATAATTAATGCGGGTAAAGGTTATGGGATTTCAACAACTAATTTAATCGAGTTGAATGACTTGTATTGGACACACCAAGAATTGGTTGCTTTCAATGCTGACGGTAGTATAGGTGATATAGAAGAAATACCGAATATTGTTGAACAAGATTGGAAATTAAAATTAGATACTAAAAACCTCACGAGTTTTGCGTTATATGGTAATCTTGTTGAACTAATAAAAGCAAATTTTATTGGGATTGTTAATACCTTTCCTGCTTCATTATTTTTAGAAAAAAAGAGTTATGTTGTAAATAATATTACTGAATATTATTATGAAGTAAATAACCCATTTAATATCAATATTTTTACATCAAAGGAAGACCCACATATAGACGATATTAGGGTATTTCAACAAAACCACAACAAATATGAGGTTATTGAAACAATATCACAACCACAAACAATTGTTAATTGTGTTGAACAAAGTGGTGGTATTCGTTTAACTGAATGTAAGAGGGATATACAGCGAGTAGATACGGATTACAGATACGTTTATATAAAAAGAACAGGATTTGTTGGATATGTTGGTCGGACAAATGTTTTTGATGATGGTTTTCTTCACGAAGAATATGAACCATCGAATGGAATATTCACACTTGATAATAACAGTCTAATTGTAACAACGGATGAGGATTTTGATTCAGAGGAATTGGAAGAAATATTCAAAAAAGATTATCACCCACCAATGCGATTATTGGATACAATTACAATTAGAGTTTTATCCACACTAAACACACCTGTTGTTCCAAACACTTGTCGTTTGAGAACTAATGCTGATTTTTTCACAATAACAATATCATTCAACTACGATGACGAACACAATCCTTGCGAACTAATCAATTATGTTGCTGATATAACAGGGATACAAAATAACGCTGAGGGTATATTAGGGTTTCACATTAAACCAAAAGAAAAATATGTTACTGAATTTTTTAATAATCTATCGGATTTTCAGACAGTAATATTAAATCGAAACACTGTTCCAAAATACACTTCAACTTTTTACACACCTTCCAAAGATAATGACGGAACATATACCGGAATGTACGCCAATGAAAGTTTTACATTAGATACAGAGGATGGGTGGAACATTGATTTGAAATCCGTGAGTTATCAAAGAATGATAAACACATTATTAGAGTCTGCCGAATATATGGATACTATGAAATGTGATAACATTTATCGTATGCTTACACACGATAGTATTAAAAATCTTGATTGGTCTTTGAATAGAATTGAAGACGAAGCGTTGGCACAAGCACATATTGTAGGTGGAACATATCTTAATAAGATATTAAGATTATATGGTAGAAGTTATGACGAACTGAAAAAATATATTCATGGTATTGAAGTTATCAATAATTTAACATATAATCAATTAGATAATTACCCCGATGCTCTTCTGAAAAATGAGGTTGATATTGCCGGGTGGAAACCCATATCGGTTGTTAATTTTGATAACATAGACATACAAACCGACCAATTATATGGTGGATGGCAGCAGAAATATAATGCGACTGATATTGAGAATGAATTTTATCGAAGATTATTACTCAATTCATCACACATTGCTTCTTGGAAGGGAACAAAACACGGTGTTGAAATGTTAATGAACCTGTTTGGTGTAGATCGAAAAAAGTGGGGATTAAATGAGGTCGTATATGTTGCAACAGGAAGTCGTTATGGTACAAGTGGACCGGAAAGTGATAATATGATACCCGATGAAGTGCTTGCACCAACAGGTAGTATAAGACCTGGTTACATATACGATGTGTATGCCCGCAATGCAACAAACGCTGATTATGTAGAATATAATGGTGTTAATTACCAAAGTGGTCAAGAATTTGTTGGGGTTAGTGGGGTGAATAATAACACTTACGTTCCACGTGGAGCTGCCCAAGTATATTTCTATCCTGTTAAAAATATTATATCATTAAACATAAAAACCCCATACACTGAAAATGGTGAAGATTATAACATAAGTGATAAAGAACAGGGGGATCAAGAAGAACAACACATATTACCAATGACAAAATATTTCAAAGGTGATATGAGTGTTATTTGTAAAAAATGTGATGGTAAAGGATATATTGTTACTGATAGAGCGGTTTGTTTTCAATGTAATGGAATAGGATATGTTAGGCGGTATGACGCTGTACCATTCTTTCATGGTAACACAGAGCGTTTGTATTATCAACAATTTGGTGGTTGGTATCAAGACACCCAAGCAGAATTAAGATTGGTTGAAACAATAGAAGATTTAAAAAACTTAATCATAAGATTAGGTAATGAAGAAGGTACACTTGTATTTGTAAGAAATGATGACGAGTGGAAACCAACGGCGAATAAATCTAATTTTTCCAATTATTGGGTATTGGTAGATGCACACAACGCAATGAATAAAGAAGGGTGGGCAAACTTAACCCACGCCGACACAGAGGGGTTATACACAATAACAGGAGAAACATCGGGCGTGTCGGTTACAATCAATGTTCAAGCATATTTTCAAATAACCACAACAAATGAAGGTAACAATCCCCATACAGGCGGTACATTGGGATATGATTACGGAAACAGTTATTTACAACATATTGGATATAGAATTAATGATGTAAACGGTGATTCTATTACACCACAACTTAATGAAGGTAACAAGAAGGGTGATGTTAGAAATTTAAACGGTTTGTTTAATTACACTTTAAGCAACTCCCCTGAATGTATATGGAACAACCCCCAATATTACCAATTGGAAAATGTTGGTTTTAGATTAGTAGGTAATATAGACAATAAAGGTTGTTGGCCGGTTTATAGAAATGAGGGGTATGGAAGAAAAATAGATACGGGGTTTGTACCCACAAAAAATGTATATGAAACGGCGGTTGATATGGTTGTTATAGACAATGTTTCAACAAAACATTGGGAAGATAAATTAATGATAAATAAAGAATATTCTATTTACAGAACATACATAGATGATGTTAGATTCAGGGAATGTAAACCCATTCTTCGAGAGGATAGAACAGCAAACACCCGACATATTGATGATAGGTTGGCAAGCGCAATAGATTTTTATAGAATTGTAAATTGTAAAAATATAACATTCAGATATGATTCCATTGACGGTTCAGAAGAATATTTTTTCATAAATAACATTATGCCGTATTTGGAAAACCTAATTCCAACTAACACTATTATTGATATAGATTTCGGAAAACCGATAATGTGTGGTATTGGTGTTATGCAAATATCTGCCGGTACAGGCGACCAATGTGATGAAGAACCTGGTGATAAAACAGCAATTAATAGGGTTGCAAGAGTCCGAAATGTTCCAAACATAAATTAATTGCAAAATAACAACAAAAAAAGTATTACACTTTTTTCTTTAAATATTGAAAAAGCACAATATTATTTTATTTTAGATAATAAACATAAAGTAATATGATAGACGAAAATATTTTTGAACAAAAGTGGTTTGAAGAAAAAAACCAATCAGTTAGTGAATTTATTAACTATATTAAAAAAGTCCCTGCGGTACTAAAAAAATATAAGTTTGAAAAACACCAATCCGAAATAATTTCCAAATTATTGAGATCAAATATGAGTTTTTGGTCCGAGGTTGAAGAAGGGACAATGGTTAGTCGTAAAAAAGAGGTTTTTATAAAAAACATTACAGAAGAAGTTAATACACTGACACTAAAATTAATCAAAGAAAAGGCGGAAGAAGAACCAAATCAGAACTTAATAGAAATGTTAACAGATGAATTGGATTATATCAAACTCAATTTCAATCCCGAAACAAATCAACTTACTGTTTATAACGAAGTTAATAAACAATATGAAGATACGGAGTTGGTTTATTTCTTTGTGAATTATGCTGAAACAATAGACACATTCCTTGAAAACAATAATACAGATGGTTTTGTTAAATTCAGTAAAGACGAACTATTTGTTGAATATGTTGCAAAATTATTTGCATTTAATATTAATGGTATTGGAGTGGGTTTTAAAGATAATCAAATCGTATTAAGTGTTGGTGTTGAAGAAGACGGTGATATGGATGCGATTAGAAAATTAAATGAATAAAATAAAAATAATAGTATGAAGAATTTAACAGTTATTATTCCTCTTTTGGAAAACTATGATAGAACTGATTTATTGAAAGCAACAAGAACTATTAAAGAGCAAACACTTTTACCTTCAAGTATTGTTCTTGCAATGTCAAAGAGTGTTGATGAAGCAGAGAATTATAGTTTGAGTATGAAAGAGGTTATGGAAGAGGGTAAAATTGAAGTTACCAAGGCGGTGTATAAAATAGATGATAATCCCTCAACAGCAGATTTAATTAATTATGCTGTTACTACAATAGATACTAAATATTTCATGGTAATGGAACCAAATGAGGGTTTGACAGGTAAAACGTGGTTTGAAACAGTTGAACGATATATGTCGAAAGGATATGATTATTCTATCTATTTACCATTAGTAAAAGTAATAGATACCAATTCACAGTTTCATCATTATTTGAATGAACAGTGGTTTGCATATGGGTTTACAGAAGAAGGGCTTGGTGTGGTTTCCGAAGAAGGTTTAAAAAATCTTTATGAAATGAACATTACTGGTGGCATAATAGAACGAGAAGGATTTAATGAGGTTGGCGGACTTAAAAATAATATACCTCATTTCCTTTGGTACGAATTTGCCCTTAGAATGTGTTACAACAAAAAAGATATTATAGTTTTACCTAAATCACTCTATACTATACCAATGAAAAATATTGAGGGTATCCCACGAGAAGAATACAGATTCTACTATGAGGCTGCCCAACAAGAATATTTCTTCAAACATCAAAGGGAATTAGAATATAAGAAATGATAGATAATAAAGAAACACCAAAGAGAGGGAGAGGTCGCCCCCGAAAACACGAAGTAACACGTGCCACCGGAGATTATTTCCGTGAATTTGAAGATTCAATAATCTTATACAATTCATTGGAAAATCAGTTCGAGAGGGATAAACTTTTTAGAGAGAAAATGTATAAACCCCTCCAACTAATGGTGCAGACTATATTACGAAGATATTATCGTAGTCGGGGTTTCCCGATTGATATGACCGATGACGAACTTATTGTTGAAACAATGTCGTTTATTGTTGGAATACTACACAGGTTTGATAGTAGTAGGGGGACAAAATGTTATTCATACATTCAAACCGTTGTCAAACATTATTTTGAAAGTGTGTTTCGAGGGTATTTCAAATCCAATTTCAAATTAGAAAATAAGGGTGGCGACAGTGGTGATGTTGTACAAAGAATGTATAATTTAGACGAAGTTCCACATTTAGCAAATTCAAGTGTTGATACAGATACTGCTGAACACAATGAATTAATCGCCGCAATTATAAAAACAACAATAAGCGATATACAGTGGTCAATTGATAATATGGAACAATCGGATTTGAATGAAAACGATTGTTTGGTTGGTAATGCTGTAATTGTAATACTAACCAACTATGATGAACTTTTCGACCACGAAAAGACAACAAATAAATTTAATAAATCACTTATATTGTGTCGAATATCGGAAATGACATTGTTAAATTCAAAAACAATAAAATCTTCATTGAAAAAATATAAAGAGATTTATAAGAAATCAAAACAAAATTTGTTAGCAAATTACGAATAACTTTAATAAAAAATAAAGCAATGCCATCAAAAAGAGAAATAGAAATACTTAAAAAAAACGAAGAACAAATGAAAACATTATTAGAAGGAAATCAAGAAGAATTACAGGAAAACCCCAATGAAGAGGGACTACCTAACGAAATGGATGACGAACAACCAAATCAAGAAACGGTAATAATCAATGCTATTACCAAATTGGTTCAAAGGGTAGATATGTTGGAAGAAGAAAAAGACGCATTAGAAGCACGTATTTTTGCTTTGGAAGACGGATTGGAAGCGTGTGTAAGTTCAGTTGGTTGTGAACCAAAACAAAAACCACTTAAATTTACAGGAACGAGTGGTAGTATGAAACCTGCACGTGAACTTAAATTTCCCCGAAAAACAGGTCCCGGTAATTTTTACCCCAACAAAGTCTGATTTGATTTTGTAATACAATTCATTATAAACTCCACGGTTTTGTGGTTTTTTTGAGCGACCTCTTCCGGTTCCCAACCCAAATGTAGTAATTTCTTATATTCTCTACCAAGTTCAATGTCGGTAGGTGATATTTCCACCTGATGACGACCAACTGATAAATTATATTTGAAATTCCATTGGGTTGTTATTTTTGCCATAAAATCAATTACAAGATTAACCACATGTTTTTGTATGGAATCAAACGGTGTCATACCCTTGTATTCTTGTTTTACGGTTAGTGTTATCACTAAACAACTCGGTTTATTCTTTTTCACCTTTGCTGTGGCAAATGTGGTTTTATGAATAAATCGAGAACAAAATATACTGCTGTATGGAATCTGATAACCACCAATAGAATTTAAAATAGTGTTCGTATCTATTTTATCCTCTAATGGTATTACATACGTTTGTAATTTAATATATAATGTTATTGGATGTTTAACGTCAAATGTACCATAACTGATTTTCCAATTATTGTTTATATCCAATGAGACCGTTTTACCTTTGCGGGATATCATACTTAAATTATGTTATTTCAATAAAATAACATAAAATTTTTGTATTTAACAAATGTTAAGGAATTTTAACAATTAAAAATTGATAATATCTCTTAATTTTTGGTTGAATGAGTTATAAACCGATTGTGGGTTGATATTTTCAATGTCAGATTTGCGCAACACATATTCAGGTTCACCATCTTCTTCGGTATCGGGGTAAATATCATATTTATCACCACCCGGTCTGTTTTTCCAATAATCTTCTACTGTGTGTTCAAAGGGACCGCTTTGTGTTGGTCTTGCTTGTAACTTTTCAATTTCAGTTGGAACACGTTGTGCTAAATCATCTTTTACAGATTGAATGGCACTCTGACTACTTTCTGCCGACTGTGCCAATTTTTCCAATGTTTGTGTAACTCTATCATTGAGTTGAACCAATTGTTCAAATTTACTTTTCAACTCTTCCATTTCACTATTGGTCTGTTCTTGATTACCGGTAATTTCAGACACGTCTATTACGTTGTCGTCAGGTTGTAGTCCACCTTCATCCATTTCAACATCCTCAAAATCACCTTCCCCTTCCATTGGCATAGCATTTGGATCACCTTCCACACCAGCGTCTGTTGGTGGTGCAGCGTTGGGGTCTGCCGGTGGTGCTGCATTTGGATCACCTTCCACACCAGCGTCAGCTGGTGGTGCTGCATTGGGATCGGCGGGTGGTGCGGCGTTAGGGTCGGCGTTGGGGTCTCCTTCACCTTCCTCTTCAAGTCGGGTATTAAAATTATATTCGCATATTATTTTGAATCTTTGTGCATAATTCCTGACAGCGTTTTCCTTCATAATTCTTTCCTCATCGTCTGATTTTTTATCAGATTCGATCCACACCTTTGCGTGTTCCAAATCCGGTAATTCTTCAAAAACCGGATAGTTCGGGTCCCACGAAGGTTTAAAAATATCGAAACCACCTGTTTCCAAGTTTTCCTTTATTTTATATCCTTTGTATGAATATATTTTTCTATTATATTTTGCCATGATTATTAGTCGGTTAATAATAATTTATTATCTTCTGTAATCAAAATTTTAGAACAAGTTGTCGCCTTTTTTTCAAATAGACCGTCATTTTTTTTGATTGGTTGTACCCTATTAACAACAGGTTCACCCAACAGCGAACCAATTTTATTCTTTTGTTCTTGTATTGTCATCATTTCTGTTTTTTATTCCGTTATTCTACTTCCATAGTTATTTCTTCATCCTCTTGTACAGGTGTAACTACGGGGGCAACAGGTACAACAACCGGTTGAACGGTTCTTGTAACAGTTTGAGTTGGTCTTCCTGTTGGTTGTGGTACAACAACTTCTTCAACTTCTACTTTTGGTGTTTTATTAGACACTGTTCGAGCAGGATAAACCAATTTTGGCATGTGATGTATGTGCTTTCTATTAAATCTTTGTAACATATTATTAATTATTTATTTGTTTTAATTTCATCTATTACCTGTCTAATCTCAAACAGTTTCATTGCTTTATCAAGATTAGAATAATCTTCAAATAAAACTTGTTCTTTCAGTTGAAGAAATTTGTTTTTCAATTCAAAATCTTCTGTTTCTTTGATTAAGTCGTTAATAGAATTGGTTACAGACTTTTGATATTCAACTATTACACCTTGTGGTTTGGTTGTTTTAACCAATTCTCTAACGAGATTCATTTCTTCGTTAGTCAATTTACCACGATATTTTTGGTTGAAATTTTTTATTCGTTGTTCGGGAGTAACTTCTTCGTTAACTGTTTTTTCTTTCAAAATTAGGTTATCCCCAAGTCTTTTCTTATTTTCAATAAACAGGGATAAATCCTTTTTTCCTTCATACAACAAATAGTCGGCACTCCTGAAAACCACAGGGGTTTTGGTAAATATCCAATCAAATGTTTCTTTGCCTTCTTTTAAAATTACACCACCTTTTCGTTTTCCCCATGGATTTTCAGTTTCGGTGATAACCTCATTCTCAATCAAGAACCAAAAGAGTTTGTTGTTAGCCTCGGTAAGTTGTTTTTTTGTCATACCGTCAAAAGATTTTAAAATCTCATTGACATATTCCTCTTTACCACTTTCCTTAATATATTTGGTTACACCCTCTTCAAGTTGTGTATATAAATCAAATTGTCTTCGCAATATAGCGTTTTCCTTCAACAGTTTTATATAATTGCCGATTATTTTCTTACCTTCCACTGTTTCATACAAATCAGTGATTTTTGAGGTAAAAAAAGCATGCATTTTATTAAATGATCTTATCTGTTTCATATTAAATAATCAGTTTTTTATATAAATAGAATAAATTTTAAATACATTGATAATATAACCTTGCAATATAAAATTTCAATAGTTAAATCTTGAAATACTACCACATCTATTTATATTAAATATTAAATGTATTCGATAATGGATAAGAAACAAGAAAAACCTATAAGTATATATAGCGCACTGATAAAAACTTTAACAGGGTGGGATAAAGGGCAGTACAACACCACTGTTCAGTCATCTCACCCGAGCACCTATGATTACAATAACGATATTATTCTTAAAACAAAGAATAAAGCGGAATATGATGCGGCACTACTTCAAGGTAAACAAGACAAATGGTTAAGTTCAACGTGGATACATACCCAAGCACGTACTAATATGCGTGATTTACAGTCAATGGGTTATGTTGACTTAATGTATCGTGATATTGAAAATATGTGCCAAAGACCTGAAATATATCAGGCTTTAAATTTGGTAGCATCAGAAACATGTACTTTAGGACCTGACGGTTCACTAATTAATATCACCTCAAAATCAGATAGAATTAAGTTTATTTTAGAAGACCTTTTCGTTAATAGACTTCAAATACATTTGGAACTATTACCCCTAGTCCGTACTATGGTAAAATATGGTAACGAATATAAACTGTTAAACATTCAATCTAAAAACGGTATATTGGCGTGGCACTCCGTACCTGTGGTCGAAATGAGAAGATTTCAAAGTTTACACCCCTACGGTGTTATGCCACAAAACGCTGGTAGTGTATCCAACAATGACGTATCACAACTTCAACCACATTTTCAATATATTGGCGCAGGTGCACCACAAACATTTCATAGTTGGCAAGTGGGACATTTCAGACTAATGAATGATATGATTGCCGCCCCCTATGGTTGTTCATATATTAATGGTGCAAGACAACAATGGCGAAGATTAATGATGGCGGAAGATCATATGTTAATACATATGATGGAGAGAGCATACGATAGATTAATATACAAAATAGACGTTGGATTAATTGACGATGCTGACATTGAACCATACGTACAAGAAATAGCAAACAGATTTAAAAGAACTTCCCGAATTGACCCACAAACAGGTCATATTGACTTATCTAAAAACGTAATGTCACCCTTAGACGATTATTTTATCCCGGTTAGAGGTAACAATGACGCAAGTAAAATCGAGGCGTTAAGTGGTAGTTCAGCATTTGAAAAATTTAAAGATATTTTAGAATATCTTCATTTGCAAATGCTCACCGCCTTGGGTATTCCAAAGGTATTTTTAAATTTTGAAGCATCACCAGCCGAAGGTAGAACACTATCAATGACTGACGTAAGATTTGCCAAAATAATTACACGTATTCAACAATGTGTTATTCTTGAACTAAATAAAATTGCTATCATACATCTTTATTTGTTAGGTTTTACAGACGAACTGAATAACTTTACAATAACAATGAACAATCCTTCAACACAAGCAGAAATTCAACGTATTGAAGAAATGCAGAAGAAGATTCTTGTTTGTAAAGATGCTCTTTCAGATCCGGGTGGTGGATTAGCAGTATATTCGTGGAGAAAAGCGTTAAGGGAAATTATGAAATTCCCTGAAAGCGAAATTAATCAGATATTGGAAGACCTTCGACTTGAAAAAGCATTGGCAACCGAATTAGTATTAACACAACAAATTATTAAGAAAACAGGTCTTTTTGATAGAGTTGATACATTATATGGTGAAGCAAATGCAGAATATAATTATGGTGCTACTGAAATAGGACAAGCAGAAGCGGCTGCCGGTGGCGGCGGTGGAGGTGCACCAGGTGGCGATATGGGTATGGATGATATGGGCGGCGGCGCAGAAGAAGGTGGTGGCGAAGCACCTGCCGAAGGTGGTGCACCCGATGTGGGTGGCGCAGAGGCTGGGGCAGCAGAAGCAGCACCAATGGAAAATAAAAAACATAACAAAGAAAAAATTATCACAGAAAATATTGTAGTACAAAATAAACCAACTTTAACAGGTTCTCCTGTAATAAATGAAGAATTTGAACGTTTAATAGTACGAATTGATGAATATTTAGAAAATAGTGAAAAAATTTTGGTTAATTAAAAAAAAACTGTCTATTTATAATAGAATTTATTTTTAAAGAAATGAAAAAGTATATTACATACAGTGCGGGACTACCCGAAACGTATCATAATGATCAACCAGAGGATAATAAACCATTGGGAGGAATTTCTATGTAATTTCTGTAAAACTCATATATTTTCACACTCCCATAAATTCTATCCGAATGAATGGGAGTTTTTTTTTGAAGTTCTTTGACATAAAATAGGTTGCTAAAAGTGGGTAAAAATACCACAAAATAGCAACGTATAAACGAAAAAATAATGCCGGTGTAGCTCAGTTGGTAGAGCAACTGATTTGTAATCAGTTGGTCGGGGGTTCGAGTCCCTCCATCGGCTCATAAGATCGGAATAATATGTGAATATTATTTTGGATAAAATGTTTGGAAAGGTCCCATAGTTGGTCAATTGGGGCGGACTGTAACTCCGCTGTCTTCGGACTTTCGTAGGTTCGAATCCTACCCTTTCCACAAAAATATGGTCGGTTCGTCTAATTGGTCAGGACACCACCCTTTCAAGGTGGAGAAACGGGTTCGAGTCCCGTACCGACTACAATATATGGTGAGGGTAGCTCAGGTAGGTTAGAGCGTCTGATTGTGGATCAGAAGGTCGGGGGTTCGATTCTCCTCTCTCACCCAAAATGGTCGGTGTAGTGTAATGGTTAGCACGTTACCCTGTCACGGTAGAGGAGGGGTTCGAATCCCACATCGACCGCAAAATTGGGATATAGCTCAGTTGGTAGAGCATCGGACTGTTAATCCGCAGGTCGTAGGATCGTGACCTACTATCCCAGCTACATTGTTCCATTGTGTAATGGTTAGCACAACAGATTTTGAATCTGTTTGTCCAGGTTCAAGTCCTGGTGGAACATCAACAACATGGGTGTGGTCAAGTTGGTATGGCGCGTGGTTTGGGACCACGAAATCGGGGGTTCGAATCCCTCCACTCATACATTATCAAATAAAATTGCACTATTATCAATACCTATGATAACAGTGCAAATATTTGTGATAATATGCGGATATGGCGGAATGGTATACGCGCTAGTCTTAGGAACTAGTGCCGAAAGGCGTGTGGGTTCGAGTCCCACTATCCGCTCACATATAATTCAATGTTATTTTAAAATACTGTATATTTATAGAAAAAATGATATGAATAATGAAAGTAATGAAATGACACCCCCTCTCAATATTGGGGAAGTAGATAGTCCAATGTTTACTAAATATGAATATGTAACGCCGGAAGATAATATTATCCAAGAAGTTCTTCAAGAATGTAAAAAACGACTTGAAAGTGAAATATCTTTGGAAGAACAACTTGTGGATAAGATTGCGAATAATCATAAAGAATTACATTGGAGTAATATTGAAATGACATTTACCGAAAAAGACACCGAACCCAGCGTATCCGAAGCACTTATGGAGTGGTGTCGCCTTCACAAAGAGGGTACTACCATTGATTTTAAAGGACAAATGGAAATAATGATTGACGGACAACCATATTATATTACAGGGTTTAATCTTGTAAATGATGACCCTATTAGATATGAGTGTACGCTTTCTATACCATTAGATTCTGTTTTAATTAACCATCGTGTTGGTGATGAAAGTGATTTTGAGGAAGAATAATATACAAATGATATGACAATAATATATGGAATAGCAGGGATATTAGCGGTGTTGTGTGGTTATGCTATCAGGGCACGTGTAATAAATATATGGGTTTCCAAAGAGGATAAAATCTTTGATGATAATGGTAATGAAATACCACAAAAATATGGTTTCAAAACCAAACATCTTATTTTGGGTATTTTATTTGGTTGGATACCGGTAATTAATATTGCTTGGGTACTACTTCTATTAATAATTAGTTTTGCCGAAGCAAGTGCAAACAATCAAATTGCTTGGCCGAATAAATCGGGAAATTGGATTAAGAAACGTTGGAATCAGAGATTATGGTGATTGGTTTCGTCATCCGCACCTCTAAACGCAAATACTGCCCACACACATATTGCAATATAATACGCAAAAATAACACACATTAATCCACCTACATTCATGTTTGTTTACTTCTAAATAAACGTTTAATTCGTTTGTTCTTCAATATACGGTCGTGTACAGACCTTGTTCGTGCGAACATACTTTGTATTGTCCTTACAAAGAAGATTAGACATACACAAAAGATGTACACACAACAAAAGGCTGCTGCCAATAAGATTATTCCTCCTGCGTACTTCATTATTTTTCATTTTTAATATTAAAACGGTAAAATCAATTTGCCGGCACCTGCTTCTAATTCACCTGTTTCAGTGTTAAAAGCGAGACCACCGGAAGTTTTTCTATCGCTATACCAACCAGCACCTCTTCCACTTCTGCTTTTTTGTGGAAAACAAAATAAAATGAAAATTACAATAATCGGTATTATAAGAAACCAAATCATAATATGTTATGTTGCACAAAGAATCGGTGTTCTTTCGTTATATCCAACAACGAACTGACCGTCATTAACGTTCAATTCAGTATTTACAGAGTGCGCACCATAAGTATTTATATGATCATAAATATTTATTCCAATTAGAGCATTACGCCCACTGTGTGCTAAACCAAGACGACCATTCACGTCAACACAATCTCCCGCACCTGTTTGGTTCGGACCTGAATCAATATTACTATCTATTTGTGCTTCAATAGGTGATTGAAAATGTTCACCAATATATTCTGCTTTTGTACAATCAGGTATTGAGTGTGTATGACCACCATGTGCCGTACCACGACCACGCCCATCACCGGTAGCAAGAGCGTTGGGGTGATTGACATCGTATGCTTCTTCTTTTTGATATTCGTTCTTCATCAACAAAACCGGTCTGTGACCCAGACCTATGTTTTCAAGACAACTTTGACCATTAATTAACGCCATGACTTTTAATATAATTAGTTTTATTTTATTATAAATAGTATTTTTAATAAAATTGAACTTATATGAAATTTGTTTTTAAGAAAAGATTGATTAAATCTATTGAAGAATATTGTGCTGCGAATGATTTAGACGTTAATGAATATATTAACGAACTAATAGAAAAGGTGCACGTATCCTATGTGTATGGTGAAGAACCGGCGTTTGTAAAACCAAAAGAGGTAACACCCTCCGTTTTGGAAGTTCCGAAAAATGATGTAGTTTTAGAAAAAGAAGTTGTTCCACCTGTTGTTGAACCGATGGTTGAACAACAACCATTTGTTGATCCAAGTGGTATTAAAGTTGTTGAAATGGGTGGTAATAAAAGAGTTAGAACATTAAGTAACGGATAAAATGAATACAATAAAATTTAATGATGCCAATGGATTAACCTTTGTTGGCGATGTTCACGGACAATGGAGTACCCTTGCACACAAAGCAAGTGTACAATACCAATTGGAAAACTATGTAATCATTCAACTTGGTGATTTTGGTATTGGTTTTCATTCCGAAGAACACAATAAAGTGGAGTTGAAGAAACTCAACAGCAAACTAAAAAAGAAAAAGAATCACCTTGTTGTAGTTCGAGGAAATCACGATGACCCAAAATATTTTGACGGCGTATATTCCAAATCATATTCCAACATTCATTTAGTATCTGATTACACTGTTATTGAAATATTTTACACAAGAGAACTTCCACAAGATGACAACTCTTTATATTTTGCACCCCCAATCTTTACCATTTCTAAAAATATATTATGTATTGGTGGTGGATTGAGTGTTGATAGAACTGAACGTTGGAGGTGGGAACGTGAAAAACCCGGTAGAAAATATTATTGGGAAGGTGAAATGCCCATATATAATGAATCAAAGATAGATGAAATCAATAAAAAATTCCCGAATAACATTGATATTATTGCATCACATACTGCACCGTCATTTGTTTATCCATATACAAAGAGCGGTATCCAAAGTTGGATAATGGTGGATATGCAATTGAAATATGATGTGGATACAGAGCGTAAAACAATGGATAATAATTTCTATAAAATTAAAGATAATCAGAAAATATTATCAAAATGGTATTATGGGCATTTTCATGCAACACAAACAACGAGGGTAAATAACATAGACTTTTGTTTGTTGGATATTTGTGAATTTAGAGAAGAAAGGTTAAATTAGTAAAAAATGATATGATTGGTTTATTAAAAAAATATAATAATATGAATGGAATAAAATTGATAGCAATTACCACAACTAGGGTGGGTGTAAGTAAAATTTATGGTAACGATGACGGTACATTAACATTATTAAACAGATATGCAATGTGTGATGGTGTTGGTTGCCCTATGTATTTATATAAGGCGAAATTGGTTGATAAATCCTCACCAATAAACAACAACGCCCCTTATATCTATGAATATGAGAACATATATTCTGAAACAAATTTCACAACTTCACTGTATGAAATCAACGGTGCTGTTAAGAATAAATATGTTATCCTGAGAACAAATGACACTAGATATGAGGAAGACCTAATATATACCGAAGATGAATTGAGGTTTGATGTGGATTTCTACAATGAGGAAAAAAGGGAAATGATTTCCTCTCTCGAAGATTACGATGACGAAGTAGAGGACAGAAAAACGTGGTTGAATACTAGAATTAGAAACACCGTTGAACAATATGAGGAGTGGTGCGATAATATGGTAAGGTGTTTTTGTGATAAACACGACCTTTTTCATGATGATGTTAAATGGGTTAAAAACCGAATTGGTGGTGATTGTAAAATAGGTAAAGTAACCGTTAGTATGTGTGATATTTATTATGACTTATCAAACAACCACCCACCACATATGTTCAGAGAATGGTATTGGAAACATTCTTATAACGAATATCCTGAATATAAAAAGTTTTGTAAGTCAGCGAGGAAGTGGAATATTCAAAATATAGTGTAATTATATGGTTAGTAAAACAAGAGCGTTGGATAGTAAAGCACGAAATAAACGTGTTATAGACGGTTATAAAAAAACAATCGAAGATTACACCAACGATACAGAAAAAAAAGAACGTAGAGAACATTGTCTATGTAAGTATTGTAAATATGTATCCTCTAAAATAGGTGGTGCTTCGATGACAACAAAACCTTGTGATTGTTGTGGTAAAAAATTATATTTTGAAAGCACCTACACCGATGATTTGTGTATTGATTGTGCAAAAGAATATGGGCATTGTAAAAGGTGTTCACAAAAAATGGATTGATGTACAACAAATTAGAAAGAATATTTGAATCCTTTTTAGGTAGCACTAAACGTGGTGTTAGTGAAAATGGACAGTCGCAGTACGATTGTCCCTACTGTGGGGGTGTGGGTAAAGGTAATTTGGAAGTAAATTTTCCCAAAGGTATATACAACTCTTGGTGTTGCCCCGAACAATCAGGTAGATTATCCTATTTAATCAAACAATTCGGCAATGAACGAATATACAAAGAATATTTCGATGAGATTAAGAATATCAGGGAAAGTCGTTTGTACCTATTACATTTTGACGAAGAGTGTTTTGAAAAACCCATCTTTAAACTACCCAAGTGCTGTGTTCCATTAAACAAACTTCGACCCGAACATAAAGACGCATACAATTATTTGATTGATCGTGGTTTGGTTGATTATGAAATCGAAAAAAATAACATACATTGCACAACAAATGTTTGTAACAAATGCACAACCGGTTGTAAATACACAAAAAGTATTCGTAATCGAATAATCTTTACTAATTGGTCATTCGGTAGCATAGATTATTTTGTTGGTCGTCTGTATAAGGAAAACAAATATCAAACAAAATTTGTTCTACCATCAGATCACGATAAACGTGAAATAATATGGGGATACAATAAAACACAATTTGACGGTGAAGTTAGATTAGTCGAAGGTGTTTTAGACGCTATTCCATTACCTTCAAATGCTATTCCAATATTAGGAAAGAAATTAAACTCCGACTTCCGATTATTCAACGTATTGTTGGAAAGAGCAAACAGTGTTTTGTTAATACCCGACTATGAAGAAAAAGCGTATGAGGATTGGATAAAGATTTATGAAACGTTGAACGTAGGTAGATTGTGTGGGCGGATACGCATAGTAGATTGGTCTAAATTAACGCTGCCGGAGAAATGTAAAGACGTTTCCGACCTGTATAGAGAAAGAGGTATTGATGGTGTAATTAAACTACTTCAAACAGCAACATACTTGTAAATTTTTGTTATTTTTTGTATATTTGAAACAAAATAATTGATATGTTAACAGTACTTGATATAGAAAATGCGTTGGAAGGTCTTCCTAAAACAATGGAAGTTCTTATTGTTAATTGTAGTGGTACGGGTTTTGACCACATTGAATCTATTACAGAAGAAGTTGTGTGTCATTATATAGACCACAAAGAAGAAAATGGTATCGGTGAAAAATCAGTAATGGTAATAAGATAGTGGGAAGTATAGAAGTAATAAACATTAATAAACACACCCCAAACGATGGTGTGTATTTCTACATAGGTAGAAACAGAGAAAATAACATATTGGGTAATCCATATAGTACCAAAACAGGAACGTTAGCGCAATACACGGTATCAGATAGAGAAACCGCAATTGCAAAATACCAAGAATATTTTCTTGAAAACTATGAAAATAACCCCACATTTAGAGAGAAAATAGACGAAATATATGATATGTATATACGTGGTGAAAACATATGTCTTGGTTGTTTTTGTGCGCCGAAGTCATGTCATGGGGATATTATTAAGAAACATATCGAAATGAAATATTTAAAACAATTTATAAAAAAAGAAAATGGGTAAAAAGAATCTTATAATCCAAACAGGTATAGTTACAGAAGCGTTGGGTAACGCCACCTTTCGCGTTGAGTTGGAAAACGAACACATGGTGCTGTGTGTAATATCAGGTAAAATACGCAAAAACTACGTTAAAATTTTAGTTGGTGATAAAGTCGAAATAGAAATGTCGCCATACGATCTGACAAGAGGTCGTATTTCACGCCGGTTCAATACTGCAAAGGTGTCAGTAGATGAAGGACAAGTATGACAATCTGTCATATTTTGTCACAAAAAACATCTTTTTTTGTGACAAAAATCCTTTGGCACACTCTTTGAATAGTGGTAAATGTAAAAATAAATAATAATAATAATTATATAATATGAAAAGTTGTTGTAACATAAGAACAGGTACAGGTAATTATCCATATAGATTTCATGTGGGTGATTTTTTACCAAGTGAGGATACAAGCCCATGGTGGGGTATTCTCCCACGTGCGCAAGACATAATTGCGCCACCAAGTTATACTGTATCATACGGTATAGGTAGATCAAACTGTCATATCGAGAGTGATGCACACACTCATTCGATTGAATTGTTGGTTCCAGGATTATCAAAAAATGATATTGAAATCACATTACAAGATTATACTCTAACTGTGGAGTATAAACCACGTGATAATGGTTTTCATTTCAACACAAAACCCGGTAAAGAAACATTTACCATTCCAAAAGATTGTGATTTAGATACTACTACTTCACATATTGTGGATGGTATTTTGGAGATTGTTATAGATAAAATGTGGAGTTCTACCGAACAACCCACAATTAGAAAAATTGATATAAATTGAAAAAATAAATATTTAATATGAAAATAATAGGTATAGATTTAGGCACAAGTAACTCTTGTGTTTCAGTAGTAGAAGGTGGTAAGCCAATGGTTATTCCAAACGGTGAGGGGAAGGACACCACCCCCTCAATTGTTGGTTTTATAAAAGACGGTGAGCGTGTTGTGGGAGATTCCGCGAAACGCCAATCGGTAACTAATCCAACAAAAACGGTTTATTCCATAAAGCGTTTTATGGGTGAAAAATATAGTTCAATCAACAACGAAAAGGATAAAGTTGCATACGAACTTGTAAGTGGTACTAATGACACTATTCGTGTTAAAATTGAAAATAAAGAATATTCCCCACAAGAAATTTCAGCAATAATCCTGCAAAAAATGCGGAAAACAGCGGAAGATTTTCTTGGAACAGAGGTGGTTAAAGCAGTTATCACTGTACCGGCTTATTTTTCCGATTCACAGCGTCAAGCAACCAAAGAAGCGGGTGAAATAGCCGGATTAGAAGTCGCTCGTATAATTAATGAACCTACGGCAGCAGCATTGGCTTTTGGTTTAGATAAGAAAGACGATATGAAAATTGCTGTATTTGACTTCGGTGGGGGTACATTCGATATATCAATACTTGAACTCGGTGGTGGTGTGTTTGAAGTCAAATCCACTGACGGCGATACAAGGTTGGGGGGTGATGATATTGACCATGTCATTATAAATTATCTTGCTGACGAATTTAATAAGGAATACGCCATTGATTTGAAAAAAGACCCAATGGCATTACAACGCCTGAAAGAAGCCGCTGAGAAGGCGAAAATTGAGTTGTCAAGTTCAGTTCAAACAGAAATAAATCTTCCATACATTATGCCGGTTGACGGTGTACCAAAACACCTCGTGCAAACGATTACACGTGCGAAATTTGAACAAATGATAGAAACTATCGTTAAACGCACAATCGAACCTTGTAAATCAGCATTGAAAAGCGCAGGTATAACCACAAGTGATATTGACGAAGTAATTCTTGTTGGTGGTAGTACTCGTATTCCCGCTGTACAAGAGGCTGTTGAGAAGTTTTTTGGGAGAAAACCAAACAAAAGTGTACATCCCGACCAAGTTGTTGCCCTTGGAGCAGCAGTTCAAGGGTCTGTGTTAAGTGGTGAAACACAAGACGTTCTACTTTTAGATGTCACACCACTTTCATTAGGTATCGAAACTATGGGTAGTGTGTTCACAAAACTTATTGATGCGAACACAACAATCCCTGTTTCAAAATCACAAATTTTCAGCACAGCAGTTGATAACCAACCGGCAGTAACCATTCGCGTAGCCCAAGGTGAACGCCCCTCTTTCAATGATAATAAACTATTAGGTCAATTTGATTTAGATGGTATTCCACCGGCAAGGCGCGGTACACCACAAATAGAGGTAACATTTAGTATTGATGCCAACGGTATTATGTCTGTTAAAGCAACTGATAAAGGGACAAACAAAGAACAACATATCACCATTCAATCTTCATCAGGATTATCGTCAGAAGAGGTTGAAAGAATGAAACGTGAAGCAGAAGATAACGCCGAAGCGGATAAGAAAAAAATGGAAAAGGTTTTAGCTATGAATAAGGCGGACTCCATAATTTTCTCAACCGAAAAACAAATTGACGAAATGGGTGATAAAATTACCGATGAGGAAAAAATAAAAATCCAAACGGTGATTGACGAATTGAAGGAAGTTATTAAAACCGAAAACCACGAAAAGGTGGATGAGTTAGCAAAGAAAATGGATGAGGTGTGGATACCGATTTCAACAAGATTGTATGCGGCAAATAACCCTGGTGGTGGAAACCCAAGCAATCCGTTTGCTAATATGGGTGCGGACAACCCATTTGGTGATTTTGATTTCAGTAAAGCAACCGCCGGTGGACCACAGGAAGCGGAAGAAGTTAATTAAATTGGGAAGAGTTACGAAGAGACAGTAGTAGTGTCAAGTGAAGCTTTGTGGGGTACGTAGTGCACAACGTAAAATTCATTTCCTGAGAAAAACCCCACCCCAAATAAAAAATCCCATTCGAGTTTGAATGGGATTTTTCTTTTTAAAATTTTAATGATAGAAATTTTTGTATTTTTTCATTTGCTTGTCTTGGTGTTAGAATATCTTCCGCTCTACCAAAACGCTGTGTGTTGTATCTATGATCCTCTTCCGGTAATGGCGCATATTCTAAATCCTCAATGCTTTTACCGGTTTTCTCCATAATAAGTTGATTAATCTTACACAAAACCTCTTCTTCCATTCCTATTTTATCTTCTTGGATTTGGGTCGGGAGTTGAGTTGGGACTGTGTTCGGGGATATAAATACCTCTGTCATTAACTAATATTCGATAATCTATCAATTTAACCATTAATTCTCTAAACTCCTTTTCCAACGTTAATTCACGTTGTTCCAATTGTCTGTTTGAAATAAATAAAAATCCAACAGTGAATAATAACATAAATAATATTGTGTATATTATTCCTAAGTGATTTTTAGTTATTACAACACGGCGTAAACCATCAAGTTCTTGTTTTAATGTTTTATTTTCAGCAGTTATTGCCTCCAAAGTTTTAACATTACTGTTGTGAACCGAATCGGCGACCTGTTGGATCGTTGGAACCAACACCTCTAATATTTCTTCTTTCATTTCTTGTTTAATTTCAAGAAATGCTTCATATATATTTCTATCCATATCGCCTTATGTATTATTGATATTATTTACGCTTCTTCAACGTTTCACGTGCAATTTTACCAATAACTGTTCCGTCTTGTTCTACAATGTAGAGAGGTTTTTTGTTTTTTGACTCACAACAATCAACGATTTCAACTTCTATATCGTCAATAACGTTAGCAACTTTACCTGCTGGTGTACTACCTGTTGAAGGTTTAGAATGATTTCCTGTTGTTGATTTAATTTGATCAAGTGTATCTTCGTGGTGATTACCTAAACCAATTTCTTTTTCGGCTTTTGGGTTATCAAAACTCGTTCTACCTTTACTATCCGGTTCGGCGTTAGTATATCCAAAATTATCTTTTGTTACATCAGAAGCGATTGTACTAATAGTTTCTTTAATAATTTTTTGAACCATTCTTTTCATATTGGCTTCACCCATAGTACCCGTCATTCTGTCATCGGGGTCATCAAACAGTGGGTTATCAATATCGTCTGATTCTTCTTCGGCAACTATTTCGTCTATTTTTGCTTTAAGTGCGTTTGCTAATTCTGTTGGACTCATACCAGGTCGGTCTCTTTCCAACCAAGATGTGATAACTCTTTCAAAATTTGCTTTTGCTTCATCGGCTTGTTTTGGTAATGTACCATATTTTGCGTTGAGTTTGTCAGATAGAAACGCTTCTTCAATATCGTCACCTTCACCAACTACACCACATTCGTCTAAATCAAATTCACCTTCGCTATCGTCGTCTAAATCTATTTCAAATTCACCTTCTTCGCTGTCAGCACCGTCTAATTTTTCTTCAATACTATTCAACTTATCCATTAAAGCATTTAGCATTGACATTTCTTCGTCTTCTTCACCGTCAAATTCGTCTTCCAAATCTTCTTCAAATTCATTTTCTTCTTCGCTGTCAAATTCGTCGTCTAAATCAAATTCGTCATCACCGTCTAATTCGAGTTCAAGTTCGTCGTCTTCGCTTCCTTCTGTTGTTTGACCGTGAATAACACCGGCACCCATATTACCAATTCCACTAGCAACGTTTTTTATGGCGTTACTGACAAATTCATTCACAGGTTCTTCGCTTCCTTCTGTTGTTTGACCGTGAATAACACCGGCACCCATATTACCAATTCCACTAGCAACATTTTTAATAGCATTGCTAATAATTTCGTTTACGGGTTCTTCGTTCACACTATCGGTAATCATACCACTCTCTTCGTTAGCGATATTTACTTTTTCGTTTAGAGATTTCTTAACAACACTTGCACTACCACCTTTATTAATTCTATTGGTGTTTTCCATAATCTCACGAATACGGTCTATTTCACTGCGCATTGCTGTTGAAGTAGCGGTTTTTTCAAGGTTGGTATCAACACGTTTTGCTTCTTCTTTAAGTAATTCTTGGTTGTTAACCTGTTGGTTCAAGGTAATTAAATGTTCTTTAAGGAACTTCTCTGCATTGGCAAAGGAACTATATTCATACAGATTTTTACATTGTCTGTTTCCACCCAAATATTCAAAATCGTTCAAAGACAAATCTGATGTTTTTCCTGATACTTTTAAATAGTAGTGTGAATTTTCTTTTACAATAGCATAAGCATTATTATCATGACCCCTATACACCTTTTCAATGTTTCCAAGCACTTGTTCCGTGCGAACCACCGGCGCGGTGTTGCCCATAAGTTTCTGCATCCTACCTATACTCTCTTCTATGGTTGCATAATTATTTTTGTACATAATTAATTATATTATTCGTTTATTTTAATAATAAATAGTAGATTAAATTAAAAATACTTTTTAAGGTGTTGTTCTACTATAGGGCGAATGACGTTTTTCTTAATTTCTTCGGCGCATATAGTATATGGTTTTTTCTTTATAACACTTTTGGGTGCTTTACCAAAAGCGGGTGCGTCATACGTTCCACCAAAAGCAGCACCTGCTCCCGCACCACCACCAGCACCCGAAATGGCCCCACCACCCGCTGCACTACCATCTTCTTCTATCGGTTCAGTTGTTTCCATTATTCTTCCTTCCTTCAAACCATTTAATAAATTTTGTTTAGACATTGAATACTGTTGATTATTTCCACCCACAAACTTTGCTCGTGTCTTATCCTCATTCAAACCAACATACGTTAATTGTAAGTTGCGTTTTGTTTCAACCAATACGCTTCCAACTTTAATTTTTTTCATGATAAATACGATTTTTAATATAAATAGAGTTAATATGTAAAACGAAAATAGTATATTTGACTTACCTACATTCTTGTCCTAATGTAGTTCATTATATTTTTCCATTAAACCCTTACATATAAAATTTGTAGGGGTTTATTTTTGAAAAACATGTATATTTATAGAAAGAAATAAGTATTTATTATAAAAATTTTATTGCAATGAACTTAAAAATTGACCAAAACGTTACACACACCGTTATCAGTGTACAACAACAAAAATTAGACACACATATTGCACCAACACTCAAATCCGAATTAGTCTTAATATCAGGGAATGGTGAGAAGAACATTATTTTGAACTTGGAAATGTGCAAATACTGTGACTCTTCCGGCTTAGGTGCAATTCTTGTTGCCCACAGGTTGTGTAAAAACGCCGGTGGTAAATTTATCCTCAGTGGATTGAACGAAGCGGTGGAACGCCTGATTTTTATATCACAACTTGATACTATATTAAATATCACACCCAATATCGGTGCTGCAATCGAAATGTTAGAAAAATCCTAATGGGAATATTATTTTACTTAATTTTAGAATTATTTCAAAATTTCGTATATTTATCCATATAAGAAAAACCAAGAATTGTGATACGACAAATTTTACATAAAGGGATACCAGGATTTTGGGAAATCACAGAAGGTGTGTTACCCCCAGGTTCACAATTAAATGAGCGAACAGGGGAAATATCCTGCACTCCCGAACAAGATGCTGTATTTCCCGTTACAATAAAGTTTTCTAATCGCTGCGGCGAAGCAATAAAAGATATTAATATCATTACCTTAAAACCACCGGATACGCCGGATATAAGTAACGGTACTAATATAAATTACCATTTGACAGCACCAAGAACAAACAACCCCAACCCACCACAAATCACAGGTGTTTGTGCTGGACAACAAACCACAGTTTATTTAGGTGGTAGTTGGAGAGGAAGAAGTAATGGTACACGACATGTGGTAACAATTGCTTTTGGAATAAAAGACACAAATATAACAGGAAATGTTACAACATTTGCACAAGAAAGTTATCCGAGTGGAACAATCTATAATAATCCAAGTCTATTAACAATTTGGGATAGGGGGTTAACCGGAAGTGCGGGTCCGTATTACAATCTGAATGGTAATAATAATAGTGTTATTTCTGTTACTATTCCCGCAACCGCACAAGTTGGCGAAATTTATCAGTTTAGAATAACCGTTACGGAAATGAACACAGCACAAGGTACTTTGTTAAATAGTTCAACACACACCTTACGTGTTATAAGTTGTGTTTAAAGTTGGTTTTTGAGAAAATGACGTTGCTGATACATCATAGTTAAATAATCTTCAAAACTCTTGGAGATTATTTTTTTTATCGTCTTTTCAAAATCACGACTTTCAAGTTGTTTCTTAAACCATTTCTCAATATCCTTTTCACTCATATCGTATTCTAATTTTATATAAATAGCATTTATTGTATATTTGTAATATGAATAATATAGAATGGAAATTAAGAGGACACTTTGTCTGTAAATCATGTCAAGAAGTTTGTGGTGGTTGTACCCACGAACTCGACCTTATTGAAAAGGGTTGGACAAATAACGAAGAGTTGTATCCAAGAAAACAACTAATAGGTTGTCTCGGTAAGTATTGTGATGACCCATGTGAATTACAAGAATACACAGACGATACAGATTTAACAATAGAACACCTAATCCGACTTTGTGAATGGATGGGTAATAAACTTAATAATACCATATTAAAACAATGTTAACAGTACAGGCTTACGATAAAGTAAATGACGTTATGCACTACGGCGTTCAATTTTTAGAAATCATAGACGATGACGGTGGCGTAAATTACTTGTTCACGTCAGATAAACAAGAATTAAGCGCGGAGTGTCTTGATAATTGGAGAGAACACGTGCGTTCAGAAAAAGAGTTGAACATTCAATACATATACAAATAACAAAACGAATATATGATGGTAATACCATCATAATTCGCTTGTATTCTGTAAATATTGTGTTGTATTAGTATGCTAATACACAATAGTCGGGTTGTATAGAAAAATCTATTTCAGCAATTTCTTCCGATGTATAACTTAAACTTCCGAAATTAATATCACCTGATAACATACAATTCACCAATATCCATTTTTGAACAACAACACCGGTTGGGTCTAACATTTCCAATTCACAATTACGTTTGTAACCAGCGGCGTAACCCATACGGCCGGTCACAGATTCCGCATGTAAACGTACCCACTCCATCACAGCTTGACTTGTAGAAGGACCAATAGTATCTCTTAACTTAACAGTCATTGCCTTCCACTTGTATCTTCCTGTAATCCAAGTTGAGGTATTCATAAATTCAATTTCTTTTGACGGTAGTTCCAAAGTTGGTCTAACAGTGTCTTTTACCCACCATTCTTGTATTCCAAGATCAGAAGGAAACCTCAACAGAAACCTATTTTGTCTTAATGGTTCGTAAACCAACGGCATTTTAATCAATAAATCGCTCATAGCATTATATCATAATTTATTTTTATTCTTTATGAATAAATAGTTAAATATTTATTTTTTATCTGTGTTTTAATTATTATACAAGATATGGTATGGTAAAATGAAATCTACTACCTTCACCTTCGACTGAACTTACACCCATAACACCACCCATTCTTTTAACATAGTTTTTTGAAATAAATAACCCAACGCCCATTCCCGAATCGGGACATATAGCACTATTGATTTGGTAAAAACTATTAAAAACGTGTTCTAATTTTTCTTTGGGTATTCCAACTCCACTATCTTCAACATAAAATTCAATGAAACCCGGTATTTGTTTATACCCAACTAACACATATCCACTCAATGTGAATCTAATAGCATTATCAATAAGATTATTAAGTATCTGCTCTAATTTTATGGCATCAACTTCAATAAGACAATTTTCAATAAAATCCACATCGTCTAATATTAATTCGACTTTCCTATTGGGGTTAATTTTTTTCTTATTCTCATTAATCAATCCACCTAAAAACTGATTTAGTTTCAGTTTAACATTATTAATAAAGACTTGATCTCTTTCAATTTTAGAGAGTTCTAAAATATCGTCAATGATTTTCAATAAGTAATCATTATTTTGTTGAATAATGTTAATAAATTCGTTGCGCTCACTTTCGGTTAATTCTTCACATTCGGTTAAAAAATTAGAAAACCCCACAATAGCGTTTAACGGTGTTCTAATTTCGTGGCTCATATTAGCAAGAAAGGTTGATTTGAGTTTGTTTGCGTTATCCAAACGCTTTTTCAACAACTCATTTTCCTCCTTCAATTTCTTTATTTCTTCTTCTTGAATACTCATGGTTTTTTGTATTTTTTATAAATAGAAAAATAAAATAAATTGGGAAACAGTGGAAAATAGTGTATTTTTAGTTACACAAACATTTCATTCAGAATAATATCTTTATAGGATCGGAATAATTTTGTGATATTATATTTGATATAAATGTTTAAAATAAATATGAAAATGGAAAGTATGAATGAATCCCCAACCTATGGGGTATGTGATAATAGAATAGATGGTCAGAAAGAAGATTTTCGTTGTGCGTTTTGTGGACCTCGTGTGCGGCTTGAATATGTTGGTGAGGCACGGGTTGAAACGTCGTTAGATCATGTAACTGATCCTAATGGGAATGGTTCGATAGAAGACATGTATCGTTGTCCAATGACAGATTGTCCTTCAGCAGATTATCAATATGACACTTACGGAGATTATTATTTTATGGGTGATTGGGGTGAGCGTAAAAACAAAATGTTCTTTGGCGATTGGAGTAATCTTGCTATTGGTCAAAATCCGGCACCGTTTAATTCTATTCGCCGTCAGTCGAATGTTGAAATATACAAAATGGGTGTAAGAGACCATTTGTTTAGGATTGAACCAAAATGGTTTTTCTTCAATTGGGGTATTGTTGCAGAGTTTAAATACAAAGCAAATTATATGGGTGAAGTCTTAAAACGTTGGATAAAATTCAAGGGATTGTATCGTGATAAAAATTGTGGTGGAACAATTTGTCGCGCCACCGTGTTTCATGCTATGTTTAGGGAATTGCGGAGTTTTTTATCTTTTCGTAAATCATTTCTTAATACACCTACTGCTTATAATCGTTCCACACTATTGGGGTTTTATACACCATTGGCTGATTGGGATAAGCGCAGGTGGCGACACTTAAACAAGTGGATTATAAACACGTTTTATTTAAAAACACTTATGAAAATAACAGCATCGTTGGAGAAAGAAATATTACAACTCGAAACTGAAAACCTTAAATAATATCAAAATGGAAGATTTTTTTAAATTCAAAAAGAAAGAAGAAGTGCCTCACCCGACACTTGAAGTTTTAAAATGTCGTAACAAAGAATATGTTAACGACAAACCCCATAGTATTAAGGAACAAACACCGAAAGCGGTGATAGTAACTTGTATAGATTCTCGTATTGTGGTTGAAGATATTTTTAAATTGGGTGCGGGTGATGTTATTACAATTCGCACATCGGGGAATGTTATTACCAATGAAATTTTATTTGATTTGGTATTTGCTTGTAGTTTTCCTTCCGTGAATTTGGTAATGGTTTTGGGACATGATAATTGTGCTGCTGTCAAACGTGTTATTGATACAGAGGAAAAGGATTGGGGTTTGTTAGGAAAACTTCGCCCAATACTACCGGCGGTACGAGCAAGTGCGGATATTATTTATGGTGGTGAAACCGTATCGTCTAATCCTGGTTTCTTTGATTTGGTGTGTCGAACAAATGTTCAACAATCTGTAAATACAATTCGGGAATATCGTTTTTTACGTGAAAAGGAAAAAAATGGTGATATAAAAATTGTTGGCGCATATCTCTATTTGGATAGTGGTATGGTGGAATTTATTTGTTAATAACCGTATAGGTTTCTCCACTCATTAACCGCATCATCTAAAACTGTGTTCGGATATTTGGCAATACCAATGTAATCGTTATATAATTTTAGAATATGTTCTGTTTCAAAGGGGTTGTGTTTAATAGATTCTTTTATTTGTATTTGCAATAGTATGCGATAATTCTCTACAATATTATGGTTAAGTTTATCAAACACCTCTACTTGCATTGTGTTTTCTTCGTCAATTTTTTTTAACAAATCAACTTGTTTCTTAAATATTTGTTCAAAAACCTCGTTTATATTATGTTTTGGTTTCTTAAACATATATACGAAAACAACAGACAATGTTATAAATAACAATGTCATCCAAACACCGATTATAATTGTATGTACCATATTATTTAATATTCTTTTCTCTCTCTTTTTCTTCGAGTATTTTTTCGACTATTTTATCAACAGAAGGATAGTTACCCTTCTCCCAATCTTTTATCAACTTATCTATATATGAATTTCCACCATTTTCTTTGTAATCTTCATATATCTTATAGATAGTTGCCATGTCATTCGACCTGTGATCCATAAGTGATAAAATTTCCAACCGCAGCAGCGATTTATTAATATTGGAAAATTGGTCGTTTATTTTATCAAACGCATCAATGTTTTTCATATTAATATTGTTCACTTGATCCAATATTTGGTTGTTAATCTCCAATGTTTTATACAAAGAAGAATTTCTATTCAAACTATCCACATCAATCAGTGAAGCCATATTGGTCACAAGATTGGTTCGTAGTTTTTTGAACAGTGCTGCTAATGCCGTTACCACCACAACCAATGATGATAAAATGGCAAATATATCGGTCAATCTAAAATCTAACGCTTCCATTATATCTCCTTTTTTATAAATAAATAGGAGATAAATGTTTTTATGTTTCTTTATATAGTAGGTCTTCTAAAAAATAATTTGTTTCGTTATCCCGACACTGCATTGTCAGCAACATTCCCACCTCTTCCAATGATACAGGGCGATACAGGTTTCGCTCAACACAAACGTTGTAATGATTGGGTGAATATGCACATGATTTTTCATGGGTGTGCCCAAATATTTGTCTAACGGAATGATATTGTCCAACATAATGTGCTTGTGGGTAATGATTAAGTAGAAAGCGTTCCCCGTTGTGGCGCACCTCTAAACTTTCTCTTATCATAAATAACTTATTCAAATTCTTAATTGGGAAATTAGACCCTGGTTTCCAAACTTCAATAAGAGAATATTTATCGGATAATTTTTGTAATGTTTTGGGGTGATCGTGGTTTCCTTTTATCAAAATTTGACGACCATTAAGTTTATCTATGAGTTTTGACCAAACGATAGAACATTCTGACCAACAGAAATCCCCAAGATTGAATACCAAATCATCTTCTTTAACCACACTATTCCAATTTTCGACCAATGTATTTGACATTTCCTCAACGTCAGCAAATGGTCTATTACAAAGTTTGATAATGTTTTTGTGATATAAGTGTAAGTCCGATGTGAACCATATATTTTCACTATCACCTTCTATTTCCAAGTAACCATACTTGTACAATTTTTTTATGTTTACCATCATATTAAATTTTTGTTACCCCAAATATACATTTGTTTTCTATGATTTCTAATTGTATTTTTGAATTAGTTTTTAACGTAAAAAATAATTGAAATGAAGAAAGTTATTAGAAGAGGTGTATTTGAAACAAATTCTAGTTCAGTTCACACAATGGTAGTTCAACTGAAATCCAAAATTCCTTTGAAGAAAATGGGTTTGGTTGAGAAAAACATTTTATACCCAAGTGTTTTCTATCACACATACACTGAACCAACCGAAACCCAATGTGGTGGGGACCTTTATAATGGAAAACAATGGGTGGCTTACACATTTGACGAAAAGGCGGCATTATTAATGTTGTATATGAATGAAATGAAACGTGATTGTGATGGTACAGTTCAAAGATATTTGTGTCTTGACAAAGATATTGTTTATAAAGCAATACATTATATTAAAATGAACTTACCATATAATGACGTTGTACTCGAAGATACCTCTATTTCTATTTACGAAGATAGGGGTGAAGTAACATTTAGTTTTATTGAAGAGTTTACGAACACAATGAATTTTTCATTTGACGAAATTATGGAAAAGATAATTGATCCATTCTTGGAAGTTATCAAAGATGAAACTAAATATATTTTAGTAAGACAGGGGAGAAATTAAATGAGAAAGTCAAAATTTCAACAACGCCTTGAAGAAATGCAAGCGCGTTTACAAGAAGGTAATGGTCGTTTTATCGTAACAGATATACCACCACGAAAGTCGAAGTTCCAACAACGTCTTGAAGAAATGCAAAGACGACAACAAGAAGAAGCAGCGCGGGTAGGACACAGAATATTTATTCGTGAACAAGAAGTGAACATTGAATCAACCCCCGTTGATAGTGGGGTTGGATGGATAAAAAGACTATTTGATGTGTTTCAGAAACCCAAACCTAAACCCGTTGTGGTTAAGGAAATATCGGAAGCAGAAATGTTGTTACACGGGGATGTGATTGAAATGGTAGATAAATTAGTAAAATAATATAAATTAAATGTAAATAATATGAAACAGGTATGTAGATTAGGGGTTTTTGAAACCAATTCTTCTTCGACCCACACACTAACGATAGTGGCGAGATCAGAATTTGATTTGTGGAAAGACGGTATGTTAGTTTTCAATCGTGATGAAGAAACGTTGGGAACACTAACACAATTTCAGAAAGAGTTTGAAGATAATGACGAAAGGACTTATTATGATTCTTTTGAAGAATATCAAAATGAAAACATTCAAACCTATGAGGAGTGGTTGGAAGATGAGTGTTTAGAATGTTTTGAAATGGATCACACCACCCCGAGCGGTGATAAAATAGTTGCTTTTGGAAAATTCGGAAATGATTGTTAATTTAAAAAACACAATGAAAGAAATAATAAACTACCAAAACGGTAATGTAAAAGTCCAACTTTTTGAAGATGGTACACGAATAATGGAGTTTGACGAAACCAAACCTGTTGTGTTTGACTATCCGAACAGTATGGATATAAAAATCACAAACCAATGTGTGGGCATACCATCTAAATATGGTATGGGTGATTTTAAACCCTGTGCTTTTTGTCATGAAAAATCACATTTTCACGGAAAACACGCTGATATAAATGCGTTGATAGAAGTTTTGGATGTGTTACCAGGTGGACAGGAAATGGCAGTCGGCGGCGGTAATCCATTATCACATCCCGACCTCCCACTACTTCTTCAATTCTGTCAAACAAAAAAGATATTCCCTAGTTTGACGGTTAATTTTCACCACTTACATGGAAGTAATGCGGTTGAATTGAAACGTTATATGGAAGAAAAATTGATTTATGGGTTAGGTGTATCAATTCCAATAGAAGGTATTGATAAGTGTTCAGCAGACGAAGAGTATTTTTTGAAGTATGAACACACAGTTGCGCACCTTATTATAGGTCTACACACACCGGAAATTATAACACAGTTAAGAGACCGCTTCGGATTACGAAAGTTTCTATTGCTTGGTTATAAAGAGTTTGGTAGAGGATTAGATTACTATAAATCTTATTCAGAGGATATTAAGAATAATATTGTGGAATGGGATCGGAATATTATTAAAATTGTATCTTACACCAATGTTATCAGTTTCGACAACCTCTCTATTGAGCAGTTGGATATGGAAAACAAGATTCCGCCGAAATATTGGGAAGAAAATTATCAAGGTGATGATTTTTCTCACACAATGTATATTGACGCGATAGAACAAAAGTTTGCCCCAACCTCTCGTTCAGACGAAAGGGTTAGTTGGTCTGAAACCACGTTATTGAAATTCTTTAGGGAAAATCGTAACGTTTTTAAGTAATGAAATATATTATGTATATTTGATAAGTAAAATAAGTTTTTAACATTAAATTTTTTTAGAACAGATGAAGAAAGGAAGTTTTTGGATTTTGAGTTTAGTGGCGATTATGATGTTCGCCCAAAGTTGTACCACGGTCGATTCGACCTCGGTTGGTATTAAATTCCACAAGTGGAGTGTTTCGGAAGAGAAACAAGGTGGTGTAATGGGAACTGTACGTGGTTTTGTGTGGTTTAACCCCTTTACACAGAGTGTACATCAGTATCCGGTGTACGTACAACGAGTTTCGTATGGTGAAATCACCGTTAATGCGAAGGATGCGGCAATTTTCCGTATCACACCAAACTTGGCGTACCGTTTGAATCCCGATAAGGCGATTGATGTGTTTTTAACATATCGTAGACCCATAAAGGAAATCGAACAAGGATTTATTCTAACCTGTGTGTTTGACGCTTATCGAACTGTTGGGAACCTCTTCACATCCGATGAATTAATGGCGAAGCGTGGTGAGTTTGAGGCACAAGTCCGAGAAATGCTCGAACAATCGTTAGGTAGTCAAGGTTTTCAGGTTGTTGAATTTACGGCTGCGATTGCACCACCGGCAAGTTTGGTAGAGGCGATTGATTCAAGAAACCGAATGGTACAGGAAGCGATGAGGGCGGAAAATGAGGTCGCTCGTGCAAGAGCACAAGCGGAAATCGAAGTAACTAAAGCGCGTGGTGAAGCGGAAGCCTTGAAAATTAAGGGTGACGGCGAAGCATACTACAACAGGGTTGTTGCAGCATCACTTAATATGTTACTCGTTCAACAATACGCTATCGAAAAGTGGGATGGAAAACTCCCTATGTATAGTGGTGGTTCCGGTGTACCTTTGATTAATTTACCACAAGTGGGGAGGTAAGCATTATGGGACTTAATTTGGGATTAATTTTAATACCATTCACTATATGTTTAATAGCGGCGTGGTTTTCAAGAAGGCACTTATTGTGGAAAGATAAACCAATACCAAAAGGTTTTATACTCTTACTTCTTGTCTTGGGATTAGTACCGGTTGTGAACATAGTTGCAGGTGCGGTGTATATACTTGTATTAATGTTCAACTCTTTTGACTGCGGTGTATCCGACACCCCAAGAGTGAAAATGAAAGACACAAAACTCAACCGGTATTTAAGTAATTAAATTATAATTTTTAACACCCTCATAACTTTGGGGGTGTTATTTTTTTTAACACAGTTACCCAACATAGGTAACTGATCAAATAATAGGTAAATAATATGATTAAGAGTATAGGTAATGTAATTTTTGAAGCACATTGTGACAAATGTTGTAATAGTGATGTTTGGGGTAGTAGTTGGGAAGAACTCCTTAAACGGTTTTTGGAACATGGTTGGTATAGTGACCCAAAAGGTAGAAAATTCAAACACCTTTGTCCAAAATGTCAGACAGCAAAACAGAAGCGACTTCAAATGTTAAGTTATTGTATCACCGATTCAGATACCAATAATCAAACCGTAGATACAGAGGTAAATTGCTAAAAAACAAACAAATTCGAGATAAAATACAATAGCGTTTCTCTTTGGTTTTCCCACACGGTTTTCTGCTGACCGACCACCTGTCCACAATCCTACCAATGTAAAGAATATTGCAATCGGTATGATAATAAAAGCAAGTGGTGAATATAGACAAATCCACACAACACACGCACCGGCACTAATTAAAGCAAACAAACAATGAATAAAAAACTTCCACCCAGCGTCTTTGAAATCACCCGCAATTCCGACACCAACCAAAGCCAAACAGGTCAAATAAGCAAGTATTTGTCCTTCCATTTCATACTTATTCAAATAGTATATCCATACTATCATTAATGGTATTGCGGTTAAGGTACACATAAGATACCATAGAAGGTGTCCAACTTTTCGGTGATTAACTAAATATCTTGTTTCACTAAGACTTACAGGGATACCCTTAATTTTAAATAACAGTACTCCAACCCAACCGAAGAGAACGGTAAATGACATGTAAAACAGCCACGACAAATGAAAATTGGAAAAAAAATCTAACATAACTTTATTTTATAATTTGTAATACTTTATCAACTTTTTCAATGATGAATATTTTCTTTTCACAAGTTTTGATTTCTGTGTTTTCAATATAAGGTTTCAAATCACTCATATCTTTTGCTGTCCAAGCACCCGGTGTTGAAGGGTCAGTCACCCAATCCCAACACAAAAGTTCAAAATCGTCTCCAACAACATTAATATTGTTTTTTCCTGCTTCCACGGAACCCACACCTCTCGAAGAAACACCAAGTTTCAACCTATTATAATAAATATTATTCGCAATAATATCTCCCGGAGTGCTACAAATACCATTCTTCACAAATCCATGTGATAGTGGTACTTCCAAATCACCCACAATAGTTTTTCCTTCCCACCATAATTTAATAATGTTCATTGAAATACCCTTTGTGGATATAATGGTTGATTCGGGGTGGTCACTTTCACCATAAGCCCTTCTTTCACTGATTTTTAGTTGATATTTTATAAGTTCTCTTTCTAATATTGGTCTTGGGTATATTCTACCGTTGGCGTTTGGGGTATCCGCTTTTTGAAAGACGGCGTGGATAATATAAGGAAATGGTATATACCATTCACTTCTATCTCTGTCTTCATTTAACATATGTTTTTGGTTAGTAGGATCAACAAATCCGTCATTCTCAAATAGAAATCCGTAACCTGATTGACCACGCTTAACCTCTTTTAGTAATTGTTGTTGAATATTATTCATACACCATTAAATTTTAATATAAATAGAATTAAATGTAAATTTACGACATAGAAACATTTAAAATAATATGATACAGGAAAGACAATTAACGTTAGAGGGGTTTGCTAAATTTGCTCAAAGGGGTTTAGACCAATATATCTTGGGTGTAGCAGACGATATAGAAAAGGATGAAAATCACCCAACAGAATTTACGGTTCACGAGTGGATAAGTTGTTTTAAAGAATATTTGGAACGCATTGAAGAAAAAACGTGGGAAGAAAAGGATTGGGAAATATTAGATTTTACCGCAGGTATAACAGGTACTTTGGATGAAAATCTTTCTTCGTTATATGAAAGTAAATATCATAAAAACCCCATACCATGTTAACAAATCACAAATTATATAGTGGTGGCGCATACGGCGCAGATACAGCATTTGGTGTGTATGGTTTGAAGTATGGTATTACTCCTGATAGACAATTTCATTTCAGACCGGAAGAAAACCCCAATGTATCTAAACAACTGAAAGAATTTAATATCCACCCTACCATTATGGATAATATTCAAATGGAAGAGTGTTATAAGTTCATGGCACAATGTTTTGATAAAAAAAAGTTAAAAACAGTTAAGAGAACGTATGCAGACGACCTCAAAGCACGAAACTATTATCAGGTTAAACACGCACAAGCAATCTACGCTGTTGCTGAAATGAAACCTGATTTTCAAGGCGTGAGGGGTGGAACAAATTACGCTGTTCAATACGCAATATCATTAAATAAGTTGGTTTATGTTTTTGATTTTAGTCAAGAAAGTTGGTATGTTTGGGTAAACAAGATGGAAGGGTTTCAACGATTTCACGACACACCGTTATTATTTACGAATTTTGCGGGTATAGGTTCACGCTCTATTCAGAAATATCAAGTAAAAGATAAAACCACCAATGAATGGGTTGATAACAAAGACTATGTTGGTGATGACCTTAAAAAAGTAGCGTTAGCAGCAATCAAAAAATTGTATGAAGACGCTTGGAATATAGAAAGTTTAAAACAATTAATATAATGAAAGCATTAAAAGTTGGTGGTTATATACATGAAAAGGGTGAAAAATATCCCTTAATATGTGAAATAAAAACATTAAATAAAAAATCCAAAACAGATATAAAAGAAATTATTCAAATTGGTAATAAATATTTTGGAAAAGATCAATTTCTAATAGATAACTATGATATTGAAGTGGTGAAAGCAGAAACAAGTTTAGATGACGCTACACCGGAAGGAATAATTTTGGGGTTTGTAGCAATGGGTAAAGAAACACACCTTTTCAATGATAAAGAATACGGTAAAATGATTATTATAATACCAAAACCCAAATATCAAACAAAAGAAATTGTAAATGGATTAATTAGACGTGCGGAAAATTTTTTCAAAAGTAAAAGATATTTGAATAATGTATTAAAAATAATATTGCAACCCACTAAAAATAAAATGGGTGAAGTGTTTGAAGAACAAAACTATACAAAGAACGAAATATCCCCCGAAACCCATTATTATACAAAAGACTTATCAACAAGGCGTGAACAAATTGTGAGGTATTGGGAACAACAAATATATGAGGGTGAACTAAATGTGGATTGGTCTGATGCGCATGAGCGGTGTTGGCGTTGTAGTGAAAAAAGAAGATTAACAGAGTGTCATATAGTTCCCAAAGCATTGGGAGGCACTAATACTCCTGATAACATTGTTCTCTTATGTCATGATTGTCATTTGGAAAACCCCAACATTGGTGATAAAGGAGTTATGGTTGATTGGTTAAAAGCGGCAACAAGGTTTTCATGGGGGGGATTATATGGTTCATATTGGAGGGGTCGAACAATCGCTGAATATGAAAATATGTATGGAACCAAGTTTTTTGATGATTTAAAAAATAGTGGTATTATAGCAGAAAATTTTAATGGGTTGGTTAATAAATATGTGGAAGAAAATACAATAATACATTGGGGAGAATCAACCGTAAATGTAGCAACCATGGCGGGTGTATATAGACAAGTGATAATTAATAATAAAAATATTTAAGAATATGGGATATATGGATGAAAGCGGGGTATATCGGTCAATAATGAATCCCGGACCGAACTTTGACGAGGATCAACACATACAAGAAAAAAACGAATTGCGTGAGAAAATTGCCAACATACCAACTGTGAAATACGAAGATATTGATATGTTGATAGAGGTTAAGAAGCAGATGGATGTTCTCAACGAAATTAAAGAAAATCTACTTGGAACTCCAAAAATGAACTATAATGGTTTTATAGGGTTTGTGTTGAAATATCCTGAAAATGGGGGTACTCTTGAAAAGGGAAATACATATAAGTATTCAATGCATGATGCCCCAAAATTTGGACACGACACTGTACAAAATTTATCTTTTAAACGACTACGCAATAAGTTCATTCCGCACATAGTGGAAGAAATCAACGAAGAACTTAACTATTTAAAAGTTTGTTTATTAAAAATGGGTGTGAAAATTTAAAACATAAATAAAATGATAGAAAAGAATGATAGATTAGTTTGGGGTGATAAAACCTTTGCCACAAGGTTATTGTCGCACCTTAATACTTGTATCCCCAACTGTGCAATGGGTGAGGAAGAGTTAGAATATTTAAAACACGTTGCCAAACGCCTTCAAAACTATCAAATAGAAACCGTTGAAGAGGGAAGCGATGAATATAACTATTTGAAGAATTTGGGACTTGTGTAGGTAAAATGATTCTATTTATAAGAAATTAATTCAGAATTATTTTTAACAACATGGACACACTAATATTAGAAGGAACGGCACGAACCCCGACTATTGTATTTGATGCTGAACAGGGATTACTTGAAATTAAAGGAAGGTCACTTCTTGAAAATTCAATTGATTTTTTCATACCCCTGGTCGAATGGATAGACGGTTATGTTAAAACAGCAAAACCGGAAACAATCGTCAACATAAAATTGGAATACTTTAATACAGGTACTTCCAAATGTTTATTAGATGTTTTCAAGAAATTGGAAAAAGTTAATGAAACCAACAAGGGTGTAACAATCAATTGGTTTTATGAACACGATGATGACGATATGTTAGAATCGGGAGAGGAGTATGCCTTTATCATTAAATTAAAGTTTAATTTCATTGAAATAGTATATTAAATACTATGTAGAGTAACAAAAAAAATCCGATATGAAATATATCGGATTTTTTGTTTATATGAATGTAAGAAATTACTTCAAAGTTACAACCGGATTTCCTTTATAAACAAAAGAACCGTAGGTACAAGAAAATACTTGTTCACCTGAACGTGCGCTATGATTAACGGTTACAATTACATTGTCATCAGCAAAGGTGTTCACACCCGTTGTACCGCTGTCGCCTTGTGTGCCCTCTGCAAGCCATGATTTTACTGTTCCGAATGGTGTGTATAAACAATCATTGAATAAGGTTAATACAACCAACGTTCTTTGTGCACCACCACCATATTTCGATTCAATTTCATCATCGGTCATATCAGGGAAGAATGGATATACATACGTTTCTTTAATGGATTGGGAAACCTGATTTGTAAGGTTATTCAAATTAATGAAGAAAGCGTCAGCAGTTACCTTGTAAATTAAAGCGTCAAACGCATCCATTAAATCCTTTGCAGCAGCGTCAACGTCTTCTTGTGATACACATATTTCAGTTGTTAAAGCAGCAGCGGTTTGAAGTGCTAACCACAATGTTGCCCACGAATCTTCTGTATAACACGCTTGTCCATTTACTAACCCCATTTCTTGTACGAACACAATATTATCAAACAACTCAGTGAAATCGGTATCAGGATAAGGACATTCAATTTTCGCAAAACTTCCTTCCGCATCATAATCCCATTTTAATACACTGTAAATCTTACCGTCAAAATACACCGATTGACCCGCTAAACACTGTGCGTCAAAATTGAAGAACGCAAAATAATTACCATTCTTATAAGCAACGGTTACTATACCCGCTTCGTTTTCTTCATCAAAATGTAACCACGTATCGTTACCCTTCTTTTCAAAATTAACTCCGTTATCCACTTTGTGGAAACCCGAACCGTTCAATTGTTTTCCGAATTTGTTAAACCATTGTTGGTCATAACCAATGTCGTTAAAATCCGCAATACACTCACCATGAGTTGAAAGTATTGTTTTCACATCAACAGCCTTTGCAATGTTTTGCGCACTTTTCAAAGCTGATTCATCCTGCAAAGCATCCTTCGCACACGCAGTAAATAATACCATTACTGCTACCAAATACATAAAAAATCTTTTCATTTTGTTTAAATTTATTTATTATTACCGAGTATAAATATTTACATAAAATAGTTTTTTAGATATATTTTGACAAACAACGTTTTTTAATGACAAACAACATGAAGAAAAAATCTTTCCGAATTTTACCACCACCAATAATTAATTGTTTTTTTTCCACTATTTATTATTGTAAAAAATAATATAATAATAATCTTATAATAAATTACAGTCATGGAAGAACAAAGAGAACAAATATTGTTTAGAGGCTCCCCTGGTGAGTGGAAACTTGTTAGTGGTGTATTACCAGCTGGCGTACAATTAGACGAAGCAACAGGTGAATTATTCGGTAATCCTACTGAATATGGTGAATTTCCTGTAACGTTTAGTTTAACTAACCATTGCGGCACAACAGAAAAAGAAGTAGTGGTTATTTCTTGCGGTAAGCCTGAAATCCTTAGCGACGAAATCATTTTCGACTCATATCTCGATTACGAAGAAGAGGAAGAAGACGAAGGATAATCCCGGAACAATGCGAAAACAAAGGATTCACTTATTAGTGAGTCCTTTTTTATTGGTTTGCAGTTATTATTTGAAAACACTGCTATTTATAATAAATTATCACTAAAAAAAAATAAGAGTATGGCTACAATTAGTTTAGCAGATTTGAAAGCCTTGGTTAATGAGGCTGTGGAAGAAAAACTTTTTACTGATATTCGTTCTGAAAATGAGAAAGAGAGTAAAAATGTTGAAAAGGATGCCGAAGAACGCATTGACGATTCAACGCCCACAAAAAGTTCTACACAGATAGACGGTTATAGAGGTGAACAACCACCGTCAGGTAGAAACGCATTGAATTTGAACTATGACCGAATTGATAAAAAATATCAAGAAAGGGTAAAAGCATTGGTTCAAGGTAAAGCATCCCCTGAACAGGCGGATATTGATGTTACAGCGGCTGGCGTTGACGCAAAGGGAAATGAGAAGTTTTTCGATAAAATGGCAGCGGACAATAAAAAGTATGCTGAAATATCGGGTGCAACACAAATAAAAGATAGGATTGCTCACCCACCTAAATCCAAACCACAATTTGCAACCGAAGGTAAAGTCAAAGTTGGTGATATTTTCGTAAAAGACAATCTGAACTTAAAAGTTACAGGATTGAACGAAGACAAAACGCGTATCAATTTTATAGATGAGTCAGGTAAAAAATATTCTTTGGCGGTTTCAAAATTCAAACAAGTTGTTAAAGAAGATAAAATGGTGAGACAAGGTGCTGAAATGCTTACAGAAGTTGCACCATTAGTTGCTGCCGGCGCAAGAGCCGCTGCACCTATGGCAAAACAAATGGCAACATCTGCTGCTGCTTCGGCAGGAGATGAAGCAGGTAAAAAAGTGGTTGATGCTGTTACTACCGAAGAAAAGGAAGATAAAAAGGAAGTGTCTGAAAATAAAACCAAACGTCTTATCTTCAAGAAACTCACTTTCATTAATGAAAATCACGCTAAATCGTTGATAGCTGAACAATACAAAACACCCGGCAACAAATTTGTTATGATTGACAACGCCGGTAACGAATATCTAATAGAGTGTGATATTAACAAACAAGCACTTGTTCTTGAATACAAGAATGTTGTAAAAGCAAGAAAAGATTTGGAAAGAATGAAAAATTTGTGGGAATATGACACAAGAAAAGCGGTCGGTGGAAGCACGATAAACGAATCGTCAATTCAAAAAGATTTACGTAACAAAACAAAACAACTATTACAACCCAAAAAATAAAGTTTGTCAAAAAACTTCTTATTTATTTTTTTTTCACCTTGGGTTAATTATGAGAAAAAACAAAACCCCATTCATATTGAGTGGGGTTTTTTCTTAAAAAATATGAATAACAGGGGGTGTTAAACCCACTTGGCAGCGGTGGAGAGACTCGAACTCCCATCTACGGTTTTGGAGACCGTCATTCTAACCATTGAAATACACCGCTCTATGTAAGACATATTTCGTCTGTTTCGCACCAATGTTTGAAAATATCTAACCAATCGGGAAAACTCGGTAATTCTATTGGATAAATAGTATCGTTAAATTTAACAGCGTTCAACCAACGATTTTTAAACTCCACCAAACTATCACGCGCCATACCTTCAAAGGTTTCAACATCCATTGTCATGCTACTTCCGGTATTGCTATATATTTCTCACGCCAATCAGCAATTGTTGTGATAGCAACTTCCATCATATTAATATACTGTTCGTCAGTTATACTATCCCAATCTACTTTCTTCTTGTTCACGCTCTCAAAATTAACGTAAACACCCTTGTTCCTTTGAAATTTGACTACTATTTGAATATCATCCATAACACCTATTATTTTAAGAGTTTTATTTAATGGAAAGATACTATTTCAGTTTCGATTTCACAAATAGTTCTATTTATATTAAACAATTAATCGTCATGAAAGTTCAAATAACAGAAAGTCAATTAAAACAAATCATAGAAAGTAAGGTTAGACAAGCACTAACCGAAGGTGAAGCAACCGGTGAAAGAGCAAAACTTATTGCCCAACTTAAACAACCTGGTATAAATCAAGCAGAAGTTGCTCGTGCTTTAATTAAAACCGTGTGGTCGGGTATGGATGAAGACACCGCTCGAAGCCTCCTATCCAAAAAAGTTAGGGGTGAAATCGCTCTAAACGATCAAGAAGTATCCACAATAAAACGTTCACTAGGTTCAACACTCAAATTGTAATAGTACTCATTTGAGTATTATTACCAATGCCTTCTACCATTCTATTATCATATTATTCTTCTATGATATATGAATCGGTATCCCAATGAAGAAAAACATCACTACCCCCCCTATCAAATTGTGGGATAATAAAATTAATGGGGGAATTGGGTATTTCCTCGTCTTCACTATAACCAACTGCTTCCCCATTTATTTTTAAACAACCGGTTTCATTTCCACCAGCATCAAGTTCAATGAATTGATAAAAATTATCTACATTGCCAAGCATAAGTTTTTCAGCCATACTTTCAGCGAAATACCGATAATCCTTATCTTTAATATTTTCAGTATCTTTACTCCAATATTTTTTGTATAATTCCAAAAATTCTTTGGAGTTTTCGTCAAACTCAACAGTGAGTTGTGTTTTTATTTCAACTTCTACTTTCATTTTATTTTTTGTTTAATGATAAATACGAATCTGATCTATATGGGGAATTGTATAATAATTATATTGAGGATAATCTTCCCCATTTCCACCCACATAGGTTTTTCCACCCATTACTTGTTCACGTTTTAGGCGTAAAAGTGAAACACATGCTTGCGCTTCCGAATCAGCGTAACCAATAATTTCTTTTTCAAGAATATCGGTATATAAATTTTCAATTTTTTCAATTACAAACATTTTCTTTATTTTTATGTTAAAATTAATCTTACTCCGTTCAATTTACCCCATAGGTCAAGTACCGAACCAATTTCAGCGTCTTTAAAAGTGTTGGTTGGTGAGATTTTATTCTCAACAACTTTAACAAGTAATCCACCGATACATGCTTCGTTTCGACCGAGTTTCTTTACTTTATATTTTTCTGTTTCTATGTTTTCTAACTTCATATATGTACTCATTTGAGTATAGTACAATCAAGGTTTATTCTTAAAATGTACTTGGAGATAAAGCATCAATAGAAAAAACGCAACAACACCAACAAAGAAAAATTGTTGTGTTAAATGTAGAAACACTGTGTTGGTAATTCCACACACCAAAAAACTAGTTGATGAAAACAAATTTTTTGTATCCATTACTTCAAATTTATTAGTTTGTTTTTACAATCGGTACACAGGATATAATCCTTTTGAATACCCCATTCGTCATTATGATACTGTCGGGTTTTTCCCGAACAATACATTTGTTTCAGACTTATTTTCCAAAATTGATACATATAGGAATTAGTCGTCATCACTTCCTTTTTTTCACATATATCACACACTACTAATGGTGCTTGTTCAACTATCGGCATATTATTTTGGTTTTAAATTAATAATTATGAACATGAACAACTTGATTCACTAATTTTGAATTATCAATAATCCAATCTAAACATTCCTCATGAGTAGAACCTTCATCAAACCTAGTGGCTTGTCCTATTTTATGAATATATGATTGTTCCGTTTCATAATCATTCGGATACTTTTTCATAGGATATTTCTTACATAACCGTTTAAAGTTTTTTTCGGTCATTCGATACAACGTATCATTAATACAAAAATAGTGCATATCTAACTGTTTAATATTCTTTTTGCCACCAACTCCAAATATTCGGTCTTCCAACAATAACCATCTATTTTGTCGTCAAAACTCTCTCGGAGTATTCTAACTATGTTGTTTATTTTTGCTTTTTCAGGTACTTTCAGGGTTATAACCCCTTTTTGTGAGTGAAAACCCATACCAACATGACCTTTGTATTCAGGATATTTCAACGCAAAAAAAGCGAACAACTGATTTATTAATAAATCGTTGTCGCCTATCCTGGAGCATGGTTTATCAACGACAACTTCAATGTTACCGTCTTTTGTTGCCACCACATTTACTGCCCCGAATTTTGCACACTGCACATAACCGCAGCCGTCAGAATAATGAAGCACAGCAAACTCAAATCGAGTTTCTGCCAATAAATTATCTAATATTTCTTTTACGCTTCTCTTAACCATTCTTATTTTTTTGTTAATACTGTTATCTAATATAATCTTATAATATTATTCCGATGCTATTCGGAATTTAATGGAAAAAACACCCACCCAAACTTAATCGGGTGGATGTACCATCACTAATAATGAACACGCTTGCCTTCTTTATCAAATACCTCGACAGCATCTGAAAAGAACTCGCTAATTGCGTCAGCAGCATTTATCGCTGTTTTTAACGTGGGATAATAGTGGTTATTAACCTTACCGTCATCCTCTACTGCCACTACTTTGAACATATTATCCATTTGCATTTATTTTAATTAAAATTTTTACTGTCTAATAAATTAACAACTTTTTTATCCAATCTACAAATACTCTTTGAGTAACACCAATAATTCCTCTTTAGTGTAATTTACGTCTGTGATAGCATTACCACCTCTACGAGCGGTTTGATAATCGTTGTTTAAGTGTTTATTTGTTTCTTCCCATATATTGTTAAATTGTTCAAACCCCATTGTAATATACAATTCGAGGAGTTCGCGTGTATTCAAATTTCCCTTTAAATCGTACATGTGAATTGAAAAGCGAACAACACTTGTAACAGCGCAGTCAAACAAAATTTCAACTTCCAAATGATTTACTTTACGGTTAGTAAAAATATCTTCCCCCCTAACAATACCGAAAACTTTATGTACCCTTATTATTGTGGGCATCATTCGATACGGAAAACGCATAGGTAATTTTAGGATAAACTCCGTATAACTACTATTTTCGCTATTCCACATATTTTCTATTTGTTCAGCAAACCCCTCCATTTGAACGGTTTTATGCCAATATTCACTTGGTTTTACACACAAAGTCGAATAAGGTAAAAAATCAGGTTCCTTACTATTTACATGACGCGTTCGCGCATCCTTTGATAACTTATATTCAGATTTCATTTTTAATTGTTTTTTTAGTTTAAACCAAAATATAATTCTAATATCATAATCCGATCCTACAATACAATGTTCAAAATATTAAACATTGTATTAGGATAATGTTCGGGATATTATACATTATGATTTAAAAATAATATATTGCTGAATTTTGGAGTTTGTATTTTTCCGTTAAAATATTATTCCAATACCTCATAGCACGTACTTCGCTGTATTCAGAAACAGTTTTCTTATCCAACCAACGCACCACGCTACTCATTTCGTGAGTTTCACAGGGTTTCCCCCAACCATTAATGTATATGAAGGGTTCCAAATAGAAATACTTTTTCACACCAAATAACATGCGCATAACGTCTTTAAAGGTTATAAGACCGTATTTTACGTATAAATGTTTTTTAATCTTCATCATATATCGGGAATGGTTCGGTTTCTACTAATCTTTTTATCACAGCATCAGCGTATTCAACACTTCTTTCTGCAAGTATAGTGGGGTGAAGATAAGTTGGGTTTGCTATCATCCCCTGCATTGCTAATGCGGCAAAGTAATCTCTTTTATTCAGACCATATTGTCCGATAGCACGAGCTTCGCTATATTCTCTTTGTTTTTTTGTCATTTTACTCCAAATTACTTATTAATCTATACAATAATTCAATTTTAGCATCTTTTTCTCGTGTTTGAATCGCTGCTTCAACAGCCCCACAATATTGTGGTGGAAATTGATCCCAATCCTTTTCAATCAAATCAATTTCCGATTGCAACCATTTTTTAATTTCTTCTGTTGTCATTTTATCTTATTTTTTTAACGAGTTTTGCGTATCCCCACAGGGATAATATTCCTCTAATGACTAACCATACTGCAAGGGTTATTAAAATCCAATTATTACCTGGAAATAAGGTAATACTACTGTCTATCCATTCTACTATTTTCATATTATTTTAAATTTTATTTTTGTTTATAATAAATGGGCTTCCGAAGCAACCATTTGTAAGTATTTTTATGGCAGTATCACATTTACCACCGAAAACATTTTTAAGTTCCATAACCCCACCACATTTTGTACAGGGGTCAGCACCTTCAACCCAAGCATTTATAATCCACGCAGACTCACCACATTTTTTACAAACACCTAAAGTGTGTGGGGGTTTATTAAAAAACCCCTCACCATCTTTTACTTCAATCCATTTTATTTCTTTCTCAACCATTTTATTGGGTATTTATACTCATTTGAGTATTGTTATCTACGCCCCGACCGAACAAACAACGTTGAACCACCCGACACACAGTCTATTTGTAAAACACCATTTTCTTCGTTTTCCGAGTTGTTATATTTGTTACCTGCATACGCAATTTCAATAAACGCATATCTATCGCTGGTAAAAAATTTGTCGCCGAAATTTGTGTAAATAAAGTTGGTTTCGATATTAAATACCGTTTTACCACGTTTCCAAATAAACCCCTTTACTTGTGATAGTTCATCTCGAAGATAGTTTTCTTCATTAACAAACACAATTTTACCTTGATCGTTCAATATAGTTTTGTGTTCAGCCAAATGACGTTGTTCCTTTATTTTTTTTGTAATATGAGATTCGTAATACGCTTCCCTTGCTTGAAGTATAGAGATATACCCCTCACTCCACTCATCATTCCAACCAAAACGGTATAACTTGTTGTCAATTTTACGACCATCCATCCATATTTCAAGATATTTCAAACTTTTAGACACATTCCATTTTTTACGGTACTCCTCACTTAAATAAGCGGGGCGAAATTCTATGTTTTTAGGTCCACCCTTTTTCCAATACACAACCTCTTTAGGACTTTGTGTTTGTCCGAGAACATACTCCATACAAATTTTATGCAAATTATCTATTGCAGTAGAACCACCAAATGTTGTGTTCGCCAATATTTCTTCAAATTGGGTATTTCCAATCATTGTTTTATAAAAATCCGTATACTGTTTCATTGTTTATTATTATTATTATTATTATTATTA